>Ga0207100_1004_pt2 | contig 68293 bp, 55 predicted proteins | sample Alteio_BWMinHeat_82_FD_153520 | JGI IMG/M metagenome (GOLD analysis project Ga0207100, IMG submission 153520) | Enriched cells from forest soil in Barre Woods Harvard Forest LTER site, Petersham, Massachusetts, United States -... | ecosystem: Environmental > Terrestrial > Soil > Temperate forest >...
ACCCGTGTCAATTCCCGGCGCACAACCGCCACCGTTGCCAGCAGAAATTTCTTACGACCCTCGTCCGCCTCGGTCAGGATGGGATGGCGATGGTAAAAGGCATTGAATAGTTGAGCGAGTTGGAACGCGTGTTTGGCCAAGTACGCAGGCTCGGTCGTAGTGATCGATTGATCGATGATGTAGGAAGTCTTGGCACCGGCCAGCCACAATTCCCAGATTTCAGTCCCCGCTTCACCCGTCAAGTATTTCGCCAGATCAGTGGTCGCAGGCCGAGCCGCTGGATTCCTGTCAAATTCCTCCGGATCGAAACTGCCCTTGCGGAAGATGTTGGCTGCACGCACCACTGCATACTGCGCGTAGGGACCAGTTTCGCCCTCGAAGCTCAGTGCTTCTTTGAAATCAAATGCGATCACGGACGACTTGGTGAATTTCAGCATGAAATAGCGCAGGGCACCGACGGCAATCTGGGTGGCGATGACAATGCGCTCGGCTTCGGTTAATTGAGGGTGGCGGCCGTCCACCTCGTTCTTCGCCGAGACGATAAGCCGATCCAGCAGGTCGTCGGCCTTCACCCCAAACCCTTTGCGGCCGGAAACTTCAATGTACGGGCGACTCTTGTCTTCATCGGAGAGCTGGTAGCCCAATTCAGCGGCGCAGCGCGGCGTGAGGGCGACCATCTCGTAGGAGAAGTGGGTGTAGTGGTCGGCCTGCTCGTTATATCCCAGCCCGCGTAACGCCTCGATGACCGTGTTTTGCGCCTCCGCCTGGCGCGCGTCAATCACGTTGTAGATTTCCGACACGCTGCCAAAATGAGGATGGTCCAGCGCACCCACTGCTGTTGAAATCCAGCAATCGTGCCCGTTGGGATAGCGATAAAACTTTCGGTAGCCGAAATCCCGCCCCAGCAGGCCAAACTTCCACAGGTGATACGCGATGTCTTTGCCGACGTAGCCAACCGTTCCGTTGGAACGGACGATGACTTTCTGGTCCTCCTCGGCCACCTCATCTTGCCCGGTATCCTTCGCGCTCTCTGCCACCTCGGATTTAGAAGTTCCCGCCCGCCGCATCACCCAGCAACCTTTGTTCTTGCCTTCAGTCTCGAAGGAGAGGACACCGCCTTCCTTCAGCTTGCCAAAGGCGGCATCCCAGAAGTGAAGGTGGAGGATCTCGCTCTCGCGAGGCAGGAAGTCGTATTCAATATCGAGACGACCCATGCTCTCGAGGTGACGCCGCAGGACCGCTATCGAAATCACATCGGCGACGGCGGCACTCTCGTTGTTGCCTTCTTCAATCGCGTGCAAGGCTTGCGACCTCACTCGCAGATTTTCTTTGTCCTCCGCATACCAATGCGAAACGCTGGCGTATAGGTCCCAGCAGTAATAGTCGAAGCGGGACTGGCGCGCCAGCAGCTCGATCTCGGCGCGCGATTTCTTTTCGATATTTAGAAATCCCACGACCACGTCGGCAACCTGCACACCGGTATTGTCAATGTAGTTCTGGACGTCCACTTCCCTGCCCGCAAAGCGCAACAGGCGGACAAACGTGTCGCCGAGAATAGCGTTTCGCAGATGTCCAACATGGGCGGCCTTGTTGGGATTTATGCTGGAGTGCTCCACCAGAATCTTGCCCGCAGGGACCTCGGCGCGTGGCTTTTCGTCGGCGATCAGGGTGGCGGCAAGCTCTTCGCGCCTGAGCCGCGCGTTGATGTAACCCGCGCCCGCCAACTCCAGCTTCTCAAAACCCGGAATAGGGCCGATTCCGCTGACGACCTCCTCTGCAATCTTGCGCGGGGCCTGGCGCAGCTTCTTGGCCAACTCGAAAGCCAGGGGCAGGGCGTACTCGCCGAATTTCACCTTGGGTGGCTGTTCGATAACAATCTTGGTCAGATCGAGATTGTAAATCCGACGCAAAAATTCGCGCACGTGTTCGGCGAGCCGTCGTTCGAGATGGCGATACAAGAATTCCCCTAAGCTGTTGAAGAAAGAGAAATTGTAGCAAACTGCACAGGACGGCGAGGTTTGACGCAGGTTCCGTGGTTCCCTATGATGAAAATGTCGTTGGTCAGCGGCCTTTTGTCGTTGGTCCCTCGCTGCCGCACCTACTTAAGTACTAAGGTTTTGACCAACGACCAAAGACGAACGACCAACGACCGACTTCCTATGCGCATAGCGTATCTCGACTGCTTTTCGGGAATGAGCGGCGACATGCTTCTCGGTGCATTGGTCGATGCTGGAGTGCCGGCGAAACTCTTCGAAGACACGGCCGCGGCCCTGAACATCGGGGCCCACCTGGAAATTTCTCGAGTGAATCGCAGCGGTATCGGCGCGACCAAGGTAGATATATTCGTAAACGGGGAAAAGGAATTGCCGCGCGAGGTGTTTGCCGAGCAGCAGAGTCGCGCGCACAAACACGAACATGATCATGGGCATGAACACGCTCATAAGCACGGCCCTGAGCATGTTGAGCTTCGTGAGCATAACTATAGTCAATCTGGACATGAGGGCACGCGGGCGGGGACGCCCGCGCCACACGGTCACGAGCATGGCCGCGGCCTGAGCGAAATACGCGGGATAATTCACAGGGCCAGCATCAGCGATGGCGCAAAGCGCACCGCCATCGCTATCTTCGAGGCCCTGGGCGCGGCGGAAGCCAAGGTTCATAACACCGAGATTGACAAAGTGCACTTTCACGAGGTGGGCGCGGTGGATGCGATGGTGGATATCATCTGCTCCGCGGTTGGAGCCGAGGCTTTGGGAGTGGATGAGATTGTGTGCTCCCCGTTGAACGTCGGCGGCGGCACCGTGAAATGCGTTCACGGAGTTCTGCCGGTGCCGGTCCCAGCCACAGTAGAGTTGTTGCAGGGCGCACCGGTTTATTCTTCCGGCATCCAGGTCGAACTGGTCACTCCGACCGGCGCAGCGATTGTGAAGGTACTGGCCAAACGATTCGCAACGTTTCCAGCGATGACCATTGAAAAATCCGGATATGGCGCCGGCAGCCGCGACTTTGCCGGTCACGCCAATGTAGTTCGCCTGACCATCGGCGAGTCGCAGGCCGTGTTTGCCCAGAACACTTCACAGGAAGCTATCGCCGTCCTCGAAGCCAATCTCGACGACTTGAATCCGCAGGTGTTCGGCTATGTAGTCGAGCGACTGCTCGAAGCCGGCGCGCTCGACACTTTTGCCGTGCCGGTGCAGATGAAGAAAAATCGTCCGGGAATGTTACTGACAGTGTTATCGAAACCGGAAGATGCACCCAGGCTGACTCAGATTATTTTCACGGAGACGAGCACGCTAGGCGTACGGCGTCGTGAGGAGCAACGTCAGACATTGGCGCGAAAGTGGGTCAACGTGGTGACCCGCTGGGGAGACGTACGGCTGAAGATTGCCAGTATGAATGGCACCATCACCAATTACGCGCCGGAGTACGAAGATTGCAAGAAGATCGCGGCCGAGAACCACGTCCCGCTGAAAAGCGTGATGAATGAGGCCATGGAAGCCTATTTGAAAGCCCTGAAGAATTAGGAACACGCGCTCCGAACAATCAGCACAAGAAACCCACAATGAGCAAAAAGTTCTACATCACCACGCCGATCTATTACGTGAACGCGCGACCGCACATCGGACACGCCTACACCACCATTGCCTGTGACACCATTGCCCGGCGCCAGCGCCTGATGGGCTTTGATACCTACTTCCTCACCGGGACCGACGAGCACGGACAAAAGATCGAGCGTGCCGCGCAAGCCGCGGGAAAAACTCCTCAGCAACTCACCAACGAAGTTTCCGCTGAGTTCCGCGCTCTCTGGGACCGGATGGGCCTGACCTACGACGACTTCATCCGCACCACGTCCGACAAACACATGCAGGGCGTGCAGGCTCTGTGGCGCCGTATCCGGGACAACGGCTACATCTATAAGGGGAGTTACACGGGGCAGTACTGCGTGTTTGACGAACTTTACGTAGACGTAGTCGGAGAGGGCGCACCCTGTCCCGAGTGTGGACGTCCCACCGAGACCGTGAAGGAAGAGAACTATTTCTTCAAGCTGTCAGCCTTTCAGGACAAACTGCTCGACCTGTACAACACTCAGCCCGACTTCATCCGTCCGGAAACGCGACGTAATGAAGTGATGTCGTTTGTGCGTTCCGGCCTGCGCGATCTTTCGGTAAGCCGCAGCACTTTCTCCTGGGGCATTCCGGTTCCTGACGATCCCAAGCACGTGATCTATGTCTGGTGGGATGCGCTGGCGAACTACATCACGGCACTGGGCTATGGATCGGAAGACACTGGCAAATACGACAAGTATTGGCCGGCTGATCTGCAGATGATCGGCAAAGAGATCGTGCGTTTCCACTGCGTCTACTGGCCGGCGTTTCTGATGGCCGCGGGACTGCCTCTGCCACAAAAAATCATGGCGCACGGCTGGCTATTGTTCGAAGAGAGCAAGATGTCGAAGTCACGCGGCAACATCGTGCGCACGGAAACGATTCTCGACGTGCTGGGCGCGGACGCGTTGCGGTACTTCTTGTTGCGTGAAATTGTCTTCGGACAGGACGGGTCGTTCTCCTTCGACGCGCTGGTGCAACGTTACAACTCCGACTTGGCCAATGGGCTGGGCAATCTGGCCAGCCGTACGCTCACCATGATCACGCGCTATTTCAAAGGCGAGGTGCCCTATCCCTCACGCGCCGCAACCCTCAGAGCGGACGAGAATGCCATTGTCGAAACTGCGCGCCGGACGATCACGGAATTTAACGCGCTGTTCGACCAGCGCCAGTTTTCGCGCGCTCTGGAAGTGGCGTGGAGCCTGGTCGCGGCAGTCGACAAGTACATCGTCGAGAGTCAGCCCTGGGCGCTGGGCGAGAAGCAGGACGACGAAAGCCGCTCTCGCCTAGCCACCATTCTCTACACCAGCGCGGAGGCCCTTCGCATCGTGACTGCTCTCGTTCATCCCGTGATTCCCGAAGCCACGGCGAAAATTTGGGGACAGCTGGGACTCGGAGATGTAAGAAAATTCTCGCTGTCGGATTTGCAGTGGGGGCAGCTTAAGCTGGGAACGAAATTGGGTGATGTTCAGCCTGTCTTTCCCCGCGCTGACAAGAGCGCAATTGAAAGGATGCAGCAAATGGAAGAACTGGAACGCGGTGCCATGGTCGCGGTCGAAGAAAAGAAGATTGAGGAGAAAATTGACAAGAAGGTTGATGCTCCCACGCCATCCGCGAGCACGCCTGCACCGAAACCAGCCGCTACCGTGCCCGACGGCAAGATCAGCATTGAAGACTTTGCCAAAGTTGAATTGCGCGTAGGCCAGATAAAAGTCGCTGAGCGAGTTAAAGGCGCGGACAAGTTGCTGCGACTGGAAGTTGATCTTGGGACTGAAGTGCGCCAGGTGGTGGCTGGGATCGCCGAGGCTTACGCACCGGAAACGCTTGTGGGCCGAAAGGTCGTGATCGTCGTGAACCTTGCTCCGCGGAAGCTGCGCGGACTCGAATCGAACGGAATGATCGTCGCGGCGTCACCCGAGGGCGGCAAACCGATCCTGGCATCCTTCTTGGAGGATGTGCCTTTGGGGGCCAGGCTGAAATAGATCGAAATGGAAAGGCTGCCGAGCTCCGCTCGGCCTTGACGGGTCGCTTTGACTTCGCTCAGGGCAGGCTCCGACCCGTCCCCACATGGCCATTGCAGATCCTAGTGACCAACGACCAATGACGAACGACCAACGACTGTGTTTGTAGACTCCCACGCTCATCTCGAAATGGAGCAGTTCGACGCCGACCGCGAACTCATGATCGCCCGGGCGCGGGACGGCGGCATTGAGAAGATCGTCGCCATTGGCAGTGGAACGGGTCCCGGCTCGCTGGACTGCGGCATTCAACTGGCAGAGCGGCACGAATTTATCCTGGCCACAATCGGGATCCATCCGCACGAAGCTAAACTGGCTACGGACACCGACTTTCAGGAACTTGAGCAGCTGGCGAGGCGCCCGAAGGTCATTGCCTGGGGTGAGATTGGGCTGGACTACTTTTACGATCATTCGCCGCGCGAGTTACAGCAGCTAGTATTTCTAAGACAGATGGAGCTGGCGCGAGCGGCCAAACTGCCGATCGTAATTCACTGCCGGCCATCCGCGGGCAGCGACAACGCCTGGGAGGATTGCCTCACTCTTCTGGAAAGACATTGGAAAGCCGGCGCACTGGGAGGAATTTTGCACTGCTTCACAGGCGCCTGGCCATACGCGAAACGCGCCCTTGATCTGGGCTTCATGATCTCTTTCGCCGGCAACTTGACATTTCCCAAAGCGCAGCCGATCCGCGATGCTGCCAAGGAAGTGCCACTGGAACGCCTGCTCATCGAAACCGACTCGCCATTTCTGGCGCCGGTGCCGCATCGCGGCAAACGCAACGAGCCAGTATTTGTAAAGGAAGTGGCCCGGCATCTAGGCGAGCTCCGCGGGCTTTCGACGGACGACGTCGGCCAGCACACAGCCTCCAATTTCTACACCTTTTTCAAACTGGCTGAATCCAACCAAAGCTAAAGAACTGCGGCCTTGAAACCGCTTCTTCTGGTAACCTCAGAGGTTACATTTTCATAGTTTCCAGAAAGCGCTACGGACATGCCCGAAAACACCTTTGACATCGTAAGCAAGATTGATTTGGAAGAGGTATCCAACGCCATCCAGCAAGCGGCAAAAGAAGTACACACCCGCTTCGATTTGAAGGACTCCAAGTCCAAAATCGAACTTGAGAAAGACGCGATCGTGCTGCACTCGATCGACGAATACAAATTGAAAGCGGTGAGCGACATACTGCAGCAAAAGCTGGCGAAACGCGGCGTGCCGCTGAAGGGGCTGACTCACGGCGTCATTGAATCGGCCCTGGGAGGAACTGCGAAGCAGAAGATCACTCTGCAGCAGGGGATCCCGATGGAGAAGGCCAAAGAAATCGTGCAGTTGATCAAGAGTTCGAAGAACAAGGTGCAGGCCTCGATTCAGGGAGACCTCATTCGGGTAAGTGGTAAGGACCGGGACACTCTACAGGCGGTCATCGCGCTGCTGAAGCAGAAGGATTTTGGGATCGACATGCAGTTCACGAATTACCGGACGAACTAGTGAGCATGCCCGCGGCCATCAACGGAAAAGAAATCTTCGAACTCCTGCGCGAAGACCTGGCAGCCATCGAGCGCGAATTTGGGCGGGACACAGTCTCGGGTGTCGAAGCCATCACCGAAATCGGCGAATATCTCCGCGGCGGCGGCGGCAAGCGCCTCCGTCCCGCTCTCCTGCTATTGTCGGCGAAATTGTTCGATTACCAGGGACGCGGCGCCATCCGACTGGGCGCGGTGGTGGAGATCATTCACACCGCGACGCTGGTCCACGACGACATCATCGACGAAGCCCAGACGCGGCGTGGCCGGCCTGCGGCCAACACGCAGTGGGGCAACTCCAAATGTGTGTTGGCGGGCGACTGGCTCTACATGCAAGCCTTCAAGGTCGCGGTCCAGGAGCGAAACTTTCGTATCCTCGACACCCTGATCGACCTGACCCAGCAAATGGTCGAAGGCGAACTTCTGCAAATGGAGAAGCTGGGCAAGCTCATTTCACTCGACGAGTATTTTGATTTGATCTTCCGCAAGACGGCCTGTCTTTTTTCAGTCTGCATGCGCATGGGCGCAATTCTGGGTGGAGCCACCCCGGAGCAGGAGGCAAGCCTGGAACAATACGGGCGCGACCTGGGGATGGCGTTCCAGATCGTGGACGATGTGCTCGATCTGACCGCGTCGGAAAGCGTCCTGGGAAAGCCCGTGGCCAGTGATTTGCGGGAAGGCAAAGCCACCATGGCGGTGATCCATGCTCTGGAGCGCTGTGCGCCCCACGAACGCGAGATGATAGAAGCGGTCGTAGAAGATCGGGCCTTCGAGAGAGTCACGCATCGCGAAATTATCGGAATTCTGGAGCACTACGGATCGCTCGAAGCAGCCACCGCGCGCGCCCTCCAATACGCTACCCTGGCACGAAACGCGATTTGCAGCTTCCCCGACAGCGAGTTCAAGCGGGCCTTGTTGTGGGCCCCGGATTTCGTCGTAGCAAGAGAGAAATAAGTCCGCGTTCGCCGCTACCCCTCGGACCGCCCCCGTCGGGGGCCTACGGGTGACCGTGCGCCGTTCAATCCATTTCCCTCCCAAGACCGTACATCCCTCGGGCAGTTGATCGACATCCAAAAACCCTAACCCAGGAGGAGACTAAAATTATGAAAAAGCTGTTGATTCTCGTAGTGGCCCTCTCCGTCATGTTTACCGTGGCGGGCTTCGCACAGGACATGTCAAAAGACAGTGGAATGGCCAAAGCCGCACCGGCTCCGCTGAAGAGCATCAAGGGCACGGTAAAAGCCGACGGCGACAAGTTGACTTTCGTGTCCGATAAAGATAAGAAGTCGTGGGACGTCGCCAATCCCGAAGCGCTTAAGGGACATGAAGGACATCATGTGGAAGTGAGCGCGCATGTGTATGCCGACAAGGGCCAGATCCACGTCATGAGTGTAAAGATGCTCAAGGCCGACAAGATGGGCAACATGGATATGTCGAAATAGCGGGTCTTGAATGAAGCACCAGGGGGCGGCAGAGGCCGCCCTTTTTCTTTATACTAGCGCTGGCGCAACCCAGCCCACGGATGCAACCGTTACTCTCATTAATCGGACACCATGGATATCTGTTGGTGTTTTTCATTGTCCTTGCCGAAGCATTAGGCATGCCCGTTCCCGCAGCCGTGGCCCTGGTCGCGGGCGGTGCCGCCGCCGCTTCCGGAGCTCTGAGTGTTACCCGGCTTTTGGTTTTGGCCTTGCTGGCCATGCTGCTGGGCGATGCGCTGCTCTTCGTCGCCGGGCGCTACATGGGATGGAGCCTGCTCGGCTTTCTCTGCAAATTGTCGGTCAATCCCGAAACCTGCATCCTGCGGTCCGCCGAATCGTTTTACAAGCGCGGCAAGGCCACCCTGCTGTTCGCCAAATTCGTTCCGGGGATCAACACCATGGCGCCGCCGCTGGCGGGAAGCATGAGAATGCCGGTGGATACCTTCTTGCGGCTCGATCTCCTGGGAGCCTCGCTCTACGCCGGCGTCTACGTTGCGGTGGGGTACTTGTTCCGCGATGTTCTGGTTTCCGTGATACGCGGCTTTCAAACCGCAGGCCGTGCGGTCGAAGCTGTGACTATCTTCGCGCTTATCGGCTACGCGCTTTACCGGGTCTGGCTCTATCGCAAGCACGCCGTCTACCGGGTCGTACCGCGGATACAGGTGGAAGAAGTGACCCGCAGACTGGCATCGGAAGAGAAGGAGAAGGTCCTTCTCATGGATGTTCGGAGCCATGGCTACTACGACGCAGGCACAGCGCGTATCAAGGGATCGATCCGGCTGGAGCCGAATAACCTCAAGGAAGAACTTAAGAACATACCCAAGGACAAAGACATTTATGTCTACTGTACTTGAGCACGCGAAGCGACCAGCGCCCGGGTGGCGCATATGCTGCGGGAGGAAGGATTCAACGCGTTCGTCATCGTGGGCGGATTGGCAGCCTGGCGCAAGGCGGGAAATCCGCTGGAACCTGTTCCGCGCGATGATTTGGTGAAGCTGCCAACTTTTTCGTGACCTCACGAACCACGTGGGACAGCTGCCCTCGGCTGTCTCCACGTGGTTCGTGCTGAGGTCCGAAGTCTGATGTCCGACGCCCCTCTATGCCCAACGAAATTGAAATCAAATTTCGCGTCGACGATGTCCGCGAACTTACGCGGCGGCTCCGAGAGGCGAAGTTCCGTCAAGTGACGCGGCGGACCCACGAAAGCAACACTCTTTATGATCTGCCGGGACAGCCTCTACGAAAACGCGGCGAACTGCTGCGCCTGCGCAAGTATGGAAACCGCTGGCTGCTGACCCACAAGGCCAAGAGCAAGGTGACCCAGCACAAGACTCGGGTCGAGACTCAAACCGGAATTGACGATGGCGCACAGTTTGAAAAAATATTGCTGGCACTCGGTTACGGTCCTTCTTTCCGCTACGAAAAATTTCGGGCGGAGTGGGGCGACGGCACGGGCCACGTCGTCCTGGATGAAACGCCCATCGGTTTCTTTGGAGAGATTGAAGGGCCGGCGCTCTGGATTGACCAGACTGCTCGTCGTCTGGGAATCGACCGCCAGTCGTACATCACAGAGAGCTACGCTGAACTCTTCTTTGCCTGGAAGCAGCGCACTCGAAGCCCCGCGAACGAGATGACATTCCGTGCCGTGCGCGGTTCGAAACGGTCAGACTAGCGCTTCACAAAGTTTTACATCGGGACACTGCGTTCTTATAACTTTGCACGCTCGCCTGCGTCTAAGACAGCGATAGTCCAACCATTACACGGAGACAGGCTTGCGTTGGATAGCAAAAGCACTGTGCGGTGCAGCGGCCATCGTCATGGTCTTGCCGGGTCTCCTCCTGGCCACTCCGCCGCCGACCTTTGGTCAGGTTAATATCCGGCGGGTCGCCAGCCCTCCCCCGCTGGAGGACTTTTTGCAGATGAAGCCTAGCCCCACCTGGGAAGGCAAACTGGCGAAGGTCGAGCGCTTCATTCAGCGCACTCCAAGCGACGGTGAGCCGACCACGCACCGCACCGAGGCCTACCTTGGCTATGACGACAAGAACCTGTATGTGATTTTTATTTGCTTCGATAGTGAGCCGCAGAAAGTTCGGGCCCGGCTCTCGCATCGGGAAGACGTGTTTGACGATGACGCGGTTGAGGTGATGTTGGATACCTTCCACGATCATCGCCGAGCTTACGCTTTTTTCTCCAACGCTCTTGGGGTTCAAGCCGACGCCCTCTGGACTGAAGGCCAGGGCTTCGATCCTTCGTTCGATACAGTCTTCAGCACCGAGGCGAAGCTCACGCCTGAAGGCTTCGTGGTCAGATTCGCCATCCCGTTCCGCAGCCTGCGTTTTGCGTCCAACGACCCCCAAACCTGGGGCATCCTGCTGAACCGGGACACCAAGCGTAACAACGAAGAAGCATTCTGGCCGCAATACTCCAGCCGCATCACCGGCCGCCTGAATCAGGAAGGCGACGCCACCGGTCTTGAAAATATTTCTCCCGGACATAATTTCCAGCTCATCCCGTACGGAATTTTCCGTTCGTTCCGGGACATTGACCTGCGGGATCTCGACCATCCCACCTTCACCCAGCGCGATGCCTTTGGGCAGATCGGTCTCGACGCAAAAGCCGTCGTGAAAGACAAGTTCGTGCTCGATGCGACCGCGAATCCCGATTTCAGCCAGATCGAATCCGACGATCCCCAGGTCACGGTAAACCAGCGCTTCGAAGTCCAGTTCCCGGAGAAGCGCCCGTTCTTTCTGGAGAACTCCTACTATTTCCAGACGCCAATCCCGCTGCTCTTCACTCGCCGTATTGTGGATCCCCAGTGGGGTGTGCGACTCACCGGCAAAGACGGGCCGTGGGCCGTCGGCATGCTCGTAGCTGATGACGCATCCCCAGGTACCGAGGTCGCCCCTGGTAACCCTCTATTTGGACAGCATGCCTACTTTGCAGTCGGCCGTGTCAGCCGTGACCTGGGCAACCAGTCCTCGTTGGGAGTGATGTTTACCGATCGCGAAGAAGGTCCATACTTCAACCGGGTGGGTGGGATTGATGGCCGCTTCAATCTGAATTCGAACTGGGTTGCCGCTTTCCAGGGAGTTGTCAGTTCCACGCTGTGTAGCGATACCCGCAACGACGTCTGTACCCTCGGGACCTATCTCGCCGGGCCTGCCGCCGAGGTCACGCTGCAGCGCGATGGACGCAAACTGAATTACTTCATGGACTACTCCGACCGCAGCGACGGGTTTCGCACCTTCACCGGCTTCGATCCGCAGCCTGACATTCACAATATCTATCAGCGGGTGCAATACAGTTTCCGTCCGGAAGGCAAGCACCTGATTTCCTGGGGACCGCAGATGGAGATCTACCACAACTTCGATCACGAGGGGAATTATTTGAACTCAGGCTACTTCCCCGCCCTGAAAACGGAGTTCGTGGGCCAGACCTTTCTCAATTTATACTACGCGAAAGAGATGGAATTGCTGCGACCGAGGGACTTCAGCGTCCTGACCTCAAACCAGAAATATCTCCGCCACACCACCGAAGTGGAGTTCAAGACCAGCCTGTACCGGCCAATCTCATTTCAGCTGGACTATCGCTTTGGCACCCGGATCAACTACGATGCGCCCGACGGCGTAGCCCCGTTTATCGCAGGACGCACCACTGTCAACGCCACCCTGACGGTGCGGCCCAGCCGATCGCTACGGGTCGACAACACCTACATACTCTTCCGGCTGCACAACCGGCTGGGAGCCCCGGGCAGCCTGAACAATCACATTGTCCGATCCAAGTGGAATTATCAGTACACGAAGAGACTCTCTTTTCGTTTTATTGGAGAGTACAACTCCGTGTTGGCCAACCCCGCCTTCACATTCCTCGAGACCACCAAGAATTTCAACGCTGACTTCCTGGTCACCTACCTGGTGCATCCCAGCACCGCAATTTACGTTGGCTACAACAGCAATCTGGAAAATGTGCTGCTGCCTTTAAGGAATGACGTGGACGGTGACCTTCTGCACGGAGGCCGTATGAGGAATGACGGGCGAGGCCTGTTCATAAAAGCGTCCTATCTTTTCCGCTTTTAGAGATGAACCATGTAGGCTCGGACGCTCCCGTCCGGGCAGAGCTCGCCGAGGTTTTGAAGCTAGGCAAGTGTTGGGCGGACACTCTTGTCCGCCGCTTTTGACTTGGATTTTAAGTATTCAGATCAACCCATCAAAATCGAAAATAAAATCAAACTCAAAGGACGCGGACAAGAGTGTCCGCCCCACATATCTATCCAACTGGCGCAGGTTTAACGCAGAATTTGTCGAATACGCCTTTGAGCTCGGCAGCGATGTCCACGGCCTCACGATGTTCAATGTCGCTACGATGCATCATGTGGACCACTTTGCCGTCCCGCAGCACCGCAATAGACGGAGACGATGGGGGATACCCTGCGAAATAAGAACGCGCGCGCTCGGTGGCATCTTTGTCCTGGCCGGCAAACACGCTGAACAATCTCTCGGGACGACTCGAGTGCTGCAACGCGGCCCGGACCGCGGGACGCATTCGACCGGCGGCGCATCCGCAAATGGAGTTCACCACTACCATAGTTGTGCCGGGTTGGTTGGGTATAGCGCGATCCACATCAGCTTCGGTACGGAGTTCCTCAATGCCGAGACGGGTCAACTCATCGCGCATCGGGATCACCATGATCTCTGGATACATTTCTTCTCCTCAGGGTCGTTTTAGTTACGACGAAAGTCTCGGTTTCGAGCGACGCAAGTCACAGCAGGATATGTCCCGACGTACCGCGCTGACGCTGCCACCGGTGCCTCTTCTCGTCGTATATAGTGAAGCCATCATACCATCATGACGGTTCTGGAAAACGTATACTTGGCGCCTCTCACAACCCTCAAAGTGGGAGGGCCGGCACGCTATTTCACGGAGCCAAAATCTGCTGGTGAGGTGGCAGAGGGCGTCAACTTTGCGCGCTCGAAAGACCTCCCGTTATTTGTGTTGGGGGGGCGGCAGCAACCTTGTGGTCTCGGACGCGGGCTGGCCGGGCCTGGTCTTGAAACTTGCGGTTCGGGGAATCGAGGAGCGCACGGAAAATGGCAAAACGCTCTTCGATGTAGGGGCCGGCGAAGAGTGGGACAGATTCGTGGCCCGCGCCGTCGCCAGAAATTGCGCGGGAGTCGAGTGTCTGAGCGGCATTCCAGGGAGCGTGGGTGGGACCCCCGTTCAGAATGTAGGAGCTTACGGCCAGGAAGTTTCCGAAACCATCGAGTCCGTTCAGGTCTTCGATCTCATCGACGGACAGGTTCGAGAACTCTGTGCCGAAGCTTGCGGACTCCAATACCGCACCAGCATCTTCAACACCAGCGAACGGGGACGTTTCATCATCCTGCGGGTAACCTACGCGCTCACGCCGGGTGGCAAGCCCCGCATCGATTACGCCGACCTCAAAAAGCATTTTGCCGGATTTCAAAACATTCCCTCATTGACCAGCACCCGCGAAGCCGTGCGCCGGATACGCGCCGCCAAAGCCATGCTCATTACTCCGGGCGACGAAGACTGCCGCAGCGCCGGTTCCTTCTTCAAGAACCCCGTGCTCCCCGCCGAACAATACGACCAGCTAACGCGGCGGGCAGCGGCCAAGGGATTGCAGGTGCCCAGCTATCCCGCTCTAGATGCCCAGAAAAAAGTTTCAGCCGCCTGGCTGGTGGAGCACTCTGGCTTCAGCAAAGGCTATAGCAGCGGGCAAGTCGGGATCTCGCGCAAACATGCGCTAGCCATCGTGAACCGCGGAGAGGCCTCCGCCGCTGACATCCTCGGATTAAAAGATCACATCCAGCAGCGTGTCGACGAACTTTGGAACATTCACCTTGAACCCGAGCCTGTATTCGTCGGCTTTTGAAACCACTAGAACGTCACAGTATGGGGCGAAAACTCTTGCCCGCCGTCGTCGCGTTTGGTTTTGCTTTTTGAAGATTGATCAGAACGCATAAAAAGTCAAAGTCAAAGGCGGCGGACAGGAGTGTCCGCCCCACACTTTCAAAAGCTTGGTTCGAGCAGAAACGGTTAACCCACGCATAATCTTAGCTTTGCCCAGCCTACAAAAACCAATTGACATGTTAGATAGTGTTGTAGTTAACTACAACACTAGTTACTCAGGGCCTCGATTAGCGCTGATCGGTCGCACCTGGGTACGCCAGGCCCGGAAAGTTCAAAAGACTGAGGAGAATGAAAATGAAATCCCTTCGAATTATGTTGCCTGTTGTTCTGATTTCGCTCTCGACCGTTGTGGCTTTCGCGCAGTCCGACGCACAAAAATCTTTCACCCAACTGAAAACCCTCGCGGGCACCTGGCAAGGCCCCGTGACCGTCGTCCCGCCACAACCCGAGATGGGGGACGGGACGCACACACAGGTCTCGCTGCGCGTGACTTCCAGGGGAAACGCGATCGTACATGAGATGCATGAACCGGGAAAGCCAGACGATCCAACTCGTTATGATCATCCGGTCACCATGCTCTACCTGGATGGCGATCGCCTGCTCCTGACGCACTATTGCGATGCCGGAAACCGGCCGCGCATGACGGGCACAGTGTCGCCGGATGGGAAGAAGGTGGAGTTCGAATTTCTCGACGTTGCCGGTAGCACGCAGTACGGACACATGCACCACGCCGTGTTCACCGTCATCGACGCCAACCACCACATCGAGGACTGGACATATATGATGCCAGGGGACAAGCCCGTCCACGCGCACCTCGACCTGACCCGGGCACAGAGCGGGAACGGTGTGGCTGGTAACTAAAGTATCCGGAAACCCGATGGACCGTGAGTGGAACGACAGTCAGCCGATTTATCGTCAGCTTCGCGACCGGGTGGTCGCGATGATACTCGACGGCGTTCTCAAGGAAGGCGATCCGCTGCCCTCCGTGCGAAATGTTGCGGCCGAATACCGGGTCAACCCGCTCACGGTTCTGAAGGGCTACCAGCAACTGGTGGACGAGGGGCTGGTCGAGAGCCGACGCGGCCGCGGCATGTTCATCAACGCCGGCGCGCGCAGTCTTTTGCTGCAGGGCGAACGGCAGAAGTTCCTGGACGAAGAATGGCCCCGGGTCCACGCCACTATCCACCGCCTCGGCCTAAGGCCCGATGAACTACTGAACGGCGCAACCCGCCCGTCGTCTTCCGACGCCACACCGTCGAAAACCGCCAAGTCAAATCCCCCCGAGGAGGAAAGCTGACGCCATGGCCTGCATAGAAGCCCGCGGCCTCCGTAAGTCCTTCGGCACCACCGTCGCGTTGGACGGCATTAATTTGCGTGTTGAAGAGGGCCGCATTCTCGGGCTCATCGGTCCCAACGGCGCGGGCAAGACCACCGCGCTCAACGCAATCCTCGGCCTCACTCCATATCAGGGAAAACTGAGGGTGCTCGGTCGCGATCCCTGGGCCGAACGCGACCGGCTCATGCAGGATGTCTGCTTCATTTCTGATGTCGCTGTGCTGCCGCGCTGGATCAAGGTTTCACAGGCGCTGGACTACGTCGCCGGCGTGCATCCGAGATTCAATCGGGCGAAGGCAGAAAGTTTTCTGGCGAAGACTACAATCAACCGCGCCAGTAAGGTCAGAGAATTGTCAAAGGGCATGGTGACCCAACTGCACCTCGCCTTGGTGATGGCCATCGACGCGAGATTGCTGGTGCTGGACGAGCCTACGCTTGGCCTCGACATCCTGTATCGCAAGCAGTTCTACGATTCCCTGCTGAACGACTACTTCGATCGCAGCCGGACCATCGTGGTGACGACACACCAGGTGGAAGAGATCCAGCACGTCCTCACCGATGTGATGTTCATCAACCGCGGCCGCATCGTATTCGATTGCAGCATGGAAGAAGTAGAGTCGCGCTATCTGGAAGTGATGGTGCATCCGGAGCAGATCGCCGCGGCACGGGCGCTCAAGCCGATGAACGAACGCCAGGGGTTTGGTCGCAGCATTCTGTTGTTCGATCTGAAAGTCGCTCATGTCGATCGCAAGCAACTGGCTGCGTTTGGCGCGGTGCACACGCCCAGCATCGCCGACTTGTTCGTGGCGGTGTTGGGAGACAGGTCGGGCAGTCCGGCCGGTCAGGCACCGGTTAATTATGAAGGAGCGCCTCGATGAATACTCAATCGAACGCCATGCCCGAGTCTCATCTCGAAACGCAGGTAGTTGCGCCCGCGGAGATCTCCGGGACTCGGCGCTTGTACTGGTCGCTGCGACGCGAATTGTGGGAGTACCGTTCCATCTATGTGGCGCCGCTGGCCGTCGCCGCCCTGATCCTGTTCGGTTTCCTGATCAGTACGATTCATCTGCGGGAAAAAATGCGCAACGCGTTGACGCTCAGCCCCATGCAGCAGCAGCAATTGATCGCGCAACCGTATAACTTCGCTGCGCTTCTGATCATGTTCACCACGCTTGTGGTCGCGGTGTTCTACTGTCTCGACGCGTTGCACGGCGAACGCCGCGATCGCAGCATCCTGTTCTGGAAGTCGCTGCCGGTTTCCGACCTCACGGCCGTGCTCGCGAAGGCGAGCATCCCGCTCGTAGTCCTGCCCCTGGTCACCTTCTCGATCACCCTGGTCACGCAGCTCATCATGCTGCTGCTGAGCACCATGGTCCTTCTGGGGGACGGTCCGGGTGTCGCAATGCTATGGGCACAGCTGCCGCTGTTCCAGATTTCCCTGCTGCTGCTCTACCACCTTTTCACGGTTCATTCGCTCTGGTATGCACCCTTCTTCGGCTGGCTCCTGCTGGTCTCAGGCTGGGCGCGGCGCGCGCCATTTCTGTGGGCTGGTCTGCCACTACTCGCGATCGGCATCGTGGAGAAAATCGCATTCAACACTTCGCACTTTGCTGCCATGTTGGAGTACCGCCTGGGTGGCAGCGCGGAAGCCGTCATAGCGCCGGGTACCGTGCCGATGGATCCGATGACGCACGTCACTCCGGGTCATTTCTTGAGCAACCCGGGTCTGTGGCTCGGCCTGGCTATCTTCGCGGCCTTCCTCGCCGCTGCGGTCCGGCTGCGCCGCTATCAGGGACCGATCTGAGTTCGAAGTCGCCCTTGATTGCAATTCCTCGCATAATGGTTCGAGGCCCGTCATACTTTCCCGAACAAATTTATGAACAATCCAGCCCACAACGCGGTCTTCATATCTGAGGACCCGAGAATGGCGACCGGACAGGTGACCATGCTCGAAGCTGTGGCGCTGAGGCAGATGCAAGAAGACCAACTTGATCTTGCCGTCCGGGAACATGCTCGGCTGGTGTATCGCGTCGCCTACTCCGTGCTGCGAGACCATCATGATGCGGAGGATGCGACACAGGAAACTTTCATGCGCGTGCTGCGCTATGGCGGAAAGATGACCGGCGTAAGGGACCAACGCACCTGGCTGGCCCGGATCGCATGGCGGGTAGCAGTCGGACGTCGAAAAAAGACACCTGAAGTGCAGCTGGAAGACGCAGGTGAAACTGTTACGCGACTTCGCTCGCGGTCCCCGGGCGCGGATGAGGCGATGCTGGACGCGGAAAAGATCGGGTCTCTGCAGCGGTTGATCGCGGCTCTTCCCGCCAAACTGCGCGATCCGCTGACACTTTCGACGGTGGAGGAGATGTCGCCAAAGGACATCGCCCAGGTCTTGGGCGCCAGCGAAGCAGCGGTACGGTCACGGATATTCCGCGCGCGCCAGATTCTGCGCGAGAAGCTCGCGACCTTGCAGGAATAGAACACATGAGAACTGAAGACAACGGTCAGTCCGCCGAAAGATGGCTCGACGCCGCACTGAAGCAATACGGCGAAGCCGAACCCCGGCCGGGCCTGGAGAACCGGATGCTGGCCAACCTGCAGGCGGAGCGGGCACGACTGACCTTGCGGCGATGGTGGTGGCGACCGGCAGCAGTCGTGGTCACGATCGCTGTCCTTACCGCCGGGGCATGGTTGTTGAGGCGCAGCCCCGACGTCACAAAGGTGCCAATTTCAAATCAGCCGACGGTCGTTACCCGTAACCAAGAACCTGAACCGACGATCGCATCCGCAAACAGGCCTTACGCTGCGCCCCGACCGCCCCGTCGTTCGCGGGGCGAAAGTCCTATCGCGCAACCCTCTTCGATACCCCGTCTGGAGCAATTTCCCGCGCCGGCGCCACTGAGCGAGCAAGAAGAGATGTTGGCTCAATACGTCCGTGAGCACCGGCAGGAAGCAACCATGGTGGCGAGGGCGCGAGCCGAACTGCTGAAAACTGAACTTCTCAGGTTTCAGCTGCAACCAGCCTCACCAGCAAACGTAGAGGAGTCTGAGCCATAGGAGCCAAGGGAGAAAGACACATGCACACACGACAAGTTCTACTAACACTAGCGATGATTGTCGCCATCGGCGGGCGGACACAAATAGTACAGGCACAGGCACCGCCACCGGTATCGCCGCAGGAATCAATCGTCGTCTACCGGATCGACCTCGCTATCAATGAATTGGACGATGCGAAGAAGATCAACACACGGCACTATTCGATGAACCTTGGTATCGGTCCAAGCAACGTTGGACCGGAAAAGGAACTTAAAATCGGCACTCGCATTCCAATCGAAGCTGACCAGGGAAAGTTCCAATACCTTGACGTAGGAACAACCGTCCAGGCTCAATTGCGTGAATTTAAGGGCTCAACCTCCCTCGAAGCGCGGGTCGAAATCACCAACTTTGCGACACCGGATCAGGCCACTAAGGGCGGACAACCGCTCCTGCGCCAAATGATCATTAGCGGTAGCACACTGGTGATTTCCGACAAGCCGGTCATCATCGGCAGCGTCGATGATCCAAATTCCAAGCGCCAGTTTCAACTCGAGGTCACGGTGACAAAGCTTCGGTAGTCCGGAGTCGCTACTTCTTGGGCAGCTTGCGAAACGGGTGTTCGAAGCTCAGATAAAGAAAGACCGCTTTTTCACCAGCGCTGGGCCCGACTCCCAGTGGCACACCGATTCCGGGAACGATCTGCAATCCATTCTTGAAGTTATAGGACCAGCGGACACCGGGGCTAAGGAAGAGCGAGTTCGTCCAGTCCGTGCGCTCGCTGGCCACGACGACTTGCGACCGGACGAACACGGTTTCCAGCATGACATTGAATCGAGTATGGACCAGCCAGATAAAGCTCTGCCCCAGATTGTAGCCGGCAGACGAGGCGCGATCGCCCGAAACATCCTGGGCGTGAGGGAAGTATGTTGCGCCCACATTCCAATGGCTGACCAGTCTCTTATTGAGCACCACGCTCAGGGGAAGACTGGTCTGCACTCCGAAACTGCCGGCGCCACGGCCCTGCGTAGAATCGCCAGTGGGAAGAATAAAACTAAGGCGGGGCGAGAAAGCGACGCGCGTGTCTCCGTTTCCCACCAACTGGTACCGGTAATTCAGGAAGACGTCACCGATGCCGACTCCGGAACCGGGAGAACCTCCGGAGTGCAACGCAACCAGAGTGTAGCTAAGCTGATGACGTTCATCGCCGGGAACCGGCCATTCCTGGGTGAAGCTGTAGTTCCAGTCTTTGCTGTTCCGGAAGCGGGTGAAGCTGGAAATGTGCTGCACCACGCCGAAATTCTGGTTATAGGCTTCCTCCACCAGGAAGCTGTTGTCCTGGATGCCGGGTTCGACTGCGGGCGCTGAGGTTTGCTGGCCCATGGCGTAGACGCCGAGCAGGGCCGTCAACGCGAGGACGAAGCAGCACGTAAGGCGACTCTCACGGAGCCGGCTCCACCAATTAACCATGGTTAAGTAAATCACATAATCATCAGTTAACTCAACCACTGCTTTCAGAGGTCTTGACAACCTAGGTGTCCGCCAGCCGTGCGGCCTCTTCGAAGATCTTCGTAAACATCTGGCGGGTAAGTTTGCCGGTTTGGGTATTTTGGTTGGAGGGATGGTACGACGCCAGCAAAATCTTCCCATCGGGCATGTGGTAGCTGGCGCCGTGCTGGAACGGATAAGGATTCTTGCTCGGGAGCATTCCTCGGCGCTTCAGGTAGTTGAGGTACGCTTCGAATCCAATCCTGCCCAGCGCCACAACCACCCTGACGCGCTTGAGCCCATCCATTTCGCGGTCAAGATACGGTGCACAGTTGGCCAGCTCTTCAGGCAAAGGCTTGTTGTCGGGTGGTGCGCAGCGGACCGCCGCGGTGATGTAGAGGTCCTTCAGTTCGAGACCATCGTCGCGATCGGTGGCATTGGGCTGATTGGAGAATCCGGCTTCATGCAGGATTGGATACATGAATTTGCCGGAAGCATCTCCGGTGAAAGGGCGTCCGGTGCGGTTTGAGCCGTGAGCGCCCGGCGCAAGTCCGAGCACCAGGACACGCGCGTCCGGATCGCCGAAGCCAGGAACCGGCTTTCCCCAATAATCCCAATCGAGGTAGGCGCGGCGCTTCTCGCGCGCGATTCTCTGGCGATACTCGACCAGGCGCGGACAACGGGTGCAGGCGATCACTTCGCGATTCAGTTCAACAAGCCAGAGCGGCATTCGATAGCTCAGTTTGAATAACACCGGGTAGTGGATTTGCCCGAAATGAGCCACCACCCGGCATTCGCATCATTGTATTTGGAAACGCAATGCTAGACTTCTGACGAGGCCAGAATTTGCTAACACGAAGGAGATTTCTCAGCCGATTTCTGATCGGTGCTTAGGCGGTCGCCGCCATCGGAAGCGCCGACGCGCTTTTCCTGGAGCCAAGGAACCTGGTTTCCGAGCACATCGACATACGGCTGAGGAGACCGCCAGAGGAGTTTCGCGGCTTTCGTATTGCACAGATCAGCGACGTGCATTTCGGCCCGTACAGGGGAAGATCAGGCTTGGAGCGGGCACTGCAGCGGGCGCAGTCTTTTCAGCCTGATTTACTAGCGCTGACTGGCGACTTTGTTTCCCACCCTTTCGGCGGGTCCAATGGTCCGCGGGGGGCGCACTATGTCGAGCCTTGTGCCGATGTTTTGGCGGCGGTCAAGGGAGTTCCGGTTCTCGCCATACTGGGCAATCACGATCACTGGAACAACGCGGCGATTGTCGAAGGCGCGCTCAAAGATCGCGGTATCCAGGTGTTACGCAACCGCTCGATTCCACTGCAACGTGGACACAGCCGGATTTGGATCGCTGGTGTCGATCATGCGCTGGTTCGAGCGGCAGACCTGGGCAAGGCACTGCACGATGTTCCTGCTTCGGAAACCACTCTGTTGCTGGCCCACGAGCCCGATTTTGCCGACTATGCTGCAAGGTTTCCAGTCGACTTGCAACTCTCAGGGCACTCCCACGGTGGCCAGGTCAGACTGCCTGGGATTGGAGCGCTGGTCCTGCCAGCGCTGGCAGAAAAATATCCCGTCGGTTTGAACCAGGTAGGATCTTTACAGGTCTATACCAATCGTGGTCTCGGCGTGATCAACCCACCGGTACGCTTCTACTGTCCCCCCGAGGTTACGTTTGTTACCCTGTTTCCACCCCAGCCAGTTTGACGCTTCTCTCATCAAGTCTTTACACTCAGATTTACAGCCTATGCCGTTCGACTCGTCCGAAAATGGAACGGTCCGGACAGTCAAAGCCTGAAAGGCAAATGTGAGCCCCACTGAAACCACCAGCAGCACCCGGCGAGAGATTGCAGTTGAAATTCCCGTCGAAGAAGTAAACCGCGAGACTGCATCCCTGATCCAGAAGTATCAGAAGCTGGCACGCATCCCCGGCTTCCGCCGCGGACATGTGCCCGCATCCATTATTCGCCAGCGTTTTTCTGAGGATCTAAAGAGCGACGTTGTAGAGGCCCTCGTCCCGCGCTATTTCCGCAAAGAGGCCGACAAGCAGGGACTGATCCCGGTCTCGCAGCCGCAGGTTACTGACCTCCATCTGAAAGACAACGAACCGCTGCGCTTTAAGGCCAGCTTTGAGGTGATGCCCGAGATCAAGGTCGAGGGCTACAAGGAATTGCGCGCGGAAAAGCCTGAAGTCACGGTTACCGACGAGGAAGTCGAGCAGTCCCTGAACGGCGTGCGCGAGCAGCACGCGACCTTCGCGTCCGTGGAAGGCCGGGCGTTGGCCGATGGAGACTATGCCCAGGTTTCGCTTGACGGTAAACCCAAGGATGGGGAAGACAAACCCGTCCACATGGATGAAGTGCTGGTCGAGATTGCGGGCAAAAACACTATGCCCGAGTTCACCGAGAATCTGCGGGGAGCCTCGGCGGGCGACGACCGGGTGTTCGAAGTTACCTATGCGCAGGATGCTCAAGAGCAGCGCCTTGCGGGAAAGACCTTCACTTATACGGTGAAGGTGCAATCGATTAAGCAGAAGACTTTGCCCGAACTTGACGACCAATTTGCCACGCAACTGGGAGATTTCAAAACTCTCGACGAAGTTCGCCAGCGCATTCGCGAAGGCATGGAATCAGAGCGCAAACATGCCGCGGAACACGAAGCCAAAGACAAGCTGGTTGCGGAACTGGTGAAGCGCACCGAATTCGAAGTGCCGGAAGCACTGGTGGATCGCCAGATCGATGTCCGTCTGGAGCGCGGCCTGCGGGCCCTGGCGGCGCAAGGCATGAAAGCCGAAGACATCAAGAAAATGGATTTGAACCGGCTGCGCGTGGGACAGCGGGAGCAGGCGCTGCAGGAAGTAAAGGCCTCCCTGGTGTTGGACAAAATCGCGGAGGAGGAGAAAATCGAGGTCAGCGATGAGGAGATCGATCGGGAGATCGACGCGCTCGCCACTCAATCAAAACAGACGCCGGATGCGATCCGGGGCCGTTTGACACGTGATGGAGCGCTCGATAGAATCCGAAATAGAATCCGCAGCGAAAAGACCCTCGATTTTCTATATCGCCAGTCCGCCTGATGCGGACCTCTCGATCCTCCCAGAAGAGCAAGTAGTCAGGAACAGGAGTGTGGACGGTGAATGTGAACGATCCCAAAATGATGCTGGTCCCCATGGTCATCGAGCAGACTGGCCGGGGTGAGCGCGCCTACGACATCTATTCCCGGCTGCTGCGGGACAACATCATTTTCATCGGCACTCCGATTGACGACAACATCGCCAACCTGGTGATTGCGCAGATGTTGTTTCTGGCGCAGGAGGATCCGGAGAAAGATATCCAACTCTATGTGAACTCGCCGGGCGGATCGATCACCGCGGGCATGGCGATTTACGACACCATGCAATACGTAAAGAACGATGTGACCACGATTTGCATTGGTCAGGCGGCCAGCATGGCGGCGCTCCTGTTGGCCGCAGGCGAGCCCAAAAAGAGGCTGGCTTTGCCTAATTCACGCATTCTGATCCACCAGCCGTCCATGGGCGGACTGTCGGGTCAAGCCACGGACATCGACATCCATGCCCGGGAAATTCTTCGTATGCGTGAGATTACTAACCAGTTAATGGCGAAGCATACCGCTCAGAAGCTGGAAAAGGTAGAGAAAGACGTCGAGCGCGACTTCATTATGAACTCCCAACAGGCTAAGGAATACGGAATCATAGACGATATCATCTATAAGACGAGATAACGGTATGATCGGGGTTCGCCCGATCAATTTCCGATCAGTCTCGGCGCGAAACGGTGTGTCCCGCCAACCCGGCAGAGGGTGCATGAAAGCGGGAGACAGAGGGTTAACTAAGGAGTAAAGCCGAGTGAAAAACAGGACTGGCACCGAGGAGATGTTGCGCTGTTCGTTCTGCCACAAATCGCAGGACGCAGTGGCCAAGCTTATTTCATCCCCCAGCGATTATCCCAGAGCCTATATTTGCGACGAGTGCGTGGCGGTCTGCAATTCCATCCTGGAAGATGACCGCACGGCTACGCCTCCCACCACCACCCCCAATCAACTGCCCAAGCCGCAGGAAGTAAAGAGCTTCCTCGACGAATACGTGATCGGCCAGGAGCAGACCAAGAAAAAGCTGGCGGTGGCGGTTTACAACCATTACAAGCGCATCTACATGAATCGCCAGCGCGCCGGGGACGGCGTCGAACTGGCGAAGTCGAACATCATGCTGATCGGCCCAACGGGAACCGGCAAGACCCTGCTGGCCCAGACGCTGGCCCGCATGCTCGATGTGCCTTTCGCCATCGTGGACGCGACCACACTGACCGAGGCCGGCTACGTTGGCGAGGATGTCGAGAACATCATCCTTAAGCTGTTGCAGGCCGCGGACGGCGACGTAGGACGCGCCCAAACTGGCATCATCTACATCGACGAAGTCGATAAAATCGGACGAAAAGACGAGAACCCATCCATCACTCGCGATGTTTCCGGCGAAGGTGTGCAGCAAGCCCTGCTGAAAATCCTCGAAGGCACGATCGCCAATGTGCCACCTCAGGGCGGACGCAAGCATCCGCATCAGGAATTCACCCCCGTGGATACGACGAACATCCTCTTCATTTGCGGCGGGGCTTTTGTCGGTCTGGAAAAAATCATCGGACGGCGTGTGGGCAAGAAATCGTTGGGCTTTAAGGTTGGAACTGAAGAGGGCGAGGCGGAAGAGACGCCGGCTGCTAACCGCAAGCGGAATTTCGAGATGTTGAGCGATATACAGCCCGAAGATCTGATCAAATTTGGTCTGATTCCAGAGTTCGTAGGCCGTCTCCCGGTGGTGGGCGTGCTTGAGGATCTGGATGAGTTCGCTCTGATCGAAATCCTGACCCGGCCGAAAAACGCCATTATCAAGCAATACCAGCGCCTGTTCGAATTCGAGAATGTACGCCTCAAATTCAGCGATGAGGCCCTGAAAGCCATCTCGCGACAGGCCATGGCCCGGAAGGTGGGCGCCCGCGGATTACGTATGATTCTGGAGGAGTTAATGCTCGATCTCATGTACCATCTTCCCAGTCAGAAGAAGGTCAAGGAGTTCGAGGTCACGCGGGAGATGGTGGAGAAGCGCAACGTTACGCTCGCAATGATGGATAAGGCGGGGTAAACTAGGCGTCCGTGGGGTTAGAACCGAAGCTCTAAGCTAGAGCCAGCAGCCAGAAGCGACGAACGCAACTCGGGTGTTCGGGAGAATAAGTGAGCATAGTCAAGGAAAAATTCGAGACCAAAAAACTTCCCATGATGCCCATCCGTGACGTGGTCATCTTTCCCTACATGATGACTCCGTTTGTCGTAGGACGGGAATCGAGCGTTCGCGCCCTGGAAGAGGCGCTGGCTGCCGACAAAAAGATCTTCCTCGCAACCCAGCACGATGCCAGCATCGATGAACCCAAGCCCAATGAGATCTACCAGGTAGGCACGATCGTCAACATCGTGCAGAGCCTTAAGCTGCCCGACGGCAACATCAAGGTCCTGGTTGAAGGCATCGAGCGCGGCAAGGTTCTTCAGATCAGCGAGACAGAAGGTTACATGCAGGTTTCGGTTCGCGTAGCGCGCTATGCGACGGAGACCAATCCGCAGATCGAGACCGGCATGCAGAGGGTCACGGCCCTGTTCGAGCAGTACGTAAAGCTGTGCCAGTCGCTGAATTACGAGACCATGATCGCGGCCGTGCGTATGGAAGATCCGGCCAAGCTGACTGACACCATCGCCGCCAACCTTCAGCTCTCCATTGAAGAAAAGCAGGAACTGCTGGAAATCTTCGATCCCGGCGAGCGCCTGACCCGGATCGGCGACGTGCTCGACATCGAAATCGAAAAGCTGAACATGGACCGCACCATCCAGTCGCGGGTCAAGCGGCAGATGGAGCGCGCCCAAAAAGAGTATTACCTCAACGAGAAAATCAAAGCCATCCAGAAGGAACTGGGCCGGGGCGAGAAGAGCGAATTCGACGAACTGAAGAAGAAGATCGAAGCCGCCGGCATGCCCAAGGAAGTTCGCGACAAGGCGGTGCAGGAACTGAAGAAGCTCGAAGCCATGCCGCCCATGTCGGCCGAGTCCACAGTCTCGCGCAACTATCTCGATTGGCTGCTCGCGGTTCCTTGGAAGAAGCGTTCCAAGGAAATTCGCAACATCAGCCGCGCCGAGAAAGTCCTGAACGAAGATCACTACGGTCTGGAGAAGATCAAAGACCGGATTCTTGAGTTCCTCGCGGTTCGGCAACTGGTAAAGAATCCCAAAGGCTCGATCCTGTGTTTCGTCGGACCCCCTGGCGTGGGCAAGACTTCGCTGGGCATGTCGATCGCGAAAGCCACTGGACGGAAGTTTGTCCGCATGTCGCTGGGCGGGGTGCGTGACGAAGCTGAAGTCCGCGGTCATCGCCGTACCTACATCGGCGCTCTGCCGGGACAGATTATCCAGATGATGAAGAAAGCCGGCACTAAGAACCCGGTCTTCATGCTGGACGAAGTCGATAAGATGTCCATGGATTTCCGCGGCGATCCGTCAGCCGCGCTACTCGAAGTGCTCGATCCCGAACAGAATTTCATGTTCGTCGACCACTACCTCGACGTCGAATACGACCTCTCGCAAGTCTTCTTCATCGCTACTGCCAACGTCATGCACACCATTCCTCCCGCGTTGCAAGACCGGATGGAAGTGCTGCGCCTGCACGGCTACACCGAGCAGGAGAAGGTCGAAATCGCCAAGCAATTTCTGGTCAAGAAGCAGTTGCTGCAGGCGGGACTGACCGACAAGAACCTGAAATTCAGCGACGACGCCATCACCTCCCTGATTCGTTCCTACACTCGCGAAGCTGGAGTGCGCAATCTGGAGCGTGAGATCGGCAACGTCTGCCGCAAGGTCGCGCGCAAAGTGGTGAAGGAAGGCGAGACTTATAGCGCTGCCATCACCCAGGAAAACGTCAATGACTTCCTGGGCGTGATCAAATTCCGCGACACGCTGGCCCACGAAAAGAGCGAAGTCGGCCTGGTCACCGGCTTGGCCTGGACTGAGGTTGGCGGCTCGATTCTAAGCACGGAAGCTACCGTCGTCGACGGCAAAGGCAAGCTCACGCTGACCGGGAAACTGGGCGACGTCATGCAGGAATCAGCGCAAGCGGCGATGTCGTACATCCGGTCCCGTGCCCATCGCCTGGGTTTGCAGCGCGACTTCTACCGCTCCCTCGATATCCACGTGCATGTTCCAGAAGGCGCGATCCCCAAAGATGGCCCGTCTGCGGGCATCACGATCGCTACCGCGATTGCCAGCGCCCTGAGCAAAATTCCCGTGCGCCGCGATTTGGCCATGACCGGCGAGATTACCTTGCGTGGCAAGGTATTGCCTATCGGCGGGCTGAAAGAAAAATTGCTGGCCGCCCACCGCGCTGGACTCTTCGAAGTGATCCTGCCGCAGGACAACGAGAAAGATGTAGCCGAAGTGCCGGAGAACCTGCGCACTGCGATGAAGATGCATTTCGTCGAGACCATGGACCAAGTGCTGAGCGTGGCGCTGGAGCGACCCCTGCCGGAAATCAGCGAAGAGGCGGCGCAGCCAATTGCCCCCATTGGGCCTCCGGCTGCGGACAGCCCGGCCGCGCATCAGTAAATCGACGACAGCTTCTCAGCAAGGCCCGCGTAAGCGGGCTTTTTTGCTGCTCGGGAGGGTTCCTTTGCAAAGGACGCAAAAAAAACTCCCCCACTTGACGTCCCAATTCTGGTCCTCGCCATCTTCGGATAAAATGCTAGCAGGGAATTCGTGTGGAACGGAACCCTGAGCCCGGAGCCCCCAGAAGCCACGTGCGCGGCGGAGCCAGCCTGATCGTTGCAGCGGCGCTGGTCTTTATCCTGCTGATCTGGCTGCCCGCTTATCGCTGGTTTTTTCTCGGCAGCCTCGGCATCGGCGTCGTGGTCGCGGCCATACTTTATTTCTGGAACAAATACAAACCAGTCAAGCCGGAAGACGTTGAGAACAAGCGGCCGCTTGGGTTGGGATGACTGCGGCGCAAAGTAGCGGCGGCCGAGTGCTGAAACGCCCTGCCCGGGAAAATCTGTATCCTCCAATCTCTTTTTTGCGGCCGCTCCGCTTGCAACTTTCGGCACGAAACAGCAAACTGGTGCATGCGTGTTTTGGCCCGATTTATGATGTCGGTGAGCGATCCCAGCCAATTCCCTGCTCCGGTGTTGCCCGAAGTCGCATTCCTGGGGCGCTCGAATGTGGGCAAGTCGAGTGTCATCAATTCGCTCCTGGCAAACAAGATAGCCAAGACCAGTTCCACGCCCGGCCGCACCCGCTCAATTAACTTCTTTGAGGTCCGCTGGCCGGGAAAACCCGAACCGGAACTGATCTTCACCGACCTGCCGGGCTATGGCTATGCGAAAATCTCGCGGGAAATCTCGCAACAGTGGCCGAGTTTCATTGATCCCTATTTGAAAGACCGTCCGTGCCTGGCATTGTGCGTCGCGCTGATCGACGTGAATGTGCCGCCGCAACCGGCCGACCGCCAGTTGCTGGATTTTCTCTCCGGCATCAAGCGTCCCACATTGATCGTGGCGACCAAGAGCGACCGGCTCTCGGGTAACCGGCTGCACAATACGCTTCAGGCTCTGGCCCGGGAATACCCGGAGAGTCGAATCCTGCCTTACTCGGCAAAGACGGGAGCAGGACGGCAGGAACTCTGGCAGGAAATTCGGGAGCAGACAGCGGACTTCGGACCTCAGACATCAGCCCTCGGCCCTCAGACCTCAGTCTCCTAGACTGGACCACCGGACTCGGGTGTACACTTTCCCTGAGTTCGACCGGAAGCAAAGCCGTGAAGCACCTCCTTTCCTTCTTGCTGGCGACCTGCTTGGTCGTCACTCTCACCGGCTGCGGAAACATTTTTATCCGTGGTGCCATTAACCCCGGTACGGCCAGCGTCAGTGGTATGGTCAGCGTTGTACAGCTCAGCGTCGTCATCGGGGACGGTGGAAGCATGGTACAAGTCACGTTTGTCACCTTCCTGCAGGACGGTACCTCATCCACCATTGGCTTTTGCGGCGACGAGCGCAGCCGGTTTCGCGTGGAGGAAAGCATCCGAGCTAACTTCACTCCCGGACAAAGCTGCGCCAGCATCGTCACGATTGTCATCACTTAGTCGGCAGGCGTCAGTCGTCGGTCGTCAGCAAATGCCTCCGCGCCATTTTCCTGCTGACGACTGAAGACTGACGACCGCGACTTCCTTTCATTACCTTGGTGATCTAGGGGCTGGTTACACACCCGGCTACAGTTGCCTCATGACACTTTCATCCATGGTGCTGTCACGCGATTTTCAGGAGATCAGTGTTCTCGAGTGCATTCTCGGTGGCCTGCACATTGGAGTCGACGTGGAGTCGGAGCCGGAACGCGCCAGAATCAAGCTGGCCAAGTCAAAGATTGATGCGCTCATCATTGATTGCGATTTGTGCGGAGCTTCCAGTTTCCTGCAAGGGTTACAGGATGGCACGATTCGTAACGCCGTACCGCTCATTATCGTCAGCGGTTCTGGCGGCCGTAAGCACCTCGAGTCCAAGGGCGCATCGTTTGTCTTCGAAAAACCCATCTCGGTGGAGCAGGCTGTCCACACTCTGTCGGCCGCGCGCAATATGATCCTGGATGAGAGGCTTCGTTATCATCGCGCGACACTGGATGTTCCCGTATCTTTGATCGGCGGATCCAAAACCCGTCAGCGCGCACATCTCCAGAACCTCAGCCAGGGCGGCATCGGCGTGCGTTTGCAAAACCCACAACAGGCTAGTGGCACAGTGAACGTAAACTTCACCCTTCCGGGCACCAAGCTGGCGATGAAGTTTCAGGGAGAAGTAGCGTGGAAAGACAAGCAGGGCAACGCAGGCATTCGCTTCGTGGAAGCCGCCCCTACCATGAAGCGGGAGCTGCAACTCTGGCTCGAGCGACAGTACTTCACGCATTAGAGCGGACGTCAGGCGTCAGACCTCGGACGCCGTCCGCCTTAGCGAAATCGAGGCCTGTCCTCGGCCGGCATTTCATTCCCGTCACATGCCTCGGTGAGACCCGCGAGCCAATCGCCGGGTGTGCCGCCCATCCAGAAAAGAAACAGAAACCGGTACAGCACGGCGAACACCGCGGCCACCCCGAGTCCCATAGCCAGTGCCAATGGCCACGCCGGAACCACTCCAACTATCGCCATGCAGATCAGTGCAAAGAGCAACACGGCCGAGAGCAAGATCAGTCCGTCGACCAACCGCGAAAGAACCGGCGCCGAAATCGCGATTGGAAGCCATGGCAGATGCACTGTATGGTGCCCTTTGGCTGTTTCGATGGGCCGCGCGACGCTGGCTCTTGGTTCCAGGCGAATCGCCGGCCGCGCTCCTGAGGAAAATTGCAGTTCAGCGGCCTCCTGGCCGCTCTTGCCGTAGAGGAGTGTGGAATCGCCAGCGGTGTGTTGGGCCGAGGCCATGAGTTGCACGAAAATCCATTCCTTCAACAGCCGTCCGGAACGCTGCGAAAGAGTCAGAAATTCCACGCCGGCCTGTCCCACGGGATCAACCCAGGCTACTCGTCCCGTGGCTTCGACACGCACTCGAGGGTTTGCGAGCTCGAAGCGCAGAAAGACTTGCTGGTGTACGAGGAGAGGAGCAACCGCCTGAATCGCAATGCCCGAGTCGCCAAGATTGCGAATGATGCCGCCGTTGGCCTGGTCCAGATTGACGTAAGCCAGGCTTTGAACCTGGTGGCGATAGTGACGCCGCCGGCCGAGCGGCGTAAGCCCGCCTGCATTCGGCATTTGCGCCACGCGAAAATCCATGGCGAAATTCTAGCCAAGGGCGCGTAAGCGTCTCAGTACCGACGTTGGTTCAACGACGGCTGGTTGAAACAGCGTGGTTCAACGAATATTGGCTCGGGGCCTCAGGAAGCGGGTCGTTCTTCCTGAGGATAAACTTCTCCCTGGTGGGCGCGGTCCCATGCGATCAAACCATTGATGTCATAGCGGTAGGGGCCGTAGGCACAGAATGCCTTTTCGTCGAAAAGACGCTTGATCCCACAACCCATGCAAACTTGGTAAGAATACCCGTGGGCGCGGACAGGCCAGCTCATCTTGCTATGCCAGCAACCCCGGAAAAGCACAACGGCAGCGCCGGTCAGTCCCGTAGCGGTAACGCCCAAAGGCCAAAGCCAGCGCGATTTCCTCTTCTTCGATTCATCTGCCACAGCCTGGTAAACTCCTCTATTTCAAAAGGATACGCCTAAATCGCTGCCGAGTGCAACACTCTGCGGTCTCGCCCCAGTCCAACCTGCCCAAACCGCACACCCTTCGACCGAGACCTTGCGTGCGCACTCAATATTGCGATCAGGGCAAATCCACTGTAACTTAAAAGCTGTCAGGTCGGCGATCCCCCAATGGCCGTACCGGATCTGTGGACGTGTAAGTCTTGATTCGAGAGCATTTCTCTCGCCCAGCCGTTGCGGCTGAGGAAAAATAATCCACAGGAATTCCGCTGCGTAGATGAGCGCTAATCCACACAACGCGAACCTCGGGTTACCGGACAACGCCTTGCCGAACGAGGCGGTGTCGAACGACTCCATGCCGAACCAGGCCTCGCCCAACCGCGACTTGCATGAGAATGCTTTGCCGGGCAAGGAATCGCCGGACCGCGAGCCCATCGACGATGGTACAGCGCGAACAAGGATTGCTATCGCCCCCGTCGCTTCGGCACCAGTCGACCATGTGCCAGGACACGAAGCTCTGCAAGCCCTGCTTGCGTTTTCCAGCCTGCACGAGCAGCTGCGCCAGCGACGTGCCCTCGAGAAGCATGGCGTACTCCTGAACGCCGACGTGTGGCAGCTCGAGCAATTCGTACTCGATGAAGTGTTGCAACTGGTAGCGGAACGGGCCCTCACACTTACGGGTGCCGACGGCATCGCCATTGCGATGGCCGAGGGCAACGCAATCGTTTGCCGGGCCTCAGCGGGAACTATCGCTCCCGAACCGGGAGCGCGCCTGGATCCGAAATCAGGATTTTCCGGGGCCTGCCTGCGCACCGGCGGAATCGTTCGCTGTGATGATTCGGAGAACGATCCCCGGGTGAACGTCCAGGTCTGCCGGGTTCTGGGCACACGTTCGATCGTAGCCGTACCAATTGCATCCGCGCGCGGCACGATTGGCCTGCTGGAAGCCTTTTCCGCCGAGCCGCACGGCTTTAACGACAGCGACGTTCGCAGTTTGAACCTGCTCGCTGAGCTGATTCTCTCCGCCCTGAAGCCGGAAGAAGAAAACCGGCTGGCCGAGATTTCACAACGGTTGGTAGCCGGAGAGTCAACCGAAACTCCGACGCCCAGCGTTCAGAACCCGGAAAGCTCTGCGCCGGCAGAGATCTCCCGCGGAAAAGAAAATGCCGGAGCCTCGGAACCGCAGATGACTTCTGAGATTTTTCAGGAGTACGGAAAGAAACAGAATTTCACCGCCGTCCTCGCTGTGATTGTTCTGCTCGTGGCCCTGGTCCTGGCCCTGGGAACAGCAGTGTGGTGGAAGTTCCGCCACTCGCCCACGGTGAAGCCACCGACGCCCAGGGCGGCGGTTGCCGCACCTTCTGCAACTGTCGACAAGGAATCCGAGCCAGCGCCTCCATTGCCTGTTATTGAAGATGAAACGCCCGCTGGCGCGGACGAAACGCATTCCGCGCGGACCCTGGTCACCGGCATATGGCATGTCTCATCCGACAACTCCAGTACCGTCATCATCGATATGCAGGGCGAAGTTCAATATGAAGCCCACCGCCTGAGTTCTCCAGAGCGAATTTACATTGACCTGCGCGACACCTCGCTGGCGCCGGGCATGTTCGGCAAGACGATCGAGATCGGCGACGCACGCCTGACGCGAGTTCGTATCGCGCAACCGACCAAGGGCATAAGCCGGGTGGTGCTCGAGACTACAGGAGCTTCCGACTTTTCGGTCAGCCTGCGGTCGAACCCTTACCGACTGGTTGTTGAAATCCGGAAAGCCGATCAACCCGAGCACGGCGGTGCGCTGGCTAATTTGCCCAAAACCACTGCGGTCGCGGTGCAGCCTGAGTTGGCCCCTGCGCCTCCGGTCATGGCCAAGAACAAACCGGCTGGCCGGCTGAGGGCACGCGTGCCAAAGTTCCGTCTGGTGCTTGATGCCGGACACGGGGGCTGGGATCTCGGAACTGTAGGACGCAAAGGTTTGATGGAGAAAGACCTGGTATTGGACGTGGTGCGCCGCCTGGGGAAATTGGTCGAAGACCGTCTCGGTGCCGAGGTTATTTACACCCGCCAGGATGACACTTATCTTGCCCTGGAAAAACGCACCGAGATTGCCAACCTGGCCCAGGCGGACCTCTTCGTTTCAGTCCATGCCAATTACAGCGATGATTCCGCCGCACGCGGCGCCGAGACTTACTACACCAACACCTACTCCTCGGTGCGGGCGCGCACTTCCGACGCCGATGCAGAAGGCTCAACCACTGAGAATGTAAATTGGACCAATGTAGATATTCGCGAAAAGGTGCAGAAGTCTCGCCGCTTTGCGGCCGCGGTCCAGCGTGCCCTCTACGGCGTTCTGGCAAGCCAGATTCCCGACATACGCAATCGCGGAGTGAAAAGGGCCTCGTACGTGGTGCTCACGGGAACTTCGATGCCGGCCATTCTGGCGGAAGTGTCCTTCGTAAGCAGCCCGGCGGATGAAGCCAAATTGAAAAGCTCAAGCTATCGCGACAAAATCGCAGAAGGACTATTCAAAGGAATTGCGCAGTACGCCGCCACCTCACGTACCGTGAACGTCGCCAGCGCTGCCGGCAAGCATTCGGGGTTATAACTTAAGCAGTAGCGCCGGCGCCGGTGCTACTTTGGCACACCCGCCCTAGGGCACCGGCTCAGCGTTCTTTAGCGCTTCGTTCAGACCCTGGCTGCTTCTCAGATTGCCGCCCTCGATCACGCGCCAGCCATCATCGTAATGCGCGAAGCCAACGGTCGAATTGTATTCAGTACCCTTGGCGTAGAGGGCTGTACCCACATCGTTCACCGCGGCCCATCTCCACTGAAAATCAACATCCGCAAAATTCCCGTTCTTGCGGATTCCGCTCAACCCCAGTAGTTCTCTCTGGGCCACCGGTACGCTGATGTATTGCGAGGTCGCTGCGGTCGCAGCAACCCAGTCCCGTAGCGCGTCCACGCCGAGCGGCGTGATCACCACGTCCCAGCATGGCGCCACGCCCAGGTCAGGCGTACAAGGGGCGGTCGAACCGGTGATCCACCCGTGGCGACGCAGCACCAGATATTCCGGAGACGTGTAGTCCTTGCTGGAGATAACTCCGGTGCGCAGCCAGAACAGCTGCGTGGTCTTGAACGTTTCGGAGCCTGCGATGAGGTCGGTGGCCAGCCGCCGCGTGAGGAAGTCGCGGGGCGAGCAAGCAACGGTTAAACCCAGCAGCGCAAAAGCCAGGCAGCGGCTGAGTTTGAACTGTCTCCATTTTCTAGTGCGCGGCGTCATGCTGAGCTTGCGAAGCATCTGGCGTGAAGCGGATATGCGGTGGGCCGGGCAAGTGGCAGAGTCCGCTCGAGATCCTTCGAGACTAAAGTCTCGAAGGATGACTCCGTTGGCGGGATTCATCGAAACCGAGCCATCCGCGAAAATGAAGGCCGTCTGCCGTGGTCGCATCCTAGCTGGGAATTGTAACCAAACCTGAGCTTTTGCGCGGCAAGAAAGGACGATCCGCAATCTGCCCTGCAAATCTTGCCGCCCAGCGGCCCGGAATCGCAGTCTGACAAGCAGGACACTTCCCCTCAGGAGTTACGCGGTAGTCCCGCACAAAATACCCGCTCCGTTTGATCAGAATTTCGCCGCACCGGTGACAACGCGTGTCTTCCAGGTCGCCCACACTGCCTGGCAAGTTCCCGGCATAGACGTAGCGCAGGCCCGCCTTCCTGCCAATCTCGGCCGCGCGTCGTAGGTCCGCCGGGCTGGTGTTTTCAGGATCATCCATTTTGTAGTCTTTGTGAAAGGCGGTTACATGCCACGGGATATCGGGAGAAACGCCGGCCAGAAAATCGGTCAGCCCTTTAAGTTCGTCGTCTCCATCATTGAAGCCCGGGATCAGCAAAGTAACGATCTCCAACCATACTCCCATGTTGTGCAAGCTCCGAATCGTCTCGAGAATCGGGCCGATGCGTCCACCTAGTTCGTGATAGTGACGATCGTCGAAACTCTTGAGATCGACTTTGTAGAGATCGACCCACGGTCGGATGTATTCCAGCACCTGCGGCGTCCCGTTTCCATTGGACACAAAACCAGTGACGAGGCCGGCAGCCCGCGCGTGCTTGAATATCTCGACCGCCCATTCCGCTGTGATCAGGGGCTCGTTGTAGGTGCTGACCAGAACCTTTGCACCTTGTCGCAGAGCATCCTGCACCAGGGCCTCCGGCGAGGCCTGCAGCGGGGCCGACACCGCGTCCGGATCACGCAGCGCCTGCGAGGTCACCCAGTTCTGGCAATACCCGCAGTGCAGATCGCAGCCCAGCATTCCGAAACTGTAAGCCAAAGCGCCGGGGTAGGCATGGAAGAAAGGCTTCTTTTCGATGGGATCGCACTGCACGCCGCCCACATATCCCCAAGGCACGTAGAGCGTGCCCGCCTGGTTGTAGCGTACCCTGCAGACTCCGGGTTGACCGTCGGGGATAGGACAGCAGTGACCGCAGGCGTAGCAGCGCACCCGGTTGCGATCGAGTTTCTCGTACAGATCACCTTCACGCACGTTTTGGTAAACGATGTCGCGAAGGGTAGGCACGGAAACCTCTGGGCTTATTGTAGACCGATTTCAAGTAAGCGGAAGCGTTATGCGGGCCCAGTTCGGACAAAATCCACCCACACGGCGTCATCCTGAGGGACTTCAGTCCTGAAGGATCTTGCGCGCGCCGTCACAACCCCGCAAAGACGAATGCCGGCGGCGCGCTAGATCCTTCGCACGCTCAGGATGACCCCTTGATGAGAGGGGAAATTTCGAATTTGGCCACTCTGTCGTAATCAAATCCTTGACGGCGAGCCTATGGGGTGGCAGGAGGATGGCTGGCGAAATTGCTCAGCCAGTCGTTAGCCTGCTGTTGTGCCGCCAGCACCTGGCTTCGGCTCATGCGCGAGGCGAGAACGGCAACCCGGTATTTGCTGGCCTGATCTCCGCCGGCCTGAGCCAGGACGGACCAGTAGTAGGCCTTGGTCAAATCCTGAGGAACGCCTCGGCCGGCCCAGTAATAGGCGCCCAAAGTCGCCTGGGCCAGGATGTGTCCCTGCTCCGCCGCCAGCGTGAACCATCGCACCGCTTCGGTATAGTCCTGTTTGACCTCTTCGCCCGTGGCATAGCGCGCGCCTAACGAGAACTGCGCTGCCGGATCGCCCTGTTCCGCCACCTTACGCAGGCTTGCCAGGTCGGTGACGTTGGGAGGCAGACCGGGAGATTTGACCGCGGCAGGCTGCGGGGGCTGAGCGTGAGCGCGAGAGGTGGGCCGCTCGGAAGAGCGCATTGTGCTGGAAACCCAGGGCGCGATCAGCCAGAGGAGAGCAAAAATAAAGGTACTGATCGCAGCAACGAAAAGCGCTTTGGCCAGACTTGGCTGCGAGGACTTCGCCGTCGAACTAACCTGGGTCGGAACAGCCTGAATCGAACTCGGCTGAGCGGAGGTATGCTGGGTCGAATCGCCCTCGACCGAATCAGGTGGGCTAGAAGGCTTGGCTCTGGCAACGGGACGTTCGGTATCTGCAGTTGCCGCCTTGGCCGCGGGCGGCTTCTCGATGCGAACCCGGCGCTCCGGCGGCAGAGGCGTCACCTTTATCGTCGAAGGATGGACTTTGGCAGGGCGGGACTCCTCAGGATGCCCTATGACCGGACGAATGTTTCCCGTCAACTGCTGGAGAGACCCAATGTCGTCGGCGTTAAAAGCGTAAGGCTGAGGTGAAAATACTTCCAGGAGTCCTGCCACCGTGCTCCCCTGCCGAATCGGCACCGCGACCAGAGAGCGAATGCCGAGAGATCTGCAGCCCGACCGATCCACGCGATCGTCGGTCTCGGAATCATCGCAGCGCAAGGAGCGGCCGGTGCGAACACATTCCCCTGAAAATCCTGAACCTACCTGAAGTCTGGACCCTACGGGCGGAGCGTCATCGCCCGCACTGGCGACGCAAATCATCTCGCTGACGTTGCCCTCGGACAGGGCGATAGCAGCCCCTGTGGCGCGGGTGAGGACCAGCGCCCGCTCGGCAATCGACTGTAGCTCGGGTTCGCGATCGAACCGCTTCGGCTCCACTTCGCTTTTTCTCTCTGTCACTGTTTCCCTGGCGAAACTGTCGCTCGTTCCAATGGAGCACATCGCCTCGGCGCTAGTTAGCGCTTCGGCCTCCGTCGCGCCGGCATTGCCAGAAATCAGGCCGGTTCCGGAAACAAACTCACCCTTCGGCATAGTATGCGATGCAGGCAGCACCTTGGAAGCACTCTTCCACCTATCCTCATCGGCCGATATGGCGCCGCCATGATCGAACGCGGTAAGGACATTCACGAACAGCCATTCCTTCAGCCGGTCCAGAGACTCCCCCGAGAGCTGGGCAAAACGAATTCCCGCCCGTCCTGAAGACTCCGACCAGACAACCTCCCCGGTGGTCACGATCGACGAGTTGGTTTCCGAGAGGTCCAGGCACAGGCTCAGAGTGCGTTCGATCTCCAACGGAGATGCGGTCTGGATGGACATTCCGTCTTCGCTGATATCGAGAATCTCGCTGAGGTCGGGCGCATCTGCCGGCGCTGCATTCAAGCGCGCGTACGCAGGACTATGCGCCCTGTGGCGCATGGTTTGACGGCGCTCACTTGCAGGTCGGGATTGCCGGGAATTTCCGGCGAACTTTGAAGCGGTGGGCTCCATACCAAAGTTCTTAACATATTAACCTAGACCAGCCACGGGCGGACGCAGCCATCCAACTCGAAAGTGCCGCCCCACGAGCAAGGTGGCGTTTAGGCAGTCTGGCGGAGAGGCGAGAGGCGGGAGAGGGCAGCAACCATCACGCTCGAAAGAAGCTGCATGGTCGCGACGTCGCGCTCGGCAAAGGCATGCGGCGCGGCGGAGAAGACTTCGAAGACACCGAGAGTTCTGCGGAAATGGCGCAGCGGAGCGGCCAGGATCGACCGCACACCCAGGCGCTGGCAGACCGCAACGTCCACATGAGGATCGTCCTGCGCATCATGACAGAGTACGACCTGGCCGGTGCGTACGCAGTCGGCCGAAATACCGGAATCGGACTGGAGCCGAACGCCCAGATCAGGTGCGGTGCGTCCGGCGCGGGCCCGGCACACCATTTCGTCCCCCTTGCGCAGGGCGATCGCTGCCCCGCTTGCGCCGGTCAGAGTTTTCGCCCGCTCGGCGATCAGGCTGATGGCGGGCTCCAGGTCAACGTCCGCGGGAAATGATACCGGCACCGCAGCAGCCGGCAGAATTGCAGGCTGGGTTGAGCGCCTGACATGGCTCCGCCCGGGAGCCAGCGAAGCGAAGGATACTGGCAGGTGATCTTCCATAACCGGTACTGTAGTGACGGGCACGGTGCGAATCAGGTCGTGGACCAGGCGATCGAGCTCGGCGTCCGCAATCAGATGAGCTGTCTGGTGGCGGCGCAGCGATCCACCGAGCACTCGCGACAGGCTGATAAGCGCCTGACTTCCGCACGCCAGACAGTGCGGAGTGTTATTTTCGCTGATCAATTCGCAAGCCACGCAAAACACCGCAGTTTGCAGACCGAGAAAATGAGCGTCGCGCGCCTTGAACCAATCCATCTTGCTGTCGTTCTCCTGCTCTAACGCGAATTACGAAACTAAACGGAGCTGCGACCTGCAAGAAGTGACGCAATTGGTTCAGCCTGTGGATAACGTGCGGATTGGCAAATGAAAAGGGGTTACATCGGCCGCGGCGCGGCCGATTCGGAGCGGCGCCTGTCGCAGCGCTCAGCATCCGCCGCTAGTGTTTCGTCTCTCCAGCACCCGCGACTGGTACCGGTAAATCGCCAGAGCCCAACCGTCGATGGAAAAAATCAAACACCAGTCCGTAGAGCAGATAGGCCAGCTCCGGGTCGTAGCGAATGCCCTCATCGCGCATGAAGGCGTGAGCGCCGTTCACCTCATGCCAGCTGAACTTCGCACTCACCTCGTTCAACCGGGCCAGCACGGTCATCCGGCCTTCCAGAGGGATATGCGGGTCTTGGCGGCCCCATATCATCAGCAACTCACCCTTGATGTCCTTGGCGCGCAGCAGCGAATCGTCCTTCATTCCCTTGCCTAGGCTGCGTTTGTGGATGTCGGTCGCATAAAAGCACGCAGTTCCCGCCACGTCGGAATTCATGGCGGCGCGGAATGCGAGGTGACCACCGATGCAGATGCCCATGGCTCCCAGTAGACCGGTGCAGTCAGGACGCGACTTCAGATAGTCCAGCACCGCGCGTGCATCCGCGTCGAAGCTCGCGAGCTCTTTGGTGGTCTTCAACACATTACCGCGATCGGCCCCGGCCTGGTCATAGGCCAGAACCGTCCCCGGCGCCTCAAACTCGTGATAAATCTCGGGGATCGCGACGATGTATCCATGCCCCGCCAGCATCGCCGCAGTCCTCCGGATCGGCCCAGTCACCTGAAATATTTCTGTGTAGAAAACAATCCCGGGATACTTGCCAGGCGCTGCCGGCCGGACTATGTGGGTCTGCATCGGTCCGAACGCGGTCGAAAGCTCCACTCGTTCGTTGTCGATCACGATCATTGTGGCTTGCTCCGTTTGATCCGCTCTGTGGTCGAGCCTCAAAGATAAAATGCGGTTTTACTTCAACCCCCATTTCCAGGTCGCCTAACCGGAGCCGCGGTGGGGCTTTAGCAGTGCCCGGTCCGTTGCTCTTGTTTCCGTGAAGAGGATCGCTTTCGGCATTTACTCCCAGATCACCTTTTCGCCAGCCCAGAGACCACGGAGAAGATGCGCTGCAACCCTATATTTGGCTTTGCTCCACCCCCGGCGGAGGGAGAGTCGGTACACCCGAAAACGGTGTCTCGTAACTGCAGGCGAAAGAAAGCGCCCTAGGAATTGGTGGGTGGATCGATAAGGCAAATCATTGATCTTGCTCGCTCAGCCGATCTCCGGCTTCCTACAAACGTGGCCCTCGAAGCGTCGCGCAGAACAAACTAGTGATGGGTTTCGAGCACATCAGCACCGCCGACGTCGTAGAGGGTGACATACCCTCTCACTCTGTTTCCCCTGACCGAATTAGCAAAACTGCTGATATTTAGCGTGAAACCAAGACTGTCTCCTAGGGTGATGCCAAAACTTGAGACACCGTCACCACCCGGACAGACATTGCGCTCGATTGTGTTGCGGTAGCTGCCTCGAACAAGGATGCAAGCTGAACCAGTGCCAAAGGAAGTCCGACCGCAAGTATTTCCCCTTAGTGAGATGTCGTGCACACCGGAAAGCAGCGTGACACAAGCCTGAAGATTGTTACCAATCGTGTTGCCATCGAATGTGGAAAAGCCTGTTCCAAAATCGATCAGCAATCCGCCGGTCTGTGGAGCGACAAAACCTTGTAAGTTACTCCCCGTTTGGTTCATGTGGTTCCCGATTGCTGTCGTGTCGACCTGGCTGGCGAATTCAGGATAGACCGCACTGTTCATGTGGTTGTCGACAAACACCAGCCCTTGATCCAGATACCCTGCGTAGCAATTCGACGACGCATCGTCGCAAGTCACATTGTGGATGTATACGCCGCGCGTATCGCGGGTCACGATGCCGCTCGCACCATTGCCATTGATGACATTCGGAACAATGATATTTATATCCTTAATCGTTAGCGAATGCGCAACGTTGGTGAGCTTGCGAAAGCTCAGTCCACAAGGTGAAGCCGGGATGCAAGCTGCAGGAGAGCCCGAGGTATTGAAGGTGCGCGCATTCGGGAAGCTCATGCGAAGCGGACCCACGATGTTAACCGTGGTTCCAACAACACTGCCGATCTGGAGCCAATCGGAGTAAATCACATCGGTGGCGCCACTATCTTTTTCAGTCATGATGACCCAGTCGCCCCTGCTGAGCTGGGCAGCATCAATTGAGTTTTGCGCAGTGAACGAAGTAGCCCCTCTTGCGATCGGCCCTGCGCGTACCGGGAACGGCCCTGCGGCCTCGCTTGACGCGATATAGAATAGTCGATCGTTGGATCCTGAGGTTAAGGGCCCTTGCGGTGCAAAGATGAGAGTTCCCTTGCCATCGATCGTTCCCCCGGCAACGTTCGCTCCCGCAACGCTGATGGTGGTTGAGGCATTGCTCATCATGAACCGTGCGCCATCGTTGATCGTGCATCGTCCGCCGAGCAACGTCGAATGTTGGATACAGGAACGGACCGCAGCGGTATCGTCAGTGCCGTAATCGGCTCGAGCCCGTGAGACGGTCGTCGAAGCAGTCACACTAAGCGTCACGTTCGTAGGGCTGGTGACAGCTGAAATGAGGGCCACCAGTGCGTCGCCACCGGAGCCTGCTCCACTCACTGCGATGGCCTTGCCCGCATCCGCTGCGCCAAATGCTGCCACCGCGGAAGTAAAATGGGCTGAGCCGGATGAAATCGCCCCATCGGTCACGGTTATCGCATTCCCCTTTGCGCCGTAGTCTTTCGGTGTGGCATGGCTGCTATTGCTCGCCCCGATATTGGGTTCGAAAGTTGAGTATTCGCCGAAAAGTGATTGGCACAAAAACAACGGATGAATGGCGCTTCCAGAGAGTGTTACAAGAATCGCAGCAAACGTATAACCTAGCTTTCTCCTAGAGTTCGGGGATGGCATGGGCAAGAGACGGCTTAGTCTGTTGGGGTTCTAGGGGACATTCGTAAGGATGCGCTGGCGTTGTGCGGCCAAGCCAGGGTGCTGGGAGGGATGCCTAATCCAGATACGCAAGGTAGCACCGGTAAGAGGCTTGCACGACTTGTAAGCAGGTACACCTTGCTCTAAACGTTCACGGATGCAGATCGGCTAAGCACAGCATCGATGAGGGGCTCCAAACTGAACTCGGTCTTCAGTAGCGGAGCGGCGAGCGCCTGACGCTGTTGTCGGCTTTGGGACTTGTCCTGGTCCAACACCTGGCTGAGCTTTTGCATCAGTACATCCAACTCCCAGGATTCGGCAGCGATACCGCATCCGGTTTGCTGAAGTATTTGGGCGAGTTCCGTCTCCATGGGGCAAATTGCTAGAACCGCGCACCCCATGGCCAGGATATTAGGTAGCTTCGACGGCAGACAGGCCTCGGAAGTGTCCTCAAGTTGGGGAATCAACTGTACATTTGATCTTGCGTAAAGTTCTTCCAGATCGGCTTCGGGGACCAATCCGTCGAAGCTAATCCGGTCGACAGGGCCAGCCAGATGTCTCTTACGGAGATCTTCGAATATCGGACCGTCCGAAAACACATGGAATTGAACTCCGGGAAACCGCGCGACCGCAGCTCCAAAGAAATCGAAAAGACGGTAAGGATTCTGCTTCTTCCCCAAGGCTCCAGAGTAGACAACATGCTGAAAACCACCGGGAAACTTGCCGACAAGATTCGTTCCGACCCGATCCACTGATTTCACGGTGACGAACGGATAGCGGACCACCACTCGGTCCCTCTCGAGTTTGTATTCATCGACAATCTTTGCCGCCATTCCTCGGGAAAGCACGATCAACCTATCACAGGATCGGAAGGCTCTCTTTTCGACGAAATGGACCACGCGATGGAGTGCGCGTTGGGTCCAGCTGCCGCCGCTCAAGCCAAGAATCCCTTGCAGATCATGGACTATACCGATCTTTTTAGTGGAAGCGGGGAGCAGATTTGTCACAATCAAAAAAAACAACGTTGGGGGAAATACTGAGACGGCTGTGGACCATCCTCGCCTTAAGCGCCAAGTTGTCCGGCTCGCGTGCCACGCGAACCAGAACTCGAGGACCAATCGTCGCAGAATCATCGAACGGGGATACCGCACATTGACTCCAGCGCGATGAATGTCAACACCTGCGAGTCTGTCAGCTGACGGGACGGGCCTCCATGCGGGGTAAAAAGGATGCGAGCACACAACGTTCACCGTCGCCCCACGGTCGACGAGTGCCTGCACGAGCACGCTGTTGTACTTGCCTGTAGAGATCGCGTCCGGATAAAAGAACGGCGATAAGAATAGTAGGTTGGCGGGTTTCACGATGAAACCCCGACCAATGACTTCCCATGGCTAACTGCGATGGGAAAGGGAGCGATAGTCAAGATATGTTTTTTCAATACCAACACGGAGTGTTGTAGCTGGACTCCATCCCAATGAGTGCAAGACAGTTACATCGAGAAGCTTACGGGGCGTACCATCCGGTTTAGTCGGATCGAAAATGAAGTTTTTACTGGAACCAACAACGTCTGCGGTGATTTCCGCCAGTTCACGTATCGTCAGATCCTGCCCCCACCCGATATTTACCAACGGGGGGGTGTCCGTTTTCTTGATGAGTCGGGCAAATTGTTCCTGCGGCAGATTCATCAGGAAAACACATGCGTCCGCGGCATCGTCAGAGTACAAGAATTCTCTTCTTGGGTTACCGGTTCCCCAAATAGCGATTGCGGGAGTGCCGTTCATCTTGGATTCGTGACATTTACGAATCAAAGCCGCGATGACGTGGGAATTCTGCGGATCATAGTTGTCATTCGGGCCATAGAGATTCGTTGGCATAACAGCTAGAAATTCTGTTCCGTACTGGCGGTTGTAGGCCCAACACATCTCGATCCCCGCAATCTTGGCAACAGCATAGGGCCGGTTTGTCGTTTCGAGAGGCCCAGAAAGCAGACAGTGTTCCTTCATTGGCTGAGCAGCGAACTTGGGATACGCGCAGCTTGAGCCCAGGAAAAGCATCCGCTTCACGCCACTTCGATACGCTTCGTGGATAACATTGGTTGCGATTCGCAGATTGTCGAAGATGAAGTCGGCAGGTGAAGTGTCATTGGCCACGATGCCACCGACCTTGGCCGCAGCGACGAACACGTACTCAGGCCGCGTTTCCGAGAAGAACCGCTCGACGGCGCATTGATTCGCCAAGTCGAGATCAGAACGGCTTCGAAGGATGAGATTTCCATACCCGGCTGCACCAAGACGTCTGACCAGAGCCGAGCCCATGAGGCCACCATGACCCGCAACGTAAATTGTTGCGTCAGAATTCATCCCTATTCCTGTTGAGCGAAGATTCTATATCCTCGTTCGCGGACCAGTTTGTCGCGCTCAGCAGCTTCCCCATCTGCCTTTACCATCTCAGCTACCAGTTCTCGAAACGATACTCGCGGTTTCCAACCCAGTTGTCGTCGTGCCTTCGCTGCGTCGCCGAGCAACGACGCGACTTCTGTGGGACGAAAGTATCTTGGGTCGATTCTGACAATACACTTCCCCTTTGAATCGTGCCCTTCTTGATCGATTCCCCTACCATGCCATGCGATGGAAATGCCCATCTCATGAGCGGTCGCTTCAATAAATTCCCGCACAGAATGTTGCTCACCGGTGGCAATCACGAAATCCTCGGGTGTCTCCTGCTGGAGCATCAGCCATTGCATCTCTACATAGTCTCTAGCATGTCCCCAGTCGCGCTTTGCGTCTAGATTGCCCACATACAAGCAGTCCTGCAAACCAGCGGTGATACGTGCCAGACCCCGGGTTATCTTTCGTGTCACGAAGGTCTCTCCTCGGACTGGCGACTCATGGTTGAATAAGATCCCGTTACAGGCGTACATACCGTATGCTTCGCGATAATTTACCGTAATCCAATGCGCGTATAGTTTCGCAACAGCATAAGGGGAGCGCGGATAAAAGGGTGTTTTCTCCGTCTGTGGAAACTCTCGAGCTTGGCCGAAGAGTTCCGAACTAGAGGCCTGATAGAAGCGCGCCGTCTTCTCCAGTCCGAGAGTACGAATGGCTTCAAGGAGCCGCAGAGTGCCGAGCGCGTCAGTGTTAGCGGTGTATTCAGGCTGCTCGAACGACACACCCACATGGCTCTGGGCCGCCAGGTTGTAGATTTCGTCCGGCTGTACCTTCTGCATCACGCTGGTCACGCTATTCGAGTCGGTCATGTCGCAGTAGTGCAGAATCAAAGTCCGATGTGGGACATGAGGATCCTGATAGAGATGGTCGATGCGTTCCGTGTTTAAGTACGACGCACGACGCTTGGTCCCATGCACGACATATCCTTTCGCGAGTAACAGTTCCGCCAGGTACGAACCATCCTGGCCAGTGATTCCCGTAATCAAGGCTTTTCTCATCGCGGCGGACGCTCCTCCGAACCCTCCTAATATGCGTTTCGACTGATCAGGCCACGGAACACGGTGAGGAATATGATTTTAAAATCAAGCATCATGCTCCAGTTTCTCAGGTAGTACAGGTCATACTGAATTCGCTGGGGGATGGAAGTGTCGCTGCCACGAAATCCGTTGACTTGGGCCCAGCCGGTCATCCCACACTTGACGTTGTGCCGGGCCATGTACGATGGAATTTCTGTGCGGAATTTTTCAACGAAAAAGGTGAGTTCCGGTCGCGGGCCTACGACGCTCATGTCTCCCGCCAGAACATTTATGAATTGCGTCAATTCATCCAGGCTCGTCCTTCGCAGAAGCCTTCCCACCGCAGTGATGCGGGGGTCACTTGGCTCCGTATGTTTGGTATTGGAACCCTGCCAATTTTGTGCCGACATAGTCCGAAACTTGAGCATCTCAAAGCGTCCTCCGTTGAGACTTACCCGCTCTTGGACAAACAAGACAGGTCCTCGAGAAGTAAGCTTGATAGCGAGGGCAATCACGAGCATGAGGGGCGCACTTAAAAGCAGCGCTAGCACGGAAAAGCAAATGTCGAATGCACGTTTCCCCACCGCATAACCTACAGTATCGAGGGGATACGACCGCACATCAAGCAGTGGAAGGCCATAGAAGTCGAAGATCCTGTCCGCTACGGAGATGCCTTGCCCCAGGTCCAACACCATTCGCGCTGGGATGTAAAGATGTTGGATGTTCTCGAGAACTTGTTGGGTTTCCGACAGTCGGTGTAGAGGCAAGGCCACGAACACCTCTTTGCAATGAAATACCTCTACTATCTCGTCCAAACGATCCCAGGGCAGAACCGGAGCATCAAGAGTCACAGGATTCTGGTTCGGGAGAGCAACATAGCAAGCCACTTTGCAAGCTGTTAGAGGGTTCTTGGCAAGGTGGTCGCCGACCCGAACCGCCAGATCATCAGCTCCTAAGATCGCAATTGGAAAACCACCGTTGGTCGACTCTTTGAGGACATATATGATCCATCGGAACAGGTGAATCATCCCAAAGCTGAGAACAAACATCAGAATGCCACCTGTCACCACGAAAACACGCGCGAAGCTGGTGCTGCGATAGAAAAATAGGGCTGCCAATGCAAACGTCAGGCAAGATGCGGTTGCCGTCGCCGCCATCCTGATACCGGTTTGCACTTTGAGGAGAATCTCGATCTGACCCAGGCCTAGGTGCTCGACGACCAAGGCCCAAAGCAGAGTCACCAGCACGACCAGGGTGATGTACGATCTGGTCTCGATTGGCGCATGCGGAAAATACCCTGTTTCGAAGCGGACATAGCCGGCCAGAGTGTAAGCAACCGCTGGTACGGAGAAAAAGCCAACTTTCAGCCAGAACTGAATAGTGTTGAGGGAGCGCCTAGTCATCGAGAACACCTTTCAGAAATAACTTGCCAACAAGGAATAACTCTTTGGGCCGCAATCACGCTTCAGTCAGGAAGGACGAGCTTTATCGGCCAGTGGGCGCGAAAGAGGGTGCCGTGGAGATGTTTGTCTTCTTGCCGAATCTCTGGGAGATCCGCATTCAACCTTCGCAGAACGGTGCCCGACAAGCCAGTCAACCCGCGCCCCGTGAGGCAGATCGCCCTGAGAGCGGAACGCTGACCACTTGCTGACACGACGTCGCGTTTATTGTGTACGTCCTATCACACTCGGGGCAACTGGCCTCCTCGTCCTGATCGGGAAGCCGAACACCGCAACTGCAAACCCAGCCTATTTGTTTAGCGGGTACGCCCACTACCAAAGCAAAGGCAGGAACGTCTCGAGTCACTACGGCCCCAGCAGCGATGAATGCGTAGCGACCGATGGTCACGCCGCAAACAATCGTGGAATTCGCGCCTAGAGTTGCTCCCTGCTTCACAAGCGTTTTCTGGTATTCATGCCGTCGGACAACGTGGCTGCGAGGATTGATCACATTTGTAAACACCGTTGAAGGGCCACAGAAGACGTCATCCTCCAACTCAACCCCGGTATAAACTGAGACATTGTTTTGGATTTTGACACTGTTCCCAATGCGCACGTTGGGACTGATGACGACGTTTTGCCCCAGATTGCAATCAAACCCCAGGCTTGCGCCGGCCATGATGTGCGAGAAATGCCAAATCTTGGTTCTCTCACCGATTTGACAGGGCTCATCAATGACCGCAGTGGGGTGAGCAAAGTAGTTGATGTGCGATTTCTGGACCTCAACGGGTACGCCTTTCTTCCACAAAGAGTCCTCGCAAGCCTCGAGAATCTCGAGAACACGCAGTGCGCTTTCTCCGTCAGTCCGAGGCGTCCGCCGGGTCAGAACACAATCAAGGAAGTGCTCGCATTCCACGCGCAATGGTTCGTCGTTGGAAACTCGAATCACCTGGCTGCCGTCCTTTGTCGCTACCGGCTTGCGGTCGAACCAGTCGATGCGGTGCGAGTACAAAACCAGTTTGTTTTCGGGCTGAAGATCGTCGAATACCGCCATCTTTTGGCTTCCGATGATTGCAAGCTTCTGCTCCTTGAATGGATGTAGCCAGCTCACGAAAATGTGGGCTTTGACCCCACTGGCAAAATCAAGTGTGCTCAGCGTTGTATCCACAATGGGAGGATTCAGATAGCTCCCTCCCTGCGCGGAAGCCTTCGTGGGAACTTCTCCCAAAAGGGAAAGAATAACGGAGATATCGTGCGGCGCAAAACTCCAAAGAATATTTTCTTCTGTACGCAACTTCCCCAAGTTCAATCGGGACGAGTAAATGTACTGGATTTTCCCGAGTTCTCCTTCCGTAATTAGACGTTTTATTGTCTCGACGGCGGGATGGTATTCAAGGATGTGACCCACCATTAGGATTCGCTCTTGCCGTGCCGCCAATTCGACCAACTCGCTTCCATCCTGGGTCCGGAGTGCCAAAGGTTTCTCCACAAATACATCTTTGTGGGCGAGGAGTGCTCGTTTGGCCAAGTCGAAGTGTTCGACCGCGGGAGCGGCGATCACCACGGCCCGGATACGATCATTCCTGAGAACCGCCTGTACATCTTGCGTCGTCTCAACCCCGTACTGACTCTCAACCTGTCGAAGGGGCTCTTCTCGTAGATCGCACACGCAGCGTAATCGCCGGAGTCCGTGAAACACTCGTACCAGGTTCTTTCCCCAGTAACCACATCCGAAGACAGCGATATCTGGTATGTCTACGCTCAATTTATCTTTCATCCCTTGCCCTGTCCGAATCACCCTATTGCTCGAAAAAAGTTGCAACCGCAGATCCGACGCGATGCTGTTGGTCTTCTGTCAGTTCGGCAAAGACTGGCAAAGCCAGAACCTCGTCACTCGCTCGCTCGGCTTCAGGAAAATCTCCGGCCTTGTATCCCAAATAGGCGAATGCGTCCTGTAAATGCAAGGGTCGAGGATAATAGACTTCCGTCGCTACACCCAGTCGTTTCATATACTCTCGAATTTTATCGCGCTGACCCGTGCGAATTGTGAACTGGTTGTATACATGCTCACCATCGGGCCTGGCGGAAGGCAACTGGATAACACCATCCAGGTTCAGCTGATGGAAGATTGAGCGGTAGCGGTCAGCGTTTCTCTGGCGCAGAGCCGTCCACTTCTCGAGGTGGGGGAGTTTCACTCTCAAAATTGCGGCTTGCATCTCGTCAAGCCGGCTGTTGATACCCACCAGTTCGTATTGATACTTGGTTCTGCTCCCGTGGGAGCGCAAGACACGCAGGCGGTCGGCAAGCACCGGATCATTGGTCGTAACCATGCCCCCATCGCCAGCGCCGCCCAGATTCTTTGAAGGGAAGAAACTGAAACATCCTATTTTTCCCAAACTTCCCACCGCCTTGCTCTTCCAACGTGCACCGATGGACTGCGCCGCATCCTCGATTACTGCCAGATCGCTCCGGCCGGCGATTTGCAGAATTGCGTCCATCTCCGCCGGTCGACCGAATAGATGCACCGGCAAGATCGCGCGGGTCCGAGGGGTAAGGGCCTTTTCTATTTTCTGCGGGTCCAGGTTGAAATCATCGGGATTGATGTCTACGAATACGGGGCGAGCTCCGAGGCGCGCTATGGATCCTGCGGTAGCGACGAAGGTGAAAGGCGTGGTGATCACCTCATCTCCAGGTCCGATCTCCAAGGCCATCAAAGCAAGCAGAAGCGCGTCCGAGCCCGAAGCGCAACCAATCGCGAACTGGCATTCGACCAGGCGAGCTACATCTGCTTCCAAAGCTTTGACTTCGGGACCGAGGATGAAGTGTTGGCTCTCCAGAACCCGCTCAACACTCGACAAGATTTCGGCACGAATGGCCGCAAATTGCGGTTGCAAGTCAAGAAACGGAACCTGGATCGTCGCTGAGATTGACCCTCCGTCTGCGATGGGCTTACTTGCGAGCAGCATTAATTTGTCTCTCCCGTACTCAGGTTGGATTTCCTTAAATCAAGTTTTGCTCCCCTGGTCGAGACATCTGCAAATGACGAGGAGCCAACTTTCGGAAAGTGCGCTTTCTTTGTTCATATAGCTGTAACGTCATGATACTGCTGGTTCCGGGACAATGCAGGAGGAAGGATCCACCCTGTGCGAACCCCATTCCAGTAGATGGCGAACAATCCGCTCGGCCGAATGTCCATCCCCATAAGGGTTGTGAGTGCTCCTGGGAGTCTCCCCCAAAGCCAGTTTCAAAGCTGATGCTAAATTGGCCGGATTTGTAGGCGGGGCCAAGCGATTCCAACCCATATCGATCAGCTCTTTCCACTCCGTTTCGTCGCGCAGGGTGATGCAAGGTACAGAAAAGAAAAAGGCCTCTTTTTGTATGCCTCCGGAATCCGTAACAATGACACGGGCGTTCTTTTCCAGCATTGCCATATCAAGGTAGCTCACCGGTTCGGTGAACTGGATTCCCTTGGCCAAGGCAGTGCAATCCTCAGCTTTGAGCATCGCACCCTGAGTGCGGGGGTGGATGGGGAAGACCACGGGTAGGTCGAGTGAGACCCTACCAAGGCCGGTCAGGATAGTTCTCAGGCGGTCCTCGGAGTCGGTATTCTCGGCTCGATGGACCGTCGCCAAGACATACTCCCCTCGCCTTATGTTCAGCTGCTCAAGAACTCTGCTTTGGCGGCTTGCCCGGTCTCCGTAGTAAAGAGCCGCGTCGTACATCACGTCTCCTACCAGCAACACTCCGCTGTGATCAATGCCCTCCCGTGCCAGGTTCGCCATCGCCGAGCTAGTTGGGGCAAAAAGTAAGCTAGAGACGTGATCAGTCAATACACGGTTGATCTCCTCTGGCATGTGTTGATTGAACGATCGTAACCCAGCCTCCACGTGCGCCAGCGGTATGTTCAATTTTGCCGCGGCTAAGGCGCCAGCCAAAGTCGAATTCGTGTCGCCATAAACCAAAACCCAGTCGGGTTTCTCCTTGAGCAAGACCTTCTCGATCTCCTCCAGCATCCGGCCGGTCTGGCTGCCGTGCCTACCTGAGCCAATTCCAAGGTCATAAGTAGGAGCGGGAATGTCCAGTTCCGCGAAGAAGACCTGAGACATATTTCGATCGTAGTGCTGCCCCGTGTGGACGATGGTCTCCTCGATCTCCGCCATACATCGAACGGCTCGCGAAACCATGCCAGCTTTTACAAATTGAGGCCGAGCGCCCACCACGCTTACGATTCTCACTCGCTCGCATCCTCTCTTAAACTCCTCACGGTCGGACCTGTCACCTCCAGTGCAGCGCGGTAGTCTTGCAATCTGCGTCTGGCTATCGCTTCCCAGCTAAAGCCCAGCATTTTTTTCGCTCCGAAGGAACCCAAACGTTGCCGGACTAACGGATCTTCGAGCTCGAGTAACACCTTCACCAGATCATCAACATCATTCAACCTGTACTTGACGCCATTTCCTTCGATCCGTTCCACGGCTGCGATTGTGTCATTGACGATGATAGGCAGTCCGCACGCAGCGGCGTCCAGCATCGACGTGGACTCTTGTGTCGGCCAGACACCAATGTCGCACGCACGAAAGAAACTGGGAAGTTCATAGACAGGCACAAAAGGATGAGTGGTGCACCCCGCGCATGACTGGATGGCTTCGGCCTGTATCCCGTTGCCCACGAACAGACCCCGCACCGGGTGTCCCGCGCCGACCAGATGCGCGACTGCTTTCGCCAGCAGCATGGGGTTCTTATCCTCGCTGAACCGTCCGGTATAGATGCAAATAATCTCTGATTCGGTGAACCCCAGGCGCTTGCGCAGCTCGAGTCTTGCCCGCTGCCCATCTTCACTAGATATCGGGGTGAACAGTTCCGTGTCAACGCCCAACGGGCTGATGTCCATTTTCTTTTTTTGGACACCGAAGAAGCGCACCCCTACATCGGCGCAGTCGGTGGTCGCGCCATAACACCTTTCGGTCAAGAGGCTTGCGAAGCCACCTGGAATCGCACGAAGAACCGTACAGCGCATGCGCTCCCGGTTCCACCAGGGCACCTTCTGCTTGGCCAGAGGGAATACCGACGCCGTTGTATGACATCCGGTAAACAGCTTGTAACCCAGGAAGGTTTTGTACAAGGCAGTTTCGAGTGTGGCCCAGCCAATCGGTGTCGTGGTTTGAACGATATCCGGGCGAAGTGAACGTAGCTTTTGACGTAGGCCCACCATGCGCATATACCCGGCGACTCTCTTGCGCGGAAGAACGTGCAAGGTAAAGCCATCTAGAACTTCGAGAGTTCCTTCCCGGATTTGTTCGGCAAATCCCGCGTACGTCTCCTCATGTCCCTTCACGTAGTAGGAGGGCGGAAGACCTGTGGTGATTACATGAACATCGAGTCCATGACGGGCAAAATACTTGGGAAGAATGTTTTCTAGATAGCCCATGTTCCTGGCGAACACATCTGTCAGCAGTGCCACTCTCAATTTCGTTGTTCCCCCTTCATCGGTTACGGTCGTGGGCTCTTCGTCCGTCCTCATTCTTGCATCAGGTTGCGATGTGCTTGTTGACAAACCTGGCACTAACGACCTTTCGCCACCGTTCCCTGCCTTTGCAGGATGTGTCTCAGCCGGAAACGACTGTCCGGGCTCAGCGTCCAAACCCGATTCATTAACACCGCGCGAAACGACGATGAAAAACACTTCGCAGCCATGCTGAGAAGCTGTTTTGCTTTCATCGTACTGATGTCGGTCTGGGGATAAATCTGGTACTCGGGAACAGCCCCAAAGCCCAAGAAGAATTTCTTTTCGTGACTCAATTCGCCGAGGAAGGAGGTGTTAACCAGAATCGGTTCACCACCCTGCTCCTTCCTCTCAACCTGGAAAAATAAAGACTTGCGCTCCCACCCTTTGTTCCTAACCGGCGCGGCGCGGTGGACCATATCGGTCGTGTAAATGATCGCACTTCCCTTGGGCATCTTGAAGTCAACGATGTCGTCTTTGTGGACGCTCTCAATAGACGAATCCAGAAAATCCGCCTGAGCGTGACTTCTACTCCAGCAGTGAGAGTTCTTGACAATTTGGAATTGCCCGTCAGTTACATCACATAGATAAAAAATGAAGATTAAACCCGGGTAGCCAGTCTGAACGCTGGAGTCAAGTTTGTTGTCTACGTGCCACTGCATCTTTTCGCCGGCCTCAGTTACGTAGACTCTTTGATCGGTCAGCCGGAATTGCTCACGGAAATATCCCCGCATGATGGAAAACAACTCGTCACTGGTCATTAGCTCATAAATGGTCCTGGAGTGGGCCAGACAATGCGTCAGATATCGCTGATTCTTGTATACCACCGCAGGTACATGATTTTTGTTTAGGGTCACCTCCATCGGCCCTACTTCTTGATCCATTCTCTCCAAAGCCTCTGCGCTCAGTACGTTTTCGGCCGCGAAATACCCGTTGGCTTTGATCGCGTCAAGTATAGCGGATTGTGAGGTTCCCCGGAATTCAGCAGAAAACATGAATCTTCTTACCTCGCTCTGACGGGCAGTGTCGCCCCGGAGGATGAACTGGAAAGTGGTGACGATTCAGCGGCGCCAGCCAGCAATGCACAGTGGTAAGTTACCAGCGAGGCAGCAAACGGATACATCAAACGAAGCAACAGCTCCTTGAAGTAATACATGCTGGGCCCCAAGACCGCCCCACGCATGTAAATCTGCGCATCTTTTCCGATGTTTGTTACAATCTGCTTCTCCACACGAAGGCCACAGGTCTGTAAAAGCCGCCGAATGGTCTTGGGAGAATAGAAATTTATGTGACCCACGCGATCAAACGAATAGTCCTTTTGCAGGCGGGCCGTATCTTCCAGCGGTACTTCCACGAACACCCAGCGTGCCACCCTGGCTGCCTCGTACAGAAGTCTTCGCGGGTGCTCAAGATGCTCAACCACATGGCTCAGAACCGCAAGATCGAACGCAGCGTCGGGATAAGGAATCGTGTATCCATCGAACAATCGGGCTTCCGCCAGGCGCGGGAGACACATGGCCGAAAGACATGAAAGAGAGCTCTGTGATATTTCGAGCGAGTACAGAGACGAGGCGAAACCGGCATTATTCATCCGCTTCAGCAGCGCACCTTCCCCCGAGCCTATTTCCAAAACTTTCTCGTGCGGAATGTCATCGCACAAGGCAGCGATATTCTGAAATTTGGTTGCAGATCCAATCCAGCGCCACTCGGACTCGTCGGTGTTGTAGTAGTCGTCATAGTTTTCTTTCCACTGGCGTGAAACGCCGAAGCCTTGGGTTGGAAGGGTCATAGTTATCCAAAAATGGAGCCCGTTCTTAGGAAACGGTCACAATACAGTGTAACGAAAACTGACAATGTAGGCCCTCCGAATCAGTCCAAGACTCACCTGCCCAGCCGTTCTCGCGCTGCGAACCAGGATTCCAACACCACGGCTACGGTTGCGGTTGCTATCTCTGAGACTGCGGACCGGCCCAACCTCGCAACTGATGCGTCTCAGTTCCCGGATGTAGGGGCCAAAAATCTTCCGTCTGACCACAGAAGAAGGACTCGCATGGTACCAGCCAAAATTGGTATCGAATAGCCAAGGAGCGACTATCCTGAAGCCCTGGAAGTGAAAGAAGATAAGGGGCTGCTCGTCCACCCAAATCCGGTTGTCACGATCGGAGATTCGATAATTAGCCACGTTCCACGGTGCCAGGTTCGCCCCTTTGTGCTGCATCACGCCCACTGACTTGAAGCGGACGGGAAACTCGTCCAGGTATTTTTGGTCGGCAAATCTTTCTCCCTCCACCCGGTCGTAACACCACTCGATGCATCGCTCGGCCCACCAGCGGAGACATTCCAGCCCATATTCATCATGCCGAAAGGAAACCCATCCAACATTGTAGGTGCCGAACCTCTTGAACTTTGCAAGGCGCTTTGGCAGCCGATGCTCAATGATGCCCACCGAACAGCCTTCCAGCTCATCAAATAGCGGTTTCGGATCGGCGAAGAAAAAGAGGTCAGCGTCGAGATAGTTAATAAGATCTAGGTAGGGGTAACAGTTCAATAAATACAGCAGAAACGAGGGCCCGCACGTGTAGTAATACTCAACCCGTGAACGTGTTTTTTTTACCTGGCGTAGTTCCTGATTTGCGTGCTCCAGCTGATCAAGGCTGATGGCCGTGGTTTGAGCTAAGTCCAGCGCTTCAAATGTTCTATGCGCGCCCCTGTCCATGCATAGGACGAAAAGATGAAAGTGAGGGCAATTCCTAAGAAGTGACTGGTACAGCGCCAGGGCGCGGGGAAGATAGTGTTGGTCAAAATAGGTACAAAAATAGTAAGGCTTGGCACCGGCGTCCTGGCGCTTTTCACTCTCTGGCGACCTCACTTGTTTCACCGCTCCCGACTAAATCGTACCGTTTTGTTCCCAATCGAGCATGATCTCGGCAACCCTCGAAACCTCGCCGTCACTCAATTCCGGATACATCGGAAGGCTCAGAATCTCCTGGCAGATTCTCTCGGTTTCAGGTAATCCGCCCTGACCGACAACGACTGAATCCCGATATCCTGGTTGAAGGTGAACCGGCATTGGGTAAAGAACCGCCGTTTCCACTGAATTCTCCCTCAAGAAAGCTCTGAGCGCGTCTCTTTTCTGGCTGCGAACGACGTATTGGTGATACACATGTTGCACGCTATTTGGTTCTGCGGGCAAGATGAACGAACTTCCAGACAGCAGGCGGTCGTACATTTCAGCGATCTCTCTGCGGCGACCATTGTTCTGATCGAGAAACCCTAGCTTGACGCGCAGAATGGCGGCTTGCAGCTCGTCGAGGCGGCTGTTCATGCCGGGCACTTCACTGATGTATCTTTGCTTCCATCCGTACTGCCGCAGCATGCGTGCCTTATTTGCCAAATCAGAATCTCCCGTCACCAGACCTCCTCCATCCCCGAGGGCTCCCAGGTTTTTCGTCGGGTAGAAGCTGAAGGCGCCAAAGTCGCCGAAGGAACCAACCCTTTGACCCTGGCACATTGCGCCATGGGCTTGTGAGCAATCTTCGATGACGTACAAGTCGTGCCTCCCAGCGATTTCCATGATGCCGGGCATTTCAGCAGGATGACCATACAAATGAACGGGCAGGATGGCCTTGATTTGTTTCCGCAGATTGCTCTTGAGGGTATCTTCGACACGGTTCAGGTCGATGGTGAAGGTCGCCGTATCGATATCAACCAGAATCGGGGTTGCGCCTGAAAGTTGGATCGCGCATACAGTCGCGACCGCTGTATGAGAGACGGTGATGACGGCATCGCCTGGCGCAATCCCGCAGGCGCGAAAAGCAACTTGCAGCGCATCGGTTCCGCTGCCGACGCCGATGCACCACGGAACCCCAACAAATCGCGCGAACTCCGCCTCAAATTCACTGACCTCGTGGCCAAGGATGTACCAGCCATTTTCCAGGACAGTCTGGACCGCCCTGTCAATCTCCTCCTTGTGCGCGAGATAACTGGCCTTGGGGTTCGATGGCAGTAGCATCGGGGCCGAAATAATGGCATTGACTTTGCTCCGCATAATTCAAGAACTCCGGGTCCGACCATTAATTGTCGCGGCAGCTTTCTTGCGAAATAAAAAGCCCCGGTAGTCACCCTGTTCTGGAGCGTCATGGATGTGCGGGCCCCTGGAGATTAGAAATTCACGGACCACGTCCATGCCTTGTGCGGAGACATAATCCACAAATTCGCCCCGATTGAGAATCCAGCACAGATATTCTGTTCGATAGCCCACCGCCCAAGGTCTTTGCATAGCGACGTAGGAAGCGGCCTGTTCCACAAATATCATCCGGGTAACGTAGAGATAAGGATTGGCCACGCTGATCAATCGATCCACGAGAGGACGCCAATTTTCTTCGTACCAGACTGATGAACTCGCCAGAATGAGGTCGTATTGCTGAGAGAAGCAGCCATCCGGCCGTTCAAAGAAATGAGCCCGCGGTAAAACCTCTCGTCCCGCCTGACAAAGCAAAGGCAGATCCTGGCAGTAGTACTCAATCTGCACTTCCGGCAGGACCGCCTCGCTTAGCAGGTAGTAATGGCCCATTCCGCCTCCCCAATCCAGCACAGAGAGGCATTCCTTTTGCCGGGCAGCAAGGGCAAGTACATAGGCACAAGAAATGATCGTGTTATGGTCGCGAAGTCCACCAGAATTTATGTAGGGGTCTTCGTGGTTAACCACGAGGGGCCCGGTGCCCTTTAACGATTCAGCGAAAGCACGCCAATTCCTCTTTTGTGTTTCGGTGATGCTCGGCGCATTCCAACCTTGCACCGGAATATCGGTGCGCCAACCTTTTTCAACGTATTCCCACGGGGCAGGCCTGACGTAGTCTAATCCGCTTTGAACCAACCTGATGAGGCCAGGAGGTGCCCAATCCCGAACGAACGCTTTCAGAGTTCCGTTACCTCTTGGCATGGAAGGTTTGATTTCGGTGTTGCAAAGGCTCCGATGGATCTTCTATGGTCTCTCAAGGTGGCAGGTTTTTTCGGACATTTCTCCAACTCGGCAACCGCTGTTATTTTGGCCGGACCGGGCCCTCGCTGACCAGCGAAACGTAATCGTCCCACTGACGGATGTAGTCAACGGGGTCATAAAGAGAACTAGCCAACACGAGACAGACCGCATCGTCGCTGAAGTCATAGAGGCGCGCCCAGATCATGGGAGGAACGTTAATCACCCGGTTGGGCTCGGCCAGCATATATGTATTGCGGAGGTAACCGTCAGTCAGTTCAAGCGAGAAGTTTCCCTTAATCGCGATGAAGGACTGCCACGTTTCCCGGTGCGCATGCGCGCCGCGTTCACAATCCTTCGTCGCACCATAAATGTAAAAGATGCGGGCGATAAAAAAAGGAATATCCTTCCCGGATTCCACGATCGTCAACTGACCGCGGACGGGCGTCGAAAAAGTAGTGAGGTCACTCCCACTGACCTCGAAACCCGGCGCTCGCAAGCGTCCGTAGTCTGCGGTTTTGTCTGCGACTGTGCTCCACCCCGTCTCGCGGCGCGAGTTGGCTCTCAATGTAGCGGCAATTTGTGAAGAGTCTTGGAGTTCTTTCATAGCCCGTTTCTCCGACCGTAAACGCCGGCCAACACCCGAGTCTTGCGCCTGCATGAGAAAATCCGTGCCAACCAGCGACCTAAGAAATTGCCTTAGGCGCCTGGAATGCCGGTTCAGCAAGCTCAGCTTCCTTCAAGCTTTCATTTTATCGACTCAACTGCGAATTGACGATGAGATGAGAAGATAGGCTCGCCATCGCCATGAACACAACCCCCCGGGAGAGCCGGGAAAAGGGCGGAACGTAGCCTGGAGCGATATTGTTCCTTCCACTGGCGCGCCCCGCTCATGCGGGTCTCTGCTGCAGCGAATCTTCCTTCTGCCTTACAAAGGAAATGCCTATTCCTCCGCCGGGATACCAGTGGTCTTTTGGTTCCTCCCGGAAGAAAATAAACTGCCGTCCCTGAAGTTCTGAAAATGCCGCCAAGACATCGGTGCAGTGACAATTATCGCCGAGAATGAGACCCCCTTCAGGGCTTAACTTTGGTGCGATCGTTTGATACTCACGATGTTCATATTCGGCGGAGTGATCACTGTCGTTGATAAAAATATCAATCTCCGGAATGGATTGAAGAGACTGAACAGAATCGCCATAGAGAATGCTGCCCACCCTGCTGTAAGGTTCAGTAAGTAGAAACCCGGCATCGGGATTAATGTCCGTGCCATAGTAGCGCCCGGGAAACCCCTCTGCCTCGTTGCGCATGAGCGCCGCGCAGAGCACAACCGCTCCCAGTCCTTTGTCGACTCCCGTTTCCACCACGACCCGGGGCTTCAGTATTCGGACGAAGGCATACCAGCCCAACCGCCTGCCCAGGGAACACCGCTCATCGGCTGAATACCGCTGGAGACTCTTTCGCGTCTGGGCGATGACGAGGCGCTTCAAATCCTCGTCGCCTTGAAGTTCGCAAATGTAGGCCTTGCTCGTTGAGTATGGCACCCCGGTGACGACCGAAATTGTGTGAGCAAGGTACTCGCAATTCTCGGGGGTGATGTCATAGGTCAGATTGGCGAACTCTCTCGACGACACTGACCAACCAATCAACCGTCTCAACGGAGGGATGTAATAGCGAAGACCCACGCGCAAACGCACGGGAACCAGCAGAATTCCGCCGAGGCGGGTCTGCAATAGAAATCGTTTTACGCTTTTTTTCAGACTGCTCAAACCGTAACCCCAGTATTTGTCGATGAAATTCATGGCTGGGCAAGAGGCCTCATGACTGGATAACTCATCCTGGCATTGACAGATTCTGCGTGATGCCGGGGAGCGAAGTACAGAAAGATCATCAAGAGGCCTAGCCCTCCCGAAAGTAAGCTCGTAAATAATGAGATATTTGCCAGGTTCAGAGCCGCAAAAGAGACCGTCAGGGCGGTGAGCCGCAGATCGTGCCCTTTTGCGGTCGAGTCCAGTACCCAAAAGACCAGAGCGCACACCACCGAAATTATCAGGATACCCCCCAAACCCCACGCCGCAAGCCCATCGGTGGCCCAAAAATGAGCATTCGCGTCGAGGGTAGGATCGCCCGAATAAAAGGATCCGACCTCGATACCCAGAGGGTTAGTGTAAGGATAGATTACGAACCAGCTCACTCCCTTGATATGGGAATAATAGGTCGTAGGATTGCGCAGGAAGAAGTCGTGATACCAGGCTGTGGTGAGGCCAGAATTGCCAAAGGTGCGCATGAAAACAAGGGAGAACAGCCAGAAGAACAGGCTCTCAGACCCGCCAAAGGAACGTCCCAGATACAGGGCAAGGGTCAATAGTGCACAGATCCAACTGAGCTTCAAACCAAATGAGGCACCTCTATCGCGCAAGACGAGCGCAAGCGCCGGAACAACGATGATGGAAACGATCACCGACTTGGCACCCGTGGCGCTATACACGAAGCCTTGTACGAGCACCCCGGCGAGAAACCCGAAAATTCGCTTGCGCACGATGCCCCAGGCCATCAGAAACGGGCCGATCACGGCAGACAGCCACATTACCGCGTAGTGGACGGAACTTCCTTCCATGATATCGTCGGCGCCGGATCTGAGGTCGTACACGTCGGCGAACGAAACGATCCGAAAATTGCCACGGAATATCACTAGTACCCAAAGCACGAGCCCTGCCGCCACACAGCAGAAAACCCGCCTGTAAGCACGCAATGAAACTGGCGGCGGGTGAAACGTGAGGAGGGGAAGAAAATAGCTCAAACCTGTGATGGCAAGGCCTGCGAACAGGGTGAGCATCAGACTGGCCACATCAGGCGCATCCTGAAGCCCCACATAGAGGGGAACGAACATAGACGGGATAAAAACCGAGAGGTAGAGCACCCAATAGATGAGCTGCGAGGGCCGGGTCAATTTGATCGGCATCCACCATGCAGGACCTATGGAGAGCCCCCACGCCAGCAACAGATATCCCATTTTGGGATGGCTATGTTCATATCCGTAGTAACCAAAAACCGGATACAGCCATTTCAAATAGACCTGCTGGAAGCTGCCAACAAAGGTCACAATTCCAAGCACCAGCCACGCCCGCCGCTTCCATCCGCTGCGACGACTCTCGTTTGTAGTTTTCTTTGTCATGCGTGCAATTTCTGCCAAGGGAAATCGCGACGGTTGCAGTAGGCTTTTCGTGGGTTCACAGTCTCCCCCAAATGCGACCGTAAGGCCAGCCTTACCCTATTGTTATAGCTTTCCTGACTCTGCATACTCCGTGGAAATGATGGGCAGGGTCGGCCTGCCAGCGTCGAACTGGCGGATTCTTTCTTTAATGGCGTAATGCGATATCACCAGATGGGACCCGTATCCCACCAACACGACGGCTCCAAATGCCGCGATTGCTGATCGCGCGGACCATCCCCAGCGATGAGCGAGCCACAGCGATCCTACGGTAAGCACTAGCCTCCCGACATCCCACCCCAACTGCCAGAATTGCTTCTCGAGAATATTCAGCGTTGGAGTCAGTGGCCACGACACCAAGGCCACATAGTGCATGGCTGCCAGCCATCTGGCATAGACGCCGGCTTCTCGCCAGGATGCACCAAATACAAGTCCAAAGAGAGACGGGCCAAACAGCAGGAAAATCAGGAAGGGAATAAGTCCGAGCCATAGAAGCCGCTTAATGGACCGCAGAAACAAGGCGTTAAACGCGTTCGGATCAGAGACGTTCAGCGTGGCTGCCTCAACGCAATACACCTGAGAAACTGCTTGGCCGATGAGAACTGCAGGTGCACCCAATACGCGATCGCCAAGCGCGAACCAACCCAATGTCTTTGGCCCATACAGTTGGGCCATCAGCAGTGGAGGCAAGCTATAGGCAGCGACTCCCACTAATGCAGCTCCACTCGACACAAAAGGGAAGTGTCGGTACCGCACGGCAGCGCTCCAAATATTCTTCCATCGAGCAAATTGAAACGTGCTCCGATTTCGATGCCACGCCAGGCGTGCCAGGCTCAGGCTGCCCGCCATGCGGCCAATCGCGTCGCCAACGAACAGGCCCAGTGTCCCAGCGTGGATGGCCCCCATCCCAGTCTGGATGGCTATCTGGCTCCCGACTTGCGTGACCTTGGTCCTCATGACGTGGGAATACGCCTTTTGGCGTAGCGCCCAGATACTCAAGGTTTGATATATGCCGGCCCCGCAGATCGCAAAGGGGACCAGTCCCACATAAGGCCGCAGGCCTGCTGCGCTGGTTGGCAAAACGCCGTATCGATGGACTGCCCAAGCTAGAATGCCGAAGAGAACGCTCATCGCCAGGACCGTACAAATCGTGACGATGACCAGATTTGCGGCGACCTCTTCTTTCTCCGGGAGGAAGATCGCCTGTTCATAACGCAGGGTGACCGCGAGCGCGGCGAAAGCCATGAAGGCCATGTACATCTGGAAATAGCCGAAATCCTCCACCGAATAGAGCCGCGTGAGGACCGGAGAAGCCAAAACTGCCAGCGCCTGACTGAACGCCGTCCCCCCCGCGAGAATCGACACTGCGCGCGCAAAAGATCCACGCGGTAGCTTTTTTCGTACGAGCTCTTGTATGCGTCGCATCATCTAGAGAGTCGCGGGCCGGTGTCCACCGCTTTGCGTTCACGAAGCAATCGTGGCGGAAAAAAAGATCATTCCTGATCAGAGCCGGAGTCGCGGCGTCTTACAATCCGAGTCCAGACTCCATGGGTCATCCCTTGCACTCTCGAACCATTCGGTGTAGTCCATGGCATTTTGGAATTGAGGGAGGCTAAAATCTCCCGTGCCAGGACCTTACCCGGATCGGCAGAATCGACTCTTTCCCAGCGAAGGCGGGCAAATATTGAGAGTATGCCCCCGGCCAGCGCCAGCAAACCGCACAAGGCCACAAGCAGCAGTCGCGGCGGGAACGATTTTCTCTCGGGCACGATCGCTGCATCCAAGACTTTCACACTGGGAAGTTCCTTGGCCTCCTCGACCTTGGATAGTTCGTATTGTTGAGTCAGAGTTTCGTAAACAACTTCCAGGATCTTGTTCCGCCGATAAAGATCGAAATAGGTGACGCCCAGCAGCGGAAGCTGTCGGATCGAAGGATAGATTGAGTCACCAACTGCATCGGATTGATTGTTTGTGGCGGTAGAGCTACCGCCCAATTTATCCAACTGTCGCTGTAATTCCGTGATGCGAGCCTGAACCGATCGTACCCGTACGTTGTTAGCAGTATAGATGGCTTCTAGACCTTTTAATTCCGACTCCGCCGCAATCAATTGCCCCTGGACTACCGCGGCTGCTTCTACCATGGCTCGGCCCTGCTCTTTAATGTCGATCGCAGCAGTCTTACTGGAAAACTGACTCAAATCGTGCGCTGCACGGTCCAATTCCTGCTTGACCTCCTTCAGTCGTGCTTCTAAGAACACGCGCTCGCGGTGAGCTGCGGAGGTCGAGAGTTCAGCCACCAGTCGATCCAACTCGTCAACGTAGGCTTGGGCAATGGCGGCAACCCGCTGCGGATCTCTGTCAGAAACCATAATGGTAACAATTCCACTCTTGCGATCTTCCGAGAGAGCGGTGTTATCTGTCAGTTCTGAACGGGCGTCTTCTTCGAGCTTGGTTCGGTAGACTCTCTTGAGATCGAAACGCTGCACCACCCGATCAGCGACCGTCCGGCTCCGCAGAATTCCAATGAAGAGTGCTCCTGAATTCTTGATTCCCAGAAGGTCTCCGGCAATCGCTCCCAGGCCGCCGCTGCCTCCTCCTCCTGCTTTGGCCGCTAGCGCTGCGAAAAGCATTCCTGCGTTCGACTGGTTGTCGGGCGGCATCAACTGAACCGAGGCTCGATATTCCGTTGGAATCGCGAACGCGATCAGCACGCCAACTAGCAAGCCCAGCGCGGCTGTCTTTGCAAGGAAGGTTCTTTGCTCCCAGAGCAGGCGCAGACGTTCGATCGAATTCTCACGGAAGTCTCTAAACTGGACCTCTCCCAGCGCAACTTCCTGCAGCGGTGGCTGTGAAGGAATATCGGTGCGCGATTTTGTATCTACCTTGGCCACAGTTCTACCCGTCTAATCTAGAATGACTAACTTTAGTCCCCGGTATCGTGAGGGTGAGATCACTGGCCTTCTCACCTGATACCCGTGCCCAGGAGAATACTTCTTCCCACGAGCTCTGCACGCGCCCGATTTCGCTCCGCGAGTCATCTCCTCGAACATAGCAAACTTCCAATGTCGGTCACAGCTTCGCCCTCTCACTTACAGGGCATCCGTGAGCTAATCCCCTCAATCAATAGCCTTTAGACCGCCAACTCCAAATCCAGCCCTTAAACTCTTCAGCGCTATGCCCAGTTTCTGGCCCCAGGGTCCCTCCGGCTCTTGACCCCGTCTTCGGTTCGGAATCACAAGCTCAGCGTCGACCACCGGTTCCAGACATGTTGTCCGCCGTGTTCGCTGCAGACCGTTGAAATAACTTTTGCGGCTGAAACTGAACTTCCACCCCCGTCGTCACATTTCGCGCCGAATTCGACTGAATCACAGGAAACAGCCACCGCTCGTACTGAACCCAGGCGCTGAGGCCGAGATTAGGACGTAGCCAATAATCGCTGCGCACGCCCACGTCCGTCAGGGTTCCTCCGCCGGGGATAAACTGATGGCTGACTTTCTGATGTCTATAGTTGAACTGCAGTCGATTTCGCGCGCTGAACCAATAGTTTGCCCAGCCCTGGGCACCCTGCCCTTCTCGACCGATCCAGCTCGCGAGTAACTGTCCATTGTTGGTGTAGCCACTCAAATATCGGGTGTTAGAGTAGAAAAAGCCGCCGCTGAGCTTTCCTCCGACCGGCAAATCGGTGTAGACACCCTCGACGCGCAGATCAAGCTTTGGGATACGTGGCAGATGCGAAAAATAAAGACCTCCGCGGATGGCGGAGCGGTCCCAGTATGCAATAGGGGAAATCTCGTCGTCGGCGAAAGCGTCGCCGTAGAACGTCACCCAGTCGCGCAGCTTGGGCACACGATACGTCCAGTCCATTCCCGACCGCCGATCCCCTGGATCCGACGAGGTTCCCGGCTTGCCATTTCCCAAACCGAAGAAGCTTTTTTCGAACGTGTGCAGAGTGAAAGGGACTCCTTGTCCGGCGAAGATCCCGGTCCGCGAGAAACCAAATTCGAAATGCCGGGTGGGCTTGAACGTAAATCTCTCGCCGTGAATCAAGGGCTGCGGGTGGATGGTATGAAAAAAGCTGCCCGCGAAGCCGCCTTGCCCTTGGATAAATTGGTGCCCTTCCATCTGCCCAAGAAAAAACTCCAGACGCAGCGGTCCTAGCCAGCCTAATACGCTGGGCAGCTTGACAGGAGTGACTCGATTGATGCGGAACATGTTGAGCGGGCCGGCGTTATCACTGAGAATCAGCGGCCCGCCATCTCCCGGCCCCCACCACAGGCTCTGCCGGCCAAAAGTCACCTGCCAGTTCGAAAATGCCAAACCGACATAGGCATCAAGGACCTGTAACTGATTTACGGCAGGTTGACCCGCGTCCGGCGGCAGCTGCGGAACGCTGTCGACCTTCTGAATGGTTTGGCGCGTCTGCAGGGATAGCGCCGGCAAACCTGCCGATGCCTGCCATTCGCCGCGAAAATAACCCACCCAACGGCCCCATGTGGAATATGCCGAAAAGCCGTTTACCGTGTTCCAACCCTGGCCGTAAGGACGCCCAAAATCATTGATCTGGGTCTGAGCGAAGGTATAGCCATCTCTAATAGGCAGGCCGGAAATGTATTCGGTGCGCGAATACAAAGACTCAACCCGGAAGGCTCCGCCATCGTTTTCATCCGTAGGTTGAAGTTCCGTGCGAAATTCGCGCTCCAGTTCGGTGATGAGAGGTTGCGCCTGACTATTCTGTTCATCCCCGCCGGCCACGAGATCCTCGGTTTCGCTCACCAGCCGCGCACACTCCCGGCGGGTCCAGGGCCGGTCTCCGGCAAACGCGCTGTCCACCAGCCCGAAGGCCGCCAGGCGATCAAACGCCGGATACACCCAGCTGTCCAGGGGCACATATGGCGATCCGCGATTCTCCGGCGCGGCGCGTCCCTCGCGAAACAATTCCCCAATCGATGGCCAATCACTGCCGCCCAGTTCCGGATCGTGATGGCGAGTGTAAATCCGCTGCGCCACCAGGCTGCCGATGATGCCGCCGATCAGAACGTCCGACGGAAAATGCTGTTCTCCCCGGATCCGAGAGTAGCTGACCAGCGAAGCCAAGCCATAGGCAAAGAGCTTGGGCAGGGGACCGGGATACTCGTGAGCGACCACGCCTGCCACCGCCCATGCCGCCGCGCTATGTTCCGACGGAAAAGATGTGCCCCCCTGAAAAAATCCGCCGCCGCCGGCCCCCTGAAGCGGGCGCTCGCGGCGCAGTCCGTACTTGAAAACCTCAACCGGAATCAGGCTGTTGAGCGCGGCTTCGCCCGCCAGCAGCCCGGTTTCGCGCCAGTGTTCATTGTGCGAGGGATAGCTCAACAACCACATTCCGGCTGCCCCGCCGACCAGCGCGCCAATCCCGGCATTCGAAAGTGTGTTGTAGTGACTGAGAGTGTTGGGCGCGTGCGACAGGTGAAGGCTGACTTGGCTGTCAGTCATGAGAAGCCCCGTGGAGATTCCCGCGAGGGGCACGAGCCATTCCGTGTCCGAGAACCGGAGATGGCGGGGACTGGTCCAGATTTGTTTTTGATCCAGCACAAAATCTCTTCCTAAATCGGTGAGGCGCAAGTGCGGAGCTCCCACAGACTCCTTGCTTAGCGTACTGGAATCTTGCGCCGTTCTTATTTTTCCATCACCCTTCGCCGCTCCTGTGCCGGCATCCCCCGGGGACCGCTTTTCAGACTCCTGGGACTGCGGCGCACAAAACCCCGGTTCCGCGACCGTCAAGCTCACCGCAATCCACGCACACGCCACGAACGCCTTGACCCCCACGCCGGACTCTCCCTTATTTACGGCTTGATGTACGCGATGGTCAGCGCCACAGAAGTGGCGATCTGTGCCGCCTGCAAAGCAGTCGTCCAGTTGCGGGTTCCGATGCGTGGCGTTTTTTCCGGCACGACAATGGAATCACCGGGCTTCAAAGCTGCGCTCAGGGGATTGCCGGCCCACCATCCGGAGTTGTTCTTCGAAGCAATCACTGATCCATCGGCGCGAACCACGAAGACGGCATCTTTGTCTGCGACCTGAGTCAACCCTCCCGCCTGGCTTAAATACCACCGCGCGCTCCGGCCAGGCCGGTAACTGATTGCGGTCTGGTTGAATACTTGTCCCGACACCGTTACATAGTTTTCCTTTTTAGGTATCAAAAGCACATCGCCATCGCGCAGAGTCACATCGGCCGCCGTGTTGCGCCAACGATTGATGTCCGGTTGAACACGCACCACGACCCGTCCGACCGGCGCGGTCGACTCCAGTTGCGTCAAAGCGGTTTCCGTCTGTGCGATGGCCGTCAGTTTTGCATTCCGCTGGTCGGCATCGGCTTCGGGAAGCCCTTTGAGGTTTACCTGCTCTGCCTTTATGCGCTGAACTAGGGCCATGTGAGACTTCATCTCGACATCGCGCACTTCGCGCCGCATCAATACCGCGCCATAGGGATAGGATTGAGGCGAAAATCCTCCAGCGCGTTCGAGGACCGAGCTCAGGCGCTCATCCGGTCGAATGCCGTAGGAACCAGGATGCTGCACTTCGCCGCGCACCGTGGCCGTGGCCGCGATGTCATTCCAACCCTGGGTCTGGCGAATGGTGAGGACGTCTCCATCACGCAGCTGGATGTTGTTGGTTTCGTTGCCGCTCAACGCCGCCGAAAGCTCGACCGGCAAATTCTGATACGACGTGCCGGTCTGCCCGCCCAGAGCATAGCGGGTGAGGTCGGCTATCGCCGGATCCGCGCTTCTCTTGAGGCCTCCGGCTACGTTCACCAGGTCTTCCACGTGCATATTCATAGTCAGGGGATAGCGGCCGGGTTTGGCCACTTCACCCTTCACATACACCGTTGCCGGCTCGACCTCGGCGGAGTTGCGGTGGATAAGCACTCGATCGCGGGGCTCCAGCAATATGTTGTCGGTAGCGTTACCCGCCAGTGCTCCTCCCAGGTTCACACTGAAGATTTTCAGCGTGCCGTTGCTCTGGGTGCGGAAGAGTTGGGCAGTGTCCAGCCCGGCATCGGTTGAGACTCCTCCCGCCAGATAGATCGCATCCCGCAGACGCACCTGCCCTGAGGTGGGATATTTTCCGGGCGCGCGCACCTCGCCGCCCACCCAAACCGTGGGAGCGGGTTCGAAATCGAACCGGCTGAAGATACGAACCGTGTCCAGCGGCTGAAGTTTCGGTGACTCCGCTGGATTGGCCAGCGCGGCTGCCAAGTCAAAGCTTTCCACGCTGGGACGGAAGTCCGGCGGGTTGAGCCGCACAATTTCGCCATAATGCGCGGCGGGCTCGGGCAAAAGGTCGCTGTAGGAGGCAACCAGATCTGTCAGCTTCATACTGTCGTGATAGGAATATCGTCCGGGACGAAGA
>Ga0207100_1005_pt1 | contig 67597 bp, 53 predicted proteins | sample Alteio_BWMinHeat_82_FD_153520 | JGI IMG/M metagenome (GOLD analysis project Ga0207100, IMG submission 153520) | Enriched cells from forest soil in Barre Woods Harvard Forest LTER site, Petersham, Massachusetts, United States -... | ecosystem: Environmental > Terrestrial > Soil > Temperate forest >...
CCCGATGCCGATGTTGCCAAGAACAAAATCTCCGTCCTCTCTCCGGTGGGTACGGTACTCCTTGGTTATCGGGTCGGAGACCTGATTGAGTGTGTGGCACCGGCCGCTATGAAAAGGTTGCGGGTGCAGCAAATCGTCTATCAACCCGAGGCTGCCGGGAATGCTCGGTGAGGATTGTGGTAGAACTGCTGAAGGCGTGGTGGTCGCGGATCAGCATCACTCCACCCCTACGGCAATATTAGCGAGAGCCCTGACTCGCTCCGCAGATCGAGCCGCGGTGGAATTGCCCGCTGCGACCAATAGAATGAGAATTGTGGGTTAGTAGGAATTGTCCCTCGATTTTGCTTCGGCCCTTGGGAAGACTCTATGAACAATGCTTTGGAGACTGTCATGAAATCCAGGTTGGCATCGAAGGGCCACGAACTCGAAGTGCACGAAGGCCGACTTCAAGACACGTTGGCACGGCAACTCCGATCTGTGGAGGAAAATACACTGTTGGATCACCGCGAAACAGGGCTCGACAAGACATTAGCCGACTCTTTTCCGTGCAGCGATCCTCTTTCTTCAATACCGAATCCAACGCTGAGAAACTGAGTACCCACAGTAACACATACTGGCGCTTTGGCTTAGACCATGCTAGCTACAGACGAAAGATGTGGCAGTTGAAGTGCACTGCGCTTCCGCGATCCTCATTCTACAGTGGAGTCTGTAGGTTATGCCGCACAACCGTGACGCCGGTTCCAGTGCCGCCATCTCATATTTGGAGAGACTTGCGATACCAATGAAATATACGTACACCGCAATTCCGGACTCACATATTCAGGAGGCATCCTTAGCCATACTTGCGCTCATTCGTCGTGGGGCGCATCAACCCGTTGCGATGGATCAAGGGCGACGCCCCGCCTCTCGAAGATGTTCTGAAGACGATGCGCGAGTGTGTAGCGAAGTTCAACGTCGAGAAGATCGAGCCTCAAGATCTTGGCGGCGCTGTGGTCCGCCCGACGAAGAGCTATAGGAGAGAAGACCGCGATGACGACTTCATCCGTAAGAAAACATGCGGGGCCTGGGCCGGCGAGTGACCAGCCGCCGGTTCCTGAGCCCACGTTCGCCGAGCGTGCGCGCACATTGGTGTATTTGGGCCGCATAGGCAGCCTCTCGACGCTGTCGCGAAAACAGCCAGGGTTCCCATTCGGATCCCTGATGCCTTACGGGTTGGGCGATCACGGGCGTCCAATCTTCCTTATCAGCACAATGGCCATGCACACGCAGAACTTGCAGGCCGACCCCCGCGCCAGCTTGCTTGTTACCCAGGAGGGCAACGACAGCGAACCGCTCGGAGCATCGAGGGTCACACTAGTAGGAAATGTTCTACCGGCACAGGACGCCGAGGTAGCCGAGGCTCGAAAGCTCTACCTGGCGCGTCATGCCAACAGCAAGTATTGGGTAGATTTTGAAGACTTTTCCTTCTACCGCATGAAAGTAGTAGACGTTTACTATGTGGGCGGCTTCGGTGTGATGGGTTGGGTATCCGCAGCCGAATATGACCGCAGCCAACCAGATCCTCTCGCCGACTCAATGGCCGAGATCATTCGGCACATGAACACCGACCACAAGGATGCGCTCCTCCTGCTTGCCCAGACGTTTGCTCGCATTGAATCACAGGAAGCAACGATGACAGCGGTCGATCGCCTCGGCTTTCAGTTGCGCATGACCACTGGGGATGGCATCCGCGGCGCCCGCATCACATTCGTGCGCGAGGTAAGCAATCCAGCAGAGACTCGGAGAGTCTTAGTCGAAATGGTACAGCAGGCGCGCTCACAGGCAGAGTGATTCCCTCATCCAGCAACACATCTGGCACGCCGGATTGCCCGAAGCCAGGCAACACCGTAGTTTTAAACTGACGGCACGACCTTCGAGGCTGTTCCAGGCGATGGTGAAGTATTCGAGTCGTTTTCAGCGACTCGTCCACTCTTCTCGGTTTAGGGACGGCGGCTTCAGCCACAACCTATGATGACAGGAAGCCCACTCACTTCGACAACGATGCGCGTCCCACTTTAGAATCGATTTTCAGCTTTGGAGAACTCATCGTGCTGGAAGCAATCATAGAGGCACGCCAGGTCGAAAAGTTCTACGCTCAGCCCCACGGCGGCAAGGTAGAGGTCATCGCGCCGACTGATCTGGCTGTTTATCCGGGAACGATCTTGGCGCTTCTAGGACCATCGGGGTCAGGTAAGTCCACACTGCTTCGAATGCTTACTGGCTTGTCGCAGCCCTCTTCCGGGCAGGTGCTATGGCATGGTCATCCCCTCGACGGGCAAGTTCCGAATGTGGCAATCGTCTTTCAGAGCTTCGCTCTCTACCCTTGGCTGACGGTGCTTGAAAACGTCGAAGCACCTCTGGAAGCTCGTGGCGTTCCCCCGATCGAGCGTCGCAAGCGAGCCCTCAGGATGCTGGATACAGTCGGCTTGGATGGCTTCGAGACGGCATATCCGAAAGAATTGTCCGGCGGGATGAAGCAGCGGGTTGGCTTCGCCCGAGCCCTTGTGGTTGAACCGGAAGTTTTGTTCATGGACGAACCTTTTTCCGCTCTGGATGTTCTTACGGCCGAAAACCTTCGCAACGAACTGATGGAGCTGTGGTTGAGCAAGAAGATGCCGACCGCCGCCATATTCATCGTTACCCACAATATCGAAGAAGCTGTTCTGCTCGCGGACCGGATCATCGTGCTCGGGCGAAATCCGGGTCGCATACGCTCCGATTTCGAGGTGAACGTGCCCCAGTTGCGAGATCGTAAGAGTGCCCGATTTGTTGAGTTGGTGGATTACATCTACAAGGTCATGACACAGCCGGAGGTGAAGCATCCGGTGCCAGCGGCTCCAGTTGAGCCTAGCCGCCACGCCAAGACGAAGTATCAAATGTTGCCCCACGCGCGACCTGGTGGGATCGCGGGATTGCTGGAAATATTGGAAGACCACGAGGGACGCGAGGATCTGTATAGCCTCGCCGAAGAGTCCGGGATGGAAGTTGATGACCTTCTTCCCATCGTTGAGGCATCCACTTTGCTAGGGTTCGCCTCACTGCACGAAGGCAACGTTGCGTTCTCCCCAGAAGGCAAGGCTTTTGTGGAAGCCAACATACTTCATAGGAAAGTGCTCTTCCGCGATGCTGCTGTGAGGCGCGTAGCGCTCCTGTCTCAGATGGACTCGATCCTGAAAAGAAAATCCGATCACTCCATCGCTGTCGAGTTTTTTCATGACATTCTTGACGAACACTTCAGCGAAGATGAAGTGAAACAACAGTTGGAAACAGCCCTGCACTGGGGCCGGTATGCCGAGATTTTCGATTACGATTCGAAGACCGGCCGCCTCTTTCTTCCCGAAACTGCGACCGAGGGTTCAATCGTTTCCCCGACGACGGTCGCTCCGTGAAAAGAATCGAGAAGGCCCCGTTATTTGCAGGTTCGTGGCCCTGGTTTCGCCTTCCGGCTGAGACCCGTTTGCACATTCCCGACGTACTCATGTTTGCTACAGGCTTGGCGCTCTTCTATGGCGTCTTGGCAGTAGCACGTACTTGGTTCGGTCCGCTCACAGCTGAAGTAGAAATCTCTAGGAGCCCTTGGGCGCTCCCAGCGTACGCAGGGTATTCTCTCCTGCGCATCGGCGCGGCCTACGCGCTCAGCTTGGCCTTCACGCTTGTGTATGGATACGTTGCAGCATACAACGCGAAGGCTGAGCGTTATATGATCCCGCTGCTCGACGTTCTGCAATCCATTCCGGTGCTGAGCTTCCTGCCAGGAGTCATGCTTGCCATGGTTGCTCTGTTTCCCACTTGGCAACTGGGCGTGGAGTTTGGGTCAATCCTGCTGATATTCACCGGACAGGTCTGGAACATGGCTTTCAGTTTTTACGCATCTCTCAAGAGCATTCCTAGAGAAATGCGGGAGGCTGCCAAGATCTACCGTTTTAGTTGGTGGCAACGATTCACACAAGTGGAGTTGCCATTTGCGGCCATCGGCCTGGTGTGGAACTCGATGATGTCGGTCGCCGGCGGCTGGTTCTTCCTGATGGCCTGCGAAATGTTTGTCTTGGGAAAGCGTGACTTTCGCCTTCCCGGACTGGGCTCGTATTTGCAGACTGCCGCTAGCACGGGAGACACACAGGCAATTCTGTGGGGAATTACCGCGATGGTCGTGGTGATCGTGCTACTCGACCAGTTGATTTGGAGACCCGTCATCGCCTGGGCTGAAAAATTTAAGGTGGAACAGGTTGAGAGCACAGACGCACCGACTTCGTGGCTTTTGAATGTAGTGCGGGAGTCGAGTGCCATGGCGCAACTCCGCAAAAAGGCATTTCGTCCCCTGCGAGAGCGGTTGTTGTCGCATTTTGCGCGGCGGCGTCCTGTTGAACACGAGTCAGGTAGGTCGCGGGCATGGAAGATCTGGTCAGGACGGATTCTGGGCGTGGTCGCTCTGGTTCTAGTGTGCTACGGCGTAATGCGCGCTGTGATTACGCTGACGGGATTGAATCATCATGACCTCCGGCACCTCTTAGCCGGTACTGGCGCGACATTTCTGCGCGTAAACGTGGCGCTCCTGCTCGGCATCCTGTGGACTGTTCCGGCGGGCGTTGCCATTGGTTTCCATCCGAAACTCGCCCGCGTGGCGCAGCCGTTGGTGCAGATCGCTGCTTCGGTTCCTGCGACTGCGCTCTTTCCCGTTGTTCTCGTGCTGCTCGTTCGTATAGGCGGCGGCTTAGGCGCGGGGTCCATTGCGCTGCTATTGCTCGGAACGCAGTGGTACATCCTGTTCAACGTGATTGCCGGCGCGATGGCGATCCCCACTGATCTCAAAGAGGCCACAGGAGTCTTTGGTATTAAGGGACTGGAACGCTGGCGAAAACTGATCCTGCCCGGTATTTTTCCCTATCTGATTACGGGGTTAGTCACAGCATCCGGCGGAGCTTGGAATGCGAGCATAGTCGCCGAATATTTCCACTTTGGGGGACAAACGATCTCCACAATTGGTTTGGGCTCCACAATCAGCCAGGCCACAGACAGCGGAAATCTCGACTTACTCGTGGCGGCAACGGTGGCCATGGCAGCGATTGTGGTCACGATCAACCGGTTGGTGTGGCGACGACTCTATCGGCTAGCAGAATCGAGCTATAGGCTTGAGGCCTAGGAGAGAAGATCAAAGTTCAGTTCCAGCAAGGGCCTGTACGTGTGCGTGGGGATCGGAGTGTCGGTGTCGGTAGTCCCGGCGATGACTTGCACCCTCTATTCCTTACTTTGTATTCCTGTGACCTACTCCTTCTCACTGTTTTTCCCGAACGCGGCCATGTTCCGCTCTGTCCGCAGTCGGCACCCTACTGAATGAATGGTATCTCGAATTTGCCGGCAATCGTCCACGAGACTACAGTTAGCATCGACGTTTCCCATGGCCTCATGAAACGCGTCTCCATCCGCAGCGGAATGAGAATCGTGTCGATGAAAACTGTGCCAATCGCATGTGTCATCTTGATCCTCCGTGTGCCGCGATTTCCTGCCGCAACGCCAGTTCCAGGGTCGGCGGTCGAAACGACAATGTGACTAAGCGAAAATCTCGTTCACCTTATTCCGTACATGCTGGCTGCGTGACGGCTTCAAATATCGCATCGTCGATTCCATGTCAGAGTGACCGAGCCACTGCTGAACCGTACGGAGATCGACACCTGCCCACAGACACCGCGTCGCGAACGTTGCACGGAACTTGTGAAGCCAGAAGTTGTCTTGGTCGAGCTTCACACGCTCTGCAACGGCTTTCAGGCAGTCGAGGAAGTCGAGCTTCGGCTTGCAACCGGCAGTAGGAAACACCAGACCACATGCCTTGTCTGCCTTGGCTTTCCATGCCTTTAGGCTCTTCACTAGCTTCGCAGGAATCGGAATCTCGCGCTCTTTGTACGCCTTCGGCGTCCATGCCCGGTCGGGCTTGTGGCTGACGCGCACGGTTGCGTGGGCGACGTTGACGTCCGACCAGTAGGTGTACATGACTTCCTGCTCTCTCATTCCTGTCATCAGGAAGAACTCGTACCAGAGCCGCTCTTCCGCATCGCAAGCCGCAAACAGCTTCTCGAGTTCTTCCGGTTCGTAAATCTCAGGTTCCTCTTCCGTGTAGCGCGGCCAGTCGTTCTTTCCTGCCAGACTACGTATTCCGTTCGCCTTCAGAAACGTCATTACGTTCTCGAACTTGTTGTAGACGCTGCGTGGCGCCTGCTCCTTCTCGTCTCTCAGAAAGGCGGAAAACTTGAGCAGGTCTCTGCGATCGACTTCGTGAAGGTTTTGTTTATGACAGGACTCGGTGAAGTAGTTCAGTGCTGTCGTGTAAGCGGCGACTGTCTTCGGTTTCTTCGTGAGCTTCGTTTCGTCCAGGAACTCCGCGACCGCTGCCGCCAGCGAGCGATGCCCGTTCTGCCCATCAGAAACCACGGAGACGCCATTGTTCACGGCATTCAGTTCAGCCTCTTTGCGCAGCCGCCGCGCGCTAGCATCGGCTGGATCCTTGCCCACTGACAGGCGGACTCGTTTTGAGCCTTCGCGCCACTCCAGGTAATACGCGCCTTCCGGGTGCCGTTCTTCCTTGCCATTCACGACAACGACGTCGGGCTTCAACCGTCCATTGGCGGACAGCAGAACGCGGCAATACCGCCACCCATGCGGCGTTTGTACCCTTTTGGTGAGGTTGACTTCGCGGTTGGCCATTGGTGACCCCTTCCTGATTCCGGTATCAGTGTAGGTATCACCAGCTTGCAAGTGCTAGATAACTAAGGTAATGGCGGAGAGGGAAGGATTCGAATCCGCCGTTGAACTGAAGTCCAACAACATACAGAGCAACGGACGGCGCTTTTAGACGGTTTAGGCACTGCAAGACAGTCGTAATGGCAGGTGAATGGCAGGTGCGCAATCTGGGATTTGAACCACCGACACTTGGGTGCGATGAAGAACGACCGCGCGGAAATGAGCGGACTTGGCTTAGCGTCGAACCAAGGTTGCTTCGTCTATCTTCGACATCAAAAGGCTGGCAAGAAAAATGAAGTGCAACGAACGCTTTGCATTTATCTGCACGTTTGAATGCGCCTTCGGATTTCTGATGCCCGTCATCGCACCAGAAAAGATTTGCTGATAGCCCACCTGCATATTCTTCCCGTTGATCGTTGAAATATCGTCGAAGGCAAGCACGGGCTTATCGCTTGAAAAGGCTTTCTGCATTAACGGCGCACCGTCGTACTCAGTACCCGTGCGCTCCTTCACAATCGTCTTGACCCTCTCGTTGATGAGTTTGAATGCAGCCTCAGCAGCATCGGCAAAGTGCTGCGCGTCAAAGCGGGTCTTCGATACCTTCACAACTTCGGGGTGAATCAGTGGCCACACTGCTGTGAAGTCTGAGACAGCGCATGCTGGCGCAGTCTCTTTCTTTTTCTGATGGTCAACCCGCTGAATGTAACCCCAGAATCCTTGGACTTGACGCTCAAATAAGTCGCTGTTGCAATAGTTGTCCTTGCTGTAGTTCGTCCGACCGGGAAAGCGTCGGCTTCCCTTTTGGACACTCACGACCCGAGGCTTCAGTTCAGCTTCGGGAATCCTAAAGTGAACCATGTTTTCGTCCCGTGATGCCACTTGCAGGGCATGAACAATCGCGTTGTAATCGCGAACGATGGCTTCGCTTATCAAGGATGGAATGTTTTGACGCAGTGCGTCGAGTCGAACGACATTCACGTTCCACTGGCCTTCGCAAGTCGCATCCATTTCGCTGATTCTACTCCGGTATTTTGGTGGCGCGTCGCCGCTGGGACTTCAATGCGCGGCACCCATGAACCTTTGAATTAGATAACCAACCCACGCACCCAGTCCTACTTCCAGCAGCACCAACAACCACCCTGCATTCTTCTCATACCATGCGGACTTTGCTTCCCTGAGAAATATTTTTGTGTTGGCAGCCAACCGCCATGAGTACATAAGCAGCAGGAGCAGGGCAAACACGAACGCAACCACGATGACACGGTGCCGCAAAGACGGTATCGAAGGCAGAAATGCCAACATCGCCAAGAAAATTAGGCTGTTGAGCGTCTGCCCGTAGTTGCGCAGGATGTAGGTCGCCTTAGTTTGATGTTCGTCCAAAAACTCCTTAACTTCGGCAGCCTTGCCTTCAACCCAGATTCGGTCGTACCCACTGACAAACAGCGTATTGGCGTCTCCTTTTTTCAGATTTACTACCACCGTGTTCGTGCCAGCTTTGACGATGGGTTCGTTCGCTGCAACTATCAGGTTGTAAACGACGGCTGGTACGCTGGGGTCTGCCAACAGACTGTCAACCCCAATGTGGATGTGCTCACTGCCTTTGTGAGAAGCATTGATGGCAGGCGTAATGACGTTCGTACCGCGCTTCACCAAATCCACGAGCCTGCGAACTGCCTGCTCATCCAGCCTGTAAGACCCTAAGACAACGGTTTTGGTAATGAGTGGAGAAATCGCCGCGTTTGCTTGAACGATGGGTGCTGCTGGTACGACTGCTGGGACTGTTCCAGCCGCTGGCGCAGCAGGTTCCATCTGCACGATTTGCTGTTGCTGACTCTCTATCTTCACTAGCAGAAACTTACCTAACGTCTGCGCGTCTGTGTTCCAAGTGCCACTCATCACACCTTCAGCCGGGTCGAACGTGCCTTCCATCCTTCCGGTTTGTGGCAGTGTAACCGGAACGCTGTATGCTCCGGTGAACTGGTTCAGTGTTGCCCTGATTCCGTTGTCAGCCGACCATTCACCCACAAAGAGTGCATTGAGTTGGCCCAACCCCGGTTCCATCACGCATAACCTTCCTTCGATGTGATTGCCAGTTCGCAACATCTCCATGAAGACTGTGCCTTTGGTGGTTGGCCCCCACACAGAACCGTTCCAGTTGAGTATGTCTGTCATCGTGCGAAATCGTAACAAAGTTAGCTTGTCGTTGGCACCACCTGCACGGCACTACGACTTGACGGGCCCAGCGGCTATCAGTCTTGCTCAGGATACGCTCTGCCAGAACGATTGCATCAGCGATGGCGCAAATCGTCGCAGGGACTCGCCTCACAGGATCGTACTGAGCCAGTTTCCGCGCTGCAAGGATTGAGGCCGCAATCAGGAGCACGCGCTTGCGCGATTCGTCCACGAACGCAGCTTAACAACTTCGCTTTTAGTTCGCCATACCGGAAATCGCAGGGTCTTGCGGCCAAAAAAAGAGTTCACTCTGGGGAAATTCTTGAGCGCTGTCCGAGTCGCACGCTGTCGCCGAGAGCAGTGTTTGGTTGGGCAGGGTTGGGAAAACCGGAGCGGCGGTTCGCCATTGACCCTCCCCAAGCTTCCCCGTAACATTCCCGCGAGTGTCCACGCCCTCCCAACCCGTTGTGCAGACGGTTTCTCATTACCGCATCCTCCGCAAGATCGGCGGTGGTGGGATGGGAGTGGTCTACGAGGCGGAAGACCTCAAGCTCGGTCGTCACGTCGCTTTGAAGTTCCTTCCCGACGAACTTGCCAACGACGCGCAGGCCCTCAGCCGTTTCCAGCGGGAGGCCAAAGCTGCGTCCTCTCTGAACCACCCAAACATCTGCACCATCTACGAGATTGACGAGGCCGATGGGCGAACCTTCATTGCGATGGAACTGTTGGAGGGGCAGACGCTCCGGCACCTGATAGCTGGCAAGCCGCTGGAGATCGAAACGGTGCTCGATCTGAGCATCCAGATAGCGGACGCCTTGGATTCTGCCCATTCTAAGGGCATCGTCCACCGAGACATTAAGCCAGCGAACATCTTCGTCACGACTCGCGGTCAGGCGAAGATTCTCGATTTTGGGCTGGCCAAGGTCTCCGTCAAGCGGGAGAGCGTTGCCATGAGCGCCCCGACCATCGGGTCAGAGGAGAACCTTACAAACCCCGGCTCGACACTGGGCACGGTCGCGTATATGTCTCCCGAACAGGTGCGAGGGAAGGAACTCGATGCTCGCACCGACCTGTTCTCCTTCGGGGCGGTGCTGTACGAGATAACGACAGGGCTGCTCCCATTTCGGGGCGACACCAGTGGTGTGATCTTCGAATCCATTCTAAATCGAGCGCCAGCCCCGGCAGACAGGCTGAACCCCGACCTACCGCCCAAACTGGACGAGATGATTGGTAAGTGCTTGGAGAAAGACCGTAACCTGCGTTATCAGCACGCTGCTGACGTTCGCACTGATCTCCAACGGTTGAAGCGGGACACGGAGGCGGGTAAGGCGGTACCGAGTGGCACCCCACTCTCCTTCTGGTCACGACGGTCGATATTGATCAGTGCGTTAGCTTTCGTGTTGGTCGCCGCACTGGTTGCAGTGGGTGTTTTCTACTTTGGCAGTCCTCGCAGTCGAATCAATTCGGTCGCGGTTCTGCCCTTCACCAATGCAAGTGCTGATCCGTCCATGGAATATCTGAGCGATGGCATCACCGAGGGCGTCATCGACAGGCTATCAGGGCTCCCGAATGTGAAAGTGATCTCGCGGACGTCGGCTTTCCGTTACAAACATCGCGACATCGAACCACAGAAGGTGGCGCGGGAGCTTGGCGTAGACGCGCTGGTGACGGGCAGAGTTGTTGAGCGTGGCGACGATCTCTCGGTCAGTGCCGAACTGGTGGAGGCACGCGAGGACAAACAGCTTTGGGGTGGGCAGTACAGCCGTAAACTCGCAGACATTGTCTCAATCCAACAGGAGATCGCAACAGCTATATCTGGAAATCTGCGGGTACGGCTGACGAGCGAAGAGAAAACACGTTCGGCGAAAACGTACGCTGCAAATCCTGAGGCCTATCAGCTTTATCTGAATGGCCGCTATCACGCCAACAAGGGGACTTACGATGGGCTAATGAAAGGCAACGAGTATTTCCAACAGGCGATCGCCAAAGACCCCAACTACGCCCTCGCCTATGCAGGTCTGGCTGACTCTTACGTCGACCTTGGCGGCTGGCTAACCTATCTACCACCTAGCGAAGCTGGGCCGAAAGCAAAAGCAGCGGCAATGAAGGCAGTTGAACTCGACGACAGTCTTGCCGAAGCTCATACGGCACTGGCACGCGCACAGTATTATTATGGCTGGGACTGGCCAAGTGCCGAGCGCGAATTCAAGCGGGCTGTCGAGCTAAACCCTAACAGTGCTATCTCGCATCACGGGTATTCCGAATTGCTTCTCGCCAGAGCGCGCTTTGATGAAAGCATCGCCGAGGTAATGCGCGCTCTGGAGCTTGACCCGCTGTCACCGCAAATAGTTGGCGATCTAGCGTATACCTCTCTGGTTATGCGGCGATACGACGAGTCGATTGCTCAGCACCAGAAAGCACTCGACCTTGATCCGAACGCTTGGATTCGGCGTGATCTGGCTTGTGCATACGCACTGAAGGGCGCGTACGCGCAGGCCATTGCCGAATACGACAAAATACCTGAGCAAGCCAAAGTTGTTGCAGCGGAGAACCAGTTGGTTGCTAACGGCCTTGGTTGGGTTTATGCGGTCTCGGGCAGGCGGGCTGATGCGCTGAAGATCGCCAAGGAACTCAAGGATTTATCTTCGCACGCTTATGTCGATCTTTATGAAGTTGCGGAGATTTATGCGGGCCTCGGCGACAAAGACGAGGCGTTCCGGTTGCTCGAAAAGGCCTATGAGGAGCATTCGAGCAACATGCCCTTTCTAGCAGTAGACCCGTTCTGGTACGGGATACGCTCCGACCCGCGCTACGCCGATTTGCTGCACCGGATGGGTTTGCCCCAACCCGAGTGACCAACGGCTGGTAGTGTCCTAATTTGAGTTTCCTTGTGGGTCAAGTTCGGCAACTTTCTGTCGTCAGTGCTATGACTACCACGTCACTCATTCATGCGTGAGGAAGCCTGCGCAGAACGAACGCAGTCCCTATCCTGTAGTTGATTCGCCTGACAAAGCTGGCTAATTATTCAATTTTTAGTTTTGGGGTCAGATTCGACAAGGTCGTGCACAAACACTTCTGCTGGAGAAACACGGAATCGCTTTTCTGTTTTAACTCTCCCCAAAGTTTCGTCTCCGCGCTCGAAGACCTACTGCGCCACGCCAACTTCAAAAGCTGTGCCCGCGCAGATTGCGGAATCCCCTTTGCTCGCATCTCTGGCCACAACCAAATCTACTGCAGTGCGGAATGCGCCCATGTGGTGTCGCAGCGGGCGCTACGCGAACGTAATAAGAAGAAGGAATGGAACCGCCCGTAATTGTTCGGATTAGCGTGAAGATCCTCAAGAACGCCGCAGAAGTACGTCCATCCAAGCCCCTGCAGGGCTGAGCTTCACACCCCAGATTTCACTTGATTATTAGCGCCAAGGAAGCGTCAATGTCGGGCTGGAGGTGTCTATGCCGGACCCGGCTGAACCCCGACTGGCCGCCCTACCCACACTGAGCAAAGCGGCGCTCGGCGATCTCTGGAAGCATTTCTTCGGTGCTACGCCGCCCACCCAGCTGCGCCGAAATCTGATGATTCCTATCCTTGCCTATCGAATCCAGGAGCAGGCATTCGGATCGCTCAGTGCCCGTGCTCAGCAACGACTTCTTGATCTCAGGCGCGCATTCGAAAAAGGAAGTGATCCGGCCCTCGCTCGCGCAACGCGCATCCGCGCCGGAACACGGCTGGTTCGCCAATGGGCCGATCGGGTTCACCTGGTGAATGTCGAAACCAACGGGTACGAGTACCAAGGCGCCCGCTACCAAAGTCTCTCTGAGATTGCCCGCCTGATCACCGGCACACGGTGGTCTGGACCACTATTCTTCGGAATCAAACGCGAGTCCGCAAATGCCAAATCGCAGGAGGTCCAATGAGTCTGGATCGAAAAACCGTGATGCGTTGTGCCATCTACACGCGGAAGTCTTCTGAAGAGGGTCTGGAACAATCCTTCAACTCGCTCGATGCGCAACGCGAATCGTGTGAAGCGTTCATCACCAGCCAGATGCATGAGGGCTGGCGGGTGGTGGCGACCCGCTACGACGATGGAGGATATTCTGGCGGCAGCATGGAGCGGCCCGCCCTGAAGCGGCTGCTCGCGGACGTTGCCGCGAATAAGATCAATGTCGTTGTCGTCTATAAGGTGGACCGGTTGACCCGGAGCCTGGCCGATTTTGCCAAGATTGTCGAAACCTTTGATGCCAAGGGAGCTTCCTTTGTCTCCGTGACCCAGCAGTTTAATACCACGACCTCGATGGGGCGGCTCACTCTCAACATCCTTCTGTCGTTCGCCCAGTTCGAGCGGGAAGTCACCGGGGAGAGGATTCGGGACAAGATAGCGGCTTCGAAGAAAAAGGGCATGTGGATGGGAGGAGTGGTGCCTCTCGGTTACGACCTGGAGGACCGCAAGCTGGTTCCAAATTCGAAAGAGGCGACCCTGGTCTCGAAAATCTTTTCCCTTTATCTCGAACTGGGCTGCGTCAGGAAATTAGCAGAGAAACTCGACCGCGAAGAGATCAGAAGCAAGGTTTGGATCACACGCACTGGCGCTCGACTCGGAGGAGCGGCATTCGCCCGCGGCGCGCTCTACAACCTGCTACGGAATCGGCTTTATCTCGGCGAGATCCGCCACCGCGATCAATGGTACGCCGGAGAACACAAAGGTATCGTGCCTCGATCGCTCTGGGACCGGGTTCAGGCTCAGCTCAACAACAATCTGCGAAAGCGCCGGAATCGGGTTTGGGAACGGTCGTCGAGTCTACTGACAGGGCTGGTTGAAAGCGAGCATGGCAACCGCTATACGCCGTCGTTTACAGTCCGAAGAGGTAGACGATATCGCTATTATGTCTCGCAGCTTGCCATCAAGAACACGGCGAACGTCGCAATGGGCTCGACGCGGGTTCCGGCGCAGGAACTGGAAAACCGAGTCACCGAAAAGTTCCTCACCTTTCTCAAAGCCGACGCCGAGGTCTTCGACGGGCTGGACCTTGCCGGAGAACGGCCCGAAGTTGCGGGCCGACTCCTCACCGCAGCGAAACAACTTGCCCTGCGTCTGTCGTCTATGTGCTCGCGGGAGCTTCGGGAACTGCTTGCTTCTGTTCTCTGGCGGATCATCCTTCGAGAGAACAGGATCGAGATCAAAATCCACAGCATGTCACTGCGCCAATATCTAGAAAGTGGAGGCAAGATCACTTCCGCTGACGTCCCAGTGAAAAAACCGGTCGTGCCAAGCGACTTGATCAGCCTGACCGTCGAGGCGAAGAAAAAAAGGTGTGGCGGCGAAGTGCATCTTATCGTGCCGCCGAACTCCAGTGTCTCGCGCGAGCATCCTAAGGTCCCGTTGATCAAGGCACTAGCGCGAGCCCACGGCTGGTATGAAAAGGTGATCCAAGGAAAAGCGTTCGATATGAGATCGTTGGCCCGCGACGCCGGATTGACAGAGCGTTATGTCGGCAAGGTTTTCCGCTGTGCCTTCCTCGCGCCAGATATCGTCGAAGCTATCCTCGCGGGTCGCCAGCCTCACGACCTGAACTTTAACAAGTTGTGCCAGGGAATTCCCTTGAACTGGGTCGAGCAGCGTGAACAGTTGGGATTCTCTCCGGCAAGAACGCATGGCCCGCGCACGTCCCGTGGGTCAATGGAACACGGCGCTGATAACTGAATCCTATTCCCTGATACATCCCTGCAAATTCCCTGCTCGGACTTATGCCTGAAGGCTTCGTTTCCTTCTGAAATGTACAGCTTAGAGATAAGAAGTGCGGCTTTAGGGCCCCAGAATTTGCAAGATTCCCTGTTAAATTCCCTGTTAGCAGGGAATTTGGACAGAGAATGGTTAGCGCCAGACTGCCTGCTCCGCCAGCAAGTCTACACCGCAGAGAAACTGCCCCGCCTTTTGCCGCGAAATACGCAAAGATGCCCGTATTTTGTAATATTTCGTCCGCAAAGCGGACTGGAGAGAACGGACTGCCCGGGATCGAATGGCGTCAATCTGCCGGCCTTTCTCTGGACGGCACATGCCCAGTCCGGTTTCAGTGACTTTAACGGGCGAATGCAACGCGATCACAAACCGATGATGTGGCGAAAGAGAGTTGACTTGGTTAAGCCTTGGGAATGCTTGTTTGTAGTGACCGTCATGTGTGCTAAGCAAGCGTTCAGGAGGAGCTATGACTGCTATGGTTGGTTCAATGGGGATGTCGGCCAAAAAAGCAGCTGTCTGAACCATTCCCGTCGGGCGGATAGGGTCGTATCGGGAGGTGATCTGTGCGAGCGGAAGATACCGTCGGCATCAGCTTTTTTGCATTGTTATTTTGTGCCATTGTCGTGACTCTCTGCGGATCAAGAACCATCCTTACGCCAAGACAGCAGGCAGCTTGGCGAGGCTGGGGACTAAGCCTGATCAGTGTTGCTCTCGTTGCGTTTGGGTTGGTGAACTTTCAGCTCATCCACACCTCGCCACGCCCCGTGGTCGAAGGGAATTTATGGGACATCCGGGAGGAGTTTAAAAACGGTTCGACCCGATTCATGATTACGGACGTGACTGGCCAAGCCGTTATGATCTTGTGCAGTCACAGAGGGCCGGGTTTTGTACAGGGAGAACGGGCGCGGGTGAGGTACGTCGCGTACAACAACAAGCTCGTAGAGATGGATATGCTGAGCGGGCCGTACGGGGCGTGGCATCTGCGGGAGTCGTCGGGCGAACAGGGTTACTGGGCTTGGGCGGTGATCGGACTGTTTTTTGGACTCCTTGCGTACCGCCAACTGGCGAAGACCAGGCCGGGACAGACGACGGCACCATAAGCCTGCATTGTCGTTGCGTCTGTGATGTTGGAATTGAGCCTTGGATAACGTGGGGACAGACTGGTGCACTCCACCCGTCTGTCCCCATATTTCCCTCGATTTTGTTGCTTGGTATGAAACAGCACTTACTTCTGATCCAGTCATTCAGGAAGCATTCATCCGGAAGTTCGACAGCCTACGCGTGTGAAAGACACCCTACTTCTTCGCTTGACGGCACACGCGCGGTCCGGTTTCAGCGAATCGACCAGGCGAATGCAATGCGATCACAGACCGATGATGCGGCGAAAGCGCCTTGACTTCCTAAGCAGTTGGGAATGCCGTTTTTTCTCACACCCCGTTTGTGGGTAGTTTCCCGCGGTGGATGCCATCAACGGCGGTACTGAAAATTCCCTCGATCGCAAATCTGTCGTTTCTCTTGAACGGGAACGTGGGGAATTCCCTGGCGGGGCAGTTGAACAGATGTGCTTGGGACCGCGCAAACGTGCACAGTCGCGTAACGGTTAAACGGTTTGAGCCAAATTGTGCGTGATCCTATGTGGGATCAGGGTTGGGGTCGTCGAACAGGCGGCTCAGCAATTATTGATCAGTCATCGATACTGAAATGGCGAATGCAAGCTAGTTATTTGTTGGAAGCCCCGGCGCCAGAACTCCAGTGGCTGTGATCCAAGGATGAGTCTCAAGCTGTAGTACCCTAGCTTTGACCGCCGCATCGTCTTGCATCAACTTCGTAGCCTGCTCGGCTGGGACACGGAAGATCGCGACTCCTCGCAATTCACCCGGAACGGCGAATGGGAACGGTCCAGCAACTGCCACCTTGCCCTGTGACGTCATCTTTTTCAGGAAGACAGGATACTGGTTAACCAAGTCCATGAACTCTGGGGCTCCGGGATCCCACTTTTCGCCTCGCTTCAGCAATACTAGCGTGTATTGCTGCATTCCTTGCTGGCTTGCGTTTGCCTCGTGAATCGCACTTGAGTCAATGAACCATGGCCCGTGGATCTCGGCAGATAGGCGGCCGGCCTTGACTGCTGGATCGCCATTCGCCAATTGTTGCGCTTCAACGATTGACTTCGCTCGTAGCACGAAGATGCCACGCAAGACGGTGCTGTCCACGAATGGTCCCGCCATGACTAGTTTGTGCTCACTGGCCAACTTGCGGATGTTGGCCATGTGCTCTTCCTGGACCTTTTCACTGGCTTCTTTGCTCATGCTCGGCGAACTGCTTGGGCGCTTCAACAGTACAAAGAAGTATTGTAACGGCCTCTTCTTGGAGGACTGGGTGTGGGCAGAGCTAGCGCTCGCAATTACGAACAGCCACAGCAGAAGCCAACGCCACTGGAGAGCTCTGCTCATGTGCGACTCAGGATACACCCGCTCATCACCTCGTAGACACCACAGGGGTGAACAATCCATCGCCTTTACTCGCAAGTCGGACGGTTCAAGGAGGCACACTCTCTGCACACTCAATGGGTGGAACACAAGTATTCATGGGCTGATCAAAAGAGCGGATGGCTGATCGCCGATTGATGGAATGTCAGCCAGATTGACGGGAGTTCTCAGGACGCAAGAGGTTTCTTGGCGAGCTGGGTCCCGATGCCAAGCTCCGAATTGCCAGTCATTCTCTCAATGGGCCACTGCCGATGATGTCCGTGCCATTCTAAACCCCTTAGCTTGGTCCGTCCGGAATCCGCAGCGGTCGAGAGAGTTCGACCGGTCGCGCGCATCGACCTGCCGGAGCTTCATCGACGCGGAGCTGGAAGAGTGTTGACCGCAGCACTCTTCGCACTAATCCTTTCACTCCTTTTTCGTCCGACCAATGTTCTTCACACAGGATGTGCAGCGCATCTAGCCTTGATGCAGACTCCTGCGACATAACCGCCCGGATGTCTATACCCATCGAGTAAAGCGCCTCAGCGAGCTGCGCGGATGGTTCTGCTAGTTTAAACGCGGCCCGCCATGGAGTATCTGGGTGTAAGTCGGAAAGCGGCGCTTCAACGCGTTCGGGGGCATATGCCAACGCCTCCACGGTGCCTGCGCCCATCCTGTGAGGATAGCGAGATCGTCAGCTTAAGTACGCGCTGCTGAAGCGGTGCCGCCTTGGAGTGCGACGGGGCCGAGCCGGTGCTGTCCGCTCTCACTTGGTGAACGGCATTTTGGGCGGGAGTTGATCTACGTACGGTGCAGCAGTGGCTCGGTCATTCTGACATGGGAGTCCACAATGAGGTATTTGAAGCCATCGCGCAGTCAGCAGGTCCGGGAGAAAGTAAACGAGATCTTCGCGTAGAAGGCCCCCTCCTGGCTTACAACAATTACTTCCGGCTGGCCGTCATCCGGAGCAATCCGGAACGTCAGGGCGACTCCGGCCAATCACTTCAGCTGTTCCGACTTCACAGGAATAATCCCGCTGTGGAAGCCGGGTGGCTTCCGGTTAGCTGTCGCCATCGTCAACTCCTTCTTCGATTGGTACATTCGGAACCCTGCGTCCTTTTGCTACTCGATCGCGGAGAACGTTTTCATGCGATTGAGGCGCACCGTCACGAGGAAATCGACGGCACGTCTTAAGCGGGGTTTACGGTGCGCAGGAACTTCACGATCTGGTCGTTGACCTCGGCAGAGGCTTCGTGTTGTACCCAGTGGCCCACATTGTCGATTTCGAGAGTTCCCACGAGGGCCGGAAGGCCAACACCGAGTTTTTCTACGGGGGGATAGAGTCCCGACAAGCCATCCGCCTTCCCCGCGATGTAAAAGGAAGGTTGGGTCATCTTCGCGCCTTTCCAAGCACCAGATAAATAGAAATACGGTTCGGCGGCGCGGTAGTAGTTCAGGCCACCGCGAAAGCCGGTACGCTGGAATTCAGTGACGTTATGAGCGACGTAATCTGGTTCTGCCCATGACGGCAACGGCCCCGGAGCTGGACGATGAAGGCTTCGCGTAGGATCCAAAAGGGCTCCACTGCTTATCGGCCGGAGCAGAACCCGATGCCCAATACAAAACCCCCGGAATGGTGACTGCAGCGTCAGCCCAAATCTGATCGGCTTCCGGTTTCATCTGTTCGAACATGTAGAAATCGTTTTGATGGCCGGACTTCCGCATGCGCTCGAAGACGCTGACATCCCCACGCGGGACGTAAGGCACGCTCATACAGAACACCGCTTTATGTGTACCCACACTTCTTCTTTCGGGGCAGTGCCGATAGGGATCTAACGTTTCTCGGGACTAATCCGACGGACGAACCGATAACTTCCGGCTTGCCCGTGGCTCGGGAACAAACACCGAGGGGTAAGCATCGTCACGCACAGGGACGTGACCGAATGTGCTTTCAGGGAAGATCCGTTGGCCGCGACTTCAGCGCACAGTTTTCTGCTTGAACCACTTTTCGCAACTGTGTTACCGTTTGCCCGGCCGGATAGCGCGAGAAAAGCTCGACTTGAGCGGGCGATTCCTTGAAGAAACAAGAATTGTCAAGATCAGATGCCGGTAAACCCGGTAAATCCATGACACAATGGTTTTCGACAGACTTGGTTCCTGTGTCCGACCGGTTGGATGCCTGGCTGTGCAATGCGAAACAGGTTTGTGGCGACTGCCGATTTCATTTTCCCAAGCAGGTTCCGTTTCATGGCTCGATCGAGCGCCGAGCGCTTGGTCGGTGGGCGTTCACTCGTTTCGCTTCGACTCCCGTCTCATTTGCCAAGTTCCCTGTAGTGTCCGTAAAGACTGAAGATACGTGCTGCATCGTCATTACGCAGCTTGAGGGAATGCGCCGGTACTGCCAGAACGGCTCCGTAGCAGTACTGACGCCCGGTGACACGACGCTGATCGATGCCGGCCGCCCCTGGACATCAGACTGCAGTGGCAACTGCGCCCGGCTGTACTTGCGCATGCCCTGCTGGTTTGTTCAAGATCGCCTGCGAATCGGCTCCTTGCCGGTTTTGCCGCGAATCCAGGGTGGGTCTGGACTCGGAGCGACACTTTTTCGGCTAGTGACCTCGATGTACCAGGAAGCCGAATCGATGAGTGTCGAAGATGGAATAGTCGCCATTGAAGCATACCTGGATATTTTGTGTGCTTGTGTCATTCGCCCTCAGAGCGCCCCTATCAGGCTGGACCACTGCGCGCAACTGCGGCCGCGAGTTGAGTCCTTCATCGAGACGCAATTATCGGAGCCGTCACTCAACCCGGCACTCATTGCCGCCGCGGCAGGCATTTCCGTGCGCCACCTGCATCGAATTTTCGCCGCGCAAGGTTGCACAGTTACGGAATGGATTCGCGAACGGCGGCTGGAACGCTGTCGCGCTGATCTGGCCGATCCCCGTTTGCGTGAACGGAACATCACCGATATTGCGTTCTTCTGGGGATTCAGCGATTCAGCCCATTTCAGCCACCGTTTCAGGCAGGAGTTCGGAGTTTCTCCACGAGAGTTTCGAGCCAAGGTGTGGAACGATTCCTGGCAGGCGCGGCCAGTGGAGCCCGGAGGATTTCTCCTTCCGCGGAGACCGTCGCTCGCGAACTGACTCACCTACGGCGGCGAAACCTGAGCTTTCGGTTCCATCGTGCTGCCGTGCTGCCGGGCCGGAAGTCGGATCACGAGACCGATGACGGCCCAGATGGCAAGCGCGATCCACTCATAACGTGTGAAGTGGCCGGGGACAAACGGTACGATTTTCACAAGAACCATTAGCGCAGTGACGAGTAATCCAAAGATGGCAGCGGTGCGCCCCGCCAACCGAGGTTTCATGCAGTAGTACGAAACGCAACCTGACATCCAACCGATGGCGGATGCGAGTGCGCCGACCTCGAGAATGGGAACAAGTCCGGCTTCGCCTAGCAGCATGGCAAGCGCGGTAGCCAGGCCCACTGCAATCACCGCGGCAGACGGCGTTTGATTTACAGGATGAACGTATGCTATCCGAGGTGCAAGCAGGTTGCGCCTGCCCATTGCGAATAACAAGCGCGACGATGCAATCAGGTTGGCGTTGAACGCCTGCACCACCCCCACCAGTGCTGATGCCATGATCAGCCCGACAATCCAATGCGCATGCAAAGCCCGCTCAAAGGCGACGGCGGTGGGGAATTGCTGATTACTCTTCAGACTCTGCCAAGGAGCAACGTAGGCTACGGCGGAAATTACCACCCAGAAGAACGCAAGACCCGTGAAGATGGTGAGAGCGATAGCGATGAAAAAGCCTTTTCCTCCAAAATCGGGGCTTGCCTCTTCCACGTACTTGCCCACAGACTCAAACCCACTGAGCAGCCAGGGCACAATTTGCCACACCAAGAGAACGGAAATCAGCGGAGCATGGCTGAAGAGGGGATGAAGATTTTCTGGGCTCCCGTGCACATATCCCGCCAATGCGAATACCACAACCAACGCGAGAAAAGTAAATGTCGTAGTCTTCGCCAAACGTGCACCGGCCTTGATCCCACGATAACTGACCCAGGTCAGTCCGACGGTTATGAAGAGCCCAAGTAAAAGGTGCGGTAAATAGACTGGATATCCTCCGAGCCGGTACAACTCAAACTGGTTCAGAGATGGAAACAGATATCCCGCGATTCTCCCCGCAGCGAGCCCCTCGAATGGGCACGTGAGAAAGTAACTGAGAAATACCATCCATCCGGTGGCGAAGCTGACGCTTGGAGGAAAAAAGAGCGCAATGTAGGCGGCCTCTGCAGCGGCGTCGGGAACGGCCCGCACCAGCTGTCCGTACACGTAGCCTATCGGCAGCAGCATCAGCGCGCCGGTGGTGAATCCCAGGAGCGCGCCCAGCGGACCGCCACGCTCCAGAATGTCGTCCATGACGACCAGCCAAGCCGTTCCGACCATCACGCCGAAAGCCAGTGCGAAGTAGTCGGTCAAACGCAGCTTGTGAGCCAACGTTATCATAGGATTTGCGAGAGTTTGGATCAGGGCCGGACGGCCGCTAAACCACGGCCGCCCGGATACTCAGCGGTTCTCTCAAAATTCGTACCTGAGCGCGAACTGCATCACTCGGGGCTGCGTCAGCAGCCCGGTGTAATCTCCGAAAGAGCCCGCAACTTGTTGCAGGGAGGCAATGCAAGCGCAAGCCTGTGTTCCGAGGCCTGAGAGAACGTTGAACCGATGGAGGTTGGGGACATTGAAAACCTCCCAGCGGAATTGCAGACTTTGGTTTTCCCTCGGCATCTTCCAGCGCTTGCTCAGGGCCAGGTCTAAACCCGCGTACCCGTCCCCGCGCACAACATTCCTTGAACCGCTCTCTCCAGGGAAAGGATGGACGAAGTTGTTGTTGAACGCGGACGCAGGGTTAGCGAAAACGCTGACGGTCCCATCGGATTGCCTGAAAGCACCCGTCTTCGGCCTGGAAGTCATTCGTGCGATACCCTGCTCGTCCCAGTCTGTGGGCCAGAAATTGCCATTATCTACAGTAAAGGGGAAGCCGCTGGTCCAGCGGGCCAGGCCGGAGAGCTGCCACCCGCCGATGAAAGCATTGGCAATGCCACCAGCGTTGCGAGCGATGGGCTTCCCGGAGCCGAACGGTAGCTCAGCGATCCAGTTGGCGTTGATCTGGTGAGTTGTGTCGAAGTCGGAAACGCCCCGGCGCCCATTGAGATCAAAAGCATTCACCAGCCGGCTCCCAGGGGCTCCGACGTTTACGCTGGAGCTAAAACCAAGGCGGGTTGCGGAGGAAGTGATATCGATCGACCTGGAGTAGGTGTAGTTCAGGTCGAACTGAATTCCGTTGCCGAACTGCTTCCGTAGACTGGCTTGGAGAGCATTGTAATTCGAGCTGCCAACCGAACCCCAAGCGTACATGGTAGTCGCTTGGTTATTCAGAATATCGCCTGGCCCGGAAGCGCCCTTTGGGTTGTTCAAGAACAGGGTGTTGCCCAAGTTGTCCCCGAGCCCAAAGTAAATGTCGAGATTGCCAATCCCCACCACCTCGTTGCCGACGTAGGAATCGCCAGACAGGTAAAAGAGGTCATACATAGTCTGAATCAGACTTCCGCTGAAGCCGGTGAAGAGATCTTGATAGCTGGGAGCAATCGGCAGCATGTCATGCCAGAAAGCAGCCGTCGGGCCCACCATTGCATCAGTGACCTGGCTCGATCCGAACGACGGGTCGTTGCTGTGTGCAATCGCGACTTTGGCCAAGGCCGTGGCGGCTGAAAAGTAGTCGATACCGGTCTTGGGGTCTACGAGATCCAGCGGCTGACGCAAATCGCGCTGCGTGAGCAGATTGCGGCCCACACGGCCTACATACGAGAGCTGTATCGAGAACCTTTTGGGCAGCTCCCGGCCGATGGAAAAGTCGATGGCATAGGCATACGGGGTCTTGATTGACTGGTCGATTCCCCAAGTGATGGCCTGGCCTGTGAGGGGCGGCGTTTGGGGAAAAGTCCCCGGAGGCGAAGGCTCAAAAAACACGTCACCGAACTGGTTCGTCGTGGGAATCACGTTGATGTTGGTTATGCGCGGCACGCCGTCGGCAGTATCGTAAGGCGTTCCTGAGCCCGCAGGATCGGAGGGACTGCAGCAGGGATTCTGCACGGTTGCCGACAAGCCACCGGGAGCATTCGCATCGAAAGTGCTGAGCAGTTGCATGCCAGCGCGATCGTACACTTTGCCGAAACCACCCCGGATCACAGTCCTGTCGCCGTCGCCGAAGATTTTTCTCAGCCAACCGCTTTCCGGACGGGGCGAGTAAGCGACCGAGACGCGGGGCGAGAAATCGGACTTTTCAAAGCTGTAAAACCCTGGCCCGTTATTAGCTGGTCCTCCCAGCATGAACGAAACCGGCGCCGTGGCCAGATATCCAATGCCTTGCTTCATGTTCTTGACATTCTGGTCGAACTGCTGCCCGAGGTTCACGGTTGGAGAAGCTTGGAAACCATTGACCTCCCAAGGCGGCGGGAACAGCGACCAGCGCACGCCGTAGGTGACCGTCAGATTCGGCTTTATACGCCAGGAGTCCTGACCGTAAAACTCGTACCAGCTGAGTCCATAGTTCCGCTTCACGGGAGCGCCTGACGGCAAGACGTTGCCACTTTTATCGTAGTTGTAATTGGCCACAACGTCCGAGACCATGCCGAACAAACCAAGGATCGGATAGTCGTATGCCGGACTAGACGCGGGTTCAGGGAAGCCCCCGTAAAAGGGATCGAGTGGGCTGCCGGGGCTGTTGACGGTGCGGGTGTTGGCGAAGCCGACAGGCGCCATCCAATTGGTCGCGCCCTTGCCGAGGCTGAACGAGTGTTCGAAGCTAAGGCGAGGGTTGCGGGCCAATCCGATATTGCCGCCGAACTGAAAAGTATGCTTGCCCTTGGTCCAGGAGAAATCATCGAGCAGGTTGTGCACCGGCGTCTGCAGGTTGTGAGTGTAAGTGAAGCCTTGATCGAGACCGTAGAAGGCGTCCCAAGGCTGGTTCGAGTTGCCGACGAACCCAGTGCTCTGCCGAGTGAATCCCCAATGGAACGTATTGACCATGCTCGGGCTCAAAACGGTGGTGTACCCGACGACGAATCCCTTGCTGTGGTCGGTCACTGTCTGCTCCGGGGGCGCACCCGGCAAGAACGGGGCTTGTGGGTTATTCAGGTTTTGCAAGGCGCCTCGCCAGAACAGAGTGTGCTTGCCGTTCGCAGTGAGATGGTAGTCAAGGCGGGCGATAAAGGCATTGTTATCGACACTAACGGGCGCGCGGAATCGGAAGCCGGAATAGTTAAAGCCGTCCCCTACGGAGTTGTCATTGGTGCGAAATTGGCCGGTGCAGAATGTCTTGTCGAAGTAACCGGTGTGATTGGTTAGATCGAGCACTGCCGGATTGATTCCGAAGTGCAGCGGGTCGAGGTTGCTGAGGTCGGTCGGCGTCAGCGTGGTGAACCCTCCGTTTACGTTTTGGTATGTGACGACGCCCTGGCAGAGTGTGGGAGTTGGAATTGTGCGCACCGTGCTCTGTTCTTCCCGCTGTCGCGTGCCCTCGTAATTGGCAAAGAAGAACAGTCGGTCCTTGCGAATCGGTCCTCCGAACGACACGCCGAAGATATTTCGGATCAATTTGTCGGGAACGTTCGGCTGCCCACTGTTGAGCTCTGCTTGTTTGACGAAGTAATCGTTAGCGCTGGTAAGAGTGTTGCGGTGGTATTCGTAGAGCGACCCATGAAGCACGTTGGTCCCACTCTTGGTGACCAGGGCGACCTGCGCTCCCGAACCATCTCCCTGGTCGGCGTTGTAGTTGGCTGTGGTGACCCGGAATTCCTGGACCGAATCAAGAGTGGTAGGCAGCACGGAGGTGAAGGCATAACCGTTGGACTGATCGTTTACGTCGACACCGTCCAGAGTGATGTTGCTCTGGTCGCTGCGCGCGCCGTTCACCGAGCCGTTACGGCTGTCCTGGTCCTTATCGATGTCCGGACGATTGCCCGTATAAGCGACGCCTGCTTGCAGGCTCAGCAACTCTGGGACACTACGGCCCTCTAGCGGAATCTGCTTGACCTGGGTTTCGTCGAAGGAATTACCGATTGAGGCATCTACCAGGTTCAATAGGGGCGCCTCGCTGGTTACGGTAACCGTTTCCGTGGCCCGGCCCAACTTAAGTTGCACATTCGCGGTCGCGGGAGTGTTTACCAGCAGTTGCAAGCCCGTCTGCTCGTATCGAGAAAACCCCTCTCGGGTAACGATAAGGCCGTAAGATCCTGGTGGGATAAACAAGAATTGGTACTCTCCCTGGACTCCTGTGGTCGCCGTCCGTTCTGTTTTCGATTCGGCGTTCGCGAGAACGACTGTTGCCCCCTGCACAACACTGCCACTGGGATCAGTCACGGTGCCTCGAACTGAAGTCGAAGAAGTCTGAGAAAAGGCAGGGCTGGCCCATACTATGAAGAACACAGCCAACGAAACCACCAACAGCTTAGGGCGACTCATATGCGACCTCCAACCGGGAGTTTGGTTGTCTCACAGTGACCTCAGGAGGAGTTGGTCAGAAGGGCAATTCGACCTAAACTCCTCGCCTCGGGCAGCGTTCTAGCTTTACGCTAGGCTTACAGGTCAAAGTTGGGGAACACAATACCTCCGGAGGTTGGCAGCAAACTTGTCTAGGAGTGACATGCCCGGATGCTTTTTTGCAACTGTTCCTTCTGCGCTCGGGACCGCTTAGTCTCTTGCGCACTTGTGACAGTAATCCAGATGGGGGCACCGAGCGGATCAGTACCGGGAAGTCGGCCGGTTGAGTGGCTAACTGGAAACTATTTCGCGCCAGAAGTGTGCTTCTGGCAGCTCCCAGTGCAGTGCGTCCTCGGGGTTCCTCCCGAACGCATGGTGACTGCACGAAGTTGCCTGGGAAGGCTTGGGCAGCCATTCAAGAGATTTGCCCGAATCCGCGCTCCGGCGGGGCTCCATTTCTAGAGATTTTTTTGCATTTCGGACTGGCCGGTTAGCGGGCAGTCAAACCGCTAACCATTCCGAGAGCTGAAGCAGTCGACTAAAGCGTTTTCGTGTCCATGATCGCAAGACCATCGCCCTTTGATCGGGCACAGAAACGGGACTGACTCGATCCCTTGGCAGATGCAATCTGCTTCTCTGGTTGGCTCGTTCCCACGATTTAATTGCAGTAAGTCGTTGAAACACGGGTGCTTACCAGCATCGCAGAAACGGTACCGAGGGTTCGAATCCCATTCGCTCCGCCAGCGAGTCTAGACTGCAGAGAAACTGCCCTGCCTTTTGCCGCGAAATACGCAAAGATGCCCGTATTTTGTAATATTTCGTCCACAAAGCGGACTGGAGAGAACGGACTGCCCGGGATCAATGGCGTCAATCTGCCGGCCTTTCTCTGGACGGCACATGCCCAGTCCGGTTTCAGTGACTTTAACGGGCGAATGCAACGCGATCACAAACCGATGATGTGGCGAAAGAGACTTGACTTGGTTAGGCCTTGGGAATGCCGTTCATCGCTTCCACAAGCCCGTTTCTGGAGAGTCGGGTCGGAGGAGGCGCGCTTTCGCGCTGGCCTTCGTCCGCCTCTCAAACTGCACGTGCACGTTTCGTGCATGCAGCTTTCACGAAGACTTAGCGACGCCAGGATGCAAGAGCAGGTATTAAGTAGAGCAATCGGACAAGCTCGTACTCGCCGTACAACTTGGTCGCGGGCAGCTTTTTCCAGCCTGCGTTGCGCCAACGTCGGTACCGATGCGACCAGATTCGCCGCCGGATCCAACCGTCGAGACGTTGGAAGAGTTTTCGGACCTGGGCACGTTTGTAATACTCGCCCCAACCCCGCAAGAGCGGATTCAGCTCCGCAATCAGCTCCTTGGTCCGCAGAGGTAGCCCCCGCTTGGTTCGTTGCCGCACCTGGTCCATGAAACGCTGGATCGACTTCTCCTTGGGATACGCATACAGCGCATCCTGTCGGGCCTGACTACGAATCTTGCTCGCAGGCAGATGAAGCTTTCTATACCCACGCTTGATTTTGTAGCCAAGGAACTCGAAGCCGTACCGGACATGGACGATCCGCGTCTTCTGCGGATGTAGCTCCACGCCCAGTTGTTTCAGGATTCGGCGGGCCGCTTCCACGGCGGCTCGTGCCTCTGCTGCCGATTTACAAGTAATCACCCAGTCATCGGCATACCTCGTCAGCTGATAGCCTCTCAGCCGCATCTCCCGATCAAACGGCGTCAGGAGGATGTTACTGAGGGCAGGTGAAACCACCCCTCCTTGTGGAGTGCCACGCTCGGTCGGAAAGAGCTGCCCTTTGCCGTAGCTTCCCGCCTTGAGCATTGCCTTAATAAGGCAAAGCACTCGGCCATCCGCTACCCGCTGGGCTACTAGCATGAGAAGCTTCTCGTGATCCACGGACCCGAAAAAGTCTCGGAGATCTGCATCCACGATCCACTCCGATCCGCTTTGGATCTCTTTCCACACTTTGCGCAGCGCATCCTTCGTCGATCGCCCTCGCCGATATCCGAAGCTGGCATCATCGAATAGCGGCTCGAAGATGGGTTCTAACCGGTTGAGCAACGCCTGCTGACACACGCGATCATAGATCGCGGGTATGCCGAGCATTCGATACTCGCCGGGTTTGTCCCGCTTCGGGATCGGGTGTTGTCGCACCGGCAGTGGCTGATAGGTATCCTCTTTCAGCTCCCGTTGCAACCGATCCAACTGCTGGTCCAGTTGCCCTTCGAAAGCCTCCAGACTCTGCCCATCGACTCCTCCACTTCCCCGATTCGCTTTCACCTTCTCCCAGGCTATCTCCAGGTTCTTCCGCTTGTACACCTTGTCAATTAATGAATGGACCTTCTTGGCACCCGTCAGGTTGATCCAGTCCACCAGTCTCCTGAGACGAGAATGTACGGGTTTTTCACTCATGGAGCTGTTCCTCCTTCTCGCCTTTACTCATCTGGCTTCCCTTTTCTTCCTGACCATCTTCGCCGGCTGCCTTCCCCGACCCAATTCCGTCGCCGGTTGCCCGGTTACGGGGCTTTCGCCACGCTTCATAGGTACTATTCAGCCGTCCGACTACTGACAGAGCGTCGCTCGCCACTTCGCCTCTGCTTATAGGTCCGCTTACTCCGGTGCCACCCGGAGACTCTGCCAGTTCTCCTGAGGTCACGCATTGTTCTTCCGTACCGTGCCGCCCGCAATCACCTTGGTGCGGTGGGTGAATGAGAACGCCTTCGTCTCGGAAGTGCAGACTCGACCTTGCCCCACCTTGGGCCGACCGGTTCATCTTGGGTTTCCCCATCGATTACGGCCCGGTACTTCTCCGCAGGCCCTTCGGATTCCATCTTGCGATACTCACTTGATGGACACCCTGCCCTCCGAACTACAGCAAGCGGTGGCTTCAGGTCGGTCTTGGCTGTATCCAGCTTTCGCCTTCGTGCCCGTTTAGACGTCTCCATACCTTCCGCTTTCTCCGGCCAGCGAGGCTACGAACCCCGCTTCTTGGATATGGCGCCCCTCATTTGAGCGCCAGAGGGACTTCAACCCTCCTGAACAACGCGCTGCTCAGCGCGCACATCCGGGTTGCCGACCAACCGCGCGGTTTTTCCGAGCACTTCTATACTGAGCTGCCTACAAGCGAGTGGCCGAAGGCTCAGTTTCGGAGTAGCCGATCACTCGTCCGGAATCGAACATCAGGGCGTGCAGCTTTCAAGGCGCAGCTACCGGCGGGCCTTCACGGTCGCTAGTTCAAACCACGTCTTGATGACAAGATTCTTTATACTCGGTCCTGCGATGGTCAGATCCTTGACGATCACTCTCTCTTTAATATGGGGCCTATAGATCAGTTTGCACATCGCTATGTTTCCGTTCGCGCTCTCGCTGACAACCTTTGCGAGGGGCGGTGCTCCGATCATCATCTGGCGCATTACCTCGTGTGCCCTCTCAGGCCAATCAGAAAATGACGCTGCGCGCGTTAGTTCCAGCGTGCCGAGTGGCACGAACCGAAAGTCGTGATGCTCGATATCCTTGACGGCATTTTCTGTCGCGATCTCGTTCTGCGTGCGCGGATCGACAATCTCGCGAACTAGCATCAGAATAACCGAATGCGGCGTTTGTAGCCGTGACGCATGGGCTCCTCGATACTCAAAGTCGTAGATTGTTAGACACCGTTCGAGAACGCGCGACAAGATATCGAAAGCAACAGACCTCCCCTTCTCATCCATCTTTTGGTCGACAAAAAGCTCGCCGATCACGCCCTGACATTGGCTCATACACCGAACGTTGATCCGGTGGCGATCAGCTCTGATGTTGAGTCCGTGGTGGAGATGTATCGGAAGCTGTGATTGCCGCCACTCTTGCGTGCGCACTGTCGTGGCGACATGTGGTAGCAGATCACACGCGGCGATTTCGCGCACTGCGTCAACGCATGTCGACCACATCCAAGTGGCACAATGCAAGATCCGGCGCGCATAAATAGGTGACGGACTCTGCGAGTCCCACGAGCCATCGGCTTGTCGCAACATGAGCGGTGGCTGTTCGGTGTCCACCCTCGGACGGAGCGCATGGATCACATTATGACGAAAGGCTACGACTGCGTGAGCGTCTTCCCCATCCAGTTCTTGGAGCGACTTTATTAGTCGATCGCGCTTACTTGTTTCCATGATGGCCGGAAGCAACGTCCGTAGCGTTCCGAAAACCGAAGAGAATCCGACCCGGTTCCGGCGGATAGGCAGGTGTGACGTAATACTCAGGATCTCATATAAGAGCCACGCGATCTTCTCGCGAAATGAATACAAGACGCTTGCGAGGTGGCGCACTTCTGTGTCACGCATTTGGCCAATCGTGTTCACGCGGCGCCTCGTTGGGGGCAGGACCGGTTGAATCTGGCGCACGTATTCACCAAGCTCGCGCTGCATGTGGAGCGTCCAACACTCTACCAGTGAGCGTCGGATCTCGTTCTGCGAGGTCAATACTTCGCGCCACCAGAGCAATGCGTTGTGGGCGTGAGGCGTAAATAGCCAATGTCGACCTGGCCGTACTGTTGCATGAACACCGATGTGCCGTATGCCAGGATCGTCGCGAAGAGTGTCGCGGAGACCCTCCATCGAGACTTCGAAGCTAGCTCGCAACTCCGCTTGAGACTTGGCGCCTCGCATGTTCATGCATTCTCAGTTTCGACCGGGTCGCATGTCTCTTGTTTAGGGTAGACAACATGACACCGGGCTATGACCGGCAACTGCCTAGATAGCACCGACTGTTGTTCTCAGCGACAGAATCCTATGCGAGCCGGTCGTCCCACCATTGCGCAGTTCCTTCAAGACTCTATTAGCTGCCTCAGACTTGTACACGCAGAGCGCCCTCCACGCAAGCATTGCTAGCGAAGATCGGAGGCGCGACGACTTATGCGCCGCGGCGCCACAATGTCGAAGCGGTAAAGGAACGAAAGCAAGCTAGATCGTCGGCCTGGGGGCAGCGAGGAGCAATTGAAAGGGGCAGAGCCTGACAATGCTGATTGGTTGCAGGGTTCCAGCGCTTCGGGTTGGCACAGTGGGCGATGTGCGACTCGCGTCCTATAACGAATCGCCGAGGGCAGGGCGACGAATTTGGCGCGGAGTGACAAAATGCACCTCCTTCAGTGACAACGACAGACGCTTCGGGAACGAGCGAGAAGCTATACGCCCGATTGCACGTTCACGCGTGAAAAACTTCTATCTGTTCCAATTTCAGAACAAAGTGCTTTCAGGGCAGGAGCCGGATGTTACTCCGGCCTTTGAGGGCTTCGGTCAATTCGCGGACGCCGGGCATGACATATCCGGGAAAGCGCGATCTGGCCTCGGTCTGGAAGCTCACGATCCCGGCCGCGTGCTGCTTCAGCAGTTCGATTGTTCCGGTTTCCATCTGCCGATCGGCTGTGATGTCGAGTTCAGCAAGGCGCTGGACGGTTTCGCGGTGTTCCGGTCTGCAGCGGGCAAGCTCGTTTTTCAAATACTCGCGAACGGCGGCCTCGCCGTACTCTTCGCACAGTACGCGCTTCGCAGCCCTTTCGGCGTCCAGTTCACAGGGCGTGAGCTGAGGCAGGACAACGAACGATAGTGGGGTCTGGGAGTGATACACGATCGGAGCGTTGAAATATTGCCACGTGTGGCGCAGTTCGTGGGCGAGCGTCAGGACAAAATCGATCTCACGTGCTCCCGTCCACGTGGCGTCGAGATAGACCAGGAGGTTGTAGCTGCCGATGGCGGCAATGACCTTGGCGGGGAGTTTCTCGGTTGCAATGGTTGCTTTCGTCACGGTGCAGGCGTGATGGTCGTTCTCCCCGGTCGCTTCTTTTTCCCAAGTTGGCTGTGTGAACTTCCAGCTCTTTTGCCTGCGTTCCTCAAGCCTGGCGGACGCGAGGTCCACGCGCGCGGTGTTGACCGCGTCATCGAGGAACAGGAGGAATTCGTGGTCGGCGACGTGAGAGCGCAGTGCAATGGCCGTGACCGTCGCCTCGTGGATGCGGCTGCGATTGACAATGTGCATAGCGTCGGTGAGATGATTATCGCAGGAGTGCCTGTGCATTGTGGCGAGGACACAAGCGGCAGACTTCTGACAAAAACTTTTCCAGATTGTTTCCCGTGGGAACAACAAGGGCTTGAACTAGCTGAATTTCGGAGCGTCCTGCCCTTGCGGCCGGAATGTCGTCGCGGTAACGGTCGCCATCGACCCAGATGCGCCGCGTTGAGACTTGGCTCACGGAGCAGATCGGCGAGATACCCGCCACGGAGATTCCACAGCAATCCGTTTGGCTGTAATTGTAAAGTTTCCGGCGATCATGAGTGCAATCGCGGATGCGGTGCGGTGGGCCGAGGAAATCATGAAGGCCATTGACGATCGATTTCGATCGGGGCGATAAAGGAGTCACTCGCCGAAAGTTGAGGCTAGGCTTGTTCGACGGGGAATCCGAATGGCCGGGTTGACTGGAACGAAACAGCCTGACGCAAGCAACCATGTATGTTAATAAGATTTAACCGAACTTCCTCGAGAACAGGACTGAATGAAAAAACGTGGATAAGATCACAATCGGCGACCCCGGTGACCGAAGCTATCCTTTCCGAAGAGATTTGTTCGAAGATCCGTGCGTCCTATATCACGGCAGCTGGAGTACCTGGAGCTCACAAATTGAAGCGACGGGCTTCCGCCAAGGCGATTTCCCATTCGACTGGGAGTGTGTCAAGACGGTCTGCAATCGAAACCGGACAATCGGGCGCGGGTCGTTCCTGGCCGCGTTCCTTGACAAGCAGCGGAATCTCTTTTTTGCGTCAAATTTTTGGCTTGCTCGTGCTTATGCCACAGATGGCGGCGGAGAAATTGTGCGTAAGGCGATCGAAGAAGCAGAAACGTTCGAGCGAATTTGTAGCGTTCCGGCGGAGCGTAACAAATTGGTCGAATACTTGAGAGCAACCTCTCAGCAGGCGGCGATTTCCGTCTTGACCGACGATGAAGGTCTTAGTCGTATACGTACAGAGGTGAAAGCGGCCAAGCATGCACTCATGTCTCTGACAGTGGGTGGGCATCCGGTCGTATATGCGGTTGCAGTGGAACCCAACTGGTTCGGAGATTGGGCACACTATATGAGCTATTTGGAGTTCGGTATGAGGCTAGACCTCCAGTGCCAACATGATGTTGCACCTAAGAGAATTTTGGCGAAAGCTGATTATCCCAACAATACTGACCGGGAGTTCCTGCCTACTTGGTGCCGCACCTGGGATGATGTTGCAGCTCTCGGTTCCGACCCCCCAAGCATCTAGATTCGGTCGAGTGATCGGTAGGATGATTATTCCAACCAGGATAGGAACTGAGGGAGAAGATTTCGCGGAAGGATGTGGAGCGGTCACTTGCGATTCCGAGGGCAGCAAACGAATCGACCGTCGAAATGAGCGAACCCAAACCGCCCCGCCCGGGCCCCTAGTGTCGCAGCGCCAGCCAAGCCTTTTAACGCAAAGGCACATGAACGTGCGGTCGGATGCAGTCGACTTCAGAATCAACGGATCCGGTGCTACTTGGGAATTGAGACGTTGCGCAATCACTTTCCCTGAATTCAATGGTTCGCGAGATGATCTTGGAGAGCGGATAGCAAGCTTGCGCTTCCCTGTCCTCGGGCATAGAGCGGCTTTCGGTCCTTTGGCCGATGATCTTCAATAAAGGTCGTCGCAGCATGCTTGGCCGCACCCGTCGCGATAATAAAGATATCGGCTGTGGTCGACGCTTTTTTCAACGCGGGCGAACCAACATGATCGCTAAACGTATCGACTCGGGCTCCGGGAGAGAGTTCCTCGATCACTAGCGCTGCCCTCCGCAAGGCCGACTCTTGCAGCGAGTACATCGCCACCCGCTTGCTGTGCAATTGCGCCCACTCGGAAGACTCTTGCCCCTCTGAGATGTCTTTCGCGAGATCTCCCATAGCTCCAGCCATTCTCAGTTCTTCCGCCAGTTCCTCCAGTAGTGCAAACTGGGCTCGGTCGATCCGCTTGTACCAGCGTTGGAAGATGCCGATCACTTCGATAGCAAATTGCTGCCGCCGCTCGCCATCTGGGCAGGCCTCGGTGACCAACATCTCGAACGCTTCGAGGGCCAGGTCGGCTACCGCCGGACTGTCAACTGCCTGCAGGGCCGAGCCTAATTGCGCAAGAATGTCAGCGTATTCCGTTTTTGAAACACCGAGTTCTAGTCGCGCCTGCGTAATCCGTACCAGGGCCCCAGTCTGGGGCAGTGAAACCTGGGGATCGACGGCGATCGCAACATACAGCGACTCATACACCGGTTTCAGTCGCGCCTCAGTTCCCGCTGACAAGCAGAACTCCACAAAATACGGAAGGGCATCTCGCAGTGCTTCCTGCCCCCATGGCGGCCGATCCTCCAGCAACAGATCCGCTGTTTCTGCCACCGAGTTCGCATCGCTCAAGAAAGTCTCCATCAGCCATTCGCGCGCCCCGGTCTCTGCCACAGAGACCGCAGCCTTCCACTCCAATGCAAACTCTTCTTCAGGTCGTCTGTTCGAAGGACACGAGTCTTCGCGACGCAATCGTAAATGACCCGAAGCTCCTAGACTTTGGGCTCATCACGCAGAAGCAGCAGCCCGGCCGAGGCCATGGCTGGGCCAAGATATGAACCTGGCGAGGAGGGTAGTTACACCGGACTGAATATGTACCGGCCAGCTACGAGAGTCCTGATATACAGCGGGGCTGGATCGAAGTGATTTTCAAGAATACCGAAACGGACAAAACCGTTTCGCTGGTTGTCGATCAAATTACATTCCAAGGTGACAAGCCCAAGGGGCCCTAACTAGCCCGCCAACTTCCAGGGAAGTCACTGCCGGCAAGACAGCGGGCAGTTTTGCCGGTGATGTGCTTGAATGACCTACCTCAACCAGGCCCGGCGTTCTTGCTGATGTGCGGTCTCAAATCCTAAAAAACATTGACGCTCTCGCCCTCGGATCGTTAGTCGCCGCCCAGCCCTTTCTGTTGAACGAGGTAATTCAACGGAAAGAGATGGCGGGCAGCGGAGCCTGACCCCGGACTCATATCCGCGGGATCAGTCCGGACATGCAAGGTAACGAGGCTTCGTTGCTTAAGTAGGCCACGTGATCGCACGTGACTTCCCGGACTTGTGGCGTTAGCGCAGACGAGCGGGTACACCATCGATTGCCTGCGCAGGTACGGCGATGTCTTGGTGAGCCAGAGAACCAAAGGCCGTGGCACGATGCAACACATTTCAGGAAAGAGCCGTTCGAGCAACTTGCCCAGCCGGGACCTCCCTCCATCTCTTCACGCGCCTCAGCGATCAGCGAGGCATTACCCGCTACCATGCCGTAGGACACGGGCCTTGAATGGCAGTAAGGATATTGAGGAATTCGACACCGGCCTCATCTGGCGCAGCGTTATCGTCGATGACATCTCGGTGGCGGCCACACATCAACATCCGGGTGTCATGCGCCGCACGTCGCGTCACAGGAAGGTGCGTGCCCAAACAGAACATTCAGCGAAAGAAGCAGTTGACAATCGGAAAGCAGGTGCTATTTTCCCTCCATCTGATCTTTCTCCCGATCAATGTGGGACGAACGAAGTAGCCGCGTTATTAATTTGGACAAGCGAAAGCATTCGGTCGCATTTTCCTACGCTCATTGAAGTGAGGTTGTTATGCAGAAGTATGTTAGGACTGTTACTCCGGCACAAACCATTGCTTTTCCTAACGGAACCCAGTTAACGGTGCCCTTTTCCGGCGAAGCTACGCAGTGGAGCAACGACAGTAAAGGATTTCGCGCGCCGCGCTTACCTGCGCAGCGGGATACTACGCCTGCATTCGATGATGCCTTGGAACAAATGGGATTTGTGGAGCAGGAGACGATTCATCTGGATGCGACTTCGGTGCCAGGGGGCACGAATGCGGAACTGAGAAGCCCGGCAGCCAGTGAACAAGTTTTGCTGGAACCGGCGGCAGCGGCGAAGGGGGCGCCTCAGGTTGTACTGTATGCGGATGAGGCCGGCGGATTGAGCTGGCACATGCCGGACGATTTTGATACTGCGACTGCCGACCTGTCCATCAAGGACGAACTGCTAATGCGCGTCTCGGCAAAGCGATCGTTCACCATTCCGACCCGGACAGCGGCGGCGTGGCGGGGGCTCGATTCGGGCCAGGCGCAAATGCGCGGCTTCATCACCGCGATCGGACGAAAGGTGCTGAAAGTTTTTGTAATTCCGATCGTTGCGGAAGTTCTGGCCAAGCCGATGGAAAGAATTGTAGGTGCGGTGGAGCGCAAGCACTCGCAAAATCTGATTCGCGGGGTGAATGCCGGAAACTACAACCAGAGGTTGACTACGCCGTTCACGAATTGGGGATCGCTGTCGGGAAAGCGCAGTCTGCTCGTCGTGCATGGGATCATCAGTTCGACCGATGGGATGTTGAGCAAGCTGCCTGCGAATGCGATGGCTGCGCTGGCGAATCAGTACGACGGTAGGGTGATTGCCTTCGATCACTTCACGCTGTCGATGGATCCCGACCAGAACGCGACGCTATTTCTCAACCAGTTGAAACAGGCTTTGCCGAACCAGAACGCGTATCTGGACATCTTGTGTCACAGCCGCGGAGGAGTTGTGTCGCGAGCGCTGGTGGAACGCGGGCGGAAGCTGGTGCCACAGCATAACTGCAGCTTCGGCAAAGTATTTTTTGTGGCCACGCCGAATGCGGGTTCGGCCCTGGGAGACGCGGCGCACATCGTCGACATGGTGGACGTATTTACAAATCTGTTGACCAAGTTGCCGGACGGTCCGGCAACATACGTAATCGAAGCGATTTTGGGCATCGTCAAATTGCTTGCCTATACCGCAGAGACGGCCCTGCCGGGTTTGGCTGCGATGGGAACGCAGGGTTACATCAAGGAAAAGCTAAACCAAGGCGGGGCTCTGATACCTAGCGTGGGCTATGGAGCGGCGGCCGCAAATTATGACCCCGACCCCAACAGCCCGCACGCTTTCTTTGCTGCGGCACTGGACGCGGTGGTTGATCGGACGTTTGCTGTGGGCGGGAAGGCGGTGACCAATGATCTGGTAGTGCCCTGCGATGGGGTTCATGGGGCGAATGGGAATCCCATGTTTCCTATTGCCGATCCGCTGGTATTCGGGCCGGCGGATTTTGTTTATCACAACGAGTTTTTTGCGCAGCAAAGAACCGTGGACCGAATCATAGAGTTTTTCCAAGCTTCCGGCCAGAGCCCCACGATCGAAACCTCGCCTTACATTGTTGATATCGGGGATGCGGGATCGGGATGGAGAGGGCCAGAATCGGCTGACTCCGGGGGAGGGGCGACGCCGCGATCGCCTTCTTGGATCCCTGACCGCTTCGATACCCGCAGCGGAGCGAGATCGGGACCAGGATCACCAAGGCGTACCAAAGGAACGCGCGCCGAAGGGACCCTCGCCGGTGGCACTGACTCGAGTAAATTCGACGTAGCCGACTATGGCGATCAAGGGTTTCGTGGAGGATATGGTGGCGCAGCAGCAGCGGATGAAGGCGGCGGGGGCGAGGGCGGGAATGGCGAACAAATAGCCCAGGAGCAGGAGACTCAATTCCAGGAGCAATCGGACGAATTAGCAGAAACGGCGGAAGTGGTTTTGCCAGCTGCGGAGAGCGCAACAGTGGCGGTCCCCTCGGGCACGGAAGAGGTTCTCCCGGAGGTGGAATTGAGACGTGAGCCCGAGATTCTGTTTCATGAGCGAGTCACTGCCGGAGAACCGAATGAACTCACCGTTACCCTGGCGGAGGTTGTGCAAAAAGATCCAGGAACTCAAGCGCAAATCGAGTTTGCATTGGCCGCAGGTCAGGAGAGCATCACGGTAAACGTTCTCCTCAGTGCCACCGGTTTCGATGTGACGCCCGATTCCGCCACCATGACGGTGGCGCGTAAGCGCGACGAAAAGAAAGAGCGGGCTAAGTTTGTGCTAACCGCACGCGATGTGAAGGAACCGGTCCCGCGCGCGATTCACGCCGATTTTCTTCTGGGGACCAGCGTGATCGGAGCGGTCACGCACTTCACCTGCGTAGTTCCGAAAGATTATGCCGCCGGCGGACTGCCGTGCGCATCGCAACTGCCCAGAGCCCGACAAGGCTTCGCCGTGCCGCGAAAAGCGCGCATGGAGTGCGATTGGGCGTTGGCCGTGCAGGGCGAAGGCCCGGAGTACAAAGTTTCGCTCACCAGCCGCCTTCCCAATGCAACCTTCGACTTTCGCGATATGGGAGTGTTGAAAATAGAAGAGGCCGACATGGCGAAGTACCTGAACGACATTTTGACGGCACAGTTCAGTGCCTTTCCAAAGTTTGTGAAGGGCACGAACCCGGCGCAATTCAAAGCGCAGGTCGCAGCATGGAAGGGGAACTTCATGAGCACGATGGGCGCTGTAGGAAAGCGCTTGTGGCAGTGGCTACCGCAAAACTTGCGAACGGATTACTTCAAGCAATATAGGTCGGGATCGTCGCCTGCATCGATTCTGATTCATTCTGACGAAATGATTTTTCCCTGGGAGTTGCTAATTCCCAACGACAACAGCGACGGCAAATTGACTGTGTTGAAGCCGCTGGGAATTGCCCATATTTTGGGAAGATGGAAACCAGGATTGACTACCAAGCCAAAGGAACAAATGCTGAAGGTGCGAAAGTTTCGCGTGCTGAATCCGGACTATCCTCCGCCAGACACGCTGCCCTGGGCGGCACAAGAAGCGGTGGAACTTCAACGATTCTTTCCCAAGCTGGTGTCGTTGGTCACGCCCGCCGATCTGCCGAATGTTGAGAAACTGTTCGACGAGTCTGACGTGCAGGTGTTGCATTTCAGTGGGCACGGGGACGTGAATTTGAATAACCCGGATCTCAACAAAATTTTGCTCGAAAACAGCACTCAGTTCGAAGCCTTGAAGTTGACAGCTACCAACTTATGCAGCGTCGCTCAGCCGGTGGTCTATATGAACGCGTGCAGTGTCGGGAATGTGGGCGTCACGGTGGGCAGGGCGGGGGGGTTTGCCTCCAACTTTGTGACCAATGGTTGCAGTGGCGTGATCGCGCCACTTTGGCCGATCAACGATAAGACTTCGATGGAATTTGCGCTCGCTCTCTACGCAAAACTGAAACTCGGGCGGGCCGTAGGCGAAGCGTTGCAGGAACTACGCGATCAAAATGCGCAAGATCCCACCTATTGTGCGTACACTTTCTTCGGGGATCCGTGGGTGCGATTGAATTTAAATGCTGCTTAGCTGGTTAAAGATGCCACAACCAATAGACTCCGGTCGCCTCCGATTGAAGGCTGTCGATCAAGCCCCCATGAATCCCGTACCCGCACGGTTGGCGCCTTCGTTCCGACAACATCTATTGACAGTTTCGTTGCCCTACAGCCTCTTCAACCTAGATTCCATCACCCCATCACGTAACGAAGTTCCGCACGACCGACCAATTGCAAAAAAGAAAGGTAGATCCTGGAAGCCAGGTCTTATATCAAGAAGTATCGGTGCAATGCGTGGCAAAGAACGATTCACCCGGAACCAAGAGATTGCCACAGGAGGTCCAACGTCTTATCGAGCGCTTCCTGTCCGGTTGCTGCCCTTTTGGGTAACCTGTCAAACAACTCGCGGAACCTGACTCCTTCTGTGGCATCTATCACGCGGCACAAATTCCCGAATGAACGTATACGAAGCGGTAGCTCGGAACCTGAAGAGGCCAGAGTTATGGCTAGCTTGTTTATCCTGTCAATGACCTTGGGCGACATCATTTGGTAGGCAATAAGCGCCGAAGCAAGGCGATGTGCGACTGATTCGTCAAATCGTTGCATAGCCATCAACCGGTTTGCCAAATTGGAATGACCGATCGCGCAGCTCTCGGCATCCCCGCCAAGATATTTGTACCGGATAGAAGCTGTTTCGAAGACGAGACTCTGCTCCAGATTTTTGCTCATATATTCGAGAGTGGAGAGCCCTGCCAGGGTTTTGGCCAGCTGGGAGATGTCACGTTGGTTTTCCGACCGTTCGCGACAGCGATGTAAAAGCTCGCGGGCCTCATTGATGCGGTCCAGCCGCAAAAGGGGGTAGTGGTCGTTGAACGTGATTCGAGTTACCTCGGACTCCGAAGCACCCCGCGCCACGGCCGCCCGCAGAAGGCGGGCATTCATTTCTAGGGCGGGAACCCAGCGTTCCGTTTCCATTAGTGCCGTTTGCACTAGATCGTAAAAGCGTTCTCGGACTTGCCATGGCTTCGCAGCTTCCTGTTCGGGCCCCACGTCAGGGAGCGATTCAAGGTGGGAAGCTAGCCCTCCATCCCATATGGCTATGACTTTCTCGTAAGCGCCTCTGAGGAGTATCTCTTTGAGCTCTCGCGACTCTGCCATAAGACGAGACCACGGTCCCAACGGGACATGGTCAATATAGCAAAGCTCTTTCACGCGATATCCAACTGCTGCTTCGAATTCGCCCTTGTCTAGGAGTGTCTCTGCTAGGAATCCAGCGAGGGCTGCAGCGGAACGATAGTCTGTGCGCTCTTCGGACTCGCGAAGCGCCTTCAGGACCATTTCCTTTCCTTCACTCTCCCGCCCGGCTGCTGTCAGAATAACGGCGAAGGACCCGAGAATAGCGGGTTCGTCTTCAGTTCCTCGAACTTGGCTAACAATCTTGCGATCCAGGGCGACAAGGGCCTCAAGTGTCAGTGGAGAGCCATCCCGAATACCTACAGCCTCCAAAGCCTGAGCAGCAGCCCGCCAGCGTCCTGTTCGCATCAAATATGGCGCTCCGCGGAGTCCCGCACGAATGACTAATCTTCCATACCCCTCCAACTCATGGGAGGTGGCACTCTTGAAAGCCAAAATCCAGTGCTCGCCCATTACGCGATCCACTCGCGCTGCAAATTCCTTGTCGGTTCTGGACCTTATGGCTCCAGCCACTGCTGGATGGATTGAATATCTAGTTAGTTCCTGCGAAATTGTTTCTCGTTTCAGTAATGCCGCGGCCTCGAGTGTGCCCTGCAGGAGTTCGAGGGTTCCCTGATCGTCTGAGGCTTGAGATGCCTTCGCGAAAACAGGCCAAGTTTCTGTGACGACGGATTCTTCACGGTCCTCCTCCTCGAGGCAACAAAGAAAATGGAAGAATGACCTTGCAGACGGTATTAGCGATTCTAAGAGCGCGCCCGACCACTGATCAATGGCCTGTAGAAATTCGGACTCTTGCAGGCGGGACTCGCCTGTTTTGAAAAATGCCCGTAGCGCATCCGCGCCAGAGATCCAAGCGCTTTTCGCGCGCTCCACGCTTCTGGCGAGTTCCTGGGGGTCTCGCGCTTGAGCTTCGGCGAAATCGATTAGTTTGGGATGGCCCTGAACAACATACAAGGTCTGCTGAACGAGTTTGCGGTGGTCTGAGTCCGACGCTTCCGATCCCCGCAAGAGGCGCCCGAGGTTAGGTAATTCATGTGCCAGGAGGATCGCTTCGCTCAACGAAAGCGCATCAATCGATTCCATCAGTACCCGCTGGTTACCCTCGAGGTCTCTAGGTTTTCGCCGAGACGTTATGATGAGACGTGAGTAGCCATCATGGTTCAGCATCGCTGATACGATCCGTTTCCAGTGCGAGTCGCGCCAACCGCCGTCTGCGGTCAGTAGGGACTCCAGGTTATCCAACACGATGAGGATGCTGCGTTTTTCGAGCGCAGCCCTCAGCCAGGATATTTCGCTGTTTGTATCTCCTGGCTGTTCCAGCCACTCGACAATGTTCAACCCAGGAACGCTCGTCTCAAGCGTTAGAGCAAAACGCCGAACCTCGCTAGCAATTTCGGCACCTTCGTCAGGCGCTTTGAACCAGGCAAAATGCTGAAATCGGCCCGTTTCGTACCGCCGTGTAAGCTCTATTGCACATGCGGTCTTTCCCGCTCCCGCCATACCATGGAATACAATAATATTCTGGTTACTTTGCGGAGCCATACTCGCACTCGCTCGCGACATTGGCCCTGCGCGGCCCACAAAGTGCGCTGGTTCAGGTGGAACAAAGGCAAACCCGGTGTCAGGAAGCATTTTCTCAAGTTCTACTGCTGGAGCCTTCAGAAAAAGCGAAACGCACCTCGCTCCGAAGAGTCCTGGCGTGGCCAGCGAAATTGGCGGAATGTCAGCCTGGTAGCCGCTGCTAAGCGTCGCCAGTAAGCCGAGTTGATATGCTCGCGTGAGAAGTTGGTTTCTCCCAATTAGCCGCTCATACAACTCGCGACCGAAGGAGATTGCAAATTCGTCCGCGACGGGATATCTCATAGCGACCACGCTGCACGCGGCCCGCCTGACCAGTTCTCTTGCGAGCGAACCCACAGCGGCTTTGTCGTCTATGGGCTTTTCGTCCGTACGAACGGATGTATCCAATCCAAGCCAACGCATTGTCTCTACGACAGTTGTTGCAGCAGAAAGGCACGACGACAACATGACCAACTTCACCTGCCCGCGCGTGATCTCAAGAAGATTTACAAATTCTGACGCGCTCATGGGATCATACGTACCATCACTTTTCTCGAGCTGTAGGCTCGCTCGCTCTCCGTGGCCCGAAAAATGTACTATGTCCCAACCATTACCCTCCTCGAGAACTTGTCGCAGAGTGTCCCGCGTGACTCCATATTGCAAAATGCGGAATTCAATCCCAAGATTCTGAGTAAGGGCAATGCGGGCGATCTGGCGCTTCAATTCGTAACGCTCGCGGCGTAGCGCCAGCGCCGACGCATCCGTTGGGAGGCTGAAGACTGCTAGCATCCGTAACTTTGTTCCAATGGGCTGTTTGTTGGTTTCTGCTTCCTCACCGTCAAGTTCGTAGACAAAGCTTACGCCCTGCTCAACCAGGCTCTTGCCATTAACTCTAGTGATTTCGAGAGGGATTGAGAAAAGAAGAGAAGCTGCTGCAGGCAGGACGACTCTGATTGAGGTTGGCGCCAACTTCAGTAAATTAGGAGCTGTCGCTCCGAGAAGGCGCTGCGAAATCCACTCACCGACTCTTTCGATCAGACGGACTTCGCTAGCGCGCCGTTGGTCAGGTATGGCATGCCTATTTAAGTAGAGATGAAGGTTCCAAAGCGCAGCATACTCAGGTTCGGAAGAGTTTAGTTGTACCTGGTAATCCGCAATGAACATGCCTTTCTGGTCGCTCAAGACCCAGCGCCAGTTGTTAGGACCAGCGAAATCTTCCATGCGCAGCCGAGGAACGATACTGGCCATGCGACACCCGTCGTTTCAAATCTGCCTTTTCACCTGCCTAGCTTTAGCCGTACTGTACCGCATAGCAGGCCTTGGTCGACAGCGAATACTATCAAGTTACGACCACCGTTTCATCGGTAATCTGCTCGAATTTCGGTCGGAGACTTCGGGGTAGCGATTCGGCGTGCCGGAATCGAGCAGAAGTGCATCGTCTTCCAGTTCTTGTCGGTGGAAATCTTGAAAGTGGATCCCTTCCAGTCAAAAGGCATACTAGTGTTTTGCCGGAAGCCATCCGACACGACCGACGCCGTAGAATAAAATAAACAGAGCCGCCTTTTGGGATTTCTGCAGCACCGGTCAGCTCTTCCTCACTAGCGAACGTGATGAACCATCTGGCATCTCGATGTTCGCGTATTCAGTTGAACCGCCACCTGCTAACTCTTTCTCGGTGTACAGCTGGCGGTATTTCGTTTTTTGGCAGTCCTTGCTTACCAGAGGATAAAATCAACGGTAGTGCTTAGAGCCTCTAACAAAACCGCTGCGTCAGCGCTGAATCAAGAAAAGAAGACGGCTTCACTGCAGCTTCGCGTACTCGGACTTGGCTTGCCTCAGGATGGGGATGTCGGAGTCGGCGTCCTTCCAGAGGGTGAGGAAATCTTTGTAGGCAGCGAGCGCCCGGACGCGGGCGGCGTCAGCATCCGCTCCCTGCGCCTGTCCTTGAAAAAGTCTTCGACTGCAAAGCGTTCGCACGGGCCACTCCCAGATGCGCCAGCGCTCCAGTCCAGCAGTTCCAGACGATGCCGCTATGGTCGATGATCTTCTGAAACTCGGCTGCGGCAGCAGTCCCTTGCCCGGCTTCCAGGTAGGCCTCGCCCCGTGCATACATCGGATAGAGACAGGAAATATTGGCCACGAACTGAATTTGCCCCAACTCAATCGGTAAACCAACTTGCAGGGCAGTCAGGGCGGAATTTGGATTCTTTCTCTCCAGCGCCAATTGCGCCAGAATCACAGGCAACCAAAGCGACTGCACCTGCGTATCCAGCGGGTAACGTTTCCGTAAGTCTTGTGCCAAGGATTCAGTTCGTGCTGTGTCACCCGCCATGGCGAACGCAAGCGCAGCTTCGACCCCGGCGCCCTGACTCGTCGGAGCAAGCTTCAAAGCCTCTACCGCTGACCGGCGAGCTTCCATGGCACCGCCGTAAGCAGCTTCTCGCTGCGCAGCGTTCGCCTGCCATATTGCCCCAGTTTCCTTGCTGTCAGCCCGGATGGCGGAGTCCACCGCCCTCTTGGTCAGTTCCCGTGCTATAGCAAGATGACCAACATACGCTTCGGTGTCGGATGCCAGCCCAAGCCCAACATTCTCTTCGGGCTTGCCCGTAAACCACTGTTGCTGTTCCTCCATCGCTGCCGAGTCTGACCCAAGAAAGGCACGCGCGTAGAGAGCAATTTGGATCTCGTCATCATTCAGTTTTCGCGCTTGAGCTTCGTGGACGATCCGCCTCGCTTCGTCGAAGCGCTGCAGGGCAAGCGCGTAGTTGGCGGAATTGCTGTATGCGAAGACAAGATCCTGTGCAAGGTGCAGGCAGTGCCGAATGTTTCTCCGCGGCTTTCTCATACTGCCCCTTCATGGCGTTAACGTTGGCCAATTGGCTGTGCGCCCCGCATGACTGAGGGTAGCTTGCAATTATCTCCTGAAGCGCCTGGGCCGCTTTGTCCAGTTCTCCAGTCACCGTCCAATGGTAGTGGGCAGTGATCCCCAGGTTTGCCCGTTCGCTGGCATATTCTCGCAACCCAAATGCCTTGGTAGAGTATTCGCTTGCCCGCCCCAACTCGCCGAGAGTGTAGTAATCGTTGCTCACCGCGCTATAGCCTTCGGCAAGATTCGGATCAAGCTCGATGGCTCGTTGATGATAAGGGAGGGCTGCGACAGGGCCATTCTCGTAGACGGCCTTTTCGCCAAGGCTATACGCTTTCAGAGCTTCGAGCGAAGACGTTGTGGCCTCTTCCAGCGAGGTGTCGAACTTCTGCACCGTAGCCAGCGATTCGCCCAGTTCACCACGCAGCTTCGACGCGGCGTTGCTCAGCGTGTCCAGCACTTTCTCCTTGGACGCCGCCGTCACCTGCTCCTGCACCAGGGCATCTCCACTCTGGCAATTCACCGCCTTCAATCCCAGCACGTATTGGCTGCCCAGACTGCCAATGGATCCGGCAATGTAGGCGTTGCTGCCCGCCCGCTGGCAAAGCTCGCGAGCCACTTCGGGTGTGAGTTTCGTGTCGACTGGGCGCGTCATCAATTTCAAGGTCTTCGCGACTTGGCTATCGGAGAGCACATTCAGGAAAGGCGATTGCTGCAGGGAAAGGTTGAGCGCAGTCTTCAGTGTGTCGTCGAAGACCGCTCACCCGTGCTGTTGGCAAAATCGGCGAGGACGATGGTGTCCTTATCTGCCGGTGCACGCGGTAGTAAAGCCCGCCGGCTACTAGCAAGGCGGCGAGGAGGACGAAAACCAGCAACCCTCCTCAGATTCCCGATCCGAGCCGCGGAAACTTCCCGCACAACCGTCCCGGAGCTTAGCGCTGCCTTGCGCCCGCTCTCGGTATCACGCTTCAGCCGCTGCAGGTCCGTACGCATTTCAGAGGCGTGCTGATACCGAAGATTGCGGTCCTTCTCCAATGCCTTTTGGATAACCGCTTCCAGGCCCGGAACGATTTGCGGATTTACGTGGGACGGCGGCGGAGGTTCATCGCGCAGAATGACACTGCAAATCTCCCCCGGGCTCGATCCCTCGAACGGCAGCTTGCCGGTTGCCATTTCGTAGAGCACGGCGTCAAACGAGAACAGGTCGGTGCGTGCATCCAGGTCTTTAGCCTTCACCTGCTCCGGCGACATGTAACTGACCGTCCCAAGCATCGTTCCCGGGTTGGTCAAGCGCAGAGCATCCGAGTCCGCAATGGTTTCGGCATCGCTGCTGGACGCGGCGACCTTGCCGGTCACTTTCGCTAGGCCGAAGTCGAGTATCTTGGCGTGGCCGCGCCGCGTTACGAAAACATTTCCAGGTTTGATGTCGCGGTGCACGATGCAGTCGCCGTGGGCCGCGTCGAGCGCGTCAGCGATGTCGCTGGCGATGGCGAGGAGCCTTTCCGTTTCAACGGGACGACCCGCGATCAGGTGGCTCAGCGTCATGCCGTCGAGGAACTCCATGACAATAAAAGCGTGGCTATCTTGTTCGCCGATGTCGTGAATGGTGCAAATATTGGGATGATTCAGTGCTGATGAGGCGCGCGCCTCACGTCGGAAACGCTCCAGTGCCCCAGGATCGTGAGCCACACTCTCGGGCAAGAACTTGAGCGCGACAAACCGGCCCAGGCGGGTGTCCTCAGCCTTGTAAACGACACCCATCCCCCCGCCGAGTTTTTCGACGATGCGATAGTGCGAGATGGTTTGGCCGATCACCGGGGAAAGACCGCTCCGTGAGCAGCCATGTTAAGAGGCCAAACTGAGGCTAGTCAATGGATTGCCTGGCAAAGCTGAATCTCAACCTGTTGCCCAATCAGTTCGCAGGAAGCGCCAGCAGATCAGGGCACACCCCAAGGACAAGAACGCCTCGTGAATGTCCGCCCGCTTTTCGTATCGCACCCGCAGTCGCCGAAACTGGTTCAACCATGCGAAGATCCGTTCCACAACCCAGCGCCATCGGCTCAGTCCGCTGCCATGCTCAGTGTTGCGCTTCGCTAGAAAGGGATGATGCCTCTGTCACGCAGACCTTGCCGGATTGACTCCGCGTCATAACCACGGTCGCCCAATACGCGGTCGGGACGATGCCGTGGGCGTCGCGCTCTCCCTGCAAGCTTGGGATGGCATCAACCAGTGAGAGGGCTTGCTGAGAGTCGTTACGATTGGCTCCGGTCAGTTGAATAGCGAGAGGAACCCCGCGACCGTCGCAGATCAGATGGCGCTTGCTGCCCAGCTTGGCCCGGTCAGTAGGGTTCGGTCCTGTCTGCAGCCCCCAAAAACTGCCCGGATCGAACTGCCGTCCACGACGGCCCGCGACCAATCAATCTCCCCGTAGCGCGCAAGCCAATCCAGCAATGAGAACTGGATCAGTTGCCAGATGCCCGCCTCTTGCCCGTCACGCAGCCGCCGCCAGCAGGTCATTCCCGAACCGCAGCCCAGTTCCTGTGGCAGCATCTCCCACGGGATGCCGCTGTGGAGCACGAACAGAATTCCGGTGAGACAAGCGCGGCCTGGCAAGCGGGGTCTGCCTCCCTTGGGTTTACGCGGTGTGGGCGGCAGCAGCGGATGGATCAAATTCCACAGGGCGTCGGGAAGCAAAGGAGTGTTCATGGATTGAGCATCCTAGCACTGCTGGTGAGGACTAGGTTTTGTTAGGCTGTCTTAGCGTTCCCTTGATGACGCCGCCTGTTTTGCGAAATGCAATAATGCAGACGTGATTCACTGCGCCAAACATCTCATTCAAAAGCAACGTAACGTGATTCAGATTCTCGTTACTGATCTGCACGAAGATGCTGCCCGAGTCCGCAGCTCCGGGATGCGAGGAGAAATGAGTGATGCAGTTAGCAAATACTTGAAGACAGATCTCGCAGATTGGGTACGCAATCCATCTACGCCTCTAGTTTCCGCTGCTTATGTTTCTCTCAAAACGGACTATTGCCACGTCTGATTCATTCCTACCGCAGCCGGTCTGGCGTAGACGGACCTTACCACTGGGCCAAAACACTTTTTGCAAGACGGCGAACTGCGTCTAATATTGTGCTGTTTAAACGAGGCGTTCTATGAACGGTACGAAAGTGGTCGCTCTGTTTCAGAAGGTCGTGGAACTTGGCCCGGAAAGATGTGGGACGTTTTGTCTTGAATATCCGGTTCTTTTTTCTCGTGAGGCGCAAAGAGAACTCCGGCGTCACATCGAAAGCCTGCCACCGGCACGCCAGCAATCGGCTAAGTTATCTTTCGTGCACTTGGTTGGGGCCACGACCGAATTTGAGAGAGACATTTTTGCATATCCGCTTGGACCGGGACCAATCGAGCGCATATGGAAGCGCGAGCTACGATCCGAAATCAGCGAATCGACGGCGCTGGAGTCTGTTAAGAATGCGCAGACGACGGCGCTGCTATCACCCTTGTACATTCGGGCCCTCTCGGTTCAAACCGAAAAACAAGCATTGGAAAACTGGCAGGACGCCCTTCGACTCCAGCGTCTGACACTGGCGTCCGTCGACGCCTTCCCGGACGGAGTTGACAAGGAAAGCATGCTGGGCCCTGCTCTCGCAGCGTGGGTTGAGGTTGTCGCCCGGGCATTGGAGGAATGCCCGGACCGGCGATTATTTGAAAGTGCAGTTTCGTCCGGCGAACGATTTCTCAAGTATGCTGAGCGGAGGAATGAAAAAAGATTGATAGGATTCGCGATGCACAGGGTTGGCATTCTTTACTTAGATCCCTATACGGCCAACCGTACCTCCCTCGGGTACACAGACCAGATACGCGTGTGGCAAGACAGCGTTAAGGATAAATTGGGCAATGAACTCAACGGAGTTCCGGAAGCTAAATGGCGGATGCCCGGCGCGGAAATAGCTCTGAAATCCGCAGATGAGTATTTTAGAAAAGCAATCCAGAAGAGGGACGGCTCCGAGCGTGGCCTATCGATAAAGGCACTTGTTCAGACACTCGAATTCAGAATGCTTCTGGGCCATCGCACAAACAGCAGTGAAATTGCGAGACTGTGTAAGGAGGGTTTGTCTCTTCTCAGCCCAGCTACATTCCCCAGAGAACACGCGGCTCTCTTAGCGAGCCTAAACAGAGACTCACAGGGGTTTGTAGCATCCACAGTTGCAGCTCGACTCTCCATCGACGAGTTCTGTGCGAAACCCCTTCAGCAATACGTGTCTGAGCTCGGGCCCACTGAGACAATCGACTTCGCATTTCAACTCCTGCGAGGCGGTCAACCTAGTGACAAGCAGCTAAAACTGCTACGGCACATCCGAACCTTACTGACCGATCGCGGCACAGAACAAATGCGGATTAACGCATGGCGCATCGAACTTGAGCTCTTCCGGAAGACACAAGCACCCGAAGCCGAACTGGTAACAGAACCCCGTCTCCTTAGAACCCTGCTCCGTCATGCGGGACTGTTGTCTACGACACGACGCCTTAGAGGCAGAACGATTGCTCAGCGATTCAAACGCCTTCATGAACGTGGGCTCCGAGAACACTGGAGCCAATCCAAAGTTGCTGCCATATGCATCTCTTTGGCCTGGCTGTCCACGGCGACCGACGAGGAGGCCCTCGGTTTGAAACTGCTACAACGAGCCTACGAGATGTCGGACGAATTACGAGCCAAGTTTCGGGATTGTTTGAACTTCTTAGAAGCTGTACTGATGAACAGTATTGCGGTCAATTGTTTCAGGGCCCGTCGCGATGCAGAAGCTATTCAGAACTATTTCTTTGCGTTGAACGCATTCTTGGCTTTGCATCTGCAGGCATCGAGCCTGGATTGTCTTCGCGACATTGCAGATATCGCTGAACGACATCCTGATAACAGAGACGTAATCGAAATCCTTGTGGCTGGCCTTGCTCAGTGGCGTCTGCAGATCGAGAGGGAGCTCGGCAAACCGGCCACTGAGGTCGTTCAGCAACTCTGTAGTCTCGCCATGGCATCTATGTTCAGATCTGAACAGAAGAATGCAGAACTCTTATCGATGCTGTTCTCAGCTTCGAAAGGCATGCAATTTAGGGCTGCACTACTTCAACTCAAGCACAGCGTCTGGACAACCAACTCGGACGATCGCGCTCTTTTGAAGCAAATCCGCAAGACTGCAACAGAGGCCGACAAATCGGCCGCGGAGTCATCATACTTGTACTGTACAGGCCTTAAAATGCTCCCTGTTTACCTTGACGAGAGTGAGCAGCAGACCCAAGGAGGAGCCACCCCCACACAAGTCCTAGATAACCTGCAGCGAGCCTACGATGCTCATCTCAACAAACGCCTGATGGCCTTGCAAGAGAGCGTGTCTGTCGATTACGTACCTTTGCTGGCTCTCCAAGACTTGATTGATGAGCGAACAGTTCTCCTTAACTACTTCCTAGGTTCAGTAGCGTCTCGCAACATTTACATCCTTGCAATAACAAAAGATGATCTACTTGCTTCCTTGGTAAGCGCCCCAACGTTGTCTTTTCTTCAGACTGAGATGACAGAGGCAGGTCGAACGATAACTACCAGTGCGTTGGGATCTTTGGTTAGTACTATTCTGGAGGAGATCCAGGGCGCACCATCCAACGGTCCCGTTTCCGCCAACGCTGCGACAATACTTGCCAACCATGCCGATCTCTACTTGGGGGGGATAAGTACATTCCTGCAGAAGCAGCGACACAAACATCGGGATCATCTTTGCATCGTGCCTCATGCTGCGCTTCATTACTTTCCATTTCATCTGTTGGGTCCAAGTGGCCGCCCGTTGTCAGAGGATTGGAAAATCAGTTACCTCCCGAATCTTGCGCTTCTCGGACACGTCAAGACTCGCAATGCTCGTAATGGGGGGCGCTCCGGTACTCGGCCAACGGAGAAGTCTGTGGCGGCAATCGGTCTGAGTTTCAATGGCAGGAGGCCTTTCGGCTTAGAAGAAATTCCGGAGGCCACTGAGGAGGCAGATTACATAGCCCGCCTTTTCAGACAGAAGCCCCTACTAGATAGTCAGGCTACGAAGTCCGCAACTATTTCTGCGATACAAACGGCGAGCATGGTGCATCTTTCCACCCACGGAGCAATGGGCAACTTTAGTGCTCCCTGTTTTCATCATCTCTTTCTTACTCCTACACGTAATGATGACGGTGTGCTGTATGCCCACGAGCTGCTAGCGTTGGATTTATCAAAAGTCGAATTGCTGACGCTGAGTGCATGTGAGACAGCGCTGGGTCGCTTTGATGCTGCGGACAATTTACGGGGCCTGCCCGCCAGTTTCTTGCTCGCGGGCGTCTCCACTATAGTCGGCACTCTTTGGGAGGCCGAAGTGAACGCCTCAAAAGTATTCTTTTGTCGACTGTACGAGGAAGTCTCAAGGGGTACGACTCGCCTGGATGCATTTTATGCTGCACAGTGCGCAGCCAGAGAGCAGTTTCCGTCCTATCGCGACTGGGGGCCGTTTTATATGATCGGTCAATGGTCCTAGCTTAGATTATCGGTTTTCGTCCGCTCCATTCATCTAGCTAGGCATGCAAGAATACTTCTTCAGTAGAGTCAGTGCGTCAATGGAACCTTGCGGGCGGAATGCCTCGACGCTCACTGGTTCACAACCCTAGCCGAGGCCAAGCAACTTATCGAACTGTGGCGCAGGGAATACAATGACAGTCGTCCTCCAGGGCTCTCGGAGAACAAACGCCAAGCGAGTTCGCCAGTCAGTTCGCTGCTCAGCGCGAACTGACTGGCTTGCAGGAACCGGAAAACTCACCCTAGCCCTTGTATAAGAAACCCGAGCCACTCAGCATGCCTGAGGTCCCCAATTCTAGATGGTAAAGTTTTTCGAGGGCAGGTCATGCCCATGGCCATCTCTGAACCAGATGGCTTCGCTGGTGCCTAGCAGTGGTTGACTCCTGAGTAATCGTCGGCGAGCCACTTTCAATTAAGGTGCGTCGCCGTGACTCAAGCCTAACCAGTCCGCCACGCCTCCATCCGAGGTCACGGCGACAAACACGTCCGTGTGGCTCTCCAAGACTGCGGTGTCGACACAGAAAATCGGGTGCGTGAATGGGCTAACCTCATATAATGTAGTCCGCAAACAGCTCGTAGCTTAGTGCTCGCGTCAACAAGGCACGACTCTACGTGCTTGCGATAGCTCATAGGCTGCAGTACCAGACTGAAGACGGAGTGATGGGCCCGCTGCGAGCGTGTGTCCAGCTTCAATCGCAACTGAACGGGATAAGGCGAATGCCTAAGAATATCGTGTTGTGCTTTGATGAGCTGTTTGGTATGCAGTCTAGCAATGTCGTTCGCCTGTACTGCACGCTCTTACGAGACCCGAAATTTCAACTTACCTATTACTATCCCAGTTTAGGAGCAAAGGAACGGGCTCTACCGCTAGACAATGCAGCGAAACTAATCAAGCGGAGTCTGGGTCTCGGATTCGGGCTGGGTCTCTTCGAGGAGCTTCGGAGTGCATACAATTTTTTGGTGCAGACGTATGAGGAGGGGGATCGGCTTTTCTTCTTTGGCGTCGGTCGCGGCGCGTACACCGCTCGGACTCTTGCGGGCGTACTGCACCTGTCCGGCCTCGTTCGTCCCGGCAGCGAAGCTCTCATACCTTACGCCATTGGGATCGCCGCCAAGCTCGACAACGAGACATTCGAAGCGGCTAGAGAATTTACAAGGGCCTTCTCGCGCGAATGCCCTGTGTACTTTGTGGGCGTATGGGAAACGCCCGCGCAGTTCGGATGGATCCTCAATCCGTTTCCTTTGCGAATTCCATTCAGTACCAACAATCCGGGAATCGAAGTAGGCCGCCATGCGATTGCGATAGACGAGCGACGTGCGCTTTTTCAACCAAGTCTGTGGCAGCCCTTTGCCTCGCCACGACCGTCAGGCCCCCGCGACCTTAAGCAAGTGTGGTTTCCAGGCGTCCATTCCGACGTTTGCGGGGGGTACCCAGAGTTAGAGAGCGGCCTATCGAAAGTTAGCCTTGAATGGATGCTGGGAGAAGCCATCAAGCATGGTCTCATTGTCGATAGCGACAAAATGCAGAGTGTCCTAGGGCTCAATTTATCGATGAATTCAGCTCGTCCCGACGCAAACGCTCAAATTCATGAATCACTGCGGAAACTCTGGTGGCTCTGGGAATTCGTTCCGCTCAAGTACTTCGATGTGAAGACGGCAAGAATGCGGTATGAACTTCATCTAGGACGCCGCCGTCAGATTCCTAAAGGCGCGCTGATCCATGAGTCGGTGTTGAAACGCCGCGGCGGTCGCCGGTTGCCAGAAGCCTTTTCGGTTGAAGGTTGAGTGAGTGACATGGCGTTGATCTCACGAATCGCAGCCTGGTGGAACGGCCCGCTCGCCAAGTCGGCTGGCGCAGAGGTCAGTCGTTTCTATAAACAACTGCCAGAAGGGAGCACTTCGCGGCTTATCGTGTTCGTCCATGGCGTGTTGGGTGGGGCGTCAACGACTTGGGGACAACCCGAAAGTGACAACTTTTGGCCAGCCCTCGTCCAATCTGACCCTCGCTTTGCGGATTTCGACATTTATCTGGTGAACTATCTCACCCGGTTTGTCGGCCGCTCGCCGAACATTTATGAGACCGCAAACAGCGAGCTTAATTACCTAGAAGATCGCGGTGTATTCAAGCGTTACCGCGAGGTGCATTTCATCGCGCATAGTATGGGTGGACTCATCGTAAAGCGGATGTTAGTTCGATTGCGGGACCGCGAAGAGGCGACGAAATTGAGCCACATCAAGTCCGTAGTCTGCTTGTCAACGCCAGCTCAGGGAGCAAGCATCGGAACTGTTGCCTCTTGGTTCAGCCACAATCCTCAATTCATCGGTCTCACGCCGGCCCACGTCAACGAGTCGATCCAGGAGCTTGAGGATGCGTGGGTGCAGCTCTTGCGCGCCCGAGACCGAGATCGCACACCATTCCCACAGATTCATTGTGCGTACGAAACACTGGCGATGGACGGGGTGATCGTGGTCCCTCGCGAAATGGCTAACACAAGATGTGACAGCGATCTCCATCCAATGCCGTACGATCACTCTGGGATGGTAACTCCGATGGGACGCGACGTAGACCCTTATCTTTGGACCATGGCGCGTACTCTTAATGCCTCGCAAGATGTTGCGGAACGCGAAAGTCTTTGGATTGGGCAGTTCCGCCCACCCAACGTTTAACCCATTTATGAGCAATATCGACGAACCTATGGCAAGTTGCAGAACCCATGATCCATAAACTATATAGCTGCCTACTGTTTGGGGAGGGCTAATCCAGTGCAGAGTTTACCTCCGATTACGGGCTGTTTTATGTGTTTGATGGCGCAACTGCTCAAACGCGGACGCAATGCGCAGAAAGCAGAGCCTACTGTCGCGACTAGCCCTCCGCGGCGTAACCAAGCTTGGTGGCTTCGAACGCGAATTGCTGATTGCTCCTACTGAACCGAGAGCTGCTGCTCCATAAGAACATAAGCTGCCCAATAGGCTGGTGACGAATGATCTCGCTCCCGAATGAATGCCCGCTTCGTTTTGTTTAGCGCCTGCTCAGGCGTTAGACCGTTCCGCATGCCAGCGAAAAATCGCTTCGTAAACTCTGCGGAACTCGAGTCGACAATACTCCACAACGTATGGACGGTCGAACGCGAGCCTGCCACCAGTGCTGCGGATGACAAACTCAGGACACCTTCGCCCGAAACGACTTGGCCGAAGCCCGTCTCGCAGGCGGAGAAGAACACCAAATCGGAATTGAGATTCAGAGAGGCAATGTCCGTCGCCGTAAGATATGCGTCGCGGGGCGTTCCGCCAGGCGGGACGGAAAGAACCACGCTACTAAGTTCCGGATCGTTGACATCTGCAAAAGCGTGGGCTGAAAAGACCAAAAACTGTGCTTTGGCCAAACTGCCGCTGCGGTCAAGTGCCTTCAGCGTTTGGGCATCAGCTGACTCCCTCGTGAACAGGGTTTTGGATGGGATCAAATTGTAAAGCGACGAAAGCGCGCGCAATTCAATCGCTGACGCAGGCAGTTTTGCCCAATTCGCGGTCGCATCAATGCTTCCCCTGATTAGCGACGAAGCTCTGCTTACGGAGTCCGCCGTGGTGGACGCGATGCCGGATGTAGAATATATGGGATCGCCGAACGCAATCATCCCTTGACGGTTTTTCGAGGATGATTCGTGTTTGCCCTCGGCCGCGGATGGAGCGTACGAATCTACCTCCGACACGCTGAATCGGTTGACGAGAAACTTGCCGTCGAGGACCAAAGCGTCAAACGCGACGAGACTGAGGATTCCGTCAGGCGAGAGCACCAATCGATGTGTCGTGTCCGCTTGTCTAATCAACCAACTCAAGAGTTCGCGCCCTACCATGCTCAGCAGATCCGCGGTGGAATTAACGATTGTCGCACCTTGCGGAATGGAAGCAGCGCGGGGAATGAGAACGAAACTTCGTGCTCCGGTTCGAATCACCCTGCTGGCTGGTGTCGACGAAGTACCGGCCATTAATCCGGGAATCCCACTCACACTTGATTGAACCGCATGAGTCGCCCAAATCGTTTCATCCAAACCGCTCCACTGACCAAGCGACGTGCAACGAAAACCGATGTCCTGGCGATAACTCGTTACGAGAACTTCGTTGTCAACCAGTGCGAAGGATCCAATCGTACTATCGCCATCAATACCGCTGCGAATCATCGCGGCGCTCGGTGCCTCTGCGCCTACCACCTGGCTCCGTTCGTGAACCTTTGTAATGATTTTTCCCTGCTTCTCGTCAATTTCGCGCAATCGGATATCGATTTCCGTTTGTTTTGCGCCGTTGCCAACGTTACGTGCCCGTTCCAGGTATAAACGAGTACGAGCCTGTTCCAGCGAAGCAAAAAGGCTTCTATCTTCGGCGGTAGCCCCACCGATCGACGCGTGCTCTCGGATCCGATCCCGAAGCGATCGTGCCTTCGTTTCCTCCATCCAATCGAACGCATCTTGGCACCTGCCTTCTGCCACTAAAAGTTTCGCGAGGAACATTCGTGTGGCCGCGAATCGGCTGAACACACCTCGAATAGTGCGCCCGTCCCGGCCGTACAATCGGCGTATCGTGTCGGCCTTCTTTGCATAGTCCGAGAGTTCGGACTCCGCCTCTCGAAGTTTGCCTTGCATCGCCAGAACAACGCCATAGTTACCCTGGGTGAGCACGACGTCCGGATGCGAATCCCCAAGGAGTGCTCGCTGTTCCTTTAGAGCAGTAGCAAGTAGAACGGCCCCTTCGTTGACTTGATCCGCATCCACGAGAACGACTCCCAAAGAGCGAATACCTTCGAACATTTCGGGACTGTAGGCAGGGAAATAGGCATGCAAGCCAGCAACGGCGGCTCTCAATGTCTTGATTGCGTCTGAATTCCGCCCCAACAAGCCGAGAGTGACGCCACGATTTATCTGCGTCAGATAGACTTCAACTTTGCTCTGTTCACCATGAGCTTCTAAGATTCGTAATGCTTCGTCGCACTTTGCAAGGCTCTCTTGCAATTTCCCGATAGACGACAACTCTCGACAATAACTGCGAGCTATTTTCGCTGTCGTCGGATGCAGAGGGGGAAAAACCTGCTTCGCCAAGTTGTAGGCTTCTCGATACCGAAGGTCCGCCTCCTCGAAACGACCTGTGTCGTAAAACGACGCAGCAAGAGACGAAAGCGATTCGGTCTCTCCCTCTGAGTCTGCGTTTTGTTGGCGAACTGCAAGGGATTGTTCGAAAAATCTCTGACCTTCAGCGCGCAGTCCACCCTGATCAAGGACCATCCCGTACGTGTGCAGGACAGTGCCCCACCGTCGATCGTCGACGGAGATGTACTTCTGAGCCAGACTCCATCCTCTATCGGCGAATTCGCGCGCCTTGGAGACAGCACCCAGCGCGCTCTCCACCATAGCCAAATTCAACAAGGTGATAGCCAGTTTGTGAGCTCTTGGAGTACCGTCGAGACTCTCGCGGCGAACGAGTGTGTCCCTTTCCAGCCTGTCTGCTTCTTCCAGTGAACCGATGCCCGTAAGCGCGACAGCGAGATTGCCTTGTAGTGTTAAAGTGCTGTCGTCATCGTCGCCGAAGTTACGTCTGGCGATTTCCGTAGCCTGTCGATAGACTCTGCTTGCCTCTTCTAGTTCGCCCAGTTGGAGCAACGTGGCGCCCTGGTAATTCAGGCAATGGAGTGAAGACTCCTCATTCTCCCCTGTTTTGACTACAAATGCCTGGACGATCCCCCGTAGTTCGATCAGTGCCGTACCGTAGATTTCCGCTTTCGAGGTTCCGTTAATAGTTTGTTCCGCACGCTCGCCCGCGAGCTTACAAGGTGCCGCGCGTTCGAGGGGGTTCGCTTCTTGTGAAACGACACTACGGCAGGTAACAACACAAACAATTAAACAAGCCAGCGCTGAGAAAAGCCGACATCTCATCACTCACTCACTTTGGAAATTTCCAACCGAACTCTTTGTCGGGTACAGCCAGTAGTCCTCGATCCTTGGGCGAGAGGCCGTTCAAAACGATATCTTCCATGTCACCAATCACCTGAACACAGTCGTACACGTACGAGTGCCCGAACGCTCGTCTCAGTGGGGCGACTGTGGAGGCATCGACCGAATCTAACCCCGGAAACACGTCCAACGCGGGGTCGCTTTCTCCGAGTCGACGGTAGGAGTGAATGACCTTGGAAGCTCGCAGAGCGAAATCGTTCGATGAGGCGTAGATCGTGAGCCGAGTTCCTTTGGCCCGCAATTTCCGAAACGCGGCAGCTATATCTTTAAACTCGATTTCGTTAAAATCAGGAGCCGCAAGCATGAGTTCCGATAACTTGGACACGTCAACACCGCGTGACGCCAGAGCCATGACCGTCGGAATCACAATTCGGCTTCCCATACTGTGGGAAACGATGTAGATGCGGTCTATTTTGGTTTCGAGTAGATCGGCCAACAACTTTTGGAACCGGGACGCAGATATGCGACTGCTATCCTCATCCTTCCAATATCCGGTTATCACCCCGGCGGATGGCCAACTGTAAAACATTACCTTTCCTGGGAATTGGAGGTCGTGCGCGAGTTGTGCCGCTCTGAACGCGGCGTCGGCAAACGTCGTATCGAATCCGTGTACGAACAGCAACAAGCTGGATTCTTCTTTTGCACCGGGACTATTCATCTGTTGCATGAACGCTTTTCGACTCAAGTCAGTGATTTGCTGAATCGTGAAGAACCGTGTTGGATCGCTTTGACTAACAAAATTCCAAAATCGGGGGAGGTTGAGTTCACCAGGCGTTCTGTGCGTCGGTATCGTTATTTTGGCCGTTCCGTAAGAAAAATCCTTGAAGTCAGGGTCCAAGGTTCCAGAAAAATCCTTACCGGGGTCTCTGTTCGGAATTTGTGTTTTGTCGGGGTTCGCGAGGCGATCCGTCGCGTAATGAACCTCCAGTTCGATGAAGTTCACCTTTGGTGCGGATGGCCCTCTAACTACTGGGTCGCTGAGTTCGCTGAGATGTTTGCACTCGAGTCGCTCTAAAACACGAAGAAGGTTCGATTGGGTCCGTCGAAGCTCGTTCTTACCGGGTGACGCCTCGTTGGAGTCATGTCTCGGAGACTTCGCTGTCGCTTGCAGTGCCGTAATAGTTCTCTCATAACGTGCCTTTTCTATCCGAAGTCGTCCTTCCTCGGTCGCCGTGACATCTGTGCTACATACTTCGAAATCCGGCTGGAAGACTGAAGATTTATCGGATTGTCCAGCTTTGGCGCATACGGATGAGAGCACATAGATGATCAAAATAGTTGGAACTAAACGGCGAAACACAATGCCCCGTTTCAGCAAATTAAACTCCACGATTGGCATCTCGGACTCCGAGGAAAGTGCCTGATTATGTACCTCATATGCTCTCTTGGCAAGACGGCCTCATGGATCCCTGCGAAGCCTGCTCTTTTCGAGTAGCCGGATTGCGCTCCTTGGACCTGGAGGTAAGGCTCGGTCAACTTCCGAACAGCGGACTTTGCCGTTGATCTATAGAAAACGGCAATATTGCAAAGAGAGGCCAGGATATTGGACGGTTAGCGCAAGATCTTCCTCGCGAACCTAGGCAGATTGACGCCGGGGAGGGCTGTGTATTGGAAGTTCCCGCAACGGTCCATCGCGGAGTGGTGATTGCTACGGTCGCGGTCGAAGATGCGCCCGGTCAGCGTGTTCAGAGCTACGGCGCTAACCGGTTGGGTAAACAAATTCCCCACACGCACCCCGTCCTGCATCATCAGAACTCATGACTGCTGTTTTGTGTCTCCAGACATAGACATAATTGTAGCGTTTTGAGAGTAAAGGCGGAACTCGGCAATTCCTGACTGTGGCTCACTGGCTGACCCTTGAATCGACGAACAGGTTCACACGGGTCACCGTACCCCACGTTTTCCGAAGAGGTCTAACTCAAAGGGAAGCTTTCCCCCAGGGTGCACCGCGGGGGTATACACTATCCGGCGTCTGAAACCAAGCAAGGGCACCTGTAGTTCGTGCAGAGTTGGAGGACTTTAGATGAATTCTCAATTTAAGAGATATGCGCTTCTAGCGGCGATCGTCGTTCCAGCCTTTACCTACTTCAGCATAAGAAGTCGTCCCGCCTATAAGCAAGATCGCACAAAAGTCTTCTTCAGGGCACCTGGGGAACGCTACCTCGAGGATTCTGCTCCTGCTAAAACTGAGGCGCGGACGGACCTGCCATTTGCATTAATGAGCCAGGCTGCATACCAAAGGATCCCCGACAAAACGAACCCGTGCTCCGAAGAATGCCTAAATGCGGATAGGGAACTCATAGACGCCAAGTGGACGATGTGGGGTGATTTTGCCGACGACCAACTCCAAAAGCAAATCAAGCAATATCATCTGCGCGCCGAGGTCTGGTCAAACGCCGAGGCTAAAAAAGTCGTCGTAGCATTCGGGGGAACTGAATTTTCCGATTTGAGAGATTGGCTAGCGAACCTGCGGTGGTTCATCCCATGGCATGAGGACCAATATACGGTGGTGGTGAAGGGTTTTGGCCCTGCATTCGTTAATGAGTACATTAAGAAACGCGATAGCGACTCGGACTACAAATTCTTAAGTGACCCCGATACCCGTCTTTTTTCCACTGGGCATTCCCTCGGAGGGGGATTGGCTCAACAATTCGCGTACTCTTTGGAAGCGACGGAAAATGTGCCCCTCGTGAAACAGGTCTATGTCTTCGATCCATCACCGGTGACAGGCTTCTACAGAGTTGAAGAGGCTCTTCGTACTGACAATAGCAAGGAGCTCAAGATAGATCGCATCTACGAACGCGGCGAAATCCTGGCCTTGCTCCGTTCCGTCGAATTCTTCGTCTATCCAGACACTAAGTCCAACCCAGCTATTCGGCAAGTGAGGTATAACCTATTTTCCAGAGCGCCAATTGCTGGACACTCGATTTCCAAGTTTGCTTTCAAGCTGGACGAAACAATTAAAAAAGTCCCTTAATCCAAAGGTGATTGCACTCATACTCCCGGTTGTTGGTGTTGAGATTTGTTTCCCGAATGACGACGTTCGTCGGTAAATTATGGAATGTCATCGCGTTGGCCGTCTCTTATCCGTCACATGACGGTTTCGGCGATGAATCCGGCCCCGAGTAGTTATTGTTTGTTCATAGCTGTGGTGCCCGTCGTTTACGTGTGGCAGGTAGCCGCCGACCAGTTACTACGACGCCATTGTCGTACGAAGACGCTAGTATCGGTGAGACGCCTCCGGGTTGGCCGTTAACGGAGCATTCTAGGCTTAATATAGGTCGAAACCAGTAACGGCAAGGAGGGCTTTATGGCGTCGAATTCCCTGACGACTGCGCAGACCACCACCCAGAACCGACTCCGCGTTTTCGCAGACGCTTTCAAGGGATATATGGGTGTAATGCCTATTGTCGCCGCTGCGCTTGCCCCGCTGTTGACTTTTCTAAAGGCCATTCCGAGGTATGAAAGTCAAAGAGGAACTTTAGCTACCCTGTCCGGCATCCTCGGTTTTTTGCTGCTCGCATGGCTCTTCTATGTGCGGAGAACAATCGCGCTCGGAAGTCTTATCAGGGGATTCCGATTCCTTATAAACATGATTCCGTTTCTACTCATTGTTGGCACAGTGGCTTCTTTCATTGGATACTTCCAACTTCTTGGCGTATCCACGGGCACCGCCCTGACACTGGCTGACAAGAATCAGTGGACATATGCCGAAAAGGATAAATCAGTGGGATTTAAGACCGAATCTGACGTCCTGAAACACTGGGATGATCGCCCCGTTCCATACTCCGCTTCGTTACAACTGCTCTATCTAGCGATCTTTCTTGCCGCGGAATGTGCCTTTGTCCTGATGGCGCTGAGAGAATACATAAACGATACCCGCCGCGTCTCAGAACTGGAATGGATGTTCGGGAAGCAAGATGCCCAGGCTTTGACGGAGATGCAAGAAAGCATCCAAGCCCGCTTAAAACGTGAGGCGGCCCAGCGGTAAGGAGTTCCGCCTAAAGAACGACGCGCTGCCGAAAAGACCAAGAGAGGCGTTGAGAAGCTTTAGGGCCCGCGCCTGCCTGTCAGCCGCAATCATTTCAGAAACACTGGCTTCCGCTCTCATGGCCACATCTCGATACCGCGCGCGATCCGCGCTACGCATCAGGCGCCACGCACGACGCAACGTCGACTAACCTCCGTGGAGTGAAATGTCGTACCTGTCGCATAGAGTAGGATGCCTTGGCACCTTGCGAAAGCCGGTAGGAGAGCGTGTCGGACTTCGCCGCAATCATCTTAACGCAGCCATGTTTCACGAACTACACTGTCGAACTAGTGTCGCAATTCCGACTTAATAACCAGATAGGTCGAGAATCCGACTTTTAATTTTCGTGCTTGACTGTTGAAAAGCGCGAGAGCACAATGCCCACGTTACCTGTTGGAGGCAGTTCCCATCGAGGGGGAGCAGTTGATGCCCTTCCAGGCGACCCGGTCGAACGAACCTGTCGAACGAACCTCAGGACCCATTAACATCATTAACACCTTTGTAGCTGGAATGGTTGATCCGGCGGGATGCGGGATTTGTGTCTACTTATCCGCAGAGAGAACTGCGGATTGACGCAACTGCTTCGCGGCCTTGCCACATCCCGGTGGGCCCCGGCCCCTATCTCAGAACAATACAACTGTGCCCAAAAGGCATTCTTGGGGCTGAGCTTGGTCCCCCACGTGGCCTCGAACTGACGACGAATCTTGCCCTTCCGTTGGGAAGGTGCAGACTACGAGGGAAGATATGACTCGAACGAAAATTTGGGGCCTATCAGTTGCCACATGGTGCATGCTAGCAGTCGCAACGCACCCGTCTCTTCTAGCTCAGGAAATTCTCACGCTGCCGGCGGCCAAGGCCGGGGCTACCTCGGGAACGCTGACCGGCACTCCCACCAGTCCGCGGGTGGAACCTTTCAAATTCGTGCTGGAGGTTTCCGATTCTTCCCAGCCACCGCAAAGAGTAGCGCAGCAGTTTGCACTTGCGGTCGCGGCCGGGCAGTTGCGCATCTTGCCGATTCTGGCCCGGATAGAGATTGTTCCGCCACCTCAGGACCAGTCGGTTGCACCCACCCCCCCAGACCCACCCGTCGCGCTGGCCTTCGATCCGCCTGCGTTGAATGTTCCAAGGCCGGTGGCGGTCTCTGTTGCAACCCGGCAAACGCTAGCGTTTGCAGACCTGCCATCGGCCCAAACCGAACCAACGGCCGCAACGCCGAGAAGAAGTGCACGCACTCGCAATGCAACTAGTGAGAAAGTGGGTTTTGACCCAGCCACATTTATCCGCATTTATGAGGACACGAAGGGTGGCGGACACATAGAGATTCACAATCCGAAGTCTCGTCATGACGCCGGAAGCCATCTCAGCGTGGATGCGGAGAGCTCAGTGGTGATCGTGCCGGATGGTGCGCTGCTGCAAAACAGCGATCTGTCCCTGAACAAGCTATTTATGTCAGCCGTGCTGTCCTCCGAGGACAAGCAACAGAATCTGGAAGTGGTGGGGTATTCCGAGGTGGGGAAAGACAAGGCGACCAGCGAGGGACAGCGTGGAATGGCGTTTCAAACTTCGGAAAACATCCAGAACATGGTCTTGAATATGGCCTCCACATCTGTCGATATCATCAAATACGTGTATGAGGTCGGCGATGACAAGTCTATCTACGATGCGGATGTGCAGACAAGAGTCAAGTCTCCCCTCACAGATGCTGCGCAGAAGCAGAGGGCCAGGGACCGCTTCGCGCTGTATCGGCCTGAAGTCCAAGCAATTGCGGACTTTTTTTCAAATGAACAAAACCTGTCGCTGGTCCGAATCATGGGCAAAGAGATTTTCTGGATTGATAGTGCTTCTCTGGAAGAAATCGCCAAACAATACAAAGAGAATGTGCGCATTGCTTTTGACCCCACAAGCAAGGATTCGGCCGTCGATGAGGCACTCACTCAACTTCTAGAACGGACGAAGCTGGTGGTTGCCGATTTTCGTGATCTGGTGCTCGAAATAAAGAAAACAGAGAATGAGACCTGTCCTGCCAATGAAGCCCAACTCGCCCTCGACAAGCAACCGTGTTCCTGCACGGACCAAATGAATGCGAGCTTGCCTAAGGCGGACCAGGACCACTTGAGGCGCACATGCGCGATTGAAAAAGTAGCAAACGAAATGCGTAGCAACGCGTTCCGGGAACTCGCCAAACTCTTTTCTCCAGGCAGCATCTCTCTTCGTTCTGCCAAAGCCGCTGATGGGAACCTTTTGACGGTGACCGTAGAGGCAGTCGGTGCGGACGGAAGCCCGGTGGGGATTCCGGCCGTCTTCGAAATTGATATAAAGAAATATGGCGCCAAGATCCAGTGGAGCCCCTCTCTGCTATTTGTGCGCCGATTGGGTGTTACCGACGCGGAGGCTGCGCCACCGACTGGATCGACTACCCCTCCTATCAGCAAGATCAATTTCGCACCCTCGCCGGGGATGACGTTTGGCATTGCTTACTTCAAGAGGGGGTACAGCAAGAGCGACAAATTTTTGCGCGCGCTGGGGCCTGGTGCGGGCATGAACGTCACGTTCATGAACTTCAATGATCCGAGCTTCGACCTCAGCACACAGAAGTTTGTGAATACATCGGGGACCAATGTACAGGTGGGGGCTGGACTCATTGGGTCATTGTTCGACAACAAGATCCAGTTCAGTTATGGATGGAACCTGAACGTGGAGAACCGGCGTCGTTACTTCGGGGTGGGATTCGGGTTCATCGAAATTGGGAAGGAGCTCACAAAGTACATACCCAAATGACATACCCTTGGCTCACGGTTCGGTCTTGCCACATCGGCCCGCCGCTCGTGCGTGATCGGCAGTGTTGACTTCGAAATCTATACAACCACGACATCTCTGGGTCGGTTAGGCGTTGGCATCCTACAAGTCCCCAGATCTGCGGGTGTGAGCAAAGCGGCTGACTGAACCCGCAGAGATTGAGCGAAGGAGGTTTCTTCGATGATGTACAGGCTGAAGGCTGGCTAGCTCCGGAATCATGGAATTAATTTATCCAGTACGGGAGGGACATCCGTGGCCGATCTCACCGAGCAAAGGGCGCCGACTGAGGTTTCGAGGAGTGTGGCCGCAGCAGCCAGGCCCGCTCCAACTGTCGGACCAATCAAGGCGTCTAACCCTGTTCCCCGGGTCGCAGTTATAGGAGTCCATGGGGTGGCTCACCATGACCCCGGGGCCACAGCCAATGCGATGGCCGACTTGCTGCTCTCCCTTCCCGCGAGTGATCACGATGCCCCCCGCTACTACGGTTCGTTCCGTTCAAGTGGAATTCAAGTTCCGTTGCAACGTCTGCGCGTGCGAAGTGCCGATACGATTCGCACCCCAACCAGGTTGGCGAAGACATTTGCCTTTCTGCAAGAAAGAAGCTCGGATCTTGCTTACATGGGTACTCAGCATGCCGCCCTCAGTCCAGGGCAGAATATCGCCCGCGGATCGTCCGGGCGCGAATATATGCGACTATTGCTACAGGACTACGCTGGAGGCGCAAACGGCGATGCGTATGTCACCACCCGTCTGGAAGGTGATCGCGCACCCAACGCTCCTGGTGGCGCTGCAGAAGCCCACATCTATGAAGTTCTCTGGGCCGATTTAGCTCGTCCCACCAACAGCTTCTTGAGTTTCTTGCTGTCTCTTTTTCAGCTCATTCTGCACTTGGGCAGTTTGAGCCGCCTAGCAATTGACAGCGGAGCAGCAGAAAACTCGGGTTGGAAATGGAGAACCTACTGTTCGATGCAGCGTTACGCGGTCCGCATGCTGCAGATTCCCATTCCAGTGATCAAAGTCATCCTGCTAATAGCGCTGTTCTCCTGCGTCCCCGCTCTTCTCCAATCGACCCAAGACGAGCCTTGGTTCCCTTTGGTGCTAGGAGGGGTTGCCGGTTTGGTGGCTACGTTGCTAATAAATCGGTACAAGAGCGGGACCGTGACTATTTCGCCGATTCTTTGGACGCTCCGCGCAATATTTCCAGTGGCGGCTGGAGTCGCGCTAGCCGCGCTGATCTTGAAAATTCCCTCGGCTTTTCCCAATGCACTGAGCGCATTCGAGTGCTGGCTGATCATGGGAGCCGCGCTCCTTTACTACGTTCTCAAAAAATATGAAGACGTCCGCAAGGGTGTCCAGATCATCGGGTGGTTACTACTAGGCCTTTCTCTCGCCATGTTCTCGACCTATTTGGTCGTACCTGCAATGAATGCTGGTTCGGTTCCTCAAGCTACCCTTTGGACGGTAACGTGGATTCTGGCTGCGCTGCGGGCTTCTTGGATGCTTTTGTTTGGGTTCTCGTTTGCCGCGCTGGTCTTGGGGAGCCTAGCATGGCGTTCCATCCCTGAAACTCAGCCGGATAGGCGTGCACGAGCCCGAGCAGCGGTCCGCACGAGCCGATTTGCTCTGGCGCTGCCCTCGTTATTGTTTCTTCTAGTGACTACCCTTCTGTGGACTGGCATGTTTTCTATCGCCCGCGGAATCCAGGAGCCCTTCTTTGAGGCCCGGTTTCTCTCTCTCCCACCGGGAGGCCGCTGGTTGGCCCGCTATCACTTAGTTCCCGATCCAGAGAAAACCAAGTCCAAAACCGAGAAGATATGCGACAAGGATTCCAATCCCAGCTGCCTAAAGACCAATCTCGCCAGGGTCGAACCCCTTGCTCCAGAAGCGTACCGGGAACTGGTTCCCACAAACGACTCGAAAGGACAACTGTCACAAGTCCATCCGATACCAGATGGCAAACCCGACAACGCCAGACCGGAGTATCTAAAGGATATCTTGGTGTGGAGTGTCGGCACGGGGTTTCCATTGACTCTTATCTTGTTTGGGCTCGCTCTGTTCTTACTCTTTTGGTGGGCGCTACCTGGCGTGCTTACGGAAAAGTTCCCGCTGCGCGGTCAGGCCGAACCACCGCGGACTTCCACGAATGCGGAGTCGGTACGCCTGGGTACCTGGTTGTCGCGCGGGCTGGACGCAACCTCCATGATTACTTTCCTGTTCTGGTGCGCGATTTTCCTGGTTCCAACGATATACGTCTGGGGCTTGGACCAGCCGTCCTGGCTAGGATCCGCGACTCGCTATATCGTTCAATCATTCGCGGCCAGCGTGAGCGCAGCAGCCCTGGCGATTGTAGTTAAGTACGGGAGTCCGGTATTGAGTGCTATTCTAGATGTGGACACTTACCTGCGTGCTTCTCCAGAAAAGGCAACACCCCGCGCCAAAATTGCGGAACGTTATGTTTCCCTGTTACGGTACATAACGCGCTATCGCAGTGCTGATGGTCGAGGATATGATTCGGTGGTGATTGTTGCCCACAGCCTGGGCACCCTGATTTCTGCCGATCTCTTGCGCTTCCTGAAAGAAGTCGGTGATCCGGAACTCGCAGCCCTAGGCTTGGCTGGCAGGAAGGTCGCCAATCAGGGGAACGTCGCCATAAGGCTTCTGACCATGGGAAGCCCGATTCGCCAGCTCTTGAACCGCTTCTTCCCCTATCTCTACGATTGGGTGCGTGACCAACCCGATAACGGATTGCGTCCGCTGCCCGATCCAGCGAAGCCACCGGCTCCTATGCCCAGCCCCGCGAAGCCATGGGCTCCAATCGCGCCAGACGCACTTCCTGATCCAGCCGATTTGGGTGTGACAGAATGGGTGAACACCTACCGAAGCGGAGACTACGTGGGCCGCTCTCTGTGGCTAGACGAATGGTATTGCCGGACCATGGGACCCGCCGATCAGGGCGAGTACCCACAACCGATTTACAAAGCCACGGCCGGTGCACGATCCGAGGCGTGCATCGGAGCGGGTGCGCATACGCACTACTGGGACGATACTGCGCCTGACGTGGCCGAACTCCTTGATCAGCTGATAGTTTGAGAATTCGTCGCCCTAGCGCTGGTACATAAAACCCGAGGCACTCAAAAACCTGAGATCCTCAGTTCTACATGGATGAGAAAATCGAGGCCAGGTCAATCTTTGGGGGCCTGTGGCGCATGAAAACCTCGTTCGAATCAGACCCGAAGTCAGATGCCTCTCATGAAGCCTCGAAAACTATCTGGATCTTCTCCGACATGATGAATGAGACGCCAGCCCTTCCGATGCCGGCATTGATTGAAATGGGACCTAAACAGATGCTCGAACGCGCGTGTCTGTTTGAGTCCACTAGCCAATCGGCCCGTCATCGGGAGGAGTTCTTGCGTCATTGCAGGTGTGCAAAAAACGCTGAACTTTCGGGTCAACGCCCTATCGCCCTATGGCTAGTCTGATGTTGATGGCGGCACCGGCCCGACAACTCTTCTAGCGTTGGGCGGACTGCTTCGACGTACCGGCTTACTTTCACGGTTGTTCGCGCTAGTGGGTGAATCAGATTTGTCTCCCGACACCACTTTGCTGTATTCCAAATTTCCCGCGACGATCCGAACTGGTGATCCG
>Ga0207100_1006_pt1 | contig 67328 bp, 64 predicted proteins | sample Alteio_BWMinHeat_82_FD_153520 | JGI IMG/M metagenome (GOLD analysis project Ga0207100, IMG submission 153520) | Enriched cells from forest soil in Barre Woods Harvard Forest LTER site, Petersham, Massachusetts, United States -... | ecosystem: Environmental > Terrestrial > Soil > Temperate forest >...
CCGGAAGACCTATTTCTCGCAGCTCTGAGAAACAGCCTTCCCGCTGCTCTGCCACAATTCCTGATAAAGCAACGCTGGTTTGGCGGCAAGGCCCGCACGATTTCCTCCGTCGAAGTCTCGGACATCATTCCTTTCGATTCCGACGCCCTTCGCTCCTATCTCATTCTTGCCAAAGTTAATTACACCACCGGGCCGGCAGAGACCTACGACATCCCCCTGGTGCTGGCCCCGCACGGACCAGCGCAGCCCAGCGACTCCTCCTCGCTGAGAGTTCGAGCGCGAAACTTCCCCGAAGAAATCGTCCTCAAGGACGCCTTGACGGACGAGAACTTTCTCGCCCATCTTCTCGATGTCGTCGCAAACGGTGTCGCCGTGCGTGGCGCCGGGGGTCAGGTTCGGGCAGTTTCTACCTCCGCGCTCCACTTCATCTGGCAGCCCTCGCAAGGTCTGCTTATGCCATCGGTAATGCGCGCAGAGCAAAGCAACAGCTCGGTGGTCTATGAAAAGCGTCTTGTGCTGAAAATATTTCGACGGCTGGAGCAAGGTCTAAACCCCGATCTGGAGATCGGCGCTTTTCTCACCGCCAAGACATCATTCCGAAATGTGCCTCCACTGGCTGGATATCTCGAATATCTGAGTGAAACGGGGGCGCGCACCGCGCTAGGCATCCTGCAAGGCTACATAGCCAATGAGGGCGACGCGTGGCAGTTCACTCTGAAAGCCCTCGCGGAATACTACGGCGAAGCGCAGCGGTCGGGCAGTCTGGGGGCGAGCGAAGTACCTCATTCGCCGCTCCTGTCTCTCTGCGGCCAAACCCTGCCGGATAAAGCCAGGCAACGAATCGGTTCTTATCTCGATTCAGCGGCTCTGCTGGGCCGAAGGACGGCTGAGCTTCACCTGGCTTTAGCATCGGACCAGAAAAACCCTGATTTCGCGCCGCAAGCATTTTCCGAAGCGGAACTCCGTACTTTAGCGAACTCTGCTGTCCAACTCCTGACCGCGAATTTCGATCTGCTCGGCCGCCTTAAGCACAAAATGCCGGACCACTCTCGCGAGGACGCAGAAAGTGCCCTCAGGCTGGAAGAACGTGCCCGTAGCCGCCTTCAACTGCTCGCCGGGCGGAGAATTTCGGTTATGGTCACCCGCATCCATGGCGACTATCATCTCGGCCAGGTTCTTTTCACCGGCAGCGATTTTGTCATCATCGACTTCGAAGGCGAGCCCGCGCGCCCGCTCGCGGAACGGCGAAAGAAACGCTCGCCGCTCCAGGACGTCGCCGGCATGCTGCGCTCGTTCCACTACGCCGCCTACGCGCCCCTGCTTCATGACAATGGAGAGAAATTGCCGCACGAAACACTGCAAGACCTGGGAAACTGGGCCCAATACTGGCAAAGATGGGTATCAGCAACTTTTCTGAAAAAGTACCTGGAAGTTTCAGGCAATTCGAACTTCATTCCCAAGGACGGGGAAGAGCTGGCTCTGCTGCTGGATCTATACCTTCTGGACAAAGCTGTCTACGAACTCGGATACGAATTGAACAACCGGCCATCCTGGGTCCGGATTCCTCTAGATGGCCTCTCGCAGCTCCTTCAGAATTCCGCCTAATTTCGAGGCTGCTCCGTCCAAGCTTCGCTTCGGGGGACTTTCGTCTCTCTTCAAAGAATTAAGAACGGGTTGTCGCCGAGCAAGGGCGGAGATTCCATAACTGTGGGGCAGCATCGACCGCAATAAAATCCCCGGCCAAGCTTCGCTTGGACGGGCACCCTCGAGTGCATATCGATTACTGCGAGAGTCTCCACTCACGCGGCCCCGCTCTTTGGTTTCCCAAACGCCTTCTGAATAAGCGTGTAACGTGCGGCTCCCATGATTCCGCAATCGTCGTTCAGAACGACTTTCACCGGCATCTCCTCAAGCAGTCCCCGCATGCGTCCCTTGCTCAGGAACGCTTCCGTAAACGCCGGATCCTGCATCCTCGACAGGTTCTTGGCGGCAATAATGCCGCAAATAAAAATTCCTCCCGTGGACATGAAGGTCAAAGCGCAGTCTCCAGTCTTGGCCCCATAGAGGCTCGCAAAAATAGAGAAAGTCTGTTCACAAATGGCGGCTTTCTTTTCCTGGGCCACCTGCGAGATCAGGGCAGCAGCGTCGGGCGCTTTCTCCATTTGTTCCTTCAACCACGACGGTTCCTCAGCTTTCCTGGTGTCACGAAGGAAGTCATAGATGTTCTTGATACCGGGCCCGGAGAGGATTCGCTCGCTGCTCACGTGGCCATGTTTTTTCAGAATGTAGCGGAACAGTTCAACCTCCAGCTCATTCCTGGGCGCGAAATCTGTGTGCCCGCCTTCGCAGGCAAAAGGATGATGCCGGAAGCCGTCCCAATAGAGACCGGCCACGCCCAGACCGGTTCGAGCCGCGATCACGGCGCGATTTCCTTCCGCGTCGTCAGATCCTGTCCGCAACGTCACCAGATCTTTGGATTCGAGTGCATCCACGCCGTAGGCATAGGCCTCAAGATCATTGATCAGGCCCACCGAATCGAGCTTAAGTTGTGCGGCCAGTTCACGCGAATCAATGGTCCACGGGAGATTTGAAATCTTGCTGCGTTCGCCGCGGACCGGTCCGGCCACGCCGAAACAGGCGCTGTGCACGGGAATGCCCTCCGTCTTCACGAACTCGGCAACGATTTCCGACAGACCTCCACGCTTCTGGCTGGGGTAGGTTTTTTCGACCACGCATTGCAGCTTGTTGCCTTCCGTGTTGAACGCGGCCAATCGAGTGCGGGTTCCGCCAATGTCGCCTGCGAGAATCATGGTTCGATTTTCCTCCACTGCCGGCCGTCACGGGTCAGCAATTCGTCGGACTCCGCCGGTCCCCACGTGCCTGAGGGATAGTTGGGAAATCTGCGCGGGGGCAGGGCCTGCCACACATCCAGAATCGGGTCCACGATACTCCAGCCCGCTTCCACCATGTCGGCGCGCTGGAACAGCGTTGCGTCTCCGATCATGCACTCGTAAATCAGAACCTCGTACCCGGTGTAAGCGTCCGCGCCAAAGTATTTGGTGTACTCGAAGCTCATGTCGACCGATCCCACGCGCAGTACCGGCCCGGGAACTTTGGCACCGAAGCTCAACGATATTCCTTCCACCGGTTGTATCTGCATGACCAGTTGGTTGCTGTGATTGTGGACTGGAGAGTTGCGGAATATCTCAAACGGCGTGCGCTTGAACTGGATGGTTATTTCGGTGTGACGTTGGGCCAACCGTTTCCCGGTGCGGATATAAAACGGTACTCCAGCCCATCGCCAGTTGTCGATGTTGAGCTTCAACGCCAGAAATGTTTCGGTTTTCGATTCGGGGGCCACTCCAGGTTCGGAGCGGTATGCTGGCACTCTTTGTCCTCCGACCATTCCCTCCCCATACTGCCCACGCACGCTCGAGTAGAGCACATCTTCCGAGTCCAGCGGCTGCACGGCCCGCAGAATCTTCGCCTGTTCGTTGCGAACGGCATCGGCCTGAAACGACACGGGCGGCTCCATCGCCGTCAGGCTGATCAGTTGCATGATGTGATTGGGGACCATATCGCGGAGCGTGCCAGCGGTGTCAAAGTAACCCCCGCGCAGTTCCACACCAACCGTCTCGCCGTTCGTGATCTGTACATGGTCGATGTAACGCCGGTTCCAGATGGGCTCGAAGATGGAATTATCGAAGCGGAACACCATGATGTTCTGCACCGTCTCTTTGCCCAGGTAATGATCGATGCGATAAATCTGGTTTTCTGCCAATACCGCTTTGATGTCCCGGTTCAAGGCCTTGGCCGAGTCCAGATCGTGGCCGAAAGGTTTTTCAATGACCACCCGTCGCCAGCATCCCTGGGTCTGGTCGGACAGTCCCGCTTGTCCCAGTTGCTGTACGATGGGAGCGAAGAATTTTGGCGCCGTGGCCAGGTAGAACAGATAGTTCGCTTGGGTTCCATGCTCGCGGTCTACGCCGGCGAGTTGTGTCGCGAGAGTGGAATAGGTGGCCGGGCTACCGAATTCGCCGCGCAGATAGTAGAGCCGATCGATAAACCACTGAAACTCTTCAGTGCCCCGGTCGCCGGGGTGCAGGAAGCTGGTGACCTGGTCGCGAAATTGCTCGCGAGTCAAATCGTCGAAGGCCACACCCACGACAGCAAAAGTCTTGGGAAGCAGCTTGGCTTTCACCAGGTTATAAAGGGCAGGAACCAGCTTGCGTTTGGTCAGGTCACCGGAGGCCCCGAAAAGCACCATCACGCACGGACCAGCCACCTTGCCGATCTGCTCGTGTTCCTCTTGCCCGCTTACTGTCGCCGCCGTCGCCATGTTATTTGATGGAGTGGTGATCGAGATCGCGGTCGCCCGCCGGAGGCATTGTAGGACAGTGTAGGGGAAATTCACAATCGCGGACTGATGCCCTTAATTGTTTCGTTCCGATAACCGAAACCAGGGCCAACCAGCGGTATCCATTTGCAGCTTGTCCGGTATAATCCAAATTCCGCTAGGGTAATCGTAGTAGTAGTAAAAGGGGTGGAATGAAAGTTCGGCCCGGTGTGGAGCTGGCGAGCCTGAGCGATGTCGGCTGCCAACGCGAAAACAACGAAGACCGCTATTCCTATTGGGAGCCGGCCAACGATCTGGAGTTCCCAATGAAGGGCCGTCTGGCCATTGTGGCGGACGGCATGGGAGGATACGAAGGCGGCCAGGAAGCCAGCCGCATCGCGGTTGAAGCCATCGAAGAGGCCTACGCCAATGGGGGTGTAGGAAACCCGCGGAGCTGGCTTCTGGAGGGCTTCCAGGCAGCTCACCATCGCATCCAGGAATATGCCGACAAGTATCCCGATTTGCACGGGATGGGGACGACCTGCACCGCAATGGCCCTGCTCGATCATCAACTTTACTACGCGCATGTAGGGGACAGCCGCCTCTACATGGTGCGTGGTTCTACCATCTCACGGCTCACGCACGACCACTCTTACGTGAGCCGGCTAGTCGAAAACGGCGTCCTCCGCGCAGAGGAGGCCGAATCTCATCCCCAACGCCATATCCTCACCGCTGCCCTGGGAGCCGGCGTCAGCATAACTCCCGATTGTCCGGCACAACCTGTAGTCCTCGAGTCCGGAGATGTGCTGTTGCTCTGCACCGATGGTCTGTGGGGTTTGCTCACCGAAAGCGAGATTCAAAGCACGGTTGCAGGCAAGACCGCCGCTGAAATCTGCGACACTCTGGTGGACACCGCAAAAAGACGGGGCGGCCCAGACAACATCACCATGCAGGTCTTGCGCATCAACTAATCCCCGGTCACCCTTAGCGGAGTAGCTGCTTCGTGATGCGAAGCAGTCATGCGGTCGAAAGGGCACTATAAGCTATAACCCGCAGCCAGATGCTAAGGTCTCCCTGGAACCAACCCTATTAACGCCATAGGGTTTTATGCCATCATGGGGCTGCGATGAAAATCTCTCAAAAGGGCCTCTACGCCCTGCAGGCCATGATGATGCTGGCCCGCCACTACAATCAGGGCGCCATTCGCATCCGCGACATCGCCTATGAAGAGGTTCTCCCAGAGAAATTTCTGGAACTGATTTTGCTCGAATTGAAGAACGCCCGCATCGTTGAGAGTGTGCGCGGGGCCAAGGGCGGATACCAATTGCGCCGTCCTCCTTCCGAGATTCAACTCAGCGAGATCATCCGGCTCATCGACGGGCCACTGGCACCTTTCGGCGATGCCGAACAACTCCGCAGCCTGATCGACCGCGACCTCGAGCATCGGGCCCTCTACCAGGTCTTCCTTCAAGTCCGCGATGCAGCGGCCAAAATTCTGGAGCACACCACCCTGGCCGATATCGTCGACCCGAAGTTCGTCAGGGCCGGTAAACGCCTGGGTAAAAAAAAGAAGAGCGCCGATGCCAGAGTCTTGCCCATGGTGGTGCCGGGCAACCCTCGTCGAAGCCGGGAAGACTGAGCGATTTTGATTTAATCCATGGTACGGCGCTTGCGTTATCGATAGTCCTGTTGTTTAATACAAGTCATCCTATAGGAATAGTAGAGATCAAGGACCGCAGCGCAGAACCGTAACAGAAACGACAAGAGTTACATTTTGACACCTAATCTCAAGCCCCGGTATTCCCAAGCGCGCCCACTGCACGCGCGCATCTCTCAGGCACAGCCATCCACGGGCTGTTGTTGTCTCAACAACTAACTCAGCAGTTCACTCACGCAATTTCCAACAGAAGCAAATAGAACAACGAACTTGTATCTGCCCGTTTTTCTATTCCAGGCAGCAACAGCTCGTCTAGCACCACGGAAGAGGAAACAAACTCACTCACGAAACGGAGAAACGATGAAACGGTTCTTGTGGTCCAGTACACTCATTCTGTTAATCAGCAGCGCAACGGCGCAGACGGGTGCAAACCCCAAGGCCGCTGCCCCGAAGTCCACCGCGAAGAGATCCCCTGCTCCAGTCCGCGTGAGCGCCAAAGAAATACAGGAGTTGCGTGATGCTTTGGCCGCACAGCAAGAGCGAGCCGACGAGCAACGCCAACAACTTGACGAAGTCAAGTCCCAGCTGCAGCAATTGCTGGAGGCAACCCGGCAAGCCAACGCCTCGGCGCAGAAAGTGCAGGGAAGTGCCGAACAGGCGCAGACCACCACTGCGCAAGCTGAGCAATCAGCCGCCGAGGCCCAGCGACTGGCCGACCAGGCCTCGTCCAGCGCTGCGGAAGCGAAGACTGCCCTCACCGTCGCGGACAAGAAATCCAAGGAAGAAGACAAAAAGCTTAGTGCTCTGCAAGACGTAGTGGGGCGCTTCCGCTTCAATGGCGACATCCGGGTGCGCGGCGAAAGTTTTTTCCAGGACGGCGTGCCTGACCGGAACCGCGGCCGCATTCGTGTGCGTTTCGGCGTGGACGGCAAGCTGAACGAAGACTTTATTGGCGGCCTTGCCCTGGCTACTGGTTCCCTGGGCGACCCAACCACCACCAACGAAACTTTCACCAATTTCTTCGATCGCAAGACGATTGGTCTGGACCGCGGCTACATCACCTATAACCCAGTCGCACATCGCTGGCTCTCGCTGACCGGCGGCAAGTTCGCCTACGCCTGGAACCGCACCCAGGTCACCGGCGACCCGGACATCAATCCCGAAGGCTTCAACGAAAAGTTTTCCTGGGACCTGAACACGCGGGTAGTAAAGAATTTCACGGTTGATCTTATGCAATTGCTGTACAACGAAGCTTCTGCGGGAACTGATTCCTACTCGCTGGGTGGGCAGGTGTCGGCAAAGATCCAAGTTGGGCGCCTTACCACTACTCCAACTTTCACGGCCATCAAGTGGAACAATCCAGATTCAATTCTCCAGGCCAGCGCCTTCGCCGTGCAGGCGACTACGACGACAGGCGGCCTGCAGGTTCCCGGAGAAGGGCCGGGCTGCGGAAAGGGTTCAGGACTGCCGACTGTGCCACCATGCGCGTTTTCCGCCAACGGCATGACGAATGCCACGTACAACGACCCGAGCGGCAAGCCGCACTTCTTTTCTCAATTTCTGTACGCCGACTTCATCCTGAACAACCAGATCAAGACCACCTCGGACAGGTTTCCCATCAACCTATTGCTGGAGTACGAAAACAATCTGGACGCAAAAGATCATCCCCTGGCGCCAACCGGAAACGGAGTTGCCCTGACCGGGCTGGGCAAGCAGTCCCACACCTACCTCGCTGATATCGGCCTAGGTCAAACTAAAAACAAGAATGACTTCCAGATTGGATATGCATGGCTGCGAGAGGAACAGGACGCCGCCATCGCATCCTTCGCCGAAAGCGACCAGCGCGCGCCCACCAATATTCTGCAGAATCGTTGGTACGCGCTATGGAAACTACAGGCCAACACCGTGGCCAGCTATACCTTCTGGTACGGGCGCACCCTGCACAGCAACCTGCAGCACGCCGTACTGGCGACGGGAGTCACTCCGGGGCAGCAGGAACCTTACCTCAAGCGCATGCAGGTTGATCTGATTTATTCATTCTAAGATCGAACACGAGGGATGTTCTACAATTGGACCGTCGGTCGGCTGCGCTGCCGGCCAACGGTGTCTATTTGCTCGATTCAGATTCGAGCTTGCTCCTCGGTATACATGCGGGGGCGAGACTAAGAAATGATTTCGCGACGAGATTTTCTTACAGCAGTCTCCGGAGCGACAGCAACCGCTTTGCTCCCGCGCTTCACATGGGCCTCAGGTCCCACTATAGAGGTTCCGGGCAAAGCTGGCATGATCGTGCGCTCGGCCCGCTTTCTCGACTTGGAGATGCCACCGGAGTTTTTTGATTCGTGGCTTACTCCCGTGCCGCATTTCTTCGTCCGCAATCACATGCACGAGCCCAGTACGTTAAATGCTGACTCATGGAGGCTGAGTGTCGGCGGGGAGGTAGAGAACCCATTCACTGTAAACCTGTCGGAGCTGGCAAAGTTGGAACCACGCTCCGTCACCAATACGCTGGAGTGTGCGGGAAACGGACGCGCCTTTCAACAACCCAAAGTTCCGGGCGTGCAGTGGCAACGCGGCGCCGTTGGAACGGCACGATTCAGCGGTCCGCGCTTGCGCGACCTTCTGCACCGTGCGGGTATAAAACCCGCCGCCAAGCATGTGATGCTTCGCGGTCTCGACGAAATTCCCGGGAACGTGCCACCATTCATTCGCAGCATTCCAATTGATAAAGCGACGGATGCCGATACGCTGATCGCTACCCACATGAACGGAGCTCCGCTGGCCCGGCATCACGGCTTTCCCGCCCGCGCCCTGGTGCCGGGATGGATCGGAGCCGCGTCCTGCAAATGGCTGACGGAGATCAAAGTTCTCGACCAGGAATTTGAGGGCAACTTCATGAAGCCGGGATACCGAATGCCCAACCACTTGATTTCTCCCGGCGGGGACGTAAATCCCGAGGATACTCATCCCATTACCTCGCTAGGCGTGAAGTCGGTTATTGCCCAACCCGGCGACGGTTCATCTCTGAAGTCCGGTTTGTTGAAGATTCGCGGCGCCGCCGGGGCGGGCGAAGCCTCCGTCACCCGCATGGAAATCTCGACCGACGGCGGAACTACCTGGCACGCCGCGCACCTCGGCAACCAGCAAGCCCGCTATGCCTGGCGGTTCTGGGACTACGTGTGGAACGCTCCCAAGGCAGGTGAATACACGATTATGTCCCGCGCGACCGATGATCAGGGACGCACGCAACCGAAAACCGGAGCCTGGAATCCGAGCGGATATCTCTTTAACGCAATCGATCAGGTGAAGATCCATGTCGTCGCATGACAGACTCGGGCGATGGGCATGGGCGATTACCCCGCTGTGCTTGATCGCTCCAGGGTTGTTGCCAGCTCAAGCTCCCGAGTTGCCGGCCGGTGCGGTTCAAAACAAGGTGCGCACTGCCTGTACCGAGTGCCACGATTCGCGCATCATCATGCAGCAACGGTTAAGCAACAAGGCATGGTCCAAGGAAGTCGACAAGATGATCAAATGGGGAGCCGTCGTCGACCCCAATGACCGCAACGCATTCATCGAATATTTAAGTACCAACTTCCCTCCGGAAAAGGCGACCTACCCCAGTGAGAGAGCCGGAACTGAGAAGAGGAAGTAGCGCCTCGACTTTCGGTTCGGGGTGGTCTCAGAAATCCAAGCATTATTGTCCTCTGCTAAACTGCCGGAGGGTCGGGCGCGTACCGCTCCGAAATCCAAGTAACACTTTCTGAGTCAGGGAGAGCACAATTGGCCGTTCTAGTCGTCGGAGGAGCAGGATACATAGGCAGTCACACCGTTCACGCGCTCAAGCGCCGCGGCTATGAACCCATCATTTACGACAATCTGAGTGCCGGCCATGCCTCGCTCGCGCAGGGCTTCGAGTTGGTGGTCGGGGATATCTCCGACACCGCCAAACTGGCGCCTCTGCTGCAGCGGGTTGACGCAGTGATGCACTTCGCTGCCCACGCCTACGTAGGTGAATCGGTAATCAATCCCAGAAAATATTTCCAGAACAACGTGCTGGGCGGAGTTACCTTGCTGAATACGGTCCTCGACTCGAAAGTCCGCAAGTTTATTTTCTCCTCCAGTTGCGCCATCTACGGTACCCCGGCAAGAGTGCCCATCTCCGAGGACTTGCCGCGCGTCCCGGTAAATCCCTACGGCGTCACCAAATTGATTTTTGAGCAGGCCCTCGAGGCCTACGGTCCCGCCTACAAGCTGGGTTATGTTTGTCTTCGTTACTTCAACGCTGCCGGGGCCGACGAATCCGGAACCATCGGCGAGATACACAGTCCTGAAACGCACTTGATCCCCTCGGCGTTTGAAGCCATCCGCGGCCAGCGGCCGGCCCTCGATATTTTCGGCGACAAATACCCCACTCCCGACGGCACCTGTGTGCGCGATTACATCCACGTCAGCGACTTGGCCGAGGCGCATGTTCTGGCCCTGGAATATTTAGCGGGCGGGTTGTCTCAGGCCGTCAACCTGGGAACTGGCCACGGACATTCCGTGCGCGAGATTCTCTCCACCATCAAGCGTGTGACAGGACGGGAGGTTCCCAGCCGCGTGGCGCCGCCTCGCCCCGGAGATCCCGCAGAGCTGGTGGCCGACCCGACGCGAGCTGAAAAACTGCTGAAGTGGAAGGCCAAGCGGTCGCTTGACGAGATTGTGGCCACGGCGTGGAAATGGAACGAACACGTGCGCAAGGCGGGAAATTGAAAGTCCGGCCAGTAATGCCGGTACAAAAAGCAAAGCGCTATCGACCCAGCGTCCAGGAGGCTGGAGGACGCTACGATAGCGCTGCCTGTATTGGCCCGAACTAGGGAAAGTCTAGGCCGGGGATTGCACCAATTCTAGTGCATTGTCGGATACCTCAGAAAATCTATTCTGCCCAACTAAGCTTTAAGTTTTTCTCGAATCACCAATCGCTTAGCGGCATTTGTTAATGCAATTTCTAAACCCGTCAGATGCCGCTCCTCGGTGAGATAACTGATCACCATCATGCGCAGCACGCTTTCTCCCCGGACCTTGGTCTCGGAGATCCATCGGCCACCGTCGCGCGTGACCTCTTCCACAATGGCATCGTGGTCCGCTGCCAGCTGCTGCGAGGTCCCACCCGCCGGCTTGAGTCGAAAGGTGACGATCGGAAGCATCGGCGGCACTGCCAACTCGAAGTCTTCCGAAGCCTTCACCCAGGCGACGAAGCTCCTCGAGAGCTTGAGCTGACGGTCGATCAGCTCTTCGTACGCCTGCCGTCCATGCACCCGCAAGGTCAGCCACAGCTTCAGTGAGTTCATGCGCCGGGTCCATTGCGTGCTGATACGCGAGTTGTCGGGCAATTGCGCGCCGGCCGCTTTGGGCATGTATGGGGCGGCCACGGAAAACGCTCGCTCCAGAATCTCCGGATGGCTGGTCAGGATCACGCCCGCGGCAAAAGGCATGGCCATCCACTTATGCGGGTCGACGGTAATTGAATCCGCCCGCTCGATGCCCCTGACCAGGGCGCGATGCTGGTTGGAGAAAATCGCGACGCCTCCGTAAGCGCCGTCCACGTGCAGCCACAGTTGGTATTGACGGCAGACTTCCGATATCGCGATCAGGTCATCTACGGTCCCTGAGTTAGTGGTTCCCGCAGTGGCCACCACGCAGAACGGTTTCCGTCCCGCCGCCAGATCTTGAGTAAGGGCCCGTTCCAACATTTCAGGATCGAGTTGCGCGGCCTCGTTCACCGCAATCCGCCGCAGCGCTTTGCGTCCGATCCCCAACAACCCCGCAGACTTGTCGAGCGAATGATGTGATTCAGCCGATGCGTACAAAACAGGCTGGCCGCCGATCGCCGCCACGCCTTCCTCCACCACGTTGGGAAATTTTGACGCCAGCGCCAAAGCCAGGCCGCTGAAGTTGGCTTCGTTACCTCCGCTGGTGAAGGTCCCGTTGAATGTCCCGGGCCAGCCCACGCGCTCGCCGATCCAGCGCATGGTCTCCAGTTCAATCTTCGACGCCAGTTGCGAACGAGCCAGCGTCGCCAGTTGCGGATTGAGTCCTGCCACTAGTGCTTCGGCCAACACTCCCATATAGGTTGGCGTAGGGTTCATCAGTCCAAAATAGTTGGCGCTGGGAACGTGAAAGCCCTTCTCCACCATCTCAAGGCACAGTTCGTCCAGAACCTGCTCTGCATCCGCGCCCTGCTCGGGGAGTGCGTCGTGAAGCGGCCCGTAACTGCGCTGCTCCAGCGGAAGCTGTACCGCACGATCGGGCAGGGAAGTGAAGAAGGAGTCAATCTGATCGATCAGACGGTAGCCCAGCCGACGCCGGGTTTCAGAGTCGAAGTCGAAGCGCATAGGTTCGATTTTAGACGCGCTGCGGCCAACGACAGAGACGAAAGATTGTGGCCACAGACAGGACAGAAAATAACAATCGAGACAATAGTGGGAAAGAAACCGGGAGCCTCGCCTCACGAGTCCCGTTGGAGACTTACGTTCCGAATCGCTCGGCGGCGCGAGCCTTCGCTTTCGCGGCTTCTTCCTCCCGGTTCTTCGGCGGGGCATTGGTCTCGAGCGACCGGAGAAAACGACTTGAGATGCCGGCTATTTCATCGATTGCGCTCAAGAAGGCGTCTTCGTTCGCCTTGGACGGCTTGCTAAAGCCGCTGATTTTTCTCACGAATTGCAGGGAAGCGGCCCGAACCTCGTCGTCCGTGACTGGCGGATCGAAGTTAAAGAGGGTTTTGATATTTCTGCACATGCACTGTGACCTCAAGCAATCGGAACGTCACCGGAGCGTACAAGACGTTCCTTTATTCACACAGAGTCTATTTTAACAACCTGCTCGATTGAATCATCTGCGCGAGGCTTTCGAGAGCGGCGCAGTTTTCGCAAAAACGACCCCACTAATTCTTCGGGGATTTTGAAATTACACCACTACGCGGCTTTCGACAGTACCTCGCTTTCGATCCGTCTGTCCCAAGAGCTGTGATCCCTGAATGAATCCCGAGACGGCTCCTACCCTGGCTACCGATCCAGCGCTGCTTGGTGTTCTCAATGAACTGATCGGTCGCGAACCAATCTTCCATCGCCCTGAATGGGGCACGACGAGGGCTCATTTCGAAAACATGACGACCGCTGACTCTTGGGAAGTGGGGGCTTCTGGTCGTCCTTACGGCAGAGAAGATGTGCTGGCCGAATTGGAGCGACGTCAACAGGTTCAGACCGTTGACGTGTGGGAAGCAGCAGGCTTTCATTGTCGAGAGCTGCCCAAGGATTTTTACCTGTTGACTTAACTCTGCTCCAAAACAATGAGCGCTTAACCCGCCGTTCAACAATCTGGCAACGGACGCCTGAGGGTTGGAAGATCGTCTTTCATCAGGGCACCATCGTTCAGGATTCATGAAAACCGGGTGCCGCACCTTTCGTTGTTGAAACGTGGGATTCCTGGGACGCGTTGCGCTTGGGATTTCTCTTGACTCTCGTTTCGAAGACCCACCGCTCGTGCCCGCACCAACCCTTTTCGCAAACACGCGAAAGAGGGTGGGGGCACCCGGGCTTAGGTGAGCCCTACTTCTCCGTGTCTGCGGCGTCCTCTATGGTGGCTTTCTCCGGCCGGAGCAGTGGAAACAGGATCACGTCGCGGATGGTATGCGAATCGGTCAACAGCATGGCCAGCCGATCTACTCCTACTCCAACTCCTCCTGCCGGGGGCATGCCATATGACAGGGCACGGATGTAATCCTCATCCATCTGATGGGCTTCGTCGTCGCCGCGCTCTCGTTCCTGCAATTGCTGTTCGAAGCGCCGACGCTGGTCTTCGGGATCGTTCAATTCGCTGAAGCCGTTGGCAATTTCCATCTTTCCGCCAAAGATTTCCCAGCGCTCGGTCCAATCCGGCTCGTCCGCCTTCTGCTTGGACAGTGGCGACACAGCAGTGGGAAACTCGTAAATAATCGTTGGCTGAATCAGATGCTCCTCGGCCGCCGCCTCGAACAGGGCGGCGATAGTCTTTCCCGCTGGCTCCTTCGGATCGTATGCGACATGGGCATGCGCCGAATTAAAGCGCTTCACCAGTGCTTCTACCCCGTCGTACGACGAGAATTCTGAGATCTGGGGCTTTGCACCGGCGTCCTCCGGCCAATACTGAATAATGGCCTCTCGCATGGTCATCCGCCGCCAGTTCGACCCAGCCCAATCAATCTCGTCCTCGCCCCACTTGGTTTTCGTCCCGCCGGTTACGTCTTTCGCAGCCTGCTCAATCAGTTGCTGGGTCAAATCCATCACACCGCGATAGTCCGTGTAAGCCTGGTAGAACTCGAGCATCGTGAACTCGGGATTCCAGCGCCAGCCCAGTCCCTCGTTGCGAAAATTGCGATTGATTTCGTATACCCGATCAAACCCGCCCACCGTCAGTCTTTTCAGGTACAACTCCGGCGCGATACGCAGAAAGAGGTCCATGTCGAGAGTGTTGTGGTGCGTAACAAACGGGCGAGCCACCGCTCCGCCTGCAATCGGCTGCATCATCGGCGTTTCCACTTCGACAAATCCATGCGCTTCCATGAAGCGTCGTAGCGACTGCACCAGCTTGCTGCGCTTGAGAAACACTTCGCGTACCTCGGGATTCATGACCAGGTCAACGTAGCGTTGCCGGTAGCGCAGTTCAACATCAGTCAACCCATGCCACTTCTCCGGAAGCGGCAACAGGTCTTTGGAGAGGAATGTAATCTCTTCTACGTGCACCGAGAGCTCGCCCGTGCGAGTACGAAACAGATATCCGCTGACTCCGATGTGATCGCCAAGATCGAGCAGTTTGTAGAGCTCGAAGCCCTTTTCTCCCACCGCATCTTTCTTGACGTAGATCTGCAAGCGTCGTCCATCCTGCTGCAGATGGGCGAACCCGGCCTTCCCCATCAACCTGATAGCCATGATGCGCCCGGCCACGCGTACGTTGACTCGCGGATTTTCCAGCTGCTCGGTAGTCTTGTCCGAGTATTCCGCCAGAATCTGCGAAATGGTATGGGTGAATTCGTACTTGCGGGGATAGACCTGCTGTCCCAGAGCTTCAATCTGCTTCAGCTTCTCCCGCCGCAATTCGTAAATTTTCTCGTCGAGTGCCAAAGGGTTCCTTTGTTTAGCGATCGCCAGTGAACAGACCAAAAGGGCAACAGTGAATAGCGATTATAAACAAGCAGGAGAAAGGGTACTTCCGGATCGTCAGACTTTCAGGAGCTCGAGATAGATCGCCATTCCAACCACTGCATCGACACCCATGGCGTCCAGGCGATCGACCTCTTCCTGTGTCCTGATTCCCCCGGCCGCAATCAGCCGTTTTGCTGTCACACTGCGTAGCTCGGAAACCACATCGAGCGGCATCCCCAGCATCAGCCCCTCGGTATCGATGTGGGTGTAGAGAAAGCCGCTGCACCAGGATTCAAGAGCGCGAATCATTTGCGTTGCGGAAATCTCCGTAAGCTCCCGCCATCCGCGAATTGCGACCTTGCCGCCCTTGGAATCCACTGCAAAAATTAACTTGTCCGCGCCCGCCTGGCTCGCAAGTTGCTTGGCAAATGTGCTGTGGATTTTGCCCTCCCTGATCAGGGATGACCCGATAATCACGCGCAAGGCGCCATCGCCCAGCAGTTGCTGTGCCCTCTCCGCCGTGCGAATTCCGCCGCCTACCTGGCAAGGCAGCCGCCGTAGAAGAGAAGACACCAATTGCCGGTTGTCTCCCTGCCCAATAGCGGCATCGAGGTCAATAATCTGGACCAAAGGGTACTTCGCGAAGCGCTCCAGCCAAGGCTCGAAGTCATCGAACTCGAGCGCCTTTTTCTCTCCTTGCACTAGCTGAACGATCTTGCCACCCATCAGGTCAATCGCAGGGATCAGCATGGCCACCTCATGGGGATTCCAGCGGCTTGCAACTCCTGCTTGAGGTCGCCGATCGGCGTCACGCCCAGGTGGAAAATGGACGCCGCCAGCGCCGCGTCTGCCCGCCCGTCACGAAAAACATCCACGAAATGCCCCGCCGCTCCTGCGCCTCCGGACGCGATCACAGGAATGTTCACGGCATTCACAACCGCCCGCGTCAATTCGCAATCGAAGCCATCGCGCATGCCGTCACGATCGATCGATGTGAGCAGGATTTCACCGGCGCCACTCTGCTCTGCTTCGCCGGCCCATTCCACCGCGTCGCGTCCGGTAGCGTCCCGGCCTCCGGTCGCTCTAACTCCGAATGACACACCGTTACCGTTGCTGACGCGCAGAGCGTCAATGGCAACGATCACCGCCTGCGAACCATAACGGTGGGCAATTCGGCCAATCAATGTAGGATCAGCCAGCGCGGCGGAATTGACGGCGACCTTGTCTGCTCCGGCGTCGAACACGGCTGCGGCATCGTCGAGCGAGCGGATGCCCCCGCCCACCGTGAATGGAATGAACAACTGCTGCGCCGTCCGACGCACCACGTCGAGCAGAGTGGAACGTTGCTCGTAGGTCGCGGAAATATCCAGCAGCACCACTTCATCGGCTCCCGCGCGGCCGTGGGTCAAGGCCAGGGCGGCGGGATCGCCGGCATCGCGCAGGTCAGTAAATTGCACGCCTTTCACCACGCGTCCCGCGTCCACGTCCAGGCAGGCGACGATGCGTTTGGTCAACATTTGCGATTCAAACCCCTACAGTTCACAAAAATTGCGTAGAAGATGAAGCCCCGCTGTCCCTGACTTTTCAGGATGAAACTGCACTCCGAAGAGATCACCGCGCTCCACCACCGCGGAAAACGATCCGCCATACTCACACGTGCCCACGGTGGCTTCGACCAGTGGGGCCCGGTAGGAGTGGGTGAAGTAGACGAAAGAATTCTCGGGAAGTCCACGTAGCAGGCGAGAGGCGCCGCCAACCTGCAACTGGTTCCATCCTACGTGTGGGGATTTCACCGTCACAGGGAATTTCTCGCATTCGCCCTCGAACAGCCCCAAGCCCCGGAGTTGGGGTGCCTCCCGGCTCGACTCAAACATCCACTGCATGCCCAGACAAATACCGAGCAGAGGGACCTGCCGGTTGATCGCTTTCACCACTGCGTCTTGCAGCGCCCCAGACAGGGCTGTGGTGGCCTCGAAATTTCCCACGCCCGGCAGAACGATCTTGCGGGCCCGCGCGATCTCGGCCGGGTCGGCAGTGATTGCCGACTCATATCCGAGATGGTCGAAGGCTTTTTTTACCGAGGCGAGATTTCCGGCTTGATAGTCAACGATTGCGATCACAGTAGTCCTTTCGTGCTGGGCAACAGCCGTGCCATCCGCCGGTCACGCCAGCAGGCTGCCCGCAGCGCCCGCGAGAAAGCCTTGAACAGAGATTCGATTTTGTGGTGGTTGGAGCGTCCGTACAACACGCGGGCATGAACGTTGGCGCGGGCCCCCCGGGCGAATCCCTCGAAGAAGTCGTAGACGAGTTCGGCTTGCAGGTCGCCGACGAGCCGTTGCCGCACCTTTGTGTCAACCACACTCGACGCGCGCCCGCCGAAGTCAACTGCCGCAAGGCCGAGAGTCTCATCCATCGGCATGACAAAATATCCGGCGCGCAGAACTCCGCGCTTCGACCCCAGGGCCTTGTGGAATGCCTCCCCCAGAACGATGCCCACATCTTCGACCGTATGGTGCTGGTCCACATCGAGGTCGCCCTGAGCCCGCAGTTCAAGATCGAATCCTCCGTGCCGGGCAAACAGTTCCAGCATGTGATCGAAGAACCGGATGCCAGTCGACACCTTGTACTGGCCCCGTCCGTCGATGTTCAGCACCGCTCGGATCGCGGTTTCCTGCGTCTTGCGTTCGATCGAAGCCCGTCTCATGCCGGCCTCCTTTCTCCCCAGCCAATTTCCTTCAACGTCTCGCCCAGCGCGCCCAGCAGGCGTTCCGTGTGTTCCTCCCAGCCTGCGGTGATGCGAACGCATCCATCGCAGCCGAAATCGGAAGACCGATCGCGCACCAGGATCCCACGCCTTCGCATCTCTTGGACAAAGTCCGCATGGCTGGGCCCGATTCGCGCCAGCACAAAATTTGCCTGACTCGGCCAGAAGGGAATCCCCAGGGCACGGAATTCTTCTTCCAACCGGTTCCGACTGGCCTGCACCTGGGCCACATAGCGGCGAACGTATTCCTGGTCCGCCAGCGCTTGCGGCAAACACGCCAGTGCTATCCCATTCACGTTGTAAGGCGAGCAAGAGCGCCGCAGACTCTGTATTTGTTCCGCCGCACCTGCCAGCACGCCCACCCTGAAACTGGCCATGCCGTAGGCCTTCGAAAATGTTCGCGCAATGAAAAGGTTCTCCACCTGGCCGGCGTATTCGAGAAGCGACTCGCCATAGAATTCGAAGTAAGCCTCATCCACCAGGACCGCGGCCTGGGGCGCGCTCCGGGCAATCAGCAGCAAATCTTCCGGGGACGCTACCGCGCCCGTGGGATTGTTCGGGTTCGCGATGGCGATGAGGCGTGTCTTCGGTGCCGTCGTGTGCGCCATCACTTTGGCCGTGGGAAAACGAAAATCTTTGTCCGACGGAATCGGAATGACCCGTGCTCCGGTCGCACCCGCGCAGATCTGGTACATCGCGAAGGTCGGTACCACAATCAACGCGTCGTCCTTCGCTTCCAGGTACGCTTCGCAGACCAGGTGAATTGCTTCGTCCACGCCATTCGTCAGCAACACCTGCGCGGGTTGCAACCCCAGAAACGACGCGACCTCACGTTCCACCGGCTCGCGCTCCGGATAACATGCCATCTGCTCCGGCTGCAGCTGGCGCAAGCGCTCGATCACTCGCGGAGAACATCCGCCGGTATTTTCGTTGAAATCGAGCCGCAGCCCGGAGCGGTCGCCCAGGGGCGGCTGGTACTGCTTCAACTTACGGACGGCCTGACGCGCTTCAAGCATGGCCGTACCTCAGCTCTATGGAGCGAGCATGAGCCCGAAGCCCCTCAGCCTCAGCCAGTGCCAGAAGTGACGGCGCAATTTTCCGCAGGCCTGCGCGCGAGATTTCCTGCACTGTCACGAGCTTAACGAAGTCGAATACGCTCAACCCTCCGCGGAAGCGTGCGGCGCCCCCAGTCGGCAATACGTGATTTGGCCCTGATCCATAGTCCCCCGCGGCTTGCGCCGAGTAGTCTCCGAGGAAAATTGAACCCGCGCTAACAATGCCCGGCAGCTTCTCGCGAGTGGTCGTCAAGTGTTCCGGCGCAATGCGGTTTGTCCAGTCAAGCGCCTGGGTTGGGGATGTGGTTAGCAGCACGGCTCCATGTCTTTTCAGCGACTGCTGAGCAATCGTATTCCCGCGCGCCAGCGCATCCACCGACCGCGAAATCGCGGCCGCAAACTTCTGCGATTTCGTGACCAGCAGCACCAGCGCGTCCGGATCATGTTCCGCTTGTGCAACCAGATCAGAAGCTACAAAGGACGGCTCGCCCCCGTCACACAGGATCAGCCCCTCGGTCGGACCCGCCAAAAAGTCGATAGCGCAATCAAACGCCACAACTTTCTTGGCCGTGGTCACAAACATATTCCCCGGCCCGACAATCTTGTTTACGCGAGGAACGCTTTTCGTTCCGTAGGCCAGGGCCGCGATCGCTTGCGCGCCGCCGATGCGGTAGAACTCACGCACTCCCAACAGCGCCGCCGCCGCCAGCGTCGCTGGGGCCGGGCGAGGCGAAACCACTCGAATATCTTTCACGCCCGCCACCTGCGCCGGAATCACGGTCATTAGCAAAGTTGAGGGCAGGGGATAGCGTCCGCTGGGCACGTAACATCCGACCGAGCTGAGCGGCCGTATCAGTTGACCCAACCTCCGCCCCTGCATCACGTGTTCCCACTCCGCAGGTTTCTGCCACTCGCAGAAAGCCCGTATATTGCCCGCCGCGGTGTCCAGCGCCATTCGCAACTCCCGTGATGCAGCTTTCAGCGCGGTTTGCATCTCCTCTTCCGAAACGCGCAATGGATCGCGCGCTTCGAGACCATCCCACTTTTTTGCATATCGCCGCAGGGCCCTGTCCCCATCCCTTCGCACGCTCTGGACGATGCGGCGCACGCGGGGCTCTAGCGCATCAAGCTTCTGTCCACGTTGCTCCAGTTTCCGCACATAACTTTCGGCAGCACGTCCTTCGAGAATCCGCATTACATGACCACCTTGTTCAGCGGATATTCGACAATGCCCTCGGCGTTCGCCGCTTTCAGACGCGGAATGATCTCCCAGGCGGCCGACTCTTCAATAATGGTGTTCACCGCGACCCATGCGTCATCGCTTAGCGGGGCCACGGTCGGCTTCTGCAGGGCCGGGAGCACACCCAGCACAGCAGCCAAATCCGATTTGCGGACATTCAGCATTAGCCCGACCCGGCCCTGGGCCTCCATCGCGCCACGCAGCATTACCGCCAGGTTTTCGATCTTGCGGCGCTTGGCGGCGTCTTTCCACGCGGAAGTGTTGGCGATGATCTGGGTATTGGATTCTAGAAGGGTGTCGATAATACGGAGGTGATTCGCCCGCAGCGAACTGCCCGTCTCGGTGACTTCCACGATGGCGTCCGCCAACGTTGGAGGCTTCACCTCGGTCGCTCCCCAGGAAAACTCCACGTGGACGCTGACACCTTTCTTGTCAAAATAATTTCGCGTCACGTTCACCAGTTCAGTGGCGACGATGCAGTTAGTAAGATCTTCCGCGCGCTGGTACGCGGAAGCCTCGGGCACAGCTAAAACCCACCGCACTTTGCCCCGGCTCTGCTTGGCGTAAATCAGGTCGGCCACGGTCACAACCTCGAGGCCGCTTTCCATCACCCAGTCGAGCCCAGTCAGCCCCGCATCAAGCACGCCATGCTCCACATAGCGAGCCATTTCCTGGGCGCGAATCAGCATGCACTCGACATCGGGATCGGCGGTGCTCGCGGAGTACGACCGGCCGTTGGTGTAGACGTTGAGTCCGGCACGCGCAAATAGCTGCAATGTTGCCTCCTGCAAACTCCCCTTAGGGATACCGACACGAAGCTTCATGACAACGATCCTTCGGTCTGGGCAGATTGCTTGGTGACTGGCAAGCTCTCGGTGAAGCAGGACCGCGTTCCGTTATGGCAGACCACGCCTTCCCCCTGCACCCGCACCTGCAGCAGAACCGTGTCGCGATCGCAGTCGGTCGAAGCTGAGATTACTTCGAGCCGGTTGCCGGAGGTCTCGCCCTTGGTCCATAGCTGGTTGCGGGTGCGGCTGAAGAAGGTGACATAGCCGGCCCCCAAGGTCTGGTGGAATGCGTCGCGATTCATAAAGCCCAGCATCAGCACCTCGCCGCTCGCCGCGTCCTGCACGATGGCGGGCAGCAACCCCTGCATCTTGTCGAAGTTAATTTCTTGGCTCATGGTTTGTTTGGACATGAATTCTCCGAATTTGTGGCTAACAACAAAAAGCCCGCTGTCGCATATCGCGTCAGCGGGCCGAATCTTGGTGATTGAGTTCTAACCTATCTCAGCACACCCCCGCAAACACGTTGTGCACATGATGGTGATGGTGCAGATGGGAACGAAAACTCATCGCTAAAAACATACCGGATGCCACGGCTGGTGTCAAAGCTTTAATCGGCACCTCAGGGCCGCCACGACCCACGTGGGGACAACCGGCCCTCCGCTGTCCGGCGGAGCGAAGCTCCGCTACAGCTACCTATCTTTGATAGACTTTCCCGCATGTACCCGGGAATTACCGGCGCCCATGTCCTCCTCTACAGCGACCACCCGGAGGCCGACCGCGCCTTCTTTCGCGACATTCTCAATTTTCCCGCGGTGGACGCCGGTAGGGGCTGGCTCATCTTTGCTCTGCCTCCCGCAGAAGCCGGAATTCACCCCTCCGACGGCGAAAAGCGTCAGCTCCACAGCGGCAGGCGTCTCCTGGGGTCAGTTCTATACCTGATGTGCGACAACCTTCCTGCGCTGATGAAGTCTCTCCTGGCCAACGGCATTAAGTGCTCTCCCGTCGAAACCGAAGGCTGGGGAATCAAGACGACGATTCAATTGCCCAGCGGCGGCGAGGTTGGTCTCTATCAGCCCACGCACCCAACGGCCCTTGGCTTAACCTAAGCGTCCCCCAACTGCTGGCAATCGTTCGAACCGATCCCAACTCAGTGAGCTGGTTTGTGAGCTGGTTTGTTGACATTGCATTGCCGCGAGAGTAGGGTTCCGGCGAAACCGCACTAACAGTAATTTTGTACAGCACCGGCGTTCTCGCGAAGCCGGTAACTCGTTGGGGAGGAACAAAAATGAATAGAAAACCATGGGGGATGTTTGCGTGTGTGTGCACGCTCGCCATGCTGGCCGCTTCTGCCGCACCGGCTTGCGCGCAAGACGAAGTCAAAGAGAAACCGCCGATGTACAGCTACGTCGGCTTCTGGAATATTCCGCGCGCACAATGGGCGGAGATGGAAAAGAACAATGCGTCCGAACAGAAAATACTGGACAAGGCGCTGGCCGATGGCGCCATCGTAGCGTACGGCAACGACCTGAATATCGTGCATACGGCGGACGGGATGACGCACGACGACTGGTGGTCAGCCATGTCCATGGGCGCGATGCTGAACGTGCTGGACAAGTTCTACAAGTCGGGTACGCCTACTTCACCCGTACTCGCCAGCGCCACCAAGCACACGGACGGCATATTTGTCAGCCGGTATTACAACTGGCGTTCGGGTACCTACAAGGGTGCCTACACCCGCGTAGGCTATTACAAACTGAAGCCTGATGCGCCTGAGCACGCGACTGAAATGCTCAGCAAGACGTTCATCGTTCCGCTACTGGAAAAGCTTTTGGCCGACGGATCGATTGTTGAGTACGAAATCGATACGGAAGCGGTCCACACCGAAGGTCCCGGAGCGTTCTGGATCGACGTGATCTCGCCCAATGCCGAAGGCCTGGACAAATTGAATGCAGCGTTGCTCGATCGGGCCAAGACGAACCCGCTGGCCGGCCACGCATTCGATTCGATGATTGACTCATCAGCGCACCGCGATAGCCTGTCGACCTCAACCGTCACTTACAAGTAGTGCCCCTCCGCGCGTGGCGGCTGCGTTCTTAACGCCAGCCGCCGCTGCGGCTGATTCCGCGCATCAAGTCCATATCTTGAAGGAGGCGGTCGTCAGCGGTAGTATTAGGGGCACGCAAGCTTCGGCAGGCAAATTGGCTAGAGGAGTTCGATGCCGCAAAACTACGTGCCTATATTTATCTTCATAGCTTTTGTAGGAATTCTGATCCCAGTCACCCTGCTCGCGGCCAAGCTGGTACGTCCTGACAATCCCAGCAAGACCAAATTGATGCCCTATGAGTGCGGCATCGACCCCATAGACAGCTCCCGCGGACGATACACCGTTCGCTATTACATCGTCGCCATCCTGTTCGTCGTCTTTGACGTGGAAACGATTTTCCTGTTCCCGTGGGCGGTGCAGTTCAAGGCGCTAGGCCTGTTCGGATTGATCGAGATGCTGATCTTCCTCCTCATTCTGGTCGTAGGCTACATCTGGATCTGGAAAAAAGGCGCCCTGGAATGGGTGTGACCGGGTAGGGGGCCAGATGTTCTCATCTGCCCGGCGGAACGCTCCGCAAGGTTCTTACTTTCCCAACACGTCGACCCTCAATGCCGAATCTGCCCAGCTCCGAAACCTTTACCGCCAGCCGCTGGACTAAAGGCAATCTGTTCTTCCCGGTGCGCATCATCGTCACCCCGCAGCACGTCAGCCGGGTAAAATCCCGCCTGTTCGGCAGCAATGAGGAGAGCATCGCTCTGGGAAAGGTCGCCTCGGTGCAGATTTCGACAGGAGTGATCTGGTCCAACATTCGCATCGATTCCTCCGGCGGCACTGACCCCATCACCAGCCACGGGCATCGCAAGGCCGACGCCCTCCGAATTCGCGAGCTGATCGAAAGTTACCAGGCGGAGCAAAGGAAGTAAGCAATTCGGCTCGCAAATTCATGAACCACGAATTTAGGAACGACCGCCGTCTTCTCCGCGATTGACACTTACTTTGCAAGCTGTTAAAAGTTAACGTTCTTCTAAACGTACACGGCGCCGGAGGTTTGTACCTTCCGTAGCTATGCCTGAGGACACAAAAGCCCCCGCACCTCCGCCGACTGGTGAGCCGAAGCCCTCGGCGGGCGAACCCGTTTCTGGCAGCGCTCAGTCGTCCCCGGAAAAACCAGCACCGCCGAAAGCCGCTGAGCACGCCGCGCCTCCCAAACCGACTGGTCCGGTTCCAGTTCCGTGGGATTCCCCGATGATTGCCCGGCTTCGGGGACAGCATGGCTCCGGCCTTCGCGAAACCAATACCTACCTCGGTCAGAATTACATCGTCGCCGATTCGTCGTTGATTCCCGAATTGCTGCAAGTCCTCCGCGATCAGGAGCAGTTCGACTATTGTGTGGACATTACCGCGGTCCACTATCCCGACCGGGAAAAACAGTTCGAACTGGTCTGGATACTTTATTCCTTCCCGCTCAATGAACGTATCCGAGTAAAAGCCTCGTACTCCGAGACGGAGTCAGTGCCCAGCAGCGTCCCCATCTGGCCGGCCGCCAATTGGCTAGAGCGCGAAGTCTTCGACATGTTCGGCATCCGCTTCGAAGGACATCCGGATCTGAAGCGAATCCTGCTGCCGGACGGCTGGAAGGGCCACCCGTTGCGCAAGGACTACGGCATCATTCAGCAGGACCAAGAGTGGGTACAGATCAACCTGGGGATCGAGAGCGGGCAATGACCGACCGAACGACTATCGACCGGACATCCCACCTGGAGCTCGAACAACACGAGAAAACGTTTCTCGATTCCAACGAACTCATTATCAACATGGGCCCGCAGCATCCCGCCACTCACGGCGTGCTGCGCGTCATCCTCAAGCTGGACGGCGAAAAGGTTCTGGGCACGGAGTGCGTGATCGGCTACCTCCATCGCGGGGTGGAAAAAATCGCCGAGCATCGCACCTACACCATGTTCAATCCTTACGTGGACCGCATGGACTACGTCGCGGCGGTCTCGAACGGCTTGGGCTATTGCGAAGCTGTGGAAAAGCTGCTGAACGTGGAAGCCCCACGCCGCGCGCAATACATTCGTGTGATCCTCACCGAACTGAATCGCCTGGCCAGCCACATGCTATGGCTGGGCACGCACGCGCTCGACATTGGCGCCATCACTCCTCTCTTCTACACGTTCCGCGACCGGGAAGAAATTCTCAAGATTTTCGAGAAGTACTGCGGCGCCCGCTTGACCACACACGCGTTCCGCATCGGCGGATGCTCGTACGAGACCTACGAAGGTTTCGAACGAGAGGTAAAGAAGTTTCTCGATTTCGTTACTCCCAAGATTGATGAGTACGAAGAACTCCTGACTACCAACCGGATCTGGCTTGAGCGCACCAAGGACGTGGGCAAGATTTCCGCTAAAGAATGCATCGCACTGGGCGTGACCGGTCCGGTGCTGCGTGCCAGCGGTGTGAAATGGGACCTGCGCAAAGCCCAACCCTATGCCGCCTACTCCGACTTCGATTTCGATATTCCCGTCGGCGAGAACGGCGATACCTACGACCGGTATATTGTCCGCATGCAGGAGATGCGGCAATCCCTGCGCATCATCGATCAGGCGATCGGCAAAATCCCTGACGGCCCCATCATGGCCAAGGTTGCCAAGGTCATGAAGCCGCCAGTGGGGGAGATTTACCATTCGATCGAGGCCCCTAAAGGCGAGTTGGGATATTTCATCGTGAGCGATGGCTCGACTCAACCTTACCGGGTCCGAGTGCGGCCCCCTTCTTTCGTAAACCTGCAGGCGCTGGACATGATGGTGCGCGGCGCGTTGGTAGCCGACGTCATCGCAGTCATTGGAACCCTGGACATCGTACTGGGCGAGGTGGATCGCTGATGCTGGACTACATCACTTCCTACCTCAAGAGCGACACCACGCCGGGTTCGGCCGGCAACATGTTCTGGGCATTCGTGTACATCGTTTTGATCTTCCTGGGTCTATCCGTCGCCGTCATCGCAATGAATTGGCTGGAGCGAAAGATTCTGGCGCACATGCAGGTCCGCCTGGGCCCGATGCGTGTCGGCCCGCACGGCTTGCTGCAGCCCATCGCCGACGCCCTGAAACTATTGATCAAGGAAGACATCATGCCGGCCGAGGCTGACCCGTGGGTCTTCTGGATGGCGCCGCTGATCGTGGTCATTACCGCGTTCACCGTCTTTATTGTTGTGCCCTTCGGACCCACTCATGCTGTGACGGACATGAACATCGGCGTCCTGTTTATGCTGGGCGTTTCGTCGCTGAGCGTACTCGGCGTGGTCATGGCAGGATGGGCCTCGAATTCTCATTACCCGCTGATGGGCGCGCTGCGTTCCAGCGCCCAAATGGTTTCTTACGAAATCGCGATGGGCCTGGCGGTAATTTCGGCGGTCCTCATGACCAGCCTTAACAAGGAAGGCGTTGGCACCCTGAGCATGATTGGGATCGTGCAGGCGCAGCAGGCCCAGCACGTCTGGTTCGCCTTCAAGTTCTTTCCGTTGGGACTGATCGCGTTCTTTATCTTTGCCGTCGCGATGGTGGCGGAGACCAATCGCGCGCCTTTCGACTTGCCGGAAGCCGAGTCTGAGTTGACCGCCGGCTTTCACACCGAATACAGCGGCTTCCGCTGGTCTCTGTTCTTTCTTGCGGAATACTCGGCGATGATTGCCGTCTCCTCCATCGCAGTAACACTGTGGCTGGGCGGGTGGATGCGCCCGTTTCCCAGTGCTCTCGAAGGCGAGACCTGGGACCTGGTGTTCTCGTTGGTCCCTGGCCTCATATTCCTGTTCCTCGCCGCAATCACTTTTTACAGCACGGCGCGCATGCCGAAACATCCATACTTCAAAGTGCAGACCATCGGCCTAGGCGGATTCGGCGCGGTCCTCGGCCTGATCGGTGTCGTCTTGTTCGTTCCTGCGGTGCGCGATCGCGTGCAGGATATTTTCTGGTTCAGCGCCAAGGTGGCGTTCTCCATGTACATGTACATCTGGTATCGCGGCACGTTCCCACGATACCGCTTCGATCAACTGATGAAAGTAGGATGGAAAGTGCTGTTGCCGTTAGGCATCGGCGTCTTGGTTCTGACAGCAATCGCAGGAATAGTGTTCGCGTAGGGGCAGGTGTCTCACGTTGCCGGCCGAGCAAAGCTCGGCAAGACTTTTCGACCCTGGGGACAAAAAGGCAAGGCACCCGGGCCCTGATGCCCGGAGAAAACATATGGCGCCACTAGCCACGACATTCTTCTTCTACTTCCTGTCGACGGTAACCGTCGTCAGTGGCGTACTGGTGATTACTCGCAAGAATGCAGTACACTCCGCGCTGGCTCTGATCGTATCGTTACTCGGACAAGCCGCCCTCTACCTGATGCTCTACGCCCCGTTCGTCGCCGGCGTACAAATCATCCTCTACGCCGGCGGCATCATGGTGCTGTTCCTTTTTGTGATCATGCTCGTCAATATCGAGAAGTCCCAGAGAGAAGATCAGTTCAACCGGCAGTGGCTGGTCGGACTGGCAGCAGCGATAGCTCTAGGAGCACTGTTTGTACTGGTGTACGTGAAGGGTAGGGCCCTGTTTCCAGACCGCGCAATCCTGATGCCGGAACAGGCCAACACCCAGCAAGTCGCAGTCCTGCTCTACGGAAATTACATGTTCACCTTCGAAATCGCCTCGTTGCTGCTATTGGTGGCGATCATCGGAGCGGTGGTGATGGCAAAGAAGAGAATTTGAGGAAAAGCTGTTAGCTCTTGGCTTTTAGCTTTTAGCAAACCCGTTTGAAACGGTTTTCTGAGGCAACGAGCTAAGAGCTAAAGGCTAAGGGCTACAAGCTCAAAATGGCTCCGATATCTACAATTCACTACCTGGTCGTCGCTGCTGCCCTCTTCATTCTGGGCGTCATCGGCGTACTCACACGCCGCAACGTGGTCATCGTGCTCATGTCCATCGAACTGATCCTGAACGCCGTGAACCTGAACCTGGTAGCGTTCTCGCGGATATGGGGGCTGCACGGACAGATTTTCGCGATCTTCGTAATCACCGACGCGGCCGCGGAAGCCGCAGTCGGCCTGGGAATCCTGATCGCGTTCTTTAGAAATAAAGAGACCGTGAACATCGACGAAGTGGATTTGATGAAATGGTAAGAGACGTCTAGCTGCTAGCGTCTGGCTACTAGCTAGAAGCCGGGAGCTGGCAGCTAGAAGCTGGATTCAAAAATGTTCTTCCTCAACTACATATGGCTCGTCCCGCTGCTCCCCGCTTTCGGCGCGGCCATCATGTTTTTTTTCGGCCGCAAGCTGCAGAAGGCGACGGTCAGTGCGATCTGCGTAGGCGCGGTTGCGCTGGCATTTGTGTTTTCCTGCTTTGCGGTTTGGCAGTACACGGGATACGCCCACGATAATCCGGGCAAGCCTTTCGAGAAGATCGTCTACACCTGGCTGGGAACCGACACCGGCCACGTGAACTACGTCAAATGGGACGGCACGCCGGCTCCGTTCCATGCCGATGCCGGCTTCCTGCTCGATCCGCTCTCTTCCATCTGGTTGCTGTTTGTCACCGGCGTGGGCACGCTCATCCATATTTACGCGACCGGCTACATGGCGCACGAAGGCGGGTATTACCGCTTCTTCGGATACCTCAACCTGTTCATGTTCTCCATGCTCACTCTCATCCTGGGAAACAACTATGTCTTGATGTTCGTGGGATGGGAAGGCGTGGGCCTGTGTTCCTATCTCTTGATCGGTTTCTATTTCCATCGCCACTCAGCCAGCACCGCCGCCAACAAGGCATTCATCGTGAACCGCATTGGTGACGCCGGCTTCCTGCTGGGCATGTTCACCATCGCCTGGTACTTCGGCTCTTTTCGTCTGACCGAAATTACCCATATGGCGCGCAGCGGACACTTCGCTATCGGCGATCCCATTATCACGGCCGCGACTCTTCTTCTGTTCGTAGGCGCCTGCGGCAAGTCGGCACAGCTTCCGCTTTACGTCTGGCTGCCTGACGCCATGGAAGGCCCCACTCCGGTTTCCGCCCTGATTCACGCCGCGACCATGGTCACCGCAGGCGTGTATATGGTGGCGCGGTCGAATGCGTTGTTTGTGCTTGCGCCCGGCTCCATGAAAACCATGGCGTTGATCGGGGCGTTCACAGCTTTATTCGCGGCATCGATTGGCCTGGTGCAGAACGACATCAAACGCGTGCTGGCCTACTCCACCGTCTCCCAGTTGGGATACATGTTCCTCGCTCTGGGCGTGGGCGCATTCGCCGCAGGCGCTTTCCACGTGTTCACGCACGCGTTCTTTAAGGCCCTGCTGTTCCTTGGTGCAGGATCGGTGATCCACGCTATGAGTGGCGAGCAGGATATGCGCAACATGGGCGACCTGCACCGGCGTATCCCGATTACTCATTGGACGATGTTCATCGCGACCTTTGCCATCGCCGGCATCCCGCCGTTCGCGGGATTTTTCTCCAAAGACGAGATTCTGTGGCAGGCTTGGTCGTCCGAGGGTGGCGCATATCGCTTGTTGTGGCTGGTGGGTTATGCGACGGCGTTGATGACCGCCTTCTATATGTTCCGCCTGATGTTCCTCACTTTCCACGGCCAACCGCGCATGAGCCACGAGGTGGAACATCACATCCACGAATCTCCAAAGTCGATGACCGTGCCCCTGATCATTCTCGCCATCTGCGCCATCAGCGCCGGATGGCTGGGCTGGCCGCACAGCTTAGGTGGATCGAACCGGTTCGAGAAATTCCTGGAGCCCGTCTTCGCGAGAGAAGCGGGAGTGTTCCAAGCTGAGGGTAGGGCCGCCCAATTGGCCGCCGGCCAAAAAGAAGAAGAGCACACCAATCCGATTGAATATTTCCTCATGGCCTTCTCGATTGCGGCGGCGGTTGCAGGATTCGGTATGGCCTGGAAGGCCTATCGTGATGCCGGCAAGGGCTATGAGGAGCCCATCGCCGAGGCGACGCCGCAGGTCTATACCGTCTTGCTCAACAAGTACTACGTGGACGAGGCTTACGACTACGCTTTCACCGGCCGCCGCAAAGTAAAAGGCGTGCGCCTGGGCGTGCTTGGATTGGGCGAAGCGTCGTCCTGGTTCGATTCACACGTCATTGATGGCATCGTCAATGGGGGCGGCTGGCTCACGCGCCTTAGCGGAACTATTTCAAGTTGGTGGGACAAGTGGATCATTGATGGAGTTTTTGTCAACGGTCCAGCAATCGTGTCCCGGATGTTGTCGTATCCCGTGCGCTTGCTGGAGTGGGGCCTGGTGCAGTGGTATGCCCTGGTGATGGTGATCGGGCTGGTAGGATTCGTTTTCTATTACGCAGTGCGGTAGCGAATGGGTTGCTGACGACTGAAGACTGACGACCGACGACTGCTTTTATGCATAATCACATTCTCTCGATCATTCTTTTCACGCCGCTGGCCGGCGCTCTTCTGCTTATTTTTGTGCCTCAAGAGAAGAAAGACGCCATCCGCTGGATCGCAAACATTTTTGCGCTGGCCGGGTTGCTGGTTTCCATCCCACTGGTGCCGTGGTTCTGGGCGCAGCGCTTCGAACCCGGCTTCAAGTTCATGGAGGGCACGCCCAACAACTGGATCCCTTCGATTGGCGCGGGTTACGTCCTCGGCATCGACGGTATTTCTTTCCTGCTGATCATGCTGACCACGCTTTTGGGCTGGATTTCGATCCTCTCCTCGTGGACCGCGATCGAGACCCGGGTGAAGGAGTACTACATTTGGTTTCTGGTCCTTCAGGCTGGCATGCTGGGTGTCTTCATGGCGCTGGATTTCTTCCTGTTCTTCGTTTTCTGGGAAGCCATGCTGGTCCCCATGTACCTGCTGATCGGCATCTGGGGCGGCCCGCGGAAACTTTACGCCGCCATCAAGTTCTTCCTCTACACCCTGATCGGCTCCGTGCTGATGCTGCTCTCGGTTCTGTTCCTCTACTTCTACAACTTCCATCAAACCGGACTGTACACCTTCAGTATTCAGGCTTTGTACAAGACGGCCCCGCTCATCTTCCATGATCCGGCCTACGGTTCAACTTTTGCCATCTTGTTGTTCCTGGCATTCTTTCTGGCCTTCGCTATCAAGGTACCGATGTTCCCGTTCCACACATGGCTGCCAGACGCCCACGTCGAAGCTCCAACCGCGGGCTCCGTCATTCTGGCAGGCGTCCTGCTGAAGATGGGAACCTACGGTTTCGTCCGCTTCGCATTGCCGTTCTTCCCGGATGTGGTCATGCATCCCAAGGTGCGAGGATGGATGATTTTCTTATCTATCGTTGGGATCATTTACGGCGCGCTGGTCTCACTGATGCAGAAAGACATGAAGAAACTGGTGGCCTACTCGTCTGTCAGTCACCTTGGTTTCTGTACCCTGGGAATCTTCGCATTGAATCCCGCGGGATTGAGCGGATCTGTACTGCAACAGATCAATCACGGTATTTCGACCGGCGCACTCTTCTTGATCGTCGGAATTCTGTACGAGCGTCGCCACACTCGCGAAATATCGGAATATGGCGGGATTTCCAATGTCATGCCGGTTTACGCCACCATCACCATGATCATATTCCTTTCCTCCATGGGACTGCCGCTGCTGAACGGATTCGTCGGCGAGTTCACTATCCTGCAGGGTACGTTCATGGAGAACTGGAAGTGGGCGGCGTGGGCCGTGCCAGGCGTGATTCTGGCGGCTGCGTACCTGCTGTGGCTCTATCAGCGAGTATTCTTTGGGACGGTCACCAATCCCAAGAATGAAAAGCTGCACGACCTGACGCCGCGCGAGTTGCTGACTTTCGCGCCTCTGGTCATCATTGCGTTCTGGATCGGCCTCTACCCCAAACCTTTCTTCCAGATTCTGGAGCAACCGGTGAACCAACTCGTTTACGCCGTGAGGGGGAAAGACTATCCCGGCGTGCAAAATGTGAATGCCGCGATCCGGCCCGCGGATGAGGCCGCAGATGCTGCGGCGGTGCAGGCGGCTTTCAACCAATCGAAGGGAACCAAATAAGTGTCCGGTAACATGGCGCAAAATTTCGGCCGGGTCGACTACTTGATGGCGCTCCCCGTCATTCTGCTGACCCTGTTCGCGCTGGGTATTTTGTTGTTGGATCTCATGCTGCCCTCCCAGTGGAAGAAGATCAACGCGGTGACGGCGCTGATGGGCATTCTATTTTCCGCCGCTGGAGTAATGAAAATTCAGGTCGCCTTGAACGCAGCTGGCGTTCCGGGAGAATCCGCCTTCCTGAACTCGATGGTGGTGGATCGCTTCACGATTTACTTCTGGTATCTGTTCCTCGCCGGCGCCGCGCTTTCCATCCTGATGTCCGTTCGCTATCTCGAGATCGAACACGAAAATCACGGCGAGTTCTACGCCCTGCTCCTGTTTTCGGTCGTGGGCATGATGTGTATGGCCGCGGGTTTCGACGTGGTGCTGATTTTTATCGGCCTGGAGCTGATGGCGATTTCCACTTACGTGCTGGTCGGATTCCTGCGCACCGACCACCGATCGAATGAAGCCGCGCTGAAGTATTTGCTGTTGGGTGCTTTCTCATCCGGCATATTTGCCTATGGTTTGTCGCTGTTTTACGGGCTGACGGGAAGCACCAGCCTGCTAGGGATCAGGAGCGGCCTGGTTCGGTTGGCAGCCACCCATCCCAATCATATTGACCCGATTGCTGTGATCGCCCTGCTGACCGTTTCGGTCGGCCTGTTGTTCAAAATCGCGGCCATCCCGTTTCATCAATGGCTGCCCGATGCCTACGAAGGGGCGCCCACCAGCGTCACCGGATTTATGTCGGTCGCGGTCAAGGCAGCGGCCTGGGCCATGCTGCTGCGCATCTTCCTCTGGGGTCTGTATCCTCTGCGGACCGTTTACGTCCCGTTGCTTATCTTCGTTTCGATCTTGACCATGACCGGAGCGAATTTGGCGGCGCTAACCCAGAGCAATCTGAAGCGCCTGCTGGCCTATTCCTCCATCGCTCACGTCGGGTATATGCTGCTGGGCCTGGTCGCGCTGGCTTCCGTCACGTACCCGGCGCCGGCGTTTTTCGACGGACTGAAAGGTATTCTGCTGTATCTGCTGGTTTACACCTTCATGAACCTGGGGGCGTTCGGCGTGATTGCGTCGCTGCGCCAGCGCAACGTAATCGGCGATGAGATGGACGATATCGCAGGCCTTTATTTCCGTGCTCCCACCGAAGCCGTGCTGATGCTCATTTTCCTGCTCTCGCTGGCCGGGATTCCGCCGCTGGCAGGCTTCTACGGAAAATATTTCATTTTCCTCAGCCTGATCGAGAGCGGCCATTACGTGCTGGCATCGCTGGCCGTTCTGTACGCGGTCTTCGGCCTCTACTACTACATGCGCATCGCTAATCAGATGTTCATGCGCGAAGCCCTGGACAAGACCCCCCCTTCCGATCAGTGTCGGGATGCGGTTGGCCCTGGGCGTTTCTGCTTTCGCTACTGTCTACATCGGAATCTTCCCCGAACAATTCATCCGCATTGTGAACTGGTCGCTGGGCATTGCCCAGACCGCCTCAGTTGCCGGTCTGGTACGCTAGGACGACAATTTGAGGAAAGCGGTGCAGGGAAGTGCCCTGTTCCTGTCGCCATGTCTGGTCAGGAAGACAATTCGAAAAAAGAACGAAGCACCTGGATTCAGATGGCCAAGTACAGCCAACTGGCCTTCGTGTTCCCGGCGGCAACGGTTGCAGGCTGGCTAGTTGGCGTCGCACTCGACCGCTGGCTGCACACCACATGGCTCTACATTGCAGGACTGATTGTGGGTATCATTGCGGGCTTCGTGGAATTGATCCGGGCCGCGATGTCCGCAGAATCCAAATGATGGTCCGCCAATGACGACCGCCGAACCGTTATCTTCGAAATCGGTGTCTTCGAGATCAGTGACCACGGATCCCAACGGCGAAGCCTTCTATTCCGGCGCGCTAGATCGCATCTCGCGCCTCATGGTTGTGCTGGCGGTCGGGCTGAGCGCCGCTGCATGGTTGCGCTACGGCTGGCGCGTCGCGCTCGGATTCGCCTGTGGAAGCGCCGTCGCCTACCTGAATTTCCACTGGCTGAAGCGAGTCGTGATCGCATTGGCCGATCGCGCCACTCAGTCCGGCCAGACGCAATCCAGCCAGGGAGTGGTGTTACGCTTCCTGCTTCGCTACGTTTTGATGGCCCTCGGAGCCTATGTTATATTCGCTGTTTCTCGCGCGAGTCTCTACGGGCTACTTGCGGGGATGTTCTTGCCCGTAGCTGCCATTGCGTGCGAAGCCGCCTATGAGTTGTGGGTTGCCTTGGCGCGCGGTACCTGATCCGAAATTTGAACGAATGCAGTTGAGGTTCAAGCCAAGAGCCAAGAGCTAATGGCTAAAAGCTAGATTCATGCCTGAACAACTCTGGTTTACCGAACTTCTGAACCATCTCGTCGCCAGCCCAGTCACTGGGGTGCTGCGGGCCCTCCACATTGAACCCCGATATCCGCAGGCCCCGATATCGAATCCGGTTGCGATGCAGTTCCTGGTATTTTTATTTCTGGTGCTGGTGTTCTTCATGGTGCGCTCGAGACTGTCGGTCGACAAGCCGGGCGCCCTGCAACACATCTTTGAAGGCGCTCACGGCTTCGTCGAAGACCAGAGCCACGAAATCATCGGCCACGGCAGCTCAGCTTTCACGCCTTTCCTGATGACCCTGGCATTGTTCATCCTTGTCTGCAACCTGATCGGTCTGATTCCAGGCTTCGAATCGCCGACGGCGGTTCCAATTGTTCCTCTGGGATGTGCGGTTTGCGCTTTCATCTACTACCACGTCCAGGGAATCCGCAAAAAGGGAGTCGGCCACTACGCCGCGCATTTCCTGGGGCCGTCGGATGCCAGCATGTCCCTGTTCATCCGGGTTCCGCTGTCTATCTTGATGTTGCCCATCGAAATCGTGAGCCATCTGGCCCGGGTGCTTTCACTGACCATCCGGCTTTGGGCCAACATGTTTGCCGGCGATCTGGTCACGATGGCCTTCTTTTCCATGATTTCCGTGGGCGTGCCGGTAATATTTCTAGGGCTGCACATCGGTGTGTCGTTCTTGCAGACATACATTTTCATCCTGCTGACCATGGTGTATCTGTCGGGAGCGGTTGCGGAAGAGCACTAACTACAGTTTTCTAGTTTCGAGTTTCCGGTTTCTAGTAACTTCTAGAAACTAGAAACTGAAAACTGGAAACCGCCGTCCAGCGTGAGGGCGTTTGCATTACAAAAGAACGTCAACCACCCACTGGCGGCAATTCATCGCGCGAGGAAAAACAAAATGCGGAAACTGAGTTATCTGTTCATGACACTTTCATTGCTTTGCTTCGCCGTGCCTGCGTTCGCTCAGGGCGCGGAAGCGGCGGGCACCAACTGGGTGGCAATCACCGCCGGCTTTTCCATGGCGATTGCTTCGGGCTTGTGCGCGTTGGGCCAGGCGAAAGCCACGGCGTCTGCGGCGGAAGCCCTGGGACGCAATCCCGCAGCCCGTCCTGGGATTCAGCTGGCGCTGATTCTCGGCCTGGCTCTGATCGAGTCACTGGCGCTGTACACGCTGGCGATCATTATTGTGAAGGTAAAGTAGAAAGGCCTCACTAAGACTGAAAGCCTCTGGTGGACCCACCCTTTCGCAAATTACCCGAAGAGGATGGCACCCAGGGGTTTTTATTCTTGAGATGAGGGGATTCTCGCGATTACATCAGTTGCGGTTTACGCTTGCCGTCCCAGTCGCTTTCCTTGGTCCCAGATGAGTTTTCCAGAGAGTCGACTAATATACGACGCAGCCGGTAGCGGCTCTCCAGGTCAGTGTTCACGATCTCAAATCCGACTTCGTTCACGCGAGCGCGACGTAACAGCACCTGTCCGCGGATATGGCGGGCGCCGGCCGAGATGTCGATGTTGGCTTCCGAGCCCACACGGAGATTGTCCTCTTTGGTGCCCATGCCGCCGCCCAGGCTCAATTCACGAATCAGAATGCTGGATTTCCCCCAGGAACTACTGATGGACGCATGCAGCGTCTTCCGCAGCACAATGCGCTCATAGCGCCGCTGCCTTACCCATGGGCAAGCCGGGGCGGAATCCAAAGGTGCGATGGCCAGCTCCCCGGGCTCCAGTCCGCTTTCGGCCATGACCTGGCTGCCGTAACGAGGATCGATCTTTACCAGGGCCTGGGCTGCGGCGACTCGCAATTCCCGGTGATGCGTCCATCTCCACATTTTCTTCGCTTCCAGCAGGTTACGCAGTACCGGTATCGCATCGTTTTCGCGCAGGCGGCCCAACGATTCCACCGCTTTCAACTGGATCAGAGCGGAGCGGCCCTGTGCTTCTCCCGCTTCAGCCATGACCACCAGCGACGGGACTGCGGTGCGATCGCCGCTCATGCCAATCTCGTCAATGGCCTGAGGCAGTACCAGCGAATCAAGAATTTCCAGTAGCTCCAACAAAGAACGTCCACGATCAGAGGCTGCGCCGTAAGCAATCTGACGCACCACCACGTCGTGATAAAACCGGTTCCACTCAGGCAGACGCGTTGGCAGCAGTTCGAGCAGGGTAGGTACATCGAGGCGGCTCAGCAGGCCCACCACTGCGGCAGCCTGCCGAGGCTGGCCGGTGCGCACCATCTCTCGCAGCTGTTGCAGGGCCGGCGCTCCGAGTTCCTTCACAATGTCCATGATGCGGTCGCACTCTTCACGCCGCATACAGCGGAAAAACCTGTCCGAGAGGTGTTCGACGGCCGCCTGCGAAGTCCGGCGCAGGACCTGAAGCAGGTCCGCCGGAAGCTGTGGGAGGTACATGGCTTCTTCGATGAACTCCGGCAAACGGTTTTCCACGCCAATTCGAGGGCGCAGCTCAGTAGCCAGCACGGGGCGTTGCCGCGCGATATTTTCCATCGCGATGCAGAGTTCGTTCAGAGCGGCGAATTGCTTGTTGGTGCTGGCTTCTGTGCTGAGGCGGACAAAGGCGGCGCTTAACATGCTTTGCAGGTCGGGATCCGATTCCTGGCCCATCAATTCGCCGATCTTGCGGATCGACATGGCCATCAACTCCCCGCCGGCTCCCGCAAACAAGTCCGCCAGTTGACTGATGCCGGTCGCGATCCTGCGCCGTGGTTCGGGGTCCTTCGCATCCAGGCAGCTCAAGTAGTTCTGCAGGATGGCAACTGCGGTTTCCTTGTCGCCACGTTCCAGCAATATCTCGACAAACTGACGCACGTTGCGCGGCGGTACGCAGGGCGCTTCGTGCGACAGCAGCACGCTCTTCTTGCCCGCTTCCGGCACTTCCGCCCAGAACATCCGGTCCAGGATGTCAGCATGCGATTCCACCAGGATGCCGGCCTTGCTCATCTTGTCTTCCTGGAGCTTCAAGATCTGGCGGAGAGTGTCCATCTGCCGGCTCATGTGCTCCATCATCTGGTGCACTGCATTGACTTTCACTTCGCCCTTCTGGAAACGTTCCAGGGCGAAACGAATGGCCATGTGCTCGGCCGCTTTCATGAGCAGCGGCGTGTTGTCCGTTTGCTCCGCGTTGACATTGACCTGGGCAGCCAGACTGCCCAGCAGTTGCTGCAGGTTGACTTTGGTGTTGGCGTCAACCGTGGTCAATTCTTTTTGTAATGCCGTGGTATCGGCGCCGGGATCGCCGCCCACTTCTCCAAATCGAGTCAGCAGACGGATGGTCTGGATGACTTCTTCTTCCTGCAAGGGCACGACGCCGCCCGCCCATGTCCCGCCGCCGGTAACCGGGACACTGCCTTCGACCGCTGGTCCGGCATTTGGAACGCTGCCCACAGGAGCGCCGCCGGGAACGCCGCCGCTTTTCGCGCCTTCCGCGGCCGCAATCAATTGCAAGAGTTTCTGCGGATCATTGAGCCATTGCTTGAATTCCGGACCCAAGGTCTGGGCCGCAATCTGGGCCGCGATGCTGATTTCGCCGGTTGACGGATCGGCAGCGACAAACCTCACTTCGTTGATGCGGATCGAGGCCGTCTTGCTGTCCCCGAAGGTGCTCTTGATCTCTTTAACTACGTCCTGGGCCCGGGATCCGCCCAGGGCGAAGGCCCGCACCAGTTGAATAAATTCTTCCCTGGTGACCTGGTTTGAAAAATGGATGCTGGCCAAACCGGCGGTTGTGAGCAGTTGCGCGAAACTGCGTTCGGCCTGCCCGGTCTCCAGCGGAGTTCCGTCGAGCAGAAGTTTGTTTTCCGAGACGCCCAACAGAAACGACCCCTCCGCCCCTTGCGGTAGACCATCCTGCAATTCTTTCCAGGTGACTGCGAACTGGCCTTCGGTGCGCTTGTGGTCGAGACCATAGAGGCGGACGTACTTCACGAGTATGTTCAGGCTGTGGACAAACGCCCGGGCGGACGCGATCCTGCTGCCTTTACTTGTGTCTGCCGTTTGGATACGCGGCTCCTCTTATTACTTATTACTGTTTCTGGTTACCGGCTAAGGGTAATGCGAAACCATGAGAAGATACACATTACGGAGGTAATATCGTTCATTGGCCTTCCGTGAGGAGGGTGCTATGCAAAGGGGGGCCCGAAGGGACCATTGATATTAGCCCGCCATTTCAATGGCGGGTGGGATAAGGAGAAAGATGTGCGTGCCGTAGGCAGGCATGAAATGGACTCCGGACGTCGCGGGTGATGGTTCAGCCGTCTCTACCGGACGGGAATCACCTCGTAGACTGACCCGGCGTTGAAACGCCGGGCTACTATCAGGCGTCCCTTCGGGATGCGCGGCGCGCTTCTTCGGTCCGAATTTTCTCCCACACCAAAAAAACGCGCCCAGCTAAACTATTCCTCTGCCCATGCCGATAAAGCCCGCCAGGAAATCAGGCCTCGCTTTCTGGATGCAGCGCGTCCTCGAAGAATGCGACCGCGCCGGTGTTGCCTTCGAGCCCGATCCGGTGCACGATCTGCGTGTGGCCCTCCGCCGCTGCTGTTCCATGGCCGACGGGGTCGCGGCGATCGACCCTGATCCTGCCTGGAAGGAGATGAAGAAAGCAGGGAAGCGTCTCTTCCGCCGCCTGGGAGAACTGCGCGATGTCCACGTGATGCAGGAATGGGTGCACCGCCTAGATAGCCCCAACGATCCCGTCACTGCACCCTTGCTGCAGTCCGTCGCGGCCCGCGAGACTCCGCTGCAACTGGAAGCGGTACAGGCGTTAGCCGAATTCGACCGCAAACAGTGGCAGCGCTGGAGCCGGTCTTTGCCTCGCCGGATGGCGCGGTTCCGGCCCGGCAGCCTGGTCTTTCGCCATCTCGCGCTGGAGCGCTGGACTGAAGCCAACAAACTATATCGCCAGGCGGTGCGCAGCAGCTCCTCAGCGGCGTTTCACCGGCTTCGTATTGGCATCAAACGCTTCCGCTACATCGTGGAAAATTTCCTGCCCGATCAGCACGCCGCCTGGAGCGACGATCTTAAGCATATGCAGGACGTGCTCGGCGAGATTCACGACCTCGATGTGCTCTGGCCCGCCGCGGTACGAGCCAACGTTTTTCCCGACGATAGCGCCCGCTTACGCTGGCAGAACAAAATCAACGAGGAGCGCGCCCAGAGGATCGAAGCCTACCGCAAGAAGATGATGGGCCAAGACAGCACCGACAAGGATTCGCTCTGGCAGGTCTGGCGCAACCAGCTTCCCGACCGCACGCAGACCGAAGCCGCTGCGCAGCTTCGTCTGGAACTCTGGGCCTCGCTGCTCGATCCCGACTTCAAACACTCCCGTCACGTTGCCCAACTCGCGCTTCAGCTCTACGACGGACTGGCGGCCATCGAGACGGCTGCCATGGCCTCCGCCCAGGAGCGCGCCGTCTTGCGGGTGGCCGCGCTGTTGCATGACGTAGGCCGGTCCGATAAAGAAAAAGGCCGCCACAAAGCCACTTACCGGCTGATTCGGCGCCTTTCACCTCCACTGGGCTGGCGCGCCGAGAATTTGCTGACCGCCGGGGTAATCGCCCGTTATCATCGGGGCGCGCTGCCCCGCACCGGGCAAAAGCTCCTCCGTGGCTTGTCTCTGAAACAAAGACATGACATCGCAAGACTGGCGGCCATTCTCCGCCTCGCCAACGCCTTCGACGCTTTCAAAGACGGGCGTATCAAGCGTTTGCGGATCAAAAATGGGGACGTAGGAAATAGAATCCTCTTGATCGAAGCCCAAGGCTATTCGCCACAAGATAATCAGGCAGAGGCGATTGCCGCCGCCCGCCACCTGCTGGAAACTGTCTATCGCCGCCCAGTCATGGTCAAGCCGATGAAGACATCGAATCTGAAGCCAAGACTGAAAAACCGGAAACCAGAAACCAGAAACCGGAAACCAGCCGCCACAAGCCAGAAGCGAGCAGCTTGACGCTGACCCTATTCAGTCACTTCCATCTCGCACAGCTACCGCGTACAGATACAGCATGACCCACTCGCAACTCGTGGAAAAAGCCGTGGAGTGGCTGCGCGGGTATCGCTGTGGCGTGGTTCTCTCTGAGCAGGCCTGCATCAGTGGAGAAATGCCCGACGCCATTGGATGGAAGCGCGCCTCCCACTCCGTCCTGATCGAGTGCAAGCTGTCCCGCTCCGACTTTCTCGCCGACCGCGACAAACCTTTCCGGCAAACGCAGAAACTGGGGCTGGGTTGTGAACGCTTCTATCTGACGCCTCCGGGACTGCTTCAGCTCAGGGAGCTGCTCCCAGGATGGGGTCTACTGGAAATTCGCAAGCGCGAGGTCGAGGTCATTCGCCGCTCCGCTCGTGACCTGCGCACCCCTATCGGCCTAGCCTATGAAATGAACCTTCTGCTGGCCAGCCTGCGTCGCGTAGAGATTCGCATCGAGCCCCAAACCATCACGGAATTTCTGAAGTGGAAGAACCGCATGCAGCAGTACAACGGCGGCGCCTTTCCGAAAGGCGTTGAGCCCACCCACGAAGAGCGAAACTATTTCCTGGAGAGTAACCCTCTCAACCCACCCCAAGCCACGTAGGGAACGACTGCCCTCAGCCGTCCGGCCGGGCGACTCGTGCTCGCAAAAATAAAAACCGGGCTGGTTGGCCCGGTGTCAAGTGGCGTCGAGTCGAGATGCGGTTACATCACCACGCGCCGCTAACTGGCAACAAGACCCCTTGGGTCAGTTTGACCACAAAAGTCACTGCGGTCTCGTGCCAGGGGAAAATTGACGGAGACGGGAGGAACATGCCTTGGGTAGAGCAAGCATGCTTCCAATCAAGACCTCGTCTTTTACTTCTCTTAATACGAGTAACTGATTGTTACATATATACTTACTGTATTGATTCTGCGGAGCTTCCTAGCGCACGGAACGCTTGATAGGAAAGGATTTTCTCAAGGAGGAAAATCGCGAGGCTAAGAATCAGAGTTCCCGACGCCCCTCCATCGCCTTGAGCATCGTGATTTCGTCCGCATATTCGATGTCACTGCCTACGGGAATCCCCATTGCGATCCGGGTGACTTTGAGCCCGACACGCCGCAATTGGCCGAGAAGATAGGTTGCCGTAGCCTCGCCCTCGATCGTGGGGTTCGTCGCCAGGATCACCTCGTCCACCTGGCCATCCTCCACCCGGTGCATAAGGTTAGAGATTCGCAACTGGTCGGGCCCGACGCCGTGCAGGGGCGAAATCGATCCGTGCAGCACATGATAGACGCCATTAAAGTGCCTGGTCTTCTCGATGGAAGCAATGTTGGTAGGCTCTTCCACCACGCACACCATCCGCTGGTTGCGGGTCGCGCTGCTGCAGTAGAGACAGGGATCGACTTCGGTGATGTTGTTGCAAATGGAACAAAGCCGGAGGTTGGCTTTTACATCACGCACCGCCGTCGCCAGTCCCTCCGCGTCCTCATCAGAGGAGCGGAGAATGTGGAAGGCAAGCCGCTGCGCACTCTTGCTCCCAATGCCCGGCAGTTTTTTCAGCTCATCGATAAGCCGTGTCATCGGTTCGGCAAATTTAGACATAGAAAGATTGAGCAATAGGGTAATTTGGAAATTGTGTAAATTGAAGAACTCAGCAATTGCGGATTTTCTCAAATTACGCAATTACTCAATTTTCCACTTACTCAATTCCTATAGTCCCGGAATCCCCATTCCGCCCAGCATTCCGCCCATGGTGGATTGCATGGCTTCATCAACTTTTCTGCCCGCGCCGTTGATCGCCGCAGTGATCAAATCCTGCAGCATCTCGAGATCGTCGGCTTTCACCGCCTCGGGATCGATTTTGATGCTCAACACCTGTTTGCGGCCATCCATCTTGACCGTCACCGTGCCGCCGCCGGCGGAACCCTCGACCACAATCTCCTGCATCTTCTTCTGCAGTGTTTCGTATTGCTGCTTGGCCTGCGACATCAGTTCCTGCAGGTTGAATCCGCCCATGCGTGTGCCCCCGGCCTTTTTGGCGCTGTCCGAAGTCTAGCGCTTTTCCTTGTAATCGATGATCGTCCGAATCTCGGCTCCGAATTTTTCTTTCATTCGGCGGACCACCGGGTCCTGTTCAGCCCGGCCTCGGCCGCCGCCATTAGTTGATACGGGCCGCGCCACATCCTGAGCCACTCCGCCCGCCACCACACGCAGCTTCATAGCACGTCCCAGCGCCCCACTGACGGTCGCAATCATCAGCCGTTTTGCGTCTGCGCCCAGCGACATCTCCAGCACCGTCGCGGATGACGCCACCTTGATCAGTACTTCGTTTCCCTCCACCTGCCACTCAGCCGTCTCCAGCATGTTGATCAGAATGCGGTGGCTCCCACCGCTCAATGCGTTTAACACCGCATCGCGAAGGTCGACGTGACGTTCTTCCAGGGCGCGCAATGGTTCGGGAAAAGTCTCCGGTGCAGGTTGAACAACCGCGGCCGGCGCTACCGACCCCATCACAACGCTCGCGGCCGCTCCTGCTGCAACCGCGTGCGACCCCGACAGCGGTACGTTTTCAGAGGAAAGCTCCGGCTTGGACCCGCTCTTTCGCGCTGAATCCGCTGTGAACGGTGAAACACTCGTAGAGCGTGTGGCAGAAGGCAAGTCGGGTCGCCTGATTTCTTTTGCGATCTCAGGCACCATCGAGGGCTTTCCCAGGGGGCGGAGCACACCTGCGCCTGCCGCGCCACTGAGCAATTGCTCGATCGGCAGCAAGCGCTGCGCATGGGCCATTTTCAGGAGGCCCAATTCCAGGTGAAAACGCTGTTCCTGTCGGTAACCGAGTTCGCCGTGGGTACGCAGCATGATCTGCAGATGTCGCGCCAGATCTTCTTCCTCAAAGAGTTCCGCAATGTGGGCCACACGCCGCCGTTCGTCGCTTGAAATCTGCAGGAGCGAGGAGTCCGCGCCTGCCACCCGGGCCACGATGGCATTACGCAGGAAGCGCACCATCTGCCGGGCAAAATGAGTGGGGCTGTGTCCCTCGCTAATCAGCTTGTCGACCAGGCGCAACACCGTTTCACTTGATCCCTGGGCCACCGCCTGCATCACTTCTTCGAGCACGCCCGAAGGCGCTGCGCCCACCAAGTCTCTCACCTGCTCGGCAGTCAGTCTTCCCGTTGCCGACGCAATCGCCTGATCGAGGATGGAAAGCGCATCGCGCATCGAACCGTCGCCGGCTTCGGCCAGCAACGCCAGCGCATCTTCGTCGGCCTCGATCTTCTCCCGCCCGGCAAGGTCTTTGAGTTGGTTGAGGATTTCTTCAAATCCCACAGCGCGAAAACTGAAGTGCTGGCAGCGGGACCGGATGGTCTGCGGAATATCCTCCGGCTGGGTCGTCGCCAGCATGAACACCACGTGCCCAGGCGGCTCTTCGAGCGTCTTCAGTAGCGCATTAAAAGCCGCGTCCGTGATCTGGTGGGCCTCATCGAGAATGTAGATCTTGAAACGATCGCGCGCCGGACGATATCGCGTGCCTTCGCGCAGCTCACGGATCTCATCGATGCCGCGATTGGTTGCGGCGTCAATTTCGATGACGTCCACGGAATTGCCGGCCCGAATCTCCGTACACGATTCGCACACCCCGCAAGGCTCCGCCACCGGCTTGTCCGATGACCGGCAATTCAGCGCCATGGCTAGGATGCGCGCCACCGTAGTTTTACCGATTCCCCGATGTCCGCTGAAAATGTATCCGTGCGCCGTACGGCCCTGCTCCAGGGCGTTCTTCAAAGTGCGGGTCACGTGTTCCTGGCCGATGACGTCGGAGAATTTCTGGGGACGATACTTGCGGGCTAAAACCTGATAGCTCATGGTGTAGAGAACCGTCAATTATACGTGATGCTTCGAGAGTCAGTCGGCCGCAATTCCGTCTGTTTTTCCTTCGTGCCCTTTGTGTCCTTGGTGGTTACTGCCTTTGATTTTCGGCCTTGAAACCAGATCTCCCGCGAAATGGCCCCTTGCGCTAAATCCGCCCAAGGGATAGGCTTTTGGGCTGGGTCGGCTCAGGCCAGACCGGGAGGCCGCATGCAGTTGAAACTTAACACACGCGTAGAAAAAGGCGTGACCATTGTCGATTGCAATGGTCGGATTGTATTCGGAGAAGAATCGGCGTTGCTCCGCGATACGCTCAAGCAGCTCATTGTTGAGAACAGCCAGATTGTGCTGAACCTGAGTGGCATCTCGTACATTGATAGCGGCGGGTTAGGAACGCTGGTCGCGCTGTACACCACGGCACAAAACGCAGGCGGCGGGGTAAAGTTGGCCAACCTCACCCAGCGCGTTGACGATCTGCTGCAGGTCACCAAACTGCTGACCGTGTTCGAGGTATACGACAGCGAGGAAAAGGCCGTCGAGTCGTTTGAAAAGGGCGCAGCCGCGTAGTTCTTCGACATTCCCGGTCGTAACTGGAGTGTCATCTCGAGCGCAGACGAAGCCGCGCTCGCGCGGCGAGACCAGTCGAGGGACCTTGCGTTTGCATTGATTCTCAATTCAGGTTTCTCAACAATCACGCCCGTCAGCATGATCCCTAAAGCCGTTTTCCTCCTCGGCCTCGCCATCGCGGCCAGCGGATTGGTTTCACCGCCGGTGGCGCTGGCCTTAGGGCTGGTCTTTGGCTTCACTTTTCCCCATCCCTTCGACCAAAGCGCGAAGAAACTTTCGCGCTACCTGCTGCAAGCTTCCGTAGTCGGACTCGGCTTCGGCATGAACCTGCACGACGTGATCCGCGCCGGCCGCAGCGGATTTCTCTACACCGTCTTGAGCATCAGCTTCACCATGGCAGTCGGGATGGCGCTCGGCGCAATGCTGACGTTGGAACGCACACCATCCTTTCTGATCTCAACCGGCACCGCCATTTGCGGCGGCAGCGCTATCGCCGCTGTAGGCCCCATCACGGGCGCCAGCGATGAGCAGATGGCCGTCTCGCTGGGCACGGTGTTCGTTCTCAATTCCGTTGCGCTGCTGACCTTCCCAGCCATCGGCGCCGCGCTGCATCTGAGCCAGACCCAGTTCGGCCTCTGGGCCGCTCTCGCAATTCACGACACCAGTTCGGTGGTAGGTGCGGCCGCGAAATACGGAGCCGTCGCCCTGGCTGTGGGCACCACAGTGAAGCTGGCTCGGGCGTTGTGGATTGTCCCCATGTCGATCGGGGCGGCGCTGATTAAGCACGCTAGAGCGAAGATCCAGTGGCCGTGGTTCATCGCTTTGTTCTGCCTGGCCGCCGTGTGCAACACCTATTTACCCGCCGGCGCGACGACATACAATGTACTGTCAAGGGCGGCAAGGATCGGTCTCACGGCAACCCTTTATCTCATCGGCAGCGGTATTTCCGTAGGCACTCTAAAGAAAGTTGGACATCGCCCTCTCCTCCTGGGCGTTATCCTGTGGCTCCTGATTTCGACCGGCTCGCTGTGGCTAATCAGGGAAGGTTGGATTGCTTTATGAGATCACCACAACCCACGTAGGGACAGGAGTCTCGCTGCCCAGGCGAGCGAAACTCGGCGTGAGGGTTTGTGTCGTATCAATCGCCGAGTAGGGACCGCCTTCGTTTAGACAAACTTGAACATGAGAGTCACCCCATCGCCGAAACCGAATATGCGGGGAAAGATCACGGACGCCATCCGCGGTATTCCCCGCGGAAGAGTTTCTACCTACGGAGCCGTCGCCAAAGCTGCCGGATTTCCGGGCGCTGCGCGCCAGGTGGTAGCGGCGCTCCGCGGAGCAGTGGGATTACCCTGGCAACGCGTCCTGGGCGCCGGAGGTGCCATAAAGCTACGCGGAGACTACGCGTTCGAACAGCGTTTTCGACTGGAGGCGGAAGGAGTCACGTTCCGTGGGCGCAAGGTGGACATGAAACTACACGAGCACAAATTCCCCAAAGCCGCGAAAAAGAAGAGCACTAAAAGCAAGGTCTGAAGTCCGACGTCTGACGCTCGAGGCCCGCCTCTACCGCTGGCTGATTTCCTTGGCCGCGACCCTCTGGTTGAAATCTTCCGACTTACCTCGCGGCACGGTGAGCACCTTCCATTGTTTGGCCTGCAGGTGCTTCGCCAGGAACACAATCTGTCCGCAATGATAGGCGTAGTGCGCAATCTGGCGATTGATCGCCTGCATCACAGAGTGTGCCTCTCCGCGGATCGGGACCGTGCGCTCGATATCCGCATCGGATAACGGCTCGAGGGCGTTGAATACATAGTCCCACCCTTGCTCCCACATCTTCATCAACTCAGCCCTGGTTGCGGGCGGGGCCTCAAACTCAGTGTCGCGCTTGCGGTCCGGTTTTTCGCCATCGCTGACCAGAAAGTCAGTCCAGCGTGACCGCATATTACCCACAAGATGCTTGACGATGATTGCGATGCAGTTCATCTCGCCGTCCAGAACTGCGAAAAGTTGTTCGTCGGTGACCTGCTCCATGGCCCGCTCAGTCAGCTTTTTGTAGTAACGGAAGAGGGAGAGTGAGTCCCGCAAGTAGGAGGTAGAGAATTCATGCGCCATGTGCTTTCCTAAACTGGTTCTCTAGACTTGGTACTGGTCGTCGATCTCCACCTGGTACCCCGCCACCAGGCGGTTGGTTTCGTTCGCCATGCCCACTACCGCCATGAGCTCTTTGAACATGGCGTCGGTCATGCCTTTGTTTCTGGCCCCCACCGTATGCGAAGCAATGCAATATCCGCACTGATTGCTGACGCTCACCGCCAGGTAAACTATCTCCTTCGTCACCGGATCAAGCGCCCCTGGCGCCATGATCTGCTTGATGTCTTCCCAGGTGCGTTTCAGCGTCGCCGGATCGTGCGCAATCGCCTTCCAGAAATTGTTGATCCAGTCAGTCTTGCGGGTCGCCATGATGTCGTCATAGACCGCCCGGACCTCCGGGCTGGCGTCTTTGTATTCGATGAGTCCAAGCGTCGCCATGTATTCTCCAAAGTAAGTCAAAAGACTACCGCAAAGGTCGCTAAAGACACCGCAAAGGCCGCAAAGAAAAGCTCACGCCTCAAAGGTTTTCTTTGCGAACTTTGCGGTGTTCCTTTGCGTCCTTTGCGGTCAAGAGCTCTTGACTCCAGCCGCCGGCAGGTCCCCACTCAAGAGTCCGCCCAAACCCGCCGCCGGAACACGCAATCCCAAATAAAACTGTCCGAACAGGGCATACACCGCGCTCACTTCGTCAAAGCGCATTTCATAAATCAGTTTCTTGAACACCAGCGGATCATCCGCGAACAGGTCGACTCCCCACTCCCAGTCGTCGAACCCGATCGAACCGGTAATAATCTGCCGCACTTCGCCGGCGTAACGCCGTCCGATCAGCCCATGCTCGTTCATCTGGCGCGCCCGCTCTTCAATGGGCAGGGCATACCAGTTTTTGGCCTCCCCCCGCCGCCGGTCCATGGGATAAAACGAAACGTAGCGGTGTTTCGGCATCTCGGGAAACAGACGCGGACGCATGGCCTCAGTCTGCCGCGCCAGGACTTCCGCGATCTCCCGCTTCCATTCCTCCGAGTGCGCTTCCAGGCCGCGATCTTTCAAGTCCCGATAAGCCTTGATCGTGGATTCGTACAGTCCAAGTTCGATCACCGATAAGTAAGAGGTCGTCGGCTCCAGAAAATCGCTCAACCGCAGCTGCGCGAGTTGCAATTCCGCCAGGTTCAGGTGATCAAACGATCGCCGGAAATGAACTAACATCAGATCGCCTTTGTGCCCCAGCAAAGAAAACACCGCAGATTGCCCGCCGGCATTCTGCTCCATCCCACCCAAGACGCCCGCGGCCTCATCGGCGATGACCGCCTTTTCCGTCGCACCGAGTTTTCGCCACGCGGCCCAGCGGACACGCATCATCTGGTGCAAAACGCTGTAACCCTCAATGGTCAACGGGACGGCAGGTATCTCATCGGAAACAGGTTTCGACGCAACCGGGCGGGAAGATGACATGAGCGATCCTCGATTTGTTCGACCGACTATTGTAACTGGAGGATCAGCGCCAGCGCTTCACCGTGGGCCAGAGTTGGGCGAGCGTGCCAAATTTCGCTCCCTTGCAGATGAAGACATCAATATCACGTTCCAGCGCATAGGGATTATCGGCAGACGTGCCCACGTACTCGACGTTGTCCCAGAGCTTCTCGAGCGTTTCCTTGTTGTCGTCGAGAACAATCATGCAATTGCCTGAATATTCTCGAGGACCCCAGAGGAAATAGGTCTGATGGCCACTCAGAGCGGGCGGCAGGCCATAGCGTCGGCCAAGGAAATCGATGGCGCCGGCCTGGCCGTAATCCTGCGCGAAGATGCCGCAATCCCCGCGCTCCGCCGGACTGAACCGGTTCCAGGCTTGCGCGGTCGCGGCCACGATCTCTTCCCAGCCAAACTGGTCGGCGTACCACTGCGGCAAAATAGCTCTCTCATGGCTGTGTTCCATCACCGGCAACTTCATCGGCAGGTATCTCATGTAAGCAACGAATCGGTTGGGAGACAGAACTGGCACGACCACTGGGGCAATGTGGGCACTCGCAGCGAGCAGCAGCACTACGATTGCCGGCTTCATCCAGGTCAGGCGGGGACGGTCGATTGCGTTCTCGATGGTCACCGCGCCTGCCGCCAGGAGCATGGGATAGATCGGAGCAAGGTAGTAATTCTTGCCATGAAGAGCGAAGAAGACGGTGTAGCAGACCAGATAACTCCAGCCGAGCACTCTGTAGATCTTCAGTTGTCGCGAGAAGAACAGCGCAATCAGGCCACGGATCCAGATGGGAGCGGTAAGGGGAAGGACCAGCAACGTCTGCTGGAAGAAGTATTGCCACGGCCCCAGCACAACATCGCGACCCTCTGCCTTGATGTTCCGCATCAATTCGACGAACGGCCAGTGGTAGTGAACGTTCCACAGGAAATTTGGCAGGAAAACCAGGAAGGCTGCGAACCCTCCCAGCCATATCCACTTGTCGGCGAAGACGCGGCGCTGCTCCGTGAGCAGCAGGCCGGCAACGATGCCCACGCCGAACACCGCGATAGAATACTTCTCCTGCATCCCCAGGCCCGCGACAAAGCCAAACCAGAGCCAGTTGCGAGGATCGTCGCGCTTGATGGCAAGAATTACGAAATAGGCGCACCCCATCCAAAGATTAGGTTCGAGACAAGTCGTTCCCAGAAGGCTGCCATTAGAAAGGTACTGCGGCGCGACGACGATGGTCACGGCACTGAGCACAAGCGCGAATCGCCGTCCACCCAGTTCGCGGGCCAGGACCGCAGTCTGCACCACTAAAAGTGAAGACGCCAACGCCGGAATGAATCGCACGCTGCGCAATGAGTCTCCCAGCACCGCCCGGCAGACGTGGATCAGGAAGGGAATCAGCGGCGGCTGGTCGACATATCCCCACGCGAGGTGATCTCCGCAGGCCATGTAGTCAAACTCATCACGGAAGTAGCCGTAACGATTGTTGAAGTAGCAATGAAGGAGCAGTTTGGCCAGAGCAATCGCCAGAACGATCGCCATGCCGCCGGCAAAAAAGGACTGCTGCTCTTGGGTTGGAGTTAGGGTAGGCGTGCTTGCCATGGGGGACCAAGCATAATGGTAAAGGCCCGACTTTTTCTACTCCCCGGCCGGACCGCAGCTACAATCTAAACCGTCCCTGTGGAGGAAAATCGGGAAATGAACGACCTCATCCAGCTCACGAAAGACAGCGACATCGCTATCATCACAATCAACAACCCGCCGGTGAATGCCATAAGCCCGGGCGTCCCGGAAGGAATTTCCGAAGCGATTGATCAGATCAGCGGGGACGCCTCCGTATCGGCGGCCGTGGTCATCGGAGGCGGCCGGACTTTCATCGCCGGCGCCGACATTAAAGAATTCACCAAAATGACTTCGGGCAAAGCCAAGACCGGCCCAGGATTACTCCCGCTCTTGCTGAAAATAGAGAACTGTTCCAAGCCGGTGGTGATGGCCATTCACGGCACGGCCTTCGGCGGCGGCTTGGAGGTGGCCATGTCGGGCCATTACCGCTTGGCTGCGCCGGGCGCCCAGGTCGGACAGCCGGAAGTGAAACTCGGCCTGATTCCCGGAGCCGCAGGCACGCAACGCCTGCCGCGGCTTGCGGGCGTCGCCAAGGCCGTCGAGATGTGCACCGATGGCAATCCGGTCAAGGCGCCAGACGCGCTGAAGGCCGGAATCGTGGACCAGTTGATCGAGGGCGATCTGCTGAAAGGCGCTGTGACTTTCGCACGTGAGATCGCAGGCAAGCCAGCGCCCAGGACTCGCGAACGCAATCAGAAGCTGGGAACGCCTGAGCAGAACGCGCCGATCTTTGCGGCTGCCCGCGACAACGCTCGCAGGAAACAACGCAACCTGATCGCCCCGCTTGCCGCCATTGATGCCATAGAAGCCGCCTCCACCCTGCCTTTCGAGGAGGGCTGCCAGGTTGAGGCGAAACTGTTCATCGATTGCCTCTACTCCGATCAGTCGAAGGCGCTCATTCACGTGTTTTTCGGCGAGCGAGAAGTCGCCAAGGTGCCGGACATCCCGAAAGAAACGCCAACTATCACAGTCAATTCGGCTGCCGTCGTCGGGGCCGGAACCATGGGAAGTGGCATCGCCATGGTGTTCGCCAACGCTGGCCTTCCGGTTGTGCTCAAAGACGCCGACCAGACCGCTCTCGACCGCGGAGTCACCAACATTCGCAAAAACTATGCTACGTCGGTACAGCGCGGACGCTTCACCCAGCAAGCTGTCGACGAGCGAATCGCGCTAATCAAACCCACCCTCAGTTATGACGACTTCACCCGGGCGGATATGGTCATCGAGGCAGTCTTCGAAGGCATGGCCCTCAAGAAGGAAGTTTTCGGCGAACTCGATCGGGTGTGCAAGCCGGGCGCAATCCTGGCCAGCAACACCTCCACGCTGAACATTGACGAAATAGCGTCCTCCACCTCGCGCCCGGCGTCCGTCATCGGCACACATTTCTTTAGCCCAGCCAACGTAATGCGTCTTCTCGAGATCGTGCGCGGCAAAGCCAGCAGCAAGGAAGTTGTGGCCACCTGCATGCAACTCTCGAAGAGAGTGGGGAAGATCGGCGTGCTGGTCGGCAACTGCCGCGGCTTCGTGGGCAATCGCATGTTCCATCCCTACGTTCGCGAAGCCGTCTTTCTGGTGGAGGAGGGCGCCAGCGTAGAAGCAGTCGACCAGGCGCTCTACGATTTCGGGATGGCCATGGGCCCCCTCGCCACCAACGACCTTGCCGGACTCGACGTAGGCTGGCGCATTCGCAAAGAATATCGACACTTGGAGAAACACGGCATCCGGCAGCCTTTCGCCGCTGACAACCTATGCGAGATGGGCCGGTTCGGCCAGAAGACTGGCGCCGGCTGGTACAAGTACGACGAGAATCGCAAGCCGTCGCCTGCCCCCGAAGTGGCTGCACTAACCAAAATATGGTCCGCCGAAGCCGGCATACCGCAACGCAAGATTTCGGCAGAGGAGATTGTCGATCGCTGCATCTTCGCCCTGGTCAACGAAGGCGCGCGCATTCTCGAAGAGGGCTATGCATTACGTGCAGTCGATATCGACATCATCTACATCAACGGCTATGGCTTTCCCGCCTATCGCGGCGGCCCCATGTGGTACGCCGACACCGTCGGACTAAAGAAGGTCTACGACCGCATCAGTGAATTTCATCGCACCCACGGCGAACTCTGGGAACCCGCCCCGTTGCTGAAACAATTGGCCGCTGAAGGCCGCACATTCGCCGACCTGGACAAACAAAAAGTTGCAGCGGGATAGCCTCTTGAACCATCTCATAGTGTTTGCCCAACGACCAACGATGATCGGCCAACGACTCATATGAGAGAAGCGGTAGTAGTAGCCAGTTCGCGCACCAGCCTTGCGAAATCATTTCGCGGCTCCTTCAATATGACGCGGCCCGAGGTTCTCGCCGCGCATTGCATCAAGGACGTTCTCCGCAAAACTCCGCAGATCGATCCCAACGAAATCGAAGACGTAATTCTCGGCTGCGGCCAACCCCACGGAGTCCAGGGCCACAATATCGCGCGCGTTTCCGCGTTGCACGCCGGCCTGCCGGTCTCCGCGGCGGCGATTACGGTAAATCGTTTTTGTTCTTCCGGGCTGCAGGCGGTCGCCATGGCGGCTCACCAGATAGTGGCTGAAGGCGCCGAAGCCGCCATTGGCGGAGGCGTGGAAACCATCAGCCTCATCGTTCGGGATAACGACCCGAGCCCTGCCGTCAAGCAGAAATATCCCGGCCTCTACATGGTGATGGGAGAAACTGCCGAGGTAATGGCGAAGCGCTACCAGATCAGCCGCCAGTCCCAGGATGAGTACTCCCTGATCAGCCAGCAGCGCACCGCCCGCGCCCAGCAGGAAGGCTTCTTCGCCGGCGAAATCGTTCCCATGAAGGTCACGAAAGCGGCGCTCGACAAAAAGACCGGTGCCGTAGTCGGCACCGAAGAAGTTTGCTGCGACCGCGACGAATGCAATCGCCCCGACACCACGCTCGAAGGATTGCTCGCGCTTAAACCCCACTTTGATCCCACTAGCGGTCAAGGATCAGTCACGGCAGGGAACTCGTCCCAACTCTCCGATGGAGCTTCCGCCACTCTTCTCATGTCGCGGCAGCGCGCCGACGAACTTGGCATCCCGTATAAACTGATTTTCCGCGGCTTCCAGATCGCTGGATGCGAGCCCGACGAAATGGGGATCGGTCCAGTCTTTGCCATCCCCAAACTCCTACGCCGTCAGGAATTGAAAATGGAAGACATCGACCTCTGGGAACTCAACGAAGCCTTCGCCGTGCAGGTAATTTATTGCCGCGACCGTCTTGGCATCCCCATGGACAAACTCAACGTGAACGGCGGATCCATTTCCATCGGCCACCCTTTTGGCATGACCGGCTCACGCATGGTGGGCACGATCGCCAACGAGATGGAGCGCCGCAAATCGCGCTACGGCGTCGTAACCATGTGCGTAGGCGGCGGCCAGGGCGCGGCCGGCCTCTTCGAGCGACCAAGCTGAGAACTGAGAACCAACAACTGAAAACTGAACCTCCTCACCATGAAGCATCCCAAACTCACCGCGCAGCAGATTCGCGACTTCCTGCCCAGGGTCCCGTTTGCCACGTTACTCGGAATAAAGCTCACTCGCGTCTATCGCGACGGCGTGACCATCGAGTGCGCCCTGCGCCCTGAACTGACCAACAGCTTTGCAGTCGCTCACGGAGGCGTCGCGGCCACCTTGGCCGATGCGGCGGTCGGCACGGCGCTGAACCGCCACTTTGGAGGCAAGCGCCCGATCACCACGGTCGAGATGAAGATCAATTATTTCCTTCCCGCAACCGAAGGCCGAATCTTCGCTCGCGCTCGCCTTCTTCGGATCGGATCCACTCTCTGCGTTGGAAGCGTTGACCTCACTGATACGCGCGGCAACAATCTGGGCACAGCGCTCGTGACTTACATGTTGCTCGATGCTCGCACAACCAAAGTGCCAGCTTAGTAGAAGGACAATTCCATGGCACCCCTGGTCCTCAAGAGTTTCGATGACCTGAAAGATTTCGTGGGCCGCGAAATCAACATAGATTGGTTTGAAATTACTCAGGACCGCATACTCAAATTCGCAGAAGCCACCGAAGATCGCCAGTGGATCCATCTCGATCCCGCTCGCGCGAAACGGGAGTCGCCCTATGGCGCCACCATCGCGCACGGATTCCTGACACTCTCGCTACTCAGCCACTTGTCACAGCAGGCGCTGCAGATTCAAAACGGCATCGGCATGATCGTGAATTACGGGTTGAACCGCGTCCGGTTTCCGGCACCGGTTCTGGCGGGTTCCAAAGTCCGCGCCCGCTTCACGCTGCAATCGTTAACGGAAGCAGGCAGCGCCCATGAAGCCAATTTCTCAGTAATCGTGGAAGTGCAGAGCCCGGAAGGTCAAACCCAACCCAAGCCGTGTTGCGTGGCCGAGTGGGTAATCCGTTATCACCCTCGGGACTCCAGATTTCAGCCGCAAAGCGGAGAGTGAATTTAACCGACGGCGCAAGCCGTGGGTCAACTTTGCCCCTCTCTCCCGTTGCGGGCTCCTGGCCCCGGCGCTATATTTGTGCGGCAACCGCAGGAGGCGCCGACGGCCGTGGCCACGCAAAACCCTCTCAACATTCCCGGACCTCCAACATTTGCTACTGTCGCCGAAGAACGCCAGCACCGCAAACAGCGCCTGGCCGGCGCCTTCCGCCTGTTCTCGCGCTTCGGATTTGATGAAGGCGTCGCCGGACACATTACCGCCCGCGACCCCGAGCGTCTCGATCATTTCTGGGTCAATCCTTTCGGCATGCACTTTGGCCAGATTCGTGTCTCCGATCTGATTCTGGTAAACGACCATGGCCAGGTGGTGGAAGGGAAGCATCCGGTCAACGGCGCAGCTTTCGCCATTCACTCCCGGGTCCACGCTGCCCGCCCTGATGTCGTGGCGGCCGCTCACGCCCATTCGTTGTATGGAAAGACCTGGTCGTCACTAGGGCGCTTGCTGGATCCCATCACCCAGGACGTATGCGCCTTCTACGATGACCACTCCCTGTTCACCGACTTTAGCGGAGTTGTTTACAAAACTTCCGAGGGCGAGCGCATTGCCGAAGCCCTGGGCAATAAAAAAGCGGCGATCCTGCGCAATCACGGCCTCTTGACCGTCGGCCACACCGTCGACGAGGCCGCGTGGTGGTTCATCACGATGGAACGAAGCTGCCAGGCCCAGCTGATGGCCGAAGCCGTTGGCACTCCGGTAAAGATCGACGCCGCAAACGCCGTCATCACGCAACAACAAGTCGGGTCACACATGGCCGGCTGGTTTCAATTCCAACCTCTGTGGGCGCGCATCGTGCGGGAACAACCCGACCTGTTGGACTAACCACAATGGAGCACGGGCGTTCCGCCCGTGTAAATGACGAAAGTCGCTCCGGACAGCTCCAGGCTCATCGGAGATGTCGCGCCGCGTCGTGTATTATGCCCACCGAGGTTTCTGAAAACTTCTCCTAAGAGGTCTGGGAAAGCCGGCCATGAACGTTCCGCTCACACCCATTCGGTGCTTGTACCGCGCTGTCGATCTTTACGGGAAGAAAACAGGCGTGGTCTCGGGCCCTAGTTCTTTTACCTACGCCCAATTCGGAGAGCGCTGCGAACGCCTTGCCGCCGGGCTGCTTTCAGAGGGTATCCGCCCCGGCGACCGCATTGCCTATCTCAGCTTCAACAACCATCAGCTTCTGGAAGGCTATTACGGGCCGCCGCTGGTTCGAGCCATCGCGATGCCGCTCAACGTGCGCCTGCAGCCCGCCGAGCTGACCACCATTCTTTGTCACGCCAGCGCCACTATGCTGGTCTTCGAAAGCGAGTTTGCCCCACTGGTTCAAGAGCTCCGCAAAACCTGCCCTAGCATCCGGCGCTATGTCGCGATTGACCAGCCGGTTTCGCAGGCAGACTTTTATCTGGAAGACCTGCTGACGCGCGACCGTATCTCTCGTCCTGACATTTTCTCGTTTGATGAAAATGAAATCGCCGAACTCTTTTACACCAGCGGCAGCACCGGCACGCCCAAGGGAGTCACGCTCTCGCACCGCACTCTGTACATGCATGCCCTGGGCATACTCTCCACCTTTTCCTGCAAAGACACTGACGTCGAACTGCACACCATCCCGCTGTTTCACGCCAACGGTTGGGGACGTCCGCAAAGCATCACCATGAAGGGGGGAAAGCACGTCATGGTCCGCCGCTTCGAGCCAGCATCAGTGTTGCGCATCATCCAGGAAGAAAAGGCCACCGCGATGACCCTCGTCCCCACCATGGCAAATGCACTCCTCAATTGTCCGGAACTTGGCAAGTTCGATACTTCCAGCATGCGCGTGATCACCACCGGCGGCGCTGCCTCATCGCCTGAATTGATTGCTCGCCTGGAGCAAGCATTTCATTGCGAAGTATGTTCGGGCTACGGCCTCACCGAGACCGCTCCGGTTGCGACCACGGCCCAGACCAAATCAAGTGTCGTATGCGCGGATGAGACGGAGCGGCTCTCCCGCCTCGCAGCGGCAGGCTGGCCACTGGTCGGCACCGAAGTCCACGTAGCCGATGCGGAGATGCATGACGTACCGCGCGACATGGAAACCGTGGGCGAAGTGGTCGTCTGCGGCGACAATGTAATGGACGGCTACTACCGCGAAGCCGACGCCACCAAGACCGCCATCACCAACAACTGGCTCCGCACGGGAGATATGGCGGTCTGGGACGAAGAGAATTACATCTACATCGTAGACCGCAAGAAAGACATCATCATCAGCGGTGGCGAAAACATTTCTTCGATTGAGGTAGAGAAAGCCATTTTCGCCCATCCAGCGGTCCTCGAATGCGCGGTGGTTTCGGCCCCTGATCCGCAATGGGGCGAAATCCCAGTCGCTATTGTAGTTCTGAAGCCCGGTCTCCAGCTCAGCGAAGAACAACTGCTGGTCTCGCTCAAGCCCCGTCTCGCGAAATACAAGATGCCGCGCCTGGTCAAGTTTGTAGAAGGCCCCCTGCCAAAGACGGGCACAGGAAAAATGCTGAAACGCGAACTGCGCGAAGCTTTCTGGAGCGGCAAAGCCACCCGCGTCCAAGGCTAACCTCTCCCCCCTGTCATCCTGAGCGGAGCGAAACGTTCCGCTTTGAGAAACGTTTCGCGGAGTCGAAGGACCGCTACTGGTCCACTGCACAATTCGTTCGAAAGACCCGCTACGGTTCCTGGGGCGGGCGGGACGCCCGCCCGACAGCCGGCAAGATGCCGGCGCTACTTTCTGTAAGCTAGCATCACCATTCCGCCTCGCGTATATTGAACTGCCTTACCAGCCATGACCGAATCCCCTAAAAACGTCATCATCCGCGATCTCCAAAGCATCGACGACCTGGAGCAAGCCGAAGCATTGGAAAAAGAAGTATGGGGACTGGCCGATCGCGACGTCATGCCCCTGGCCCTGATGATCGCCACTAAGGAAGCGGGCAGTGTCTGGGTAGGCGCCTTCGATGGCCCTAAGCTGGCCGGCTTCGCCTTCGGCTTTCTGGCTATGGAGTCTGGACACATCACCCTGCACTCCCACATGCTCGCGGTGCGCGAGCCCTATCGCGATCTCGACCTGGGCGGCAAACTCAAACTGGCCCAACGCGATCGAGCAATGGCCATGCGCCTCCCTGAGATCACATGGACCTTCGATCCCCTGCAGAGCAGAAATGCCCACCTCAACTTCGGCAAGTTGGGCGTGATCTCCGACATCTACAAGGTTGATTTTTACGGACCCGAAACATCCAGCATCCTCCACCAGAACGGAACTGACCGCTTGTGGGTAAGGTGGCCGCTCGCCAGCCGTCGAGTGCGCGATCGCCTGCAGGGCAAAGACTACCGACCCGAAGTGCTGGACGCTTTTTCGCGCCTGCAACCGCTGGTCCAGTTCAACGGCGATGGCAAGCCGCTGCGCAATGATCTGGCGACTGCGCTGGCCCGGCAGCGAATCGCAATCCAGATTCCCAGCGACATCGGAACCGTCGAGCACAAGGACCCAGGCCTGGCCCGAGAATGGAGGGTCGCCACAAGGTGGGCGTTTACCGAAGCTCTGCGCGCTGGTTTCTTCGTCGCCGAGTTCGCGCGCACTGTAGCTGGCAAACAAGGCCCGGGCAACTACCTGTTAGAGAAGGGAAGCGTCACCGAATACGTCCCCGAACTGCAGCGAAAGCCCGACGCCTCTCATTAGCCGAACAAATGAGCAGCCGCGAAGCGGCGCAAGAGTGTAGCCCAGGGCGCAAGCCCGGGGTAAAACACTGAAGATGACATAGCCCTGAAAGGGCGAAAGAATGGTCGTAGCGGATACGTCCCGTCCGCCGGCCCGCGATGGCAGATTCCGTCAATCCGATTCTTCTCTACGACGGCGTATGTGGACTTTGCAATCGCCTGGTCCGGTTTGTCCTCAAACACGATAAGCGAGCCCAGTTTCGCTTCGCATCACTGCAGAGCGACTACGCCGTCCGAATCCTGCAGGCCCAAGACCTCGATCCCCATGATCTGGACACTCTCTACTATGTCGACGAATCTGGTAAGCGCCTCGCCGCCCGCTCCGATGCCGTGATTTCCCTACTGCGCGAATTGGGAGGCTTCTGGTCGGCCATCGCGGTTGCACTCCGCTTTTTTCCGCAATCGTTACGCGACTGGGGATATGGAGTAGTGGCTCGTCACCGCTACCGCATCTTCGGAAAATATGAGCGCTGTCCGCTGCCCGAAAAGAAATATCAGGATCGATTTCTTGATGTGTAGCCTGTTATCCGTCGACACGGCTAACCCCGGCGTCATTCTGAGCGACTTGAGTCCCGAAGGTTCTGGCGCGCACCACCAAACTGCCAGCCTCAGTGGAGGTCCGCCACGAGCCAAAATTCCCAAAGAATTGTCGTTCCGAAGCGCCGCATTGTGGCGCGAGGAATCTACTGCTTCGTTGCTGGCAAGAAGCAGATTCCTCGCCGATAGACCTGGCTTTGGAATGACAATGGGGGATGTCTTTTGCAAGCTGCACCATACCGAAAATTCGTGAGGCAGACATTCCGCGCCCGCCCTTGTAGAATCTGCAATGCACTTTCCTGAATCCCGATAACACGAGGGACCAGCATGCCCGAGAAGCCCCCTGCGGCTGATGCCCGCAACAATATCGAATCTGTCCTGCATGAGGACCGAAAATTCGAATGCCCGGAGCGTTTCCGGCAGCAGGCGCACATCAAGAGCCTGGACGAATACGAGCGCATTTATCGCCAGTCGGTCGAGCAGCCGGAAAAATTCTGGGCCGGAATCGCGAACCAACTGCACTGGTTCAAGAAGTGGGACAAGGTCCTGGAATGGAAAGCGCCGTGGGCCAAATGGTTTGTCGGCGGTCAGCTCAACATTTCCTACAACTGTCTCGACCGCCATGTGCAGACAACCCGCAAGAATAAAGCCGCATTGATCTGGGAGAGCGAGCCCGGTGAAGTCCGCACCCTCACCTATCAGGAACTACATCGCGAAGTACAGAAGTTCGCCAACGTCCTGAAATCGCTCGGCGTCAAAAAAGGTGATCGGGTCGCCATATACATGGGCATGACACTGGAGTTGCCCATTGCTATGCTGGCCTGCGCCCGCATCGGCGCTCCACACACCGTCGTCTTCGGTGGATTCTCCTCAAACGCTCTGATCGATCGCATTCACGACTCTCAAGCAGTCGCGGTCATTACCCAGGACGGTTCCTACCGGCGCGGCGCCGAGGTCAAACTATTTCCCGCAGTCGAGGAAGCGTTGAAGTCCTGCCCGTCGGTGAAACAGGTGGTGGTTTATCAACGAACTGGAACAACGATCAATATGGAATCCGGGCGCGACCACTGGTGGCACGAGTTGATGGCGAGGGCGTCCGACGATTGCCCCGCCGAGCCGCTGGAGGCCGAACACCCGCTCTACATCCTCTACACCTCCGGAACGACCGGCAAGCCGAAGGGCGTCGTCCACACTACCGGCGGGTATTCGGTCGGCACCTACATCACCATGAAGTGGATTTTCGATATCAAGGAAAACGACATTTACTGGTGCTCTGCCGACATCGGATGGGTCACCGGCCACAGCTACATCGTCTACGGACCGCTGCAAAACGGCACCACTTGCGTGATGTACGAAGGTGCCCCCAACTTCCCCGAGCCGGACCGATTCTGGAGCATCATCGACCGTCATCAGGTCAGCATCTTCTATACTGCTCCCACTGCGATCCGCACTTTCACCAAGTGGGGCGACGAGTGGCCGAAAAAACATAAGCTCGACAGCCTGCGCCTGCTGGGCACGGTGGGTGAGCCCATTAATCCCGAAGCATGGATGTGGTATCGCGATCTCATCGGTCACAACCGCTGTCCCATCGTAGACACCTGGTGGCAGACTGAAACCGGACACATCATGCTGAGCCCTATTCCCGGCGCGATTGCGACGAAGCCGGGTTCGGCGACGCGCCCGTTTCCCGGAGTCGTCCCCGAGGTCGTTACCATGGAGGGCAAGCCCGTGCCCGAAGGCTCCGGCGGATTCCTCGTGCTTAAGCAACCGTGGCCCGGGATGCTGCGCACGATCTACGGCGATCCTGACCGCTATGTGCAGCAGTACTGGTCGCAGATTCCAGGCATGTACTTTACCGGCGACGGCGCCCGTAAAGACAAAGACGGCTACTACTGGGTCATGGGCCGGGTGGACGACGTCATCAACGTCTCTGGACACCGTCTCAGCACGATGGAGGTGGAGTCCGCGCTGGTCGCGCATGAAGCGGTAGCCGAAGCCGCCGTCGTAGCGCGTCCCGACGAGATCAAAGGTCAAGCCATTTCGGCATTCGTCACGCTCGAGCAGGGAAAAACGCCCACCAACGAATTGAAAGACGAGCTCAGAAAGTGGGTCGCCAAAGAGATTGGCGCGATGGCTAAGCCGGACGACATTCGCTTCACCGATATGCTACCCAAGACCCGCAGCGGGAAAATCATGCGCCGCCTGCTCCGTGAACTCGCCAGCAGTGGCGACGTGAAAGGCGACACCACCACGCTGGAGGATTTCGGTGTGATTGCACGTCTCAAGGAGAGCGAAGAATCCTAGTACCCTTTCGATAAGAGATTTCTTCCATCATGCGCGCTACGAAATTCGAATTCGAACAACGCTTCTGGGTGATCGGCGCCCTCATTTTCGTTGCGTTCAGCCTGGGCTCGATCGATCATGTGAATTTCGCGGTCGGCCTGCTGCACTGGATCGCACCCTCGATTGATCCCGACAGCGCCCGGGGAAACTTCTGGCTGCGTCTGATCTTCGCTTCCGGCGCGGTCCTGATCTTCCTGTCTGCGCTTCAGCGCACCTGGGCGACCGCATATCTCCGCACCGAAGTGGTGCACGACGTCAGCCAGCATTCCGAAGCGCTGGTGGCCGACGGCCCCTACCGCTATGTTCGTAATCCCTTGTACCTCGCGAATTTGCCGATGATGGCAGGAATCGGGGTCATGGCCAGCCGCCTGGGCTGGCTCTTCATAGTCGTGTCGATGTGGGTTTTTGTCTATCGCCTGATCTTTCGTGAAGAAGATGGCTTGCGGCAAACTCAGGGCGAGTCTTATCGCGCCTACCTGAAAACCGTTCCGCGATTCTGGCCGTCTTTAACGCCGCGCGTCCCCTCCGGCGGAGGTCAACCCCGCTGGGGACAGGCCATCGCCGGCGAAATGATCTTTTGGCTCTTCGGAGTGGCCGTGCTGTGCTTCGCCGTCACGCTGAACATCAAGCTGACGGGTATTGTGTTTGCTGCCAGCTTCGCCTTCTACTTCCTCGTCGTCGTTCCTCTAGTCAAGAAGCGCCGAACTGCAACAAGTTCGTGACCTCACATAAATTTGGTGGGAAGAGGATCTATTCTCCCGCGCCCATCATCACAATCGGCATGGTCGGAGTTGACGAGCCCCGCTCCGGCTCGACCGTAATAGCAAAGGCCTTGGCTTCCACTCCGGCGGGCAGCGGCGGTTCAATCACAGTCGCGCTGCCTCGGGCATCAGGTTTGAATACCCCGGCCGGGATGGGCGATCCGTTCGTCGGAATCAGCCACAGTTCATAGGCTTTCTGCGGCGGCAAACTCGGCATGTTGCTGGCCAGGAAAATCAGACTAGACCGGTCGCGCACATAGATTGCTTTCCCCTGCGGCTGCGGCGGAGTCTGCGCTGCTACCAGCGTCACACGCAACGCGTCGGTCGAGGTCAGCGTGGACACGACCTCCCGCGCCCGTTCGAGCTGTGCCTGCCGTTGCGCGGATTCGTCCTGCAAACGGGCCACCCGCCGGGCCAGGCGGTCGCTCTGCTGCCAGAAGAAGGCCGCCACCAACAACAGAGCCGCGGTTGCCAGCCAGGGCAGGAACGTCCACAACACCGAGGCCCGCCGCTCAGTACTCTTATGCGCTCGCGGTTCCTTCGCAATGGCCTTCAACAATCGTTCACGCGAGCGTCGCGGCGGCGCCGGTCCGGACGCCGAAAGCGCGAGCAACGCCATATCTCCGCGCAACCGCTCCAGCTCGCGGCGACAGGACGAACACTCTTCCAGGTGCTTCTCGAGCGTGACGCGTTCGTCACCCTGCAGCGCTCCGAGCGCGAGCAGTGCGAGATCGTCGGCGAATTGTTCGTGCGAGCTCATGTTTCGAACACCCTTCGCAGCGCCTGCAATCCGGTCCGGATCCGAGTCTTGATCGTGCCCAGTGGCTCTCCCGTCTTGGCCGCAATTTCCGTATGGGTCAGCCCTTCGAAGTAGGCCATCTCCAACGCGCTCCGTTGCGCCCCCGGCATGCCGCCCAAAGCGCTCCGTACCTTCTCCATGGCTCGCGCTCGTTCGGCTCCACCAGCCATATCTGGTTCAACCGAAACTACAACGTCGGCGATATCGGTTTCTGGCCGCCGTTTGCGCAGGCCATCGATGGCGCGGTTCCGGGTGATCACTCCCAACCACGCCCCAAAATTGCCCCGGCTCGAGTCGAACGCTGCAGGATTGCGCCACAACTGCATGAACACCTCCTGCAGGACGTCCTCGGCAGCGCCGGTATCGCCCAGCACCCGCAACGCCACGGCGTACACCAGGGAGGAATAGCGATCATAGAGCGCAGCCATCGCGCTCTCGTCGCCCGAGCGTATCGCCCATACCAGCGAAACGTCGCTCGCTTCTCCCTTTAATTCAGCGCCGGACAAGCCGTTATCTCATCCTTTCAAAAGTACGGTCTCAAGCCCTCGGTGGATTGCGCGGGCCTTTTGTACCATCCGCCTGAGCCACAATCCGTTACCCACCCAAGGCATGCGGCGAAACCATAACAGCATCTTCGCTAGTTGGACAAGCCGTCGCCATGGCCCCGAATCAGGGAGAGTAAACTGGTTGCCCAGAGAGGCGCTAAATGGGAGATCTTAGTCGCATCGGTGTAGCCATCGACACCGAACTGCTTCGCCGCTTCGACCGTTTCATCGCGCAAAAGGGTTATGAGAACCGCTCCGAAGCGTTCCGCGACCTCATTCGCGACCGCCTGGTCGGCTCAGCGGTGGTCGCCCCCGACGCCTTTGTGGTGGGCACGGTTACTCTCATCTACGATCATCACACACGCCTCCTGCCCGAGAGGCTCACCGACCTCCAGCATGAGCATCATCACGTGATCATCTCCACGCTGCATGCCCACCTGGATCACGAAAGCTGTCTCGAGGTCGTTGTCCTTCGCGGCAAATCCAAAGAGGTGCAAAAGCTGGCCGACCGCCTGATCAGTACCAAGGGCGTTCAGCACGGACGCCTGGTCATGAGTTCACCGCAGACCGCCGCCCACCATCACTAAAATCAACTGGGAACTGAGAACAACGAACTGACAACCGCGTGTGAATCCAACAAAGGGGTTCTTGCTCAGCAGGCACACTACTGGCTCTTCATAGCCAGCTGTCTCTCTTCCGGCGTCATCTGTTTCCACAACACTTCGAGATCACGCTGCACCCTGGAATTCCCCGGGTCCCCATGTAGCGCTTTGGCGAACCAGCGATAGGCGGTGGGAAGGTCGCGGTTCACGCAGTGCCCGGTCGCGTACATTGCCCCCAGCAAGGTCTGCGCCCTGGGATTCGACTGCCGGGCACCGATCTGGAGATTTCTCTGGGCTCGCGCACAGTCCTCCGGAACACCCCGGCCATACAAGTATTTTTCTCCGTCAGCCACCAACCGGTCCTCGAAGCTGTCCGCCGGTGGTCCCACAGCCGGGGATGGCCTGGAAGTGGCCAACCTAGGACTCACTGACGTGGGATTAACCGGCTTTGACGTCGGCGCCGCAGGTGCAACACGTGTTTCCTGCGACGCCGGTTCCGCCGTTTCAGTCTCGCTTGTCTGCGGAGAAACAGGAACCGCCGCTTTCGCGGTCTCTCCAGAATCGGCTAGATCGCTCGGGGGCGAAGTCTGATCGCCGGGTTTTGCAGCGCTGGATGCATTCGCGACACTTCCGCCACCGGCAGGCTCCCCGGCGGAAGGTTGTACTGCTTGGCTCGTTGCTGCTTGCGTTGCCGGTTGCGCCTCCGGCGGCGCTGGATTCGCAGTCGGCTCAACCGGCACAACCGGAGCCGCCGCAGCGGCAGAATCCGGGGGCGGAACCGGGCGCGAGCTCACCGCCGAACTACTGACGGTAGGCTTCACGACGAGGCCCGACCAGGGATAACCATCGCGCTGCCAGTGCCACGCCAGCAAACCGGCGCTCACGACCAGGAGAAGCAGGGCGAGGTAGAGACGGGCATGGCCCCGGGGCGGTTCGTCCTCCAGCAGGTAGTCCAGGTCACGGTAGCGTTCATCGCCCAGCCCCAAAAACGAAGGGCCGCTCACCGGGACTCTCACTCTTTCGCGTCCTGCGACATTTGGGGCTGCCGCCGGAGGGGTCCCAAGCGGAGCCCCGCACAGGCCGCAGAAACGATATTGCGGATTATTCTCCTGGCCGCATTGCACGCATCGCACTGTCATGGCTACTGGCATCACTATACTAATTCAGATGCAGATTGGGCACGACCCTTTGGTATTCCGCCCTATGGAACCTGGCTCAGTTCGAGCAAATTCCCCAAACATGGAATCATCCTTCGGGACTTCACTCCCGAAGGATCTAGCGCGCATCGCCACGGTGGAAGGCGCAAGGGCCGATCCGATCCACGACAGATGCTTCGCAGGCTCAGCATGACGCCCTGCGGAGGGGCACAAGGAAGTTTCAACTGAGCCACCGTTCCGCCCCACATCCTTTACACCTCGGTCTACAGCGTGTTACCTTAAGTGCACGTTACGATCAAATTGAAACTAGAAGACAGGAGCGCACTAGAGTAGTGCTAGCCAGAGAGCAAAAGAAATCCCTCATCGACCAGTACGGCACGCATCCCACCGATACGGGCAGCCCCGAAGTCCAAATCGCGTTGCTTAGCGAACGGATTGGCCAATTGACGGATCACTTCAAAACGCACCAGAAGGACCATGGCTCGCGCCGCGGTCTTCTCATGCTGGTCAGCAAGCGTCGCCGCCTGCTCGACTACCTCAAGATATACGATTCCGAACGTTACAAGACGGTTGTGCATAAGCTGGGCCTGCGCAAGTAGGTTTCTGCGGGGCCGTTCCCGGCTCGGGGTGTATTCGCCGGACCACCATCGGAATCATCTGGCCGTTGCGCAGACGGCCATCACGAAACAAGGAAAAAAGCCGCGAACGGTGTGTTTCCGGCCCTCCAGAACGCTACTGGCTCTTGCCCTTCAAACTGTGCAGCCTCTCCAAACGGACGCGCGTGTGTCCTCCTGCCAAAAGGAAATGAATCATGAAACAAGAGGTATCTGTTGAATTAGCCGGCGGTAAAACCATCTCATTTGAGACCGGAAAACTAGCCAAGCAGGCGCACGGTTCGGTCGTTGTTCGCATCGGCGATAACGTCGTTCTCGCGACCGCCACCGCCAACCCTGATCCCCGCGAGGGAATCGATTTCTTCCCCCTGACCGTCGACTATCGCGAGTACACCTACGCCGGCGGACGCATCCCCGGCGGCTTCATCAAGCGCGAAGGCCGTCCCAGCGAGCGTGAAATCCTCACCAGCCGCCAGATTGACCGCCCCGTGCGCCCCCTGTTCCCGGATGGCTTCCGTTGTGAGACCCAGGTCATTGCCTTCGTCCTCTCGGCCGATACCGAGAACGACCCCGACGTCGCCGGCATCAACGGCGCATCGGCCGCGCTCACCATTTCCGACATTCCGTTCGCGGGCCCCATCGGCGCCGTCCGGGTAGGTTTGGTCAATGGCGCATTCGTCATCAACCCGACTTACAGCGAGATGCGCGAGAGCCTGCTGAACATCATGGTGGTCGGCACTTCGGAAGGCATCGTGATGATCGAATCCGGCGCCAAAGAAGTGAAGGAAGAGACGGTCGTGGACGCCATCGAGTTCGCCCACACAGAAATCAAAAGGATTTGCGCCGCGATCAACGATCTCAAACAAAAAGCGGGGAAGCCGAAGCGCCAGGTCACCCCTCCAGAGTTCGACCAGGCCTACTACGACGACCTGAAGAATCGCGTCGGCGCCGACCTCACGGACCGCCTCAACACACAGAAGTATCCCAAGGCGGAAAGCTACACTTTGGTCCGCGAACTCAAGAAAGGGTTACAGGCTGCCATCCCGGCGGAAGACGAAGCCGCGCAGAAGAAATTCAAGACCTACTTCGAGACTCTTCGCGAACGCATCTTCCGCGAGCAGGTCATCAACCAGAAGCGCCGTCCCGACGGCCGCGCTTTTGACCAGATCCGCGATATCTGGATTGAAGTCGGCGTCCTGCCGCGCACCCACGGATCCGCCATCTTCACTCGCGGCGAAACCCAGGCTCTGGTGACCACGACACTGGGCACCAGCGACGACATGCAGCGCCTCGAAGTCTTCGAAGGCGAAGCCAAAAAACGCTTCATGCTCCACTACAACTTTCCGCCGTTTTCCGTTGGAGAGGTTGCATTTCTGCGCGGTGCTGGCCGGCGTGAAATCGGTCACGGAGCCCTGGCGGAACGTTCTATCACGAATGTCCTGCCCGGCGAAGACAACTGGCCGTATGCCATGCGCGTAGTCTCCGACATTCTGGAGTCGAATGGTTCCTCCTCGATGGCCACGGTTTGCGGAGCCTCGCTGTCCCTGATGGACGCTGGCGTCCCTCTCAAGTCCCCGGTTGCCGGTGTAGCCATGGGCTTGGTGAAGGAAGGCGAGAACTACGCCATCCTGACCGACATCGCCGGCGCTGAAGACCACTACGGCGATATGGACTTCAAAGTCGCCGG
>Ga0207100_1009_pt1 | contig 55919 bp, 56 predicted proteins | sample Alteio_BWMinHeat_82_FD_153520 | JGI IMG/M metagenome (GOLD analysis project Ga0207100, IMG submission 153520) | Enriched cells from forest soil in Barre Woods Harvard Forest LTER site, Petersham, Massachusetts, United States -... | ecosystem: Environmental > Terrestrial > Soil > Temperate forest >...
GGCCGGTTGAGGGTAAGGAAGCATAGAAGAAAAAAAGAAGAGAGCGACCTGCCAGAGAAGCCAAGAGCCCCGCGGGCGGGAGAGAACAGCGGAAAAAGACATACAATCGCTCACGGCACAGCTCCGAGCCTCGGTATTGTGGCTGAAGAGGAAAAGGAAAAGCAACCTATCTCCAGTTTGGACTACGGCCACTAGGGAAGATGCCATGCTCTCGCCGCTGCCTCGTAAGTTGCCGTCGCGTTCGTCCGAAGTCAAAGGGCCTTGCCTCTGGATCTTTGTAGGGCATTACTTTTGCTGCCTTCGGCGAGGAAAGCCACTATTTTGCGGAGCGTTACGGCCTTCACGGTTTTACCGCTGCTTTGTCGAAGTCCGTCGCCGCACCGCCTCATCCAAATCCCGCGTCAGCTTCGACACCGTCTGCGCGCTTACCGTTTCTCCGGTCATGGTCGCCACTACCCGACCCACCTGCGGGTGCTGATCCCGCGCAAAAAACGCCTCCCGGATCAACAGCGAGACCTCCTCCGCCCGCCGCTGAAAACGCCTCCGCCCCACCGGCAGAAAGCTCTTCTCGCGCGTCCGCGCGATGCGCAACCGAATCGTCCCGAAGCGCGTCACGAAATCCCGCTCGTAATACCGTTGCGGTAAACTCGCCGTTTCCCGCGCCTCCGCTCATAGCGTCCCCAACCCGAGAACCGGTCCCGTTCCCGCTCCGACTGCAACTCGAAAAACTGTTGCCACGCTTGCCGGGTCTGCCCATATAGATCGCCCCAGAAACTCGCTTTCATCTCCGCCAGAAAATGTTGGAAATGCTCCGTAATCGGGATTATCTTCGCCATTGGGTGTAGGTCTCCTTTCCAGGAACGGCTTTTGCTTGTGAGGCCAAAGCCAACTTACACCCTCTCGCTTTTTACACCATGGAATTTACGTCACCTATCCCCGGCTCCGCGTTGACTTGCTCCTCCGCCTTACCTAACATGGCAGCCTCGTCTTTCTTTCGCCAACCTGGGTTGGCAAAATCATGATCGGTCAAACCATTTCGCATTACCGCATTGTCGACAAGCTGGGCGGCGGCGGGATGGGTGTAGTTTACAAAGCCGAAGATACCCGGCTGCATCGTTTTGTCGCCCTTAAGTTTCTGCCTGATGAAGTGGCCAAGAATGCCCAGGCGCTCGGACGCTTTCAGCGCGAGGCGCAGGCGGCTTCGGCGCTGAACCATGCCAACATCTGCACCATTTACGACATCGGCGAAGAGAACGGCAAGGCGTTTATCGCCATGGAGTATCTCGATGGCGTGACGCTGAAGCACATGATCGCCGGGCGTCCGCTCGAGATGGACACCCTGCTCGCGCTCGGAATCGAGATCGCCGATGCGCTCGACGCGGCGCACGCCAAAGGCATCATCCATCGCGACATCAAGCCTGCCAACCTTTTCGTCACTGAGCGCGGGCATGCCAAGATCCTGGACTTCGGGCTGGCCAAGGTCACGGTGGTCAGCGGCACGGTGGAGGCAGCGGGTTTTTCCCAGGCGACCGCCATGAGCGAAGACCACTTGACCAGTCCGGGATCGACGATGGGGACCGTGGCTTACATGTCTCCCGAGCAGGCCAAAGGCAAAGAACTCGATGCGCGCAGCGATCTGTTTTCCTTTGGCGCGGTGTTGTATGAAATGTCCACCGGCACGTTGCCCTTCCGCGGAGACACTTCCGCGCTGATCTTCAATGCGATTCTGGAAAAGCTGCCCACGCCTCCTATCCGGCTGAATCCCGATCTGCCCACTGAACTCGAGCGCATCATTAATAAGTCGCTAGAGAAAGATCGCAATCTGCGTTACCAGCACGCCGCCGACATGCGCGCCGATCTGCAGCGGCTGAAGCGGGACACCGACACAGGACGAGCCGTGGCGGCCGCCAGTTCTGGAAGCATCCCGGCAGTGCAGGATCCCCCGGCTTCTTCGTCAGCGGTCGCGCCCTCGCCAACGTCAAGGTCCGGATCTTCTGCGGCGGCCCGCCCCGCTTCGCCTGCTTCCGGCAGCAATGTGCAGCCAGCTCCCGTTTCCTCCCCAGCCGCGGTAGTCGCGGGGTCTCCAGCGAGTAAGAAGTGGTGGAAGGTTGCCGTCCCCGTGGCCGCGCTGTTGGTTGCCACCGCCGCCGGATTTTTCTTTTACTCCCGGCGTTCCCAGGCGCTGACTGAGAAGGATTCCATCCTGCTGACCGATTTCGTCAATACCACCGGCGACAGTGTCTTCGACGGATCACTGAAGCAGGCGCTGGCAGTGCAACTGGAGCAGTCGCCCTATCTGAACGTGCTGCCGCAATCGCGAATTCAGGAAGGGCTGCGGTTCATGGGACGGTCTCCCGACGAGCGCCTCACCAGCGATGTGGCGCGGGAGATTTGCGTTCGCGAGGGGGTCAAGGCGATGCTGACCGGTTCGATTTCCGGCCTGGGCAGCCACTACGTGATTGATCTGAATGCGGTGAACGCCCAATCCGGCGATTCGCTGGGCCGCGCTCAGGCCGAGGCGGAGAACAAGGAGCAGGTGCTGAAGTCGCTGGATAAAGCCGCGTCCGATCTGCGACAGAAGCTGGGCGAGTCCATCGGCTCGGTGCAAAAGTTCACCACTCCGCTGCAACAGGCGACTACATCTTCATTGGAGGCTCTGCAAGCCTTCACGTTGGGCCAGACCGAGCATCAGAAGCTGGACGACGACAAAGCTGTTCCCTATTTAAAGCGGGCCATCGAACTCGATCCGAACTTCGCCATGGCCTACGCGACACTAGGGGTGGTTTACGGCAACCTGAGCCAACCCAAACAGCAACGGGAGAACCTGACCAAGGCGTTCGATCTCAAGGATCGATCGGGCGAGCGCGAAAAGCTCTACATCTCAGCTCATTATTACAGCGAAGTAACGGGAGAACTGGACAAGAGCATCGCGATCTATGAGCAGTGGAAGCAGATCTATCCTCGCGACACGGTTCCACGAGACAACCTGGCTCTGGGCTACGCGGCAACTGGGCAGCATGAGAAGGCACTGGCCAGCGCTCTCGAAGGCATGCAGGTGGACCCGAAGGATGGTTACGCAAATCAGAACGCGGCCGACGCTTATGAGCGTCTCGGCCGCTTCGATGAATCCAAGGCGATTCTGGACAAGGCCGAAGCCCAGCACCTGGGGGGAGCGGTTGGTTTCTTGTCCCGCTACGAATTGGCGTACCTGCGGGGCGATGAAGCCGGTATGCAGAGCGCGATGGATGCCACCAAAGGAGATCCGCTTGAGCCGATCATGTTCCTGATCAAGGGGAACAGTCAGTGCGCGCTGGGCAAGGTGATAAGTGCGAGGCAAAGCTATTCCCAGGGACAAGGTCTAGCTCAGAAGTTCGGCATGAAAGAAATGTTCACAGTGCTTCAAATGCTGGACGCGATTTGCGACGTCGAGAGTGGGAATGAGGCGTCGGGGCGACAAAAGGCGAGCGCAGCGGTTGCGGCGTTCAACGACCGGGACACAATGATGACGGCCGCCTACGTACTGGCCCGATCCGGAGACGCCAGTCAATCTCAGAAACTGATGGAGCAAGCGGCGAAGGAATCCCCCACGGACACCCTGGTGAACGCCGTCTGGATTCCGGTAGCGCGGGCGTCGAACCAGATACGGGCCAACCAGGGCGCGCAAGCCGTGGCCACGCTGGAAGTTTCCACGCCCTATGAGTTGGGTTCACCGCCCAATGGCGCCAACTACTGGCCTTCGTACATTCGGGGTGACGCTTATCTGCATTTGGGGGACGGCGCGAAAGCAGCGGTCGAGTATCAGAAGATTCTGGACCACCACGGCATTAATCCGACCAGCCAGCTCTACAATCTGGCCAGGCTGGGATCGGGACGGGCGTATGCGCTGCAAGGGAACAAAGCCAAAGCCAAGGCGGCCTACCAGGACTTCTTTGCTGCCTGGAAAGATGCCGATCCCGATGTTCCCATCCTGAAAGAAGCCAAAGCCGAATACACCAAGTTGCAGTGACCGTATGGGGCGGACACTCTTGTCCGCCGCCTTGGAATTTGATTTTCAGCCCGCTCAAGCCGAGCTTGGACGGGGCATCCTCGAGAGTTCAGCAGATCGTTTTGGCCTGATAGTATGATTACTGCTCCCTGATCGTCGTCGGCCTGGCGTCGCGACGGTCTATTTCATGCGCATACGACGTCGACTCCCCATCCTGTTTGGCGTGGTGCTGGTTATCGCCGCCATCGCCCTGGCGGTCGTGCTGCGCAAGCATGCCCCGCCTGAACCTGCCCGCCTGCTGCCAGGTGCGGACGGCTATTTTTACGTCAATCTGAAATGGATCCGCCGCGCCAATATCGCCGGCCAGATTCCGGACGTGCCCCACGAGCCGGAGTACGAGCAGTTCATTCAGGCGACCGGGTTTCAGTTTGAGCGGGACCTTGATCAGGCCGCCTTCGCCATTCATTATCCGGCGGTCAAGAAGAACGCCAATCCTGCGGTTCCGGAACCGCCACGGTTTTCGGAAGTGTTTGTGGGCAGGATTGAAGGCGAGCGGTTGCGCGCTTACCTGGGAAAAATCTCGGGGTCGGTGGAGAATTACCGCTCTGTCGACATTTACAACATTCCGCTCGAGGGCCGCACCTTGCGGGTCGCGGTTCTGGGTTTCGATACGGTGGCGGCATCGAACCACGACGATCCCATGGTGATTCGCGGCATCGTAGACCGGTCGCGCAAGGTGGCTTCTCCCTTTGGCGGGCCTGCATTGCTGCGCCGGTACTATAAATATGTTCCGCTTGCCAGCCTGGGCTGGGCCGTCTTCAGAGTCGATCCGGTCGACAGCTTGCCCAGCCGCAACGCCTTGTCATTTTTGTTTACCAAGCCAGCGACGGTGGTGGCGTCCGCGCGCTATCTGGGGCGCGTGCATTTTCGGGCGGAGGCTTTCACCGGTGGTAAGGACGAGGCCCAGCGGTTGACCGAACAGTTGGGGACGTTTCTCCAACTCTTTCACACCGCGGAGGGGACGGTTTCAAACCCGGGCAGCGATCCTGATGTCAAAGCATTTTTCGATGGATTGAAAGTGCAGCAACATGACGATCGTACGGTTTTGACTGCCGCCATTCCGCCGGGATTTCTTCGCAAGGCGGTGGCGTCGCCGCCAGCGGAGCTTCAGCCGGCGCCTTCTCCCCCTCCCGCCAAAAGCAAATAACTGTAACCTCGAACTTTCCTGCGCATCTTGTCTGAAAGAGATCGCATCCTGGACTTTGTAGCGCCGGCGCTACAAGGTACGAAAGGCCGTCCTGACGCGGGCTCCTATTGATTAGGGCTCCCTTGCTGCAGCAGGTACAATAAATCCCGATGTCAACGCTTCCTCTTCCCATCGCGGCGTTCCTGGCGGGGCTGGTTTCGTTTCTCTCGCCTTGCGTGCTGCCCTTGGTTCCGGGCTATATTTCTCTGATTTCGGGGGCCGGGGTCGAGGAACTGAAAACCCAGGAATCACGACTTCTGGGCCGAGTGATGCTGAATTCCATCGGCTTCATTCTTGGTTTCAGCGTGGTGTTCATTTCGCTCGGCGCGATTTCGACCGAGGTTGGGCAGTTAGTGGCGCGCTACAAGTCGGTGCTGGCGCAGGTGGGTGGCGTGGTCATCATTCTGTTTGGGCTGCATCTGACTGGCCTGTTCAAGATCAAGGCATTGTACACCGACGCGCGGCTCCACAGCGTGAAGGGTGGCAGCACTCCCTGGGGAGCATTTTTGATCGGCTTTGCCTTTGCGTTTGGTTGGACGCCATGCGTGGGTCCGATTCTGGCCGTCATTCTGGGCTTTGCTGCAACCCAGGACTCCGTCGCCAAGGGGATCCTGCTGCTCGCGGTCTACTCGATGGGATTGGCCGTGCCCTTCCTGCTTACTTCGCTGGGCATCGAACGATTTCTCAAGTTCTACAAGCGCTTTCGCATGCACATGCATGCGCTCGAAGTGGGCAGCGGGGGTCTGCTGATTGTGCTGGGCCTGCTGCTGGTGTTTGGGCGCTTTACCATCATTTCGAACTATCTATCGTTTCTGAATCGATTCGCGCTTTAATGCGCCGTCTAAAAGGGAGTCTGTCGTGAAACGCGATCCAGTGGTCATTATCGTCGTCGCCATGGTGGTGACCGTCATGATTGTCTTCGGGTTTCAGATGGCGCGGCGAAAGTCCGGTCAGACCGTTAATGCCGGTCCCAGCATGACCGGGCAGCCCGCGCCGGACTTCACCTTGGAATCGCTGGATGGCAAGACCGTGCGTCTTTCCGATTTTCGCGGCAAGGGCGTGCTGCTAAATTTCTGGGCCACCTGGTGCCAGCCCTGCAAGATTGAAATGCCCTGGTTTGCCGAGCTGCAAAAGCAGTATGGACCGCAGGGATTGCAAATTGTCGGCGTGGCCATGGACGACGCCAGTCCCAAGGAGATCGGAGAGTTCGCCCATGACCTGGGCGTGAACTATCCCATCCTCGTGGGAAAAGAGGAAGTTGGAAACGCCTACGGCGGCGTCCAGTTTTTGCCGGCGACCTTCTATATTGGACGCGATGGTAAGGTCGTCGACAAAGTGTTTGGGTTGAAGGGCCGCGGCGAGATCGAGGACAGTATCAAGAAGGCGCTGGCCGAGGGCCAGGCCGTACAGGCGCAAAAGTAACGTAGCCGGCGGGTCCAAACCCTTCTAACATTTCCCGATGCGCATGTTGCGAAAGCTCGTGCCCGGATTGGCGCTGCTGGCCGCACTCGCGGCCGGGCAGGAGAGTCCCGCCGGGCTCTCTGATAGTCCGGCTTCGAACCAGGACATTCCGGGCAGAAAAACTCCGTCAGTCACCATGGCGCCCTCGCCCGTCATCACCGTGACCCGGGGGAAGTCGAACTCCGTGAATCTCCGCTTTCGTGTGGGATCCGGCTTTCACGTGAATTCCAACAAGCCTAAGTCTGAATTTCTCATTCCGACCGCGCTCAAGGTGAGCGCTCCGACCGATATCGTGATCGGAAGGGTCACCTATCCCGCCGGTTCCGAAATGAGTTTCGCTTTTTCCCCAGAGGACAAGCTCAGCGTCTATACCGGAGAGTTCCCCGTGGTCGTAGAGGTGCGTCCCCTTGCGGAGGTAATTCCGGCCAAGTACATGATTCGTGGAGAGCTGAAATACCAGGCTTGCGACAATGCGGCCTGCTATCCTCCGAAAAAACTAGCCGTGCAGTTTGAAGTGAAGGTCATCAAGGGCCCTCCGCCGCGCCGCAAAAATCCAGGACAAAGCCCGCATGTGCACTTGTAGCAAGTAGATTTCGTTTGAACGATCGACCAATGCGGTTGCAGGTTATGTACGTTAGCGTACAATCTCCCATCACGCGGCGGGGCGCCTAAAAATTAATAGTTCAGGACGATCGGTTAGGACCTAGACTTGAACTGAATTAACAAGGGCTCAGGCACCAGACAAGCGCATGAATATTCCACGGAAAAAACTGGATTCGGATGCGCCCTCTTTCGAATTGCTCTCTCCGACTGAGTCCCGGTACGAACCATCAGCTCTGTCCCGCCGGGAGAGTCTGGCAGACTATGTCAGTGAAACCGTCCTGGAGACCTTGCCCAACGACCTGACCCGAATGATTTACCTGGCGTCTCTGCGAGACTGCAACAGCGGAGTGTATCTGCATCCCGAACTCTCACAACAGAGGGGAATTCAGGCGGCGGACGGGGCATTGCGGGTCTGCCATGAGCAGGTTTTTCGTCGCCTTTTGACCACGCGACTGGCGGAGTACGTAATCCAGTTGCAGGAATATATCCGCTACACCCGAGGCGAACTGCTCACCGTGCTGAAAACCTGGAGGTCGTTGCAGGCCTATCGCGCGACGGTTCCGGTGGGCGCGATGCGCACTTCCACCGAGCTGTACTTTCTAAATGTTGCGATCGCCCTGGAAGTCGTGAGCCAGCAGATTCCGGGAGGTCGGCAGTCCTAGTGCGTCGGCCCGCCGTTGGGAAGTTGCTCAAAGGGAAGCCAGGCATTGATCACGCGGCCGATTACTGACGCCTCGCGCGGCACCTTGAAGCGCCTTACGGATTGCCGAGACAGCGGGTACGGCAACAGGGTTAGTTCTTTCCCTTCCAGTTGGCACCAGCAGCAACTGTGCCCATCGGTGTGCCAGACCAGGTAGACCGGACGTTCACGAATGGTTTTCCAGTCAAATACCTGGACCGCATTTTGCATGACGTCGACTTCAACCAAAGATCCGGGCGGGATCAATTCGCCCATTGTGTCGTCTTTGAGGCCCACGACGGCGTAGCGGTATCGTCTGGGATCAAGGCGCTTGCGCAAGGCGGGCGGAAGAGTAGCCAACTCCTGGGGATTCAATTTTAGCAGGCTGGTCTCGTGACTGTTGAAGGCGGCGTCGAAGTTGAGTTGAAAGCGAAAACCTGGTTCTCGAACCTCTGCAGTCTGAAGCCGAGGCAGGCCTGGTTCACCCTGGCCGGCGTACTGCCGCACTTCATTTAGATCAATCCCGAAAACCAACAAAAGCTCTTCGAGTGAAACTTTCAGGCAAGCGGCCAGGCTGAAAAGCTTGTGAATGCTGGGGACTGATCCGGTTTCGATGTCCGCCAGAGTCGAGTGCGAAACATAGAAGTCAGCATTGCCCTTGATGTCTGCAATCGACCGGCTGATGCGTTCGATGTCGCTGGACTTAACAAAACGCTCTTCGCGCAACTCCCGAATCCATTTGCCCGAATCCATGTGAGTGGCCGTGATCTTCCCGTTTAACTCATGGTCTGCGGGGTTGCTGAAGGATGGCCTTCATCGCCCGCAGGGTAATATAATACTACTTAAGAGAAAGCTTCTCCCCGCTACAGCAACTGCCAGACTTTTTACTGGAAAATCCGGAATTCAAATGACCCGGGCACGGGGACGCTCCATCGTAATCCGACAAAGTTTCTTACCCTGCCAGAACTGAACGTGGCAAATCCCACTGCCGATGATGCCGGATCCGACTGAGATACGTAAGCAATTCCACGTACGGTGTTTCGAGCGCCGGTAACGACAGCGGCCAGCCCGGGAAAACCCATTTGAGCCATAAACAGGGCTCGGCCAGCATCAAGTTTACACGAAGCCGCAGCGCGCCCTGGATCAAATCCATTGCTTCCTGGGCCAGCTCGGAATTTTCTTCCGACCTCGCCAGTTGCCCCAGTTTCATCAACATAGCGGCATTTTCCCCCACCAAGTCAAGGCAGTGCAGGGCCAACGCCACACGCTTTCTTTGGAAGACACGGAACTCATGCGGGGGCAGCGACCGGCGCAGATACTGCTCTTCAACCGGATCGAGCAGGACCCGAAACATCTCGGGGTCGACGGCATGATTCTTTGCTTCCCAGTCTTTCAGGCTCTTGATTTGAGGCAACCCCGGACGAACGATCATCCACACCAGGTACAGAGACAAGACACTTACCAACAGAATTGTTATCGTCGATACCATTTGTCAACTTGCTCAGTCAGTGTTTCATTCCAATCTGACACGTCGTTGCCAGGCAAACGGTCGATTGAATTCCCGTCCTCAGGCCGTAGAAAATAAAACGCCCAGATCAGGACGCCGAGATTATATGCTGCGGACCTCAGTAACACAAAGGCTTCGCCGCTTAAAATGTGAAGGTGACCGCGCAGCTCAAGCAAAACCAGGTCCAAAGCCGCATACACACCGAAGCCGGCAGCAATTCCGAGAGAATAGTGGCGCCAGGTAAGTCCTAGGCGGGACATCATCGCGATCGCCAGAATCAGCAGACACACTTGCAGGAATCTGGCGGAACGCTCACTCAGAGTGATCCACTCGAGAGCCACATCGCCTCCAGCCGGCCCCTTGGTCCAGAACAGCAGCGCTAAGGCTGCCGCGCCGACCACGCCGGCCGCGATCCAAAGCACCCGGAGAAACAGTCTCAGGAATGGAAAGCTCCGGACAAAATGCAAACTGATTTCGAAAATAATTGCGAGAGATAACAGAACCGCGGCGGCCTCACCCAACCAAAAGACGGTGGAGTAGCGGTCCCCTGGATTGGGCAGGAAGTAGAGGGTGAAATCTCGTACGGGCAGCAGAACGGTGTAGCTGAAAAAGAAGGGGAACTGCGCAACCAATCCACGGCGCACCATCACCAGAGCGATTACACACTGTATCGCCAGGGGAGCGAACCAGAGGACGAACGTCGCCAGGCCGAAAAAGTTCATGGGCCGCACTGGAAGGCTACTCGTAAACCAGACAGCCCACAAGCAATTTAGATCTTAAGCTTTCCGAAGCTTCCGGCTTACTTGCCGCCGCAATGTCCGGGAGAGCACAGAGGCGTCGGAGCGCCTCCGTCGGCAAAGGAAGAAATCGATACGGCGCTCAGAAGCACCAGAGTTGCAATCAGTAAGCGAGCCATCTTTTTCATCGGAAGAATCCTCCGTGGGATAGAAACCAGCGGGAACACGATATTTTTTTTGCAGGATGAAATCCGAAATGTTCGAAAAACGCTCGGTGTGAAACCGGTGCTCGTCGGTATACCGACAAAGCGCATCGTGCGTTTGAACGCTTCGAACTCGCGGTTTGAGGACGGTTCCGCTGTGGGTTCCGCGTTTTTCCCCGACCTTGGCGAAGGCGGCTGCCGAGATTGAGAGCAACGCGCCCGGGCCGTTTGCGTCGGTTTACCGACGATAGTGGCTCAGTCTCAACCTGCAACGTCGAGAAAAGTATTCTGATCGCTGATCAGACAGCTCGATCAAACATGCTTTTTCCCAAAGACACACCACTCTTGCTCCGGGCCGCGACAACCGCGATTCTGGCGGTCGCGACACTGCTGGTGTTGGTTCCGTGTGTGTGCTTGTTTTTCGCAGTAAGTTCGGAGTCAACGTCTCCCCACCTACTTCTGCTTCATTTGCCACTGGCATTTTGGGCGGGATGGGCTTTGGTTTCGCTGTGGGTGGCCCTCGATTCTTCCAGGTTATGGCGAGTATTGGGCCGGCCGGTGGATCCACTGGGCACGCAGGCTTTGTGGGGCGCATTACTGGGCGCCTTGAATATCGGGGCATCCATGCTGGTTGTGATGTCGCGCGCATCGCGCTGAAGCCGTGTATGGGTCACGGCATCCCTCTGTTTTGCGGAAAAACTTGGTCATGAAATCGCAAGAGTTTGATATTGCTTCGTCGAGAGTTTGGCAACTTCCGACGAACGAAGGTCCGCAATGCGCGCCGGTTGCTGGTAGGCCATGCTGCACAAAATTTTCTGAGCGGCAGCAGCGGTGCACCAAGAGAGGTAGCACCGGCCTCTGCTGACAGAGCAAGGAGTCGGGCTAGTATCGATGGATGAACGCGTCCGCCGCGGTCCGTGGTTTGTTTGGGATGCCTCGCGCAGGGCCCACGTTTCGCCGCGTCGAAGCCGGCGAAGATGTTGAGCCGCCGTTTGGCTGGAAGGATCGAGGCGAGAGCGTCCGGAGTATTTTGTGCCAGGACGGCCACACCGTCACTCAACTTTCTGCTGCTACTCGGCGGCACTACGGAAGCAGATCGCCATATTTCATTCCAGCATCTTTTCTCTATCAGTTGAGACGCGGCGTCACGCCCCACGTTTGTCAGATCGTGGCCTTGAGTGAGACCACCGGATATCGCTTCGGGGACTGGTTGCGAATGTTCGGTTTTGACTTGCAACAGATTCCCCGATTGCAGATGCAACTGCACCCGCGGCGCACGACACTGGTCACTCCGATGGAAGACGGCTCCGAGCCGTTCCCTCCTCGACCTTCTCTTGGTTATGCTGCACTTGGCTATGAAAGAGGTGGAAGCTCAGCGCCTGGGTTTGGGCCGCGAGAGTTGAGTGCCCGGCGTCGCTATCTCTTCGCCAAAATAGGAAGCAGCGATGCCGTGGTGTGCCCGGGCCTTCTGCCCGGCAGTATCGTGCGTGTCGACCGGTACTTCGCCCACCGGGTCCGCGGCCTCGATCGTGCCTCCATGAGTCATCTCGTATGGTTGGTCGACCTACCCGGAGGACTGGTGTGCAGTCAGGTGAGATGGATTGACGATCGGCAAATCGTGCTGCAGCCGAGTCGCCCGCCTTGGGGAAGCTGGCCACTGCATTTGCCGACCGAGGCGCGGATCCTCGGCTTGGCAGATACAAATACTCGTCCGTTGCATTCCGCGAAGTTGCAATCCAGGGGCGAGTCGATGAACCTTGAACAGCTCTTCCCGCCGCAGACCGAAGAGCGAATGAGGTTTTCGGACTTGCTCAGAATCTCGCGAGGACGTGCGGGCTTGACCTTCCGGGCGGCGCATCGGCTCACTCGCGCCATCGCTTTAATCCTGGGAGACCCAGGGTATGGAATTGCCTTGGGGATGCTCTCCGATTACGAGGCCATGGGCCGGCTGCCGCGACACATTGCCAAGATTTTGAGCCTCTGTATGGTTTATTGCATTGATATTCGGGAGTTGATGGAAGGCGCAGGTGTGCACATCGACGATTCTGCCAAGCTAGCGCTCCCGATATTCGATCGCCGTCTACAAGTTCGCTCCGACTTTCTGGACCACACCGCGCATTCCGGCACGGGCGCCATCGTGACCGGGTACGCCCGTTCTGCCGGCGCACGCACATAGAGGATCACGCAGGATTGGCCTGCTTTCACCCTACTCGGCGCCGCTAGTAACCGGCAGATTGGTTACTTACCTAAGTCTAAATAGCACCCTTTTGGTGTGTGACTCTCGTGTTTTGACGCGCGCACAAACTGACCCTACGATGATGGCTACACGGGAGCCCCCGCTTCCGGCCATTCTCTCCCACGACAGTTCTGATTGCAGGATGTTCCGCCGAGTGGCGGCAAATGGAGGCTGGGCCGGGCAATGAAGGGTTATCACAAAATGAAGATTTCGCACCGCAGTTCAAACCGGGAATGCGGAGCCCGCGGCTTCAGCCTGCTCGAAATGATGATCGTGATTTGCGTGCTCATGATCGTCGGCGGAATTGGTTTCATGGCGCTGCAGCCGGCTCTGAAAGACGCAAAGGTCAATCAAGCCTTCGAGAGTGCGATGATGCCGCTGCGAGTGGCTCGGCAGCGGGCGATCGCTGAACGCAAGCAGTACATCGTGTGCTACGGGATCGCGGCGCCACCTGGCGCTATTACGCCGATCGCGCCGACCGCGCAGAGCATCCAGATATTCCGCTGGGACGCCGGCACCGCCCTGTCGGCGGCCACGCAGGTCACCGCCGTCACTTTGCCCATCGATATTAATTTTCAGGTCCTGCCAGGGTTGCCGAATGGGCCGGCAACCGTACCGGATGGATTCGGAAGCGCAGTTACGGCCATCGATTTTGATCAAAACGTCGCCGGGGGTGGGATCAAGAACCAGGTCATGTTTATGCCGGACGGTTCGGCGCACGACGTCAATGGAAACTTGAACAGCGGGATTGTGTACGTCGCCCGCAATGGAGATCTGTACAGTTCCCGGGCCATCACATTATACGGCGCGACCGGCAGGGTCCGGGGATGGCGCCTGCTTAACAGTGGTGGGGGCCCCAAATGGTTTCAGCAGTGAGGACGACAAACATGACGCACAACCGACGACAGGCAGCGGCGGACAGCAGGCAGCAGGGATTCGCATTGCTTGAGACCCTCATTGCCATCGTAATACTGATGATTGGTCTGCTGGCGGTGCTGGCAACCTTTGCCATGGCCCTCGGCAACACGAACACGGTGCAGCTCGACAGCATAGCGCGCCAGAAGGCGACCGAAGCGCTGGAAAGCATATTCACGGCCCGCCAAACCAGTCAGATTACGTTTGCCGCCATCCAGAACGTAGGCGCGGGCGCGGGGATCTTCACGGCAGGGTTTACCCCTATGACGGACCCCGGCCTCGACGGTTTGGACGGCACGGGAGACGACGTTCCGTCGGCCCAGCTCCGGCTGCCCGGCCGGAGTGGGGTGATCACCGGCTTCAGCCCTCCGGACGTGCTGGTCGACCTGAGCAATTTCAGGCGGCAGATTCAGATCACAAACGTACCCGGCAACCCGAACGTTCGCCAGATTATCGTCACCGTGCGTTATCCGGTGCCCCAGGGCTGGTTCAAGTCTTATCAGGTGCAAGCCCTGATTTCTTCATTTCGTTAAGAGGAGAGACATGCGATTCACAGAACATCACGCGCGCGGCTTCAGCCTGGTCGAATTGATCGTAGCCATGTCCCTGGGCCTGATTGTTCTGGCGGCCACCACGCAGCTGTTTAAAAGCGGTATGGACGCGACCATCCTGGTCACGCAATCGTCCGAAATGCAGCAGAGTGCTCGCGCCACATTAAATCTGATTGCCAAGGATGTGAGCATGGCTGGGTCGGGCCTGCCTTCCGGTGGTCTGCCTCTACCCAACGGCGCCGGATCGGTGGCTTCGCTGTTCGCGGTTGATGCAAACCGGGCTTGGCTGGCGAACAATGCTTATCCTGGAAAGTTCATGTACGGCATCATTCCTGGTAACGCCAACGGCATGGAATCCGGTGGGCCTGCCAATGTCACGGCCACGGGCACTGGGTCGGACGCCATCACAATCATCTACGCGGATTATGCTTTCCCTCTTGGTCAGTACACGACCTCGATCCCGGCCGCCAATCCCCTTGGCGATAAGGTCACATTCGCGCCCCCGGCGGCCCCGCCGCCGGGCTTCCCGGCGATCCAGTCCCCCACTGGAATTCAGGTGGGAGATTTGATCTTGTTCAGGAACAATCTGGGCAGTGCTGTAGGCGAAGTGACGGGCATCGCGCCTAACGGCGTCAACAACACCGATATTTCGTTCGCCAACGGCGATCCGCTGCAGATCAACCAGACCGGAGCGGCCAGCGGAAACATCCTGTCCATCATCGGCGGCGGAGCAACCACTGCCACCCGGATATGGGCGGTCACTTATTTCATCGAAGTTCCCGCGGCAGCGTCGGGACAGCCGCCCCGCCTGATGCGTCAAGTCAGTGGACAGTCCCCGTCCCCAGTCGCCGATAACATCATCGGCCTGACCATCACCTACGACCTGTGTGACGGGACAAACGGTCCGGCCTGTTCGGGTGTGAACAACCCATTGGTCGCTCCTTTCTCCCCCAGTCAGATCCACAAAGTGAACATTCAGGTGATGGCACAGACGCTCAACGCTTACGGAAACAGGTCCAGGAGCACGGCGCTGGCAACTTCAGTGAGCACGCGCAGTCTGTCATTCAAGGACCGTTATCAATAGCAAAGATTGTCATCGAGGAGAAGAAGAGTCAGGAGACTAACTACTATGTGCAGGACTAAGGGCCGATCACGGGGATTTACGCTTGTCGCCAGCTTGCTGGTGCTCGCGCTGTTGTCCGGCATCGCGATAAGCCTTTTATTTATGGTCCAGGGTGCGGGCCAGGTTGGCGGGAATGATCTGGAGACCAACCAGGCGTACTATGGCGCCGAATCCGGCATGGAGTTGTTGACCGCGAATCTGGCGGCGCTGTACCAGCAGTCCCAGTCCCCCACGCCTCTGCAACTCACCGCCCTCGCCAACAATCCGCCGGACAGCACCATGATTTCGTCCATGAATTATCAGGAGAGCATTACCTGGACGCCTGATGCCTTCGGCAACCCGGCTTCGCACACCAGCGTCATCGATCCGCCGTCACCGAACGCCGGTCTTACCGCGGAAATCATTCCGCTTACGCTGAAGGTAGTCGCTAGCCGCCCCGGTGGAGCGTCGGTGAACATGACGCGGGGTGTGGAAGTGGCACTGATTCCGGTCTTTCAGTTCGGTGTTTTTTCCGACAGCGACTTGAGCTATTTCGCCGGCCCTAATTTTAACTTTCAAGGCCGGGTGCACACCAACGGAAACCTTTTCCTGGCCGAAGGCAACGGGAATTCGCTTGTTCTTGACGACAAGGTCACGGCGGTGGGCGAGATCGTCCGCGACCGGCTGGCCAATAACTTCCTCACCAACGCGAACTATACCGGAAACGTGTATGTACTCAGGCAGAATCAAGGCTGCAATGGTACGGTCGCGCAAGCAATTGCCAACGTTGCCGGCTGCATACAATTTACCGTGCCCGATGCGAGTTGGAGTGGTGGGCTTCCGCCCGTTCCTGCAATCGGGGCCAATTGTCCTGCGGCTGGTGCGGCTTGCAATGCCAACTGGCCCAATATCTCCACAACTGTATCCCCCACCACGTTTGGCGGATGGATCGGCAACGGCACCTCGATGGCGGTACAACCGCTCACCCTTCCATTCGTGCAGGGCGCCAATGGTTCGGCCCAGCAGATTCAGATCATCCGCAAAGCGCCGCTGGGTGAAGTTCCGACCTCGGCCACGGGATCGTCGCGCGAGTACAACAAGGCCAGTGTCCGCATCCTGCTGGCCAGCAATCAAGCCGACTTGCACCCCGAACGGCCAGGCGTTTTGGTCGGCGACGTTGATTTGACCGCTGGCGGCTGTCTGGCATCACCGACCGGCAAGGCAGTCGCGGTAGTAGGTGCCGGAACCACCAGGATCGCGATGGCAACTGCCGCCCCGGCCGTCGGGGACGTAGCTTGGGTGGGGGCGCCGACCGGATCTCTTTGTGGCGCTAATCCCGCTCCCTGGAACCTGATCGACGGTTGGTTGCGGGTGGAATATCTAAACGCGGCCGGCGCATGGGTTGGCATCACCAACGAATGGTTGCAATTGGGCTTCGCTCGCGGTGTAAATCCTCCAACGAGGCCCGTCGGTGGAGGGGCAGGGTCGAATCCGGTGCATCCTAATGCCATCCTGATATTGCAGGAACAGGCTGATCGCAATGCGAATGGCAACGCAACCGACGCTGTGGACGCTCCTAACAACATTGTCGACGGAGGCACTCTCTCCCAGTACAGCTGGTACCCGATTAACTTCTTTGATCCTCGCGAAGGCTTCCCTCGGGACAACGCGCCTCCGGGCATGGCCAATCCCTTTTGCTATGTGAATGGGATCATGAATGCGGTTGAGCTGGATGTGGGCAATTTTCAAAAATGGTTGCAGGGTACAGTCCCCGGCGGGAATGGGCCACTGGTCTCGTTCAGCAGCCAGAACGGCTATCTGGTGTACTTCTCCGACCGCCGCGGCATGATTCCCAATCCGAATATCGTTCCGGTTGTCACTAATGGCGAGTACGGCTTCGAAGATGTCATCAACTCGGCGTCCGCCACCGGAACCCCCGACGGTGTGATGGAGGCGTCTGAGGACGTGGATCAGAACGTTCTCCTTGATCGATGGGGTGCGGCCAACGTTGGAAATGGACTACAAGTAGCGACGGCCAACAATCCCTACGCGAATGTCAATTGCTCGACTCGCGGCCGGCAGAATATTGTTACCGGCGCCCGCCATGTGTTAAAGCTGGTCGATGGCGGCCTGGGGAACCTGCCGGTGCGCCCGGACAACGGCCTGGGCGGCTTTACCGTTGCATCGGAGAACCCGGTGTACATTCAGGGAAATTACAATTCCGACAACACGGATCCGTTCTGGGGTAACCCTCCGCCAGCCGTGCAGCCGGACATCGCTCACGCTGCGGCGGCGGTAATCGCCGACGCGGTGACAGTGCTGTCGAATAACTGGTCCGATACTAACAGCATGCTGAACCCTCTGAACCTGGCCGGAAGGGCGCCTAACACTCCTACGTATTACCGGATGGCCATCGCGGGCGGAAAGAACATCAACTTCCTACAACCTGCGGGCACAGGACAAGACTTCGGCACCGACGGCGGAGTCCACAACTTCCTGCGCTACATTGAGACTTGGGGCGGATCTGGTGGGCTGTATTACCGCGGATCGCTGGTCAGCCTGTATTACTCGCAGTACGCGACCGGTATTTTCAAGTGCTGCAACCTGGTCTACGGTCCGCCGCCGCGTTTCTACTACTTCGACAACGCGTTCCTGGATCCGACGAAACTGCCTCCAGGCACTCCGATGTTGCAGGACGTAGTGAACCTGACTTACTTTCAGGATTTCAAACCGTACTAGCAAGGGAGAAGTGCGCCGGCTCCTGATTCGGGGCCGGCGCTTTTTTTTTGCAACCGCCCCATTGATCAACCCGCTACCTGCGTCGGGCGTCGATCCTGTCCGCCACTTCATGGATTAGACCTGGACGCCGTCGTCCGCGTGGACGAGCGAAGTCCTGCGGTTGGATTTTGCGGGCGAGGAGAAACTGCCGAACTCGCTCGGCTGGGCAGGTGGGACACCTGCCCCTACGTGGTTCGTTCCTTGGCGGCTTGGCGGTCGGCAGTGCGTTCCTGCAGCGCGAGCGTGACGACGCGCAGCATGTCATCCCAGGGCGCGGGCTTGCCCGTCCAGATTTCGAACTGGCGTGCAGCCTGGTGGACGAACATCTCGATTCCCGGAATCACTTCCGCGCCGCGCTCTTTGGCCAGCTTCATGAGCCGCGTCTCCGCCGGATCGTAAATCATCTCGAAGACATAACGTGCGTTGATCTCGTTCTCGTTCAGCGGAGACTCGCGCGTGTTGCCCATGCCGACGGGAGTGGCATTAATGATGACGTCGAAGCTGAGCTTCTTCAGGTCGGCGCGCTTGGCGATCCTCGCCCTGGCCTGGTGGGCCAGCTTTTGCGCCGGAGCTGCGCTGCGATTCAGAATGTAAACTTCAGCCCCGCGTTCCTTGAGTCCGAAAACGGCGGCACGCGCTGCGCCCCCGGCGCCCAGCACCAGGATCTTCGCTTTCTCCAGCGTGATTCGCTGTTCCAGCGGCCGGACTACACCGGCGGTGTCGGTGTTGAAGCCGTAAAGTTTTCCGTCCTGTGCCCGCACCACGGTGTTGCACGCGCCAATTTTTGTGGTGTGGGAATCGGTGTTATCGAGGTGCTTCAGGATCGCTTCCTTGTACGGCATGGTGATGGACAGGCCGTGAATAGGAATATCGCGCACACAACTCAGCAGATCCTTCAGCGCCTTGGCATGCAGTGCGAGATAGACGCCATTCACGTTTTCCCGGCGCAGCGCTGCATTCATGATGGCCGGCGAGAGTGAGTGCGCGACCGGATCACCGACCACGCCGTACATTCGCGTAGCGGCATCCACCTGTTCGATGCGATAAGTGTTGCGCAACTCCTGTGCGGTCACCTGACCGGGCGCGGTTTTCTCATCGGGACTGACCGCGGCGAAGGTGAACACGCTGCCGGCCCGAACCCCAAGCAGGCGGCTGATTATGCCTTGCTCGCCCATGCACAGTCCGACCAGAGAATGGCGGTCGCCAAACTTCTCCATAAATTTCATCATGGTCACGTTGTCGTAGAGGGTCGTGGCCGTGCTGACGATCTTGTAGAAGTCGGCAGGGATTTTCACCATTTTTTCCAGGGTCTGTTCCAGATTCTTCGTGCCCCGGAAATCATGGTAGGAAAGGATCAAGGCGGACTTTGTCCGCAGGCGCTGCACTTGTTCGGGCTTGCACTTGACGGCGCTCTGCAGTTCGATATCGAGCAACTGACAGCCCGAGGCGCTGGCCTTTCCCAGAATATCCAATTGGGCTGCCAACGAGCCCTTGAACTTTCCCCCGCTGGTGGTGCGCCGGCAGGTGGCGATGGCCGTGAGGTGGGGATGATATTCCATGAAGCGCTTTATTCTGGGGAGCGCGAGCGCCGGCCGGGTCAGGTAGTCTAACCTGAACTCCAGAAAGGTGTTATCCCGGACGAGCGCCTCTGCTTTGTCGACCAATGCGGCGGGATCGGAGTCGGTTACAGCCACGCACACCCGGGGGAGTCGCAGGGGCAGGAAACGGGCAACGTAGCTGTTGGGGGCAGCAGTCATGATCGGAGAACGACTGGGGATATTACAGGCGCGTAATTGCAGATGCAACAACGGATTATGGCAATTGAGGGCAAGCAAACTTTTTAACGTACCCGCGATAACACCAGCGTAACCTTGACCGACCCCTATCCCCTTGTTACTGTGCGACTTGAAAGCCCTTCTATTTGCAGGAGTTAGCGAAGAATGCCGGTGGGGGCCCCGGCCTCGATTTTGGAGGTAACATGAAGAAAACAGGACTGTTGCTGTTACTGTGCCTGACGGTGGCGGCAGCCGCGCAGCAAGCCGATTCCACTCCGGCAGAACAGGCTGCTCCTCAAAACACCGAGACTACGACGGGAACCTTTCCGATTGAGCAGGTCCAGACCCCGACCAACGCCGATATTTATTGCGGTGGCTTCGTCAGCAAAGAGCTGGTGCCGAACGCAAATTTCGTGGGGGGCGGACTGGAAAGTCCCAACACCACCAAGTTCGCCACCAATGACACCATCTTCCTCGCAGGCCAGGGTTACCAGACGGGTCAGAAGTACCAGATCGTGCGCGAACTCGTGGACCCGAACCAGTACGAATTGTTTGCCGGTCAGCACTCGATGCTGAAGGCCATGGGCCAGCCCTATTCTGAACTGGGCTGGGTGCGCATTGTCGACACCCGCGGCAAGATGGCAGTGGCGCGCGTCGAATTCAGTTGCGAGAGCATCGTTCCCGGGGACTTTGCGATCCCTTTTGCGGAAAAGCCCGCGATTGCATTTCATCTGCCGGAAAAGTTCGACCGCTTCCGTCCGAGCAACGGCAGCGCCAGCGGCCGCATTGTGCTGGCCAAGGATTTCGACCTTCTTCTGGGAAATGGCTCGAAGGTTTACATGAACCTCGGCGCCAGTCAGGGAATCAAGGTCGGCGACTATCTCCGCGCGGTGCGCACTTACGAAGCGGACCTGAGGGATCCAGTGGATTCGCTTTCGTTCAAGGCCTCCGCCACGGAAGACACACAGAAGTACCCACCGTCCATCCAAGGCCACATGTTTTCCAAGACGAAGGGGCCTTCGATTCAGGTCGGTGATATGCCACGGCGCGCGATCGGAGAGATCGTAGTCATCAATACGACTCCAACCACTGCTACCGGCATGGTTGTGTTTTCGCTGGAGGATGTGCACGTCGGCGACGGTGTTGAGCTCGATCCGCAGTAATCTTCGCGCAGCCAGGCACCTTTTCAGGGAGGCTTCGGCCTCCCTGATTTTTTTGCGCTCAGTGGAGCGAGACGCGGGCGAGTCGCACGCGACCACACAGGCACAATCACTTTGGGTCCCTGAAAACTTCGGCGGTGAAGGCTTCCAGCCTGGCGCCGGTTTGCCACGCGTCTGTCGGCAAGCCGGCTTTTCTGCAGGTTTGCTCGAGGAAAGTAATGCGGTCCCATCCGTGCTCGACCGGCACTTGCGGCAGCAACAGCCCGCGATAGGGGCCGAGACTGATCAGTAGACCGTGGCGTCCAATTTCAACCTGGTCTGACGGAATGGGCTGGGGCGGCGAGAGTATGCTCAGCGAGACTTGCAGTTCGCGGGATTCATCGCGAGTGACCGGCGAGAAGCGCGAGTCGTCGAAGGCCGCGCCGCGAGCACTGTCTGCAACGGTGCGATAAAGCGGCGTCACCGGAAGCACATAGCCGACGCAGCCTCGCAGGCCGCCGCGATAATAAAGAGTGGTGAAGGCGCCGCGAGGTTCAGCCAGATGCGCGGACGGCGGAGCTAGTGATATCTCACGCTGATCGAGGGCGGAAGCGATGGCTTCATGCGCCAGCCGCAGCAGCAGGCTGCGCTCGTCGGCAGAAAATTCGTTCGGCTGAGAAATGCCGGATGGGCAAGTCAGATGCGAAGAAGCGTCATCATGTAGCGGGGACATCGCGTTTTCTCCGCCGGCTGAGGATGAAGGCGCGGCGTCGGCTCTTCACCACCTGGCGATCGATCTTCGACCAGAACGCGACAAAATAATCGAGGGCCGAAGCCAGCGACAGAAAGACCATGAACCAGATGGCGACAATTGCGATCCAGTGGACGGGGAAAATATAAGGCCCCACCGGCCACTCTTTCCAACGGTGGTCGAGGATGACCGCAACCACGGAAACAATCTGCACCAGCATTTTGAATTTGCCCAGATCGCTGGCCTCGATGGTGAACCCTTCCGAGGAGGCAATCGAGCGCAGACCGCTCACCAGAAATTCGCGCGCAATAATCACCACTGCGATCCATGCCGGAACCAGGCTGGGATTGAATTGGACCAGCGCGATGAAAGCAGCAGCGATCAGAAGCTTGTCCGCCAGCGGATCGAGCAATATGCCCATGGTGGTGATCTGGCCGCGCCGGCGGGCCAGATATCCGTCGATCCCGTCGGTGATGGAGGCGGCAATAAACAGAGCGGAAGCCAGCAGTTCCTGCTCGCCGTCAAAGGCGTGAAAATGGTTGGTCGAAAGAAGCCAGATCAGCAGTGGAATGCTGAGGATGCGGGTCAGCGTGATGGAATTGGGCAGATTCACCGCGGGCACCGACTGTCAGCGCGGTCGGGAAAGGGCTGGCAGCACCTTATTATCCTCCAGCACGCAGCGGGAAGCAATGAAGCAGTCGTCCGTGGAGCGCTCCCGAAGACCTTTAACCACAAAGGGCACGAAGGCGTACGAAGGCCTTGACCTCACGGTTCCTTCGTGTACCTTCATGCCCTTTGTGGTTAAAGTTTCTGCGGTCTTTCGCTTATGAGTCGGTGCCAGTCTTGCCCAGTCCCAGATTCTTGAGCATGCCCATGCCTTCTTCCAATAGTGATCCGCCTTGAGGGACCTGTCCGTTGGGCGTGAGTTTGTCGACCAGCACAGGCAACAACTGTGAAAGATGAGAGCTGACGGCGTCGGGCGAAATTCCTGCCCTAGCCGCGAGTTCCTTCACTTGTTCACTGCCCAACACATGCTGAATCTGATCGGCAGAAATGGGGAGATTCTGCCCTGTGCTGACCCATGAAGAAACCAGTCCGCCCAGTCCTTTGTCATGAAATTGTTGCAGCAGTCCGGAAAGCCCACCGGGTTGGCTATTGATCATCTGCATCACTGAGGATGCGAGCGGATTCGAGCTATTCGCCAGCATGCCGCTGACTTCCTTGCCTGCCATATCTTCGAGAAAACTCATAATGCCTCCTGAAACTCACTACTGACATCGCGCCGGGAGCCGAAGTCCCCGGCGCTCGTTATCGATGAAACTACTTTTGCTTGGCGATAATTTTGTCTTTGATCTTGGCGTAGGTGGCGGCGGGAATGATCTTCTTACGGGTCAAGTCCGTCTTCTTGGCGTAGGGGCGGCCATCAATGATTTTCTGTGAATAAGCTGCGCCGATGCCGGGCAGAGCGTCCAGTTGGTCCTTGGTGGCCGAATTGATGTCCAACAGGTCGGCATCCGCCGGAGCTGCCATGGCGGAACTGGTCTTGGCTGGCTTGGAGCTTTTGGCGGGGGCAGTCTGCGCCGCGGACACGGTAGCAAGCAGCGCTAGGACGAAAAGTGAAAACAGAATTCGAGTCATCAGGTTCTTGCTCTTCATAATTTCTCCTTAGTCCTTTTCCGACGCTTTGTAGCCGGCGGCCTTGGCATCCGCCTCGCTCATGAATTTCCCCTGCTTGGTTTTGCCGTACCAGCGGCCACCCTTGTGGTAGACGCCGCTATCGGTGTTCACCCACACCATGCCGCTCGACTTGGCCGACGCGATCTGCGGATCGGTAGCCGTTGGCGTGGCTGCTGCCTTACTGGCAGTCTTTGCCGGGGTCTTTGCTGCAGGCGCTGGTGCCATCGAGTTCGCCGGCGCAGCCATAGAACTGGTTGGAGCCGGAGCGGGTTGACTGGCCGGAGCGGCGCTGGTGGCAGGCGCTGCTGCGGGCGCGTCAGAGGCCGTGGCTGACTTCTTGCTTTTGCGAGTGCTCTTGGCCGGTGCCGCCGTCGTGTCTGTGCTTGCTGCGGCAGCAGGAGCAGCGGCGGGCGCGGCATCGGCCGCAGTAGCTTTCTTGCTCTTCTTCGTGGACTTCTTGGCCGGGGTGTCGCCGCTCGCCGCCGAAGCGTCAGAGCTGGCAGCTGCGGTGTCCTTCTTGCTCTTTTTGGACTTCTTGGCCGGGGTGGTCGAAGTATCGCTCGCTGCGGCCTGGTCGCCTGAAGCGGTCGCGTCGGTCGCTGCCTTCGCTTTTTTCTTTTTCTTTTTAGTTGCGGTCGCGGATTGATCGTCGGTGGTGCTTGCTTGAGGCTTGGCCATGGCGGAAATCCCGCTCAGCACGAAAAACATGCAGAGCGTGATTGTCCATGTACCGAGCCTGATATGCAGTCTGTTCATGATTTCCTCTCTCGTTTCGGGCCAGCCGTGACGAACCTGCGGAAGCCTCCTCACGGGCGTTGTGGTGGTGCTTCCTGGCTGGCCAGCGGGGCAACATAATGACACTTCGACCCCGAGGGGTCAACCGGGGAAAGCATGATAGATGGACTGTGTGGGGCGGACACTCTTGTCCGCCGCTTTTGAAGTGGACTTTCGGCCTGGAGAATTTTTGATGCGATTGGCCTCCGCGAACGAGTTCTACGATCAACGTCAAAACCAACGGCGGCGGACAGGAGCGTGCGCCCCACACGGTTTAGGCGTAGATGCCGCGTTGGCGGATGGTATAGGCGACGCGATCGATGGCCAGCATATAAGCCGCGATGCGATTGTTGACGCCGTGAGTCTCGGAGAAGCGGACCACGTCCTCGAAAGCGCCCTTCATGATGTGCTCGAGCTGCTCGTTGACTACAGATTCTTTCCAGAAATATCCCTGGCGGTCCTGCACCCACTCGAAATAAGACGTGGTGACGCCACCCGCGTTGCACAGGATGTCAGGAATTACGAACACGCCTTTGTCGGCCAGAATATCGTCAGCGGTTGCGGTGGTGGGACCGTTGGCGCCTTCGGCCAGGATCCTGCACTTGACGCGGTCGGCATTGCGGCTGGTGATCTGATTCTCGGTGGCTGCCGGGATGAGGATCTCGCAGTCCGTGACTAGCAGTTCGGCCGGGTCCTCGGCCGAGGCGCCGGGGAAGCCGTGGATGGTGCCATTGCGCTGGCGGAATTCCCAAAGCGCCTCGGTGTCGATCCCGTTTTTATTCACCAGGCCGCCATCCACCTCGACGATTCCGATGACCTGATAGCCGGCTTCCGCCATGAGGCGTGCGGCGTTTGATCCTACGTTGCCGAAGCCTTGCACGATGACGCGCGTGGACTCAGGACTGAGATTAAGCTTCTTCACCGCCTCATCGCACACAATCATGATGCCGCGACCGGTGGCCTCGCGGCGGCCGCGGGAGCCGCCAATATTGATGGGCTTGCCGGTGACGACGGCCGTCACCGTCTGGCGCATATGCATGGAGTATGTATCCATCATCCATGCCATGGTCTGCTCGTTGGTGTTCACGTCAGGGGCAGGCACATCTTTTTCCGGCCCGATGAATTCGATCAATTCCGCGGTGTAGCGGCGGGTCATACGCTCGAGTTCGCCCTGGGACATCTTGTGGGGATCGCAGATTACTCCGCCTTTCGCGCCCCCGAAAGGAATGTTGACCACGGCGCACTTCCAGGTCATCCAGCTGGCCAGGGCGCGGACTTCGTCCAGGGTCACATCGGGAGAGTAGCGGAGGCCGCCCTTGGCCGGACCACGGGCAATCGAGTGCTGCACCCGGAAGCCGGTAAAGACCTCGAGGTGTCCGTTGTCCATCATGACCGGAATGTGCAGGATGATTTCCCGGGTGGGATATCGCAGGACCTTCATTAAACCCTCGTCCAGGTTCAACTTCTGGGCAGCAAAGTCAAAACGGGCGGCTTGTGCCTCCCACGGGTTGATTTCCTGCTCAAGGGAAATGGTCTTCAGTGCCATTGGCGGTCTCCGTTGGTGCGGTCAGACGGTAAGATGCCTGGCCGGCGCCGGGAGATACATCCCAGAGTGGGCGGGCAAACGTTCAAAGTATATGCAGGGCCGGGGCGGAGAGGCAAGTTACGGGCTCCTGAGTTATCACGTCCAACTGCGCTTAAGGCCAAATCAGAGCAGTTGCCCTGTAGGGTGTAGGGCAGCTATTTCTGCTTGGGTGTTCCAATCTCCTTCTGGTAAGCGGCAGAGAGCGTGCCTTTGTCTTTAGCGATCGGCAGCAGGGTTGGATAAAACTGGACAAACGTGGTGTCCACGGCCGCATGTCCCGCGTGACAGCTGTAGCAGTCAGCGGATGTTGGAATCATTTTCGCGGTTTTGGCGTCATCAAAGCCAAAGAAGGCCCACTTTCCCGGAAAGCGTGATTCGTCCTTGACGTGCACCTCGAGCCCCATGACGCCAACGCCTTGGTAGTTGCCTTTCTGGTTAATCGAGCCTTTGCCTTCTGCTCCGCGAACCTCAAGCGCGAGGACCGTTTTGTCGGGCCACGTACCCGTCTCCACGAATACCTTGTATGCCCCAGGATTCACAAAGACATTGTCGAACATGTGGTGGCCGCCCATTTGCATCGCGGGGTTATAACTCATATCAAACCCGGTCGTGAGGTATATCCAATCCCGGTAGTGCTCGGGCATCTTCATTTGGCCATCGCTGGTATATTCCGGGCCGGGACCCGAGAGCATGGCGTTCTCGCGAAACGCGGCGGTGGACAATAGAACCATCACGCTGAGCAATATGCTTGTAGCTTTGCTGATCATGCGGACAGTATGGAGCCGCGCTCTTGGTTGGGCCAGACCAGACACTGCAAGGACAGGCGATTTGGCTGCATTTTTGCCGTAGCTGCCGCATCATAGACTAGGATTTCCCCCATGGTCGTGATCCGAGCACACTCCGAGTCACCACGATGGTTCTGGGTAGCCGCGATCTGGTCCTTTGTTGGTCTGTTCGACGCGACTCAGACCGTCTTCGCCATGCGGGCGGAAGGCATGCAGCACGCCTGGGCTAACCTGTTTGTGACCCTGCTGCTTTCATGGCTGCCGTGGGCCTTGGCGACGCCCCTGGTGCTGCACCTGGGGCGCGTGTATCCTCCGAACCAATGGAGACGCTTCTTCACGTGGTTTGTACACCTTGCCGTCAGCGCCGCCATCGGTCTGGTTTATGCTGCATGGTCAGCGTCCTTGGAAGAGTTGCTAAATCCCTGGGCCAAGTATCCCGGTCCGGAACCGTTCGGCTATCTCTGGTCGTACAAGTTCTACAATGGGTTTCTCTCGTCCTCGATGCTCTACGGCGCCATTCTCCTTGCCAGTTCCATGCTGGATTCGCGAGAGCGGTTAGCCAATGAACAAACAGAAACCGCGCGCCTCAACGAGCAACTCTCGAAAGCGCAGCTCGATGCCTTGCGGAGGCAAATCGAGCCCCACTTCCTCTTCAATACGCTCAATGCCATCGCAGCTTTGGTACGCGAGAAAAGAAACGATGCAGCGGTGAGCATGATTGCCGGCCTGAGCGACTTTCTTCGCCGCGTGCTACAAGATTCCGATCGGCAGCAAGTACCCCTGGGTGAGGAGTTGGAGTTTACGCAGAAGTATCTGGACATTCAGAAGGTGCGATTTGCCGAGCGCTTGCAGTTCAGTGTGGATGTCCCCGTAGACCTTTTTTCCGCTCAGGTTCCCAGTCTGATTCTGCAGCCCATGGTCGAAAACGCGGTCAAGCACGGTATCGCAAAGCGAGTGCACGGGGGTTCGATCCGAATTGCCGGGTTCCGCTCGAATGGCAGGCTTACGCTCACCGTGTATAACGACGGTCCTGGCCTCCCCGCAGGTTGGGATAAGACTAATTCCGGTATCGGAATGTCCAACGTGCGCACTCGCCTGCAAAGCCTCTATGGAGCCGCCTTTGGGCTAAGTATGCAGAATCAAGAGCAGGGCGGCGTGGAGGTCTCGGTTTCTGTCCCCTACGTTCCCATACATCCAAAGGAGTGATTTCGTGCGCGCGGAAGAGCGGTCATCAAAAATACGCACACTGATTGTGGACGATGAACCCCTCGCACGCGCCAACATTTCGGTGCTATTGCGGCTTGACCCTGGGGTCGAAATCGTTAGCGAGTGTGGTTCTGGCGCGGAGGCACTGGCAGAAATTCGACGGGCAAAACCGGATCTGGTCTTCCTTGATGTTCAGATGCCGGAATGCGACGGTTTTGATGTGCTGGAAATGTTGGGTAAGGACCTGCCTCCCGCCCTCGTCTTTGTAACCGCGTACGATCAGCATGCCCTGCGGGCGTTCGAGGCCGGGGCGCTCGATTACCTGTTGAAGCCGTTCGACAACGCTCGATTCGCACTTGCGCTAGGCCGCGCCAGGGACAGGATTGCAAATAACCGAAATTTGCCGCGAACGGAACGTCTGGCGGTCAAGAGCGCGGGACGAATCTCTTTTGTAAAAATCTCTGAGATTGACTGGATCGAGGCCGCGGACTATTACGCCTGCCTGCACGTGGGAACGAAAACGCATTTGTTGCGGCGCAGTTTATCGGAACTCGAGGGGGAACTAGAATCAACCGTCTTTTGCCGCATCCACCGCTCGACCATCGTGAATCTCGATCGGGTCGAAGGCCTGAGGCTCAGCGTTGACGGCGAATATGAGGTGCTGCTGCAGAACAGCACCAGACTCCGGTTGAGTCGTCGTTATCGTAAGCAACTGCAATCTCGCCTGGGCGTTCGCAGTCCGAACAGCCCCTGAGGCGTTTTCACCCAGTCATGTCCAGCCAGGACAGGTCGAACTAAAGCGTTATCTCCATCCCCTCCGCGGCCGCTCGTACTTTCGGGTAATGGTGGCGGGCCTCCTCGACCACTTTGTCGATGCAGGTATCGTCATGGTCGGGGTCGTGGTGAAACAGGATCAGCTCTTTCGCGCCGCTTTCCATGACTACGTTGACGGCCTCGCGCCAGTGGCTGTGTCCCCAGCCGCGTTTGCGGGCTTCGTATTCTTCCGGCAAATATTGGGCGTCGTAGATCAACACATCGGCTCCTGCGGCCAGCTTGCGCACGCTCTTGTCGAACGCCGGATCGCCGGGCTCGTTGTCTGTGGCATAGACCAGCACACCGTCCTTGGTTTCGAGACGATATCCCATGCAGCCCTGAGGATGATTGAGCCACATGGCTTCGACCATCACGTCGTCCAGCGGCACTCTGCCTTGCTCGAGGTTGTAGAAGCCGCGCTGGGCTTTCATCTCGCTCATGTCCACCGGGAAGTATGGGGCGGCCATCTGTTCTTCCATGACCCGCTTAAGGGTGCGAAAGCGGCTGGAGGAGTGGAAGGAGAAACAGTTTTCCGGGTTGTCGTAGAGCGGGCCGAAGAACGGGATCCCCTGGATGTGGTCCCAGTGAAAATGAGAGACGAAGATATGGGCACGAACCGCTTTGCCCTGGGCGTCGCGTTGAAGTTGCTGCCCGAGCGGGCGCAGTCCGGTGCCGCAGTCGAAGACGTAGAGGTTGTCGCCAAGGCGAACTTCGACGCAGGAGGTGTTTCCCCCATAGCGCAGGTTGTCGGGCTGGGGAGTCGGCGTGGACCCGCGTACGCCCCAGAACTTAATACGCATACTTCCCATGGAAAGACTTGAGCTAACTCGTCATCTTCCAACGGTTGGGCCCATCCGTCAATCCTTTCGCTGGTTACTCCCGATTGGGCTTTTCGGTAGGGACATCCGGTTAGGGAGACCTGGTGATGCACATCCGCATTCCGTGCTTGGGGCGGAGGGTGATGCTGGGCAATGCCGCCACCGGGTGCCCGGGAACCAAACGCAGCTGAAAACCCTGGGCGATTGTCGCCAAGAGCAAGTTCGCCTCCATCATCGCGAAAGAGGCCCCGATGCACAAGCGAGGACCTCCTCCGAACGGGAAGTAGGCGAATTTGGGGAGACGCTGCGCAACGTCGGCAGTCCAGCGGTCGGGATTGAACTCCTCGGGCCGCTCGAAGAAGCGAGGATCGCGGTGCAGGATCCACGGGCTCATGACGACGTTCGATCCCACCGGAAGCTGGTAACCGCCAACCTCTATCTTTTTTGCCACGGTACGGGCCAGGCTCCAGGCCGGTGGATACAAGCGCATGGATTCCTTCACCACTTTGTCGGTGTAGGGGAGACGCGGCAGGTCCTCCAGCTGCGGCGTGCGGCCACCGAGCACCTGGCACAATTCTTCGCGGAGTCTTTTTTCAACTTCGGGATGCTGGCTCAGCAGGTACCAGGTCCAGGACAGAGACACCGCTGTGGTCTCGTGTCCGGCCAGCAGGAAAGTCAGGACCTCGTCGCGCAACTGACGGTCGGTCATGCCGCTGCCATCTTCGTCGCGGGCCGCCATCAGCATGGAGAGCAGGTCGCCAGTGTCCTGTCCGCTGGCCCGGCGTTCACGAATGATGCGGTTCACAATTTCGTCGAGCTCGCGAACTGCGCGTTTGACCCGCATCAATGCAGGCACGGGAACGTGGCGCAGGATAGGAGGCAGAATCATCCGGCCTCCGGAAGTGTGGCGCATCAGCACGTTGAGCGCGGCGGCCACTCTTTCCGTGTCTGCTTTCACCTCAACGCTGAACAACACTTTGGCCACGATGCGCATGGTGAGTTGCATCATTTCCTGATGAATGTCGCGGACTTCGGCGTCCTGCCATGTGGCCAGCACCTCCTCGGCATAGGCGGCCATGGTGTGCCCGTACGACGCCATTCGTTCGCGATGGAACGCAGGCTGGCACAGGCGCCTTTGCCGCAGCCATCCTGAACCTTCGTTGGTCAGCAGACCCTCGCCCAGAAACCAGCGGCTGTTCTGGATCACTTTATCTTTGGCGAAATTCTGCGATTGCGATACCAGGACCGACTCAATCAGGCTGGGATGGTTCAGGAAATACACCTCAATCCAACCTGCGCGGTAGTAAAAGATGTCGCCGAATTCGCGGGCCCAGCGAGTGTAGATGGCCAGGGGATCGGAACTGAACAGGGGGAGATTGCCGATCAGGAATCGAGGCGGAGGCCCGGGGGGACGGCGCAAGACAGCAGGCATAGTAAGAAGTCCGATGAGTCCAGGACACCCTCTGGTTGATTTTACAGCTCACCTGCTGAGTGGTCCGAGAGGCGTTGTCTATAATGGCTGAACCCAGAATGACGCCGCCCATGCTTCGACCCGACTATAAGGAATTTTCCCGGCTCGCCGCAGACGCCACCCTGGTGCCGGTGGTGAAATCGGTTGCAGCCGATTTGTTGACACCGGTTTCCGCCTTCCTCGCGATCGCAGCCGGCGAGCCCGACGCTTTTCTGCTCGAGTCGGTGGAGCGGGGCGAGCAGATCGGCCGCTACACGTTTCTGGGGGCGCGTCCCTATATGCAAGTGCGGGCGCGGGGCAGAGAGATCGTGGTGCAACGTGGCAAGCGGCAGGAGAAAAGCCAGGGAAGCGCGATCCAGGTCATCAAGGAACTGCTGCGCCAGCATCGTCCGGCAACGGTGCCGGGGTTGCCGCCATTTACGGCGGGCGCGGTGGGCTACTTCGCGTATGACGCGGTGCGGCAACTGGAGAATATCGGCGAGCAGGCCAAGGATGATTTTTCTCTGCCTGATTGCATACTGATGTTCTTCGATCGACTGCTGGCGTTCGATCACCTGCGGCATCAGATCCACATTATTGCCACCGCTGATGTTTCGCGCGAGAGTCCACGCCGGGCTTATGACCGGGCCGCGGCGGACATTGCTGTCCTGGAAAAGAAGCTGGCGAAGGGACTCCGGCCCGCGCACTGGCACAAGTCGTCGCGCCCGGCCAAGGGCAAGCTGAAAGTGCACGCGGGGACACCGCGGCAACGCTTTATGAATTCGGTGGAGCGGGCCAAAGAATACATCGCCGCGGGAGATATTTTTCAAGTCGTGCTTTCGCAGCGGCTGGATTTTACTCCATCGGTTGCGCCCTTCGATGTGTATCGCGCATTGCGCACGGTGAATCCTTCGCCGTACTTATATTTTCTTCGTATGGGAGACACGCATGTTCTGGGTTCGTCCCCGGAGATGCTGGTTCGAGTGACTGGCAGCAAGCTGGAATATCGTCCGATTGCGGGCACGCGCCCGCGCGGCCGTGACGAAGCCGAAGACCAGCGACTGGCCGAGCAGATGCTGAACGACGAGAAAGAACGCGCCGAACACGTCATGCTGGTTGACCTGGGACGCAACGACCTGGGGCGGGTCAGCGAATACGGGTCGGTGAAAGTGAAAGACCTGATGTATGTAGAACGCTACTCGCACGTGATGCACATTGTTTCGGCGCTCGAGGGAAAGCTGCGCGGCAATCTGGATGCGCTGGATGCGTTCGCGGCGTGCTTCCCCGCCGGCACATTGAGCGGTGCGCCGAAAGTTCGCGCTATGCAGATTATTGAAGAGCTGGAACCGACTCGGCGCGGGGTGTATGGAGGCGCTGTGCTGTACGCGGATTTTGATGGGAACCTGGATTCCTGCATCGCCATCCGCACCATGCTCATGCAGGGGAAGAAAGCGTTTCTGCAGGCGGGAGCGGGAATTGTCGCGGATTCTGATCCGGCGCGGGAATTTGAAGAGAGCATGAACAAGGCGCAGGCGGTGCTGCGGGCGGTGGAGGCGGCGCGGGGTAGGGGTTAGAGGTACAAGTTCGTGTTGTTCCGAATCATGTTCTTGCCAGGCTTATATAGGGCGTCATCCTGAGCTTGCGAGGATCTGGCAAGGAGCACAAGCGAACTTCGCTGGCTGTGGTGCTGCTACGCGCGCTCGCCGGTTGTGGGGAGCAAATTCCTCATGCAAGGATTAAACTAGGACTCAGGAAGGCAATCATTCTATGAACAGCTTTGGCAGCCGCTCCGTCCTGCGCGTGGGCAGTAAAGATTACGAGATCTACCGTCTTAAGGCGCTGGACGAAAGGGGCGTTTCCACCAAACATCTTCCCTATTCTCTGCGCATTCTGCTGGAAAATTTGCTGCGCACAGAAGACGGTCGCAACGTGACCGCGGATGACATCAAGGCCCTGGCTGCATGGAACAGCAAATCCAAGCCCGACAAAGAAATTGCATTTACACCCAGCCGCGTGTTGCTGCAGGACTTTACCGGAGTGCCTGCGGTGGTGGATCTGGCTGCCATGCGCGATGCCATGAAGCGGCTTTCGGGCGATCCGGCGCTGATCAATCCTCTACAGCCGGCGGAATTGGTGATTGATCACTCGGTACAAGTGGACGAGTTCGGCACGCCGCAGTCATTTCAACTCAATGCCGAGCTCGAATTCATCCGCAACAAGGAACGCTACGCCTTCCTGCGCTGGGGACAAACCGCATTTCGCAATCTGGCGATTGTGCCGCCCGATACCGGCATTGTGCACCAGGTGAACCTGGAATATCTCGCGCGCGTGGTTTTTGTGCAGGAGTCGAACGGCCGGCGCGCGGCGTATCCCGATACCCTGGTTGGCACCGACTCGCATACCACCATGATCAACGGTTTAGGGGTACTGGGCTGGGGGGTCGGTGGAATCGAAGCTGAGGCCGCCATGCTGGGACAGCCTGTTTCCATGCTGATCCCGCAGGTGGTTGGAGTAAAGCTGACCGGCGAGCTTCACGAAGGCGCGACTGCCACCGATCTTGTGCTCACCATCACCCAGATGCTGCGCACGCACGGAGTGGTGGGTAAGTTCGTCGAGTACTTTGGCCCAGGCCTGCCGGAGCTTTCGCTGGCGGACCGCGCCACTATCGGCAACATGTCTCCCGAATACGGCGCCACCTGCGGCATTTTTCCGGTAGACAAAGAGAGTCTTACCTACTTGCGGCTCACCGGCCGTTCGGAAGAGCAGATTGCGCTGGTCGAGGCCTACTGCCGCGAGCAGGGCATGTTCCACGACGAGAAGACGCCCGAAGCGGAGTATTCCGAACTGCTGACGCTCGATCTGAACACCGTCGAGTCCAGCCTCGCCGGTCCCAAGCGTCCGCAGGACCGCGTGACGCTCTCGCAAGCCGGAGAGTCGTTCCGGGTCGCCCTGCCTTCGTTGCTGAAGCCGAGGTCTTCCGCCCAGGTGGCAGCGCCTTTGGCGGTTGGTTCCGGGAGCGCACCTTCGGGTAGTGTTCCCAAGCAGGTGGATCGCTGGGAACAGGAAGGCGGCAATCCCAGCGCGATCGGCGTCGACAATCATAAGTTTGAAGAGCATGTTCCTCAGGAGGTGAAGAAGGCCCTTCGCCATGGCAGCGTGGTGATTGCCGCCATTACGTCATGCACCAACACTTCGAATCCTTCGGTGATGGTGGCTGCCGGCCTGGTCGCTAAGAAAGCGGTCGAGAAAGGATTGACCGTCCCGCCTTGGGTAAAGACTTCACTCGCCCCTGGCTCGAAAGTAGTTCGCGATTATCTGGAAAAAGCGGGGCTGCTGGCTTATCTCGAAAAAATCAAATTCCATATTGTGGGATACGGATGCACGACTTGTATCGGAAATTCCGGGCCTCTGCCTAAAGAAGTGTCGGAAGCGATCGACGAGAAAGATCTGGTGGTAGCCTCGGTGCTGTCTGGCAATCGGAACTTCGAAGGGCGCATCAACTCCGAAGTCCGCGCGAATTATCTGATGTCTCCGCCGCTAGTTGTCGCTTTCGCTCTGGCCGGGCGCATTGATCTCGACTTGCGCAAGGATCCCATTGGCAAGGGTAAAGACGGCCAGCAAGTCTATCTCGCAGACCTGTGGCCGCCGCAGCGCGAAGTGGAAGAGACAATCCGGAAGTCTATTTCTTCCGACATGTTCACCAAGAGCTATGGCGAGGTCTATGAAGGCGATGCTCAGTGGCGTGGACTGCCCGTACCCAAGGGCGAAACCTACGCTTGGGAGAAAGACTCCACCTATATTCGGCGCGCGCCCTACTTCGATGACATAACCCTGCAACCCGCGCCGGTTGGGGACATCAACGGCGCACGCGTGCTCGCAGTGCTCGGTGACAGTGTCACCACCGACCACATATCTCCCGCCGGTTCAATTAAGAAAGACAGTCCAGCCGGGAAGTATTTGATCGAGCATGGTGTGAAGCCGGCGGACTTCAACTCCTACGGATCGCGGCGAGGCAATCATGAGGTCATGGTGCGCGGCACTTTCGCTAACGTGCGCCTTCGCAACAAAATGGTCCCCGCTCTCGAAGGCGGATTCACACGCCACTTGCCTGATGGCGCGGAGATGTCGATCTTCGAGGCTTCCGAAAAATACATCGCGGAGCGCGTGCCGCTGGTGATCCTGGCCGGCAAGGAATACGGCTCCGGCTCCTCCCGCGACTGGGCGGCCAAGGGTCCACTCCTGCTCGGCGTACGCGTGGTGATCGCGGAGAGCTACGAGCGCATTCACCGCTCGAACCTGGTTGGTATGGGAATTTTGCCGCTGCAGTTCCTGGCCGGAGAAACCGCGCAGTCGCTCAACCTGACGGGCGAAGAAATCTTTGAGATTTCTGCTGTCAGCGACCTGGTCCGGAAGTTTGCCTCCGGCAAGCAGGTGAAAGTCCGCGCTGCGAGCGCAGGCCAGACCAAAGAATTCCACGCGCTGGTGCGCATCGACACGCCGCAGGAAGCGCAATACTACACCAATGGCGGCATCCTGCAATTTGTGTTGCGCCAGTTGATTGCCAGCAAGCCGGCCGCGGTACAAGTGTAATCATTTGCCTCTCGTTGAGATCCGCAATCTGACGAAAGTCTTCCCCTTGGGCGAGTCGATGTTCGGCGCCCGCGCCAAGGGGGAAGTCCGCGCCGTGAACGATGTGACGCTCGACATCCACGCCGGCGAAACGCTTGGCCTGGTGGGCGAATCGGGATCAGGAAAAAGCACGTTGGGCCGTTTGGTGTTGCGGCTGATCGAGCCCAGTTCCGGCAGCGTGCTTTTTGCCGGCCGCGATCTGCTCGCCGCGAGTCATCGGGAGATGCGCCGCCTGCGCCGCGATATGCAGATCATCTTTCAGGACCCGTTCGGCTCGCTCGATCCCCGCATGAATGTGGAAGACATCATCAGCGAGCCACTGGTGATTCATGAGGCGATGAGCCTGACGGCGCGCCGGGTCCGAGCCTCAGAGTTGCTCCGCGCCGTGGGCCTTGACCAGTCGGTCCTCCTACGGTTTCCGCATGAATTCAGCGGCGGACAGCGACAGCGTGTCGGGATTGCACGGGCCCTGGCGCTGCGCCCGAAATTTATTGTGGCGGATGAGCCGGTGTCGGCACTCGACGTCAGCGTGGGAGCGCAGATCGTGAATCTGCTGGCGCAGTTGCAGCGCGAGTTTGGTTTGACGTATCTCTTTGTCTCCCATTCCATGCCGGTGGTGCGCTATCTCGCTACTCGTATCGCAGTGATGTATCGGGGGAAAATCGTCGAGGTCGGTGATACCCAGCAGATTACGGAGCAGGCGCAGCACCCATATACGCGCAGCCTGCTAGAAGCCACGCCGGAAATCGCAGTGTAGCGTGCGCGCTACCCGTTTCGGGTATCCTTGAGGCGTTTTTTGGAGGCAACATGAAATTGACCCTTACCGTACTACTGTTCTCCGCCGCTGCTTTCGCCCAGCAATCCAAGAACCCGGTCACCGATGTGCTACGCGACTCTCTGGCCGGCCGGCAAAAGAATACCGTCGCTGCCATCGACGAAATGCCGGCTGACAAATTTGTCTTTAGGCCCACGCCAGACCAGATGTCTTTTGGGCACCTTGCGACGCACATCGTTGAGGGCAACTATTTCTTCTGTGCCAAAGTCGGAGACATTCCCCAACCAAAGCTCGAGGAGTTGCCGGAAACTGCGGCGAAAGACAAACTGGTCGCAGCCGTGACAGCGTCGTTTGATTTCTGTGGCAGCGCGCTCGCCAAAGCTGAAGATGCGAAGCTCGGCGATCCCATTCAGGATTTCTCCGGCAAAACCCGGCCACGCGCGTGGGCGGCGCTGGCCCTCGCGGGAAGCTGGGCGGATCACTATGGCGCTGCCGCCATGTATCTCCGGCTGAACGGCCTGCTGCCGCCGACGGCGCAGAAGAAACCGGAAGAACACAAGAAGTGACAATTGAACGCCCCGCCGGAGTAAGTGCCGTGGCGGCTGCGTTTTCTCTGGCCGCAGTGTACTTGTTGGCGGTGGGACTGACGATGTTGGCGAACCCGGGACTGGCGTCCATGGCGGCAGGCGCAGAGTTGCTGGGCGGCCTCGAACTCGCCGGTCCCTACATGTTTTTGCTTATCGGGACGTTGAGCGCGGGCATCGCACTGGGGCTCTGGCGGCTGCACAGATGGGCCCGGTGGCTGGCTATTCTGGCCGCAATGATCGGAGTCGTGGTGCTGTTGCCCGGCGTGTCCAGCGCGATGCTGGATTTTCGTATCGGCAAGCTGGCCTGGGAGGGGTCGGGAACAATTGTGCGGGTGATGATTGTCTGGTATCTCTTCCAGGAGCGGGTGCGCGAGGCATTCGCGGCGAAGTAGCAGTTCGCCTGATTATCTTGACAATGTGACACATAATGTGTCACATTGGTGACATGCCTTCTCTCAATTTGCGCCAGCTGCGAGACACCCGTCGCCTCAAGAACTGGCTGCGAGCGGGCAACACCGTGGAGCTCCGGGAACGCGACCGGGTCATCGCCCGCATCGTACCGGCAAATCAGCCGGCTCAGTCCAGGACGGAGTGGCCCGATTTTGCGGCACGCGCAAAGAAGATTTTCGGCGAACGGATTTTGCCAGGGGCGGACTTGGTCATTAAAGAGCGGGGGCGGTATTGACGGTTTACGTCGACTCGAGCTTCCTGGTCTCTCTGTACGTCACCGACCAGCACTCCGCTGAGTCTCGGAAGCGGGTGTTGGCCGCTTCGAGTATTTCGTTCACGCCTCTACATCTGGCCGAATGGACGCACGCCATCGCGCAACATGTTTTCCGCAGAAAATTGACGCCGAGTGAAGCACAAAAGATATACCTTCACCTTGAAGCCGACCGGTCTGCTGGAAGATGGCTTGAAGCGGCTCTGCCCGAACACACCTTCGATCTCTGCGCGGACCTCGCTCGCCGCCATGGACCGAAGCTTGAAGTGCGCACGCTCGACAGCTTACACGTGGCCTGCGCTCTTCAACTGAAGGCGGAGCAGTTTTGGACTTTCGACGAACGACAGGCGAAGTTGGCCAAAGCCGAAGGCTTGAAGACTGCGTAGGCATCCACTCGCCGCAGAATCGTGCAACTCGAACCCGCTAAGGGAGGCGGGGCCTTTCCAGCACACCTCACAAGAACGTAGTCTCTGAGGTACTCATAGGCATGCCGGAACTGCCAGATATCGCTGCTTACATCACTGCCCTTGAACCACGCATCGTCGGGCAGCGGATCGAGCACGTACGACTGGCCAGCCCATTTCTGCTTCGCACCGTACAGCCGTCCGTTACCGATGCGGAGGGACGCCTCGTCCGAGAACTGCGGCGCATTGGCAAGCGGATCGCGATTGGAGTGGAAGGCGATCTCTGGCTGGTGCTGCACCTGATGATTGCCGGCCGGCTGCACTGGCGACCTCGCTTGGCAAAGCTGGCCGGGCGCAAGAGCCTGGCGGCCTTCGACTTTCCCACTGGCTCAGTCGTGCTTACCGAAGCCGGTACCAGGCACCGCGCATCGTTATCGGTTTTTGCCGGCGAGGAGGCCTTACGCTCCGTGGATCCGGGAGGAATCGATGTCTTCACCAGCGATCTCAACTCGTTTCGCGCCGCACTGACGGTTGAGAATCGCACGCTTAAAAGGGCGCTTACTGATCCGCGCATAGTGAGTGGCATCGGTAATGCGTATTCAGATGAGATCTTGCATTCCGCCCAACTGTCACCCGTCACCCTGACGCACAAGCTGCAGCCGCAGGAATGGGAGCGGTTGTTCGCTGCGACTCGCGATACGCTAAAGCTCTGGATGGATCGCCTGCGTGCCGAGGCGGAGGCTGGCTTTCCAGAAAACGTGACTGCATTCCGCAAGGACATGGCGGTTCATGGACGCTATGGGGAGCCGTGCCCGAGGTGTGGCGAAAAGATTCAACGAATTCGCTACGCAGATAATGAAACCAACTACTGTGCGCGATGCCAAACTGGCGGGAAACTTCTTGCGGATCGCAGTTTGTCGCGGCTATTGCGATCGGATTGGCCGCGGACGCTCGAAGCGCTCGAGTCTCTCAAGCGTCGCTAGAATCACGCTTAAGTGTGGGGCGGGCGCCCTCGCCCGCCGTTTTTGATCTTGGTGTTGACTTGCGGCGCTCGGCGCAACTCAAAGTCTTACGTCAAAAGCGGCGGGCGGGGGCGCCCGCCCCACACAACACTAGGCGCTACTCTTCTTCTTCCTTCACATCACCGCGCGCGGCTTTGGCTTTCTCTACGATCTTTTCCTGCAACATCCCCGGCACCGCGTCGTAGTGATGCATTTCCATGTTGAAGCTGCCGCGGCCCTGGGTCATTGAGGTGAGATCGACCCCGTAGGTGAGCATCTCGGCCATCGGCACTTCGGCCTTTACGACGGTGTTGCCGCCCTTGTTGTCCATACCCTGAATGCGTCCACGGCGGCTGTTCAGGTCGCCCATGATGGCGCCAGCAAAATCGTCGGGGACGGTAATCTCGACTGCCATGACGGGCTCGAGCAGCGTAGGCTTGGCTTGCTCCATGGCTTTTCGAAAGGCAATGCGGCCGGCCATCTGGAACGACATGTCGTTCGAGTCGACGTCGTGGTACGAGCCATCGTAGAGAATCACCCGAAAATCGACCATGGGGAACCCGGCCAGATAGCCGCGGGCGGCCGCGTCCTTGATTCCCTTTTCGATGGCGGGAATGTAGTTCTTGGGAATGGAGCCGCCGAAAATGTCGTTGACGAATTCGAACTCACCGCCGCGGGGCAGGGGTTCCATCTTGATCTTGCAATCGCCGTACTGGCCGTGTCCGCCGGTCTGCTTCTTGTGTTTGCCCTGGACATCGGCCTTGCCGCGAATGGTCTCCCGATACGGCACCTTGGGAGCTTTAAGAACTACCTCGGTGTGATACCGCTTCTTCATCTTGGAGACCACCACTTCGATGTGCTGCTGGCCGGTGCCCGCGATCAGGAACTCTTTGGTCTGAGGATCGCGGAAGAAGCGCAGCATGGCGTCCTCTTCCATGAGTTTGTGGATGCCGGGGCCCAGCTTGTCTTCATCGGCTCGGCTCTTGGGTTCGATGGCAAAAGTGATGGCCGGCTCGGGCAGCTTTACTCGCGGATACAGAATGGGAGCGGACTTGTCGCCCAGCGTATCGCCGGTCAAAGTATCTTTCAGTTTGGCTACCGCTCCAATGTCGCCGGCGTGCAGTTCGGTCACCGGCACGGCAGTTTTTCCCTGCATGACGGAGATGTGGGCCAGCTTTTCCTGCGAGCCGCGGCTAAAGTTCAGCACCGTGGCATCATTTTTCAGGACGCCGGAGAAGACCTTGAAGTAGGAAATCCGTCCGGCGAAGGGATCGGACACCGTTTTAAAGACATAGAGAGATACTGGCTCCGAATCGGTCTCGTGCCGCTTTGGTGGTTCTCCATTACTGGACGACGCTGGGTCGCCCTGCACCCACTCATGCTCCGAGGGCGCGGGCGTGTAGTCGACGATGAAATCCATGACCCGGTCGGCACCGATGTTACCCAGTCCGGAGCCGAAGATCACGGGGAAGATCTTGTCCTCACGAATGGCGTTGTGCAGCGCCGGAATCAGGTCTTCTTCGGGGATGGTTCCCTTTTCGAAAAATTCTTCCAGCAGGGCGTCGTTGCCCTCGGCCACCAGTTCCACAAGTTTTTCATGTTGGGCCTGAACTTCGTCTTTCATGTCGGAAGGAATCTCGGTTTCCTTGCCTTTGCCGTTGCCGCCAAGTTCGTAGGTGTAGGCCTTCATGGTCACCAGATCGACCACGCCGCGAAAATTTTTCTCTTTCCCAATCGGTAGTTCGAGGGGAATCACGGCCCGTCCGAAGGCATTGGTCAGCGATTCCAGGACGCGGTCCGCGTCGGCGCGGTCGCGATCCATGCGGCTGGCCACGATCAGGCGGGGCGTCTGATATTCCTCGCAGTAGTTCCAGACGCGCTGGGTGACGACTTCCACTCCGGCCACGCCATCGACGACAACGATCGCGGCGTCCACCACCGGCAGCACCAGTTTGGCTTCGTGGACGAACATATTGAAGCCGGGCGTGTCCACAATATTGATCTTCGTCTTGCCCCACTCCACGTGGGCCAGGCTGGCGGAAATGGACATCTTGCGCGCGATTTCTTCTTCGTCGTAATCGGTCGGGGCGGTGCCGTCGTCCACACGGCCCATGCGCTGGTTCGCGCCTGCGGCATACAGCATCGCGGAAACCAGCGAGGTCTTGCCCGCGTGTCCATGCCCAATCACCGCTACGTTCCGGATGTTCGCGCCTTCGTAAGCCTTCACGGGTTCGCTCCTTGAGAAAGAGGGGGGCTCATTCGAGACTCAGAGAAGAGGACAACTTATATGCTGAAGCCCTGTAGCCTGTCAAAACGCTAGGATGCTACCACAGCGGAATTTGGAGGCTCAAGCGAGGGGAGGGATCTTAAAATCCTTAACCACAAAAGACAACGAAGGTTCACGAAGGAAAATCTCGGGATCTTGGCCTTTATGCTCCTTTGTCTCCTTTGTGGTTCAAGATTTTAGGAGTGTGCGCAGGTGGAGTGCCGCCGGTTGATAAGATGTACTTGTTTGAGGAATTCCTGTCCCAGGGTATTGAAATCTATGCGACGAACTCTTGCTGTTTTTCCGAGGATGGCCCTGTTTGGGCTGATGTTGCTTTCGTCGTTCTTCGCGGCCACGACGTTTGCTGCGGCCTCAGACGGCGCCATCGCCTCGCGCAATGCGACAGTCGAAGGCGTCAGCCTGCACTACCTGACGGCCGGGCACGGTCCGATGGTGGTGCTGATCCACGGCTATGCCGAGACTTCGCGCATGTGGAGACCGCTCATCCCTAAACTGGCGGACCGATTTACGGTGATTGCACCGGACCTGCCTGGCATTGGAGACTCGGCCATTCCCGCGGATGGTTTGGATATGAAGACCGCGGCCATCCGCATTCATGCGCTTGCCCGCTCACTTGGCGCCCAGAACGCGGAAGTTGTGGGACACGATATTGGCCTGATGGTGGCTTATGCCTATGCCGCGCAGTTTCCGGGTGAAACCACGAAACTGGTAGTGATGGACGCGTTTCTGCCGGGCGTGGCGGGTTGGGAAGCGGTCTACAACAATCCTGGCATCTGGCACTTTCGCTTCAACGGGCCGACTCCCGAAGCCCTGGTGCAGGGACGCGAACGCACTTACTTCGAACATTTCTGGAACGACTTCGCCGCCGACAAGACGCACTCGATCCCCGAAGCGGACCGCGTGGCTTACACCGAGGCCTACTCCAAGCCGGGACGCATGCGAGCCGGCTGGGCCTACTTCGTCTCCTTCCAGCAGGCCGCCCAGGATTTCTCTTTACTCTCTCAAACCAAACTCACCATGCCTGTCTTGTCGATCGGCGGAGAGAAGGCAAACGGAGACGTGCTGGGACATCAGATGAAACTGGTTGCGTCCGACGTGACCTTTATCGTGCTGAAGGACACGGGGCACTGGGTGATGGAAGAACGTCCGCAGGAGACGATGGATGCGCTGGTGAAGTTTCTCTGAAGCCAGCGGTCTCGGACTTCACTCCATTTACCACTTCTTAAAAATTACGAACACCGCCGCCACGATCAGCACAAAACCCAGAATGTAATTCCACTTGATCTGCTGGTCGAGGTAGAGAACCGAGAAAACCGAAAAGACAGTCAGGGTTATGACTTCCTGAATAGTCTTAAGCTGGACCGCGCTAAACTCATACGACCCGATGCGATTTGCGGGGACTTGAAAACAGTATTCGAAGAAGGCGATGCCCCAGCTGACGAGGATGACTTTGAACAAAGGCGCCTGCCGGTACTTCAGGTGTCCGTACCAGGCGAAGGTCATGAAGATGTTTGAAATGGTGAGCAAGACGATCGTGGTCATGGTTGCTATGCTGCCTTAAACTGCGGTGTGATTTCCATCTTTACAACGAAAATCCGGTTCGGGAGTCCAAACCTGGACTTGGTTTTGAAGAGTAAGATCAGCGCCGTGTTGTCTGATGAGGCGGCGCTCAGTCTGATTGTGATCGGGTTGGGAGCGATCTAGAGGAAGATTTTCGGTTGGCACACCGGATTCTGGGGCGAGGGGAGATTCGTATGGCACTACGACCTCATGTTGTCGGTGATGAATCTGGTCATCGTGTTCACGCGCGACGGCCGTTAGGTGCTGCTGCATTTTAACGTTGCCGCTGTCATCCTGAGCGGAGCGGTCGAAGGACGCCTATCAGCTGATCAGTCCACAGCAAGGTCGGGGTTCCTGCGACTTGGTCTCACCGCCACGCGGCTCGAAGCTCGGGATGACAAACTACGGTAACCGGCAAATGCTTGCACGCCGAGCCCGCGTCGCCTATGCTTAATGGCGATCAGCCATGTATCGCCTGACCGCCAGATTGTTGCTTCTGCTGCTGCTTGCGAGCGCCCTGGTCCCGGCGGCCCTGGCGATTACTACTCCTGCACCCCATGCCTGCTGCATACGGAAGCCGATGCGCCAGCACGGCTCCGGTAGTCGCGACATACAAGCGGTGGACAGCCAACATCACAATTGCTGTCCTCCGGTTACGACTGCTCATTGGGCCGAACTGGGATCAGGAATCGATCCGAGTATTCATGCCCTTCTGGCCTGTCTGTCTCCCGACTTGCAGCCGATTCGGCTCGCCAATCAGGCCAATGCTCTGAGGCCCGTTCGCGGTCCCCCGCTTAGCTGACAAACCTACTCTGACTTTCCCCCGGTTTCTTCGACATCGCTGTGGGCCGTATCCGTTCTTAGTGGAGCACGGGTCGCCGTCTGATGACACTGTCGTTGCGTCTGGGGTGAGCGCCCTGTTCCGTTCTTTACCGCGCAAGAATGGTGCGGGGCGGATTTCGGGTTGTGAGAATGCCATGTCTCGTGTGTCTTGGGCTGCTCTGGTCATCGTTCTGCTGCTGGCTGGCCTTTGGCTTTCCGGCTTGGTGCCACATTGCTGTGGCGCACGCCAGGCCCCCAGCCGGACGGAGGAAGCCCTGGCACGGCAGCTTCGGTCGTGGTCATTGCCTTCGGACGCCCGGCAGAGACGGAACCCGCTCACCGGGTCGCTCGAGCGGTTGCAGGAGTCGGCCCGGCACTTTGCTGATCATTGTGCTTCATGCCATGGCAATGACGGCAGCGGCAACACCGAGATCGGACGAAATCTGTATCCGCCGGCTCCCGACATGCGTCTGGCAGCGACGCAGGAGCTCAGCGATGGAGAGCTGTACTACATCATTCACCACGGCGTGCGCTGGACCGGCATGCCGGCGTGGGGCGAGCCCGGCAACGATAGCGATCTTGACAGCTGGAAACTGGTTTTCTTCATACGCCATCTTCCACATTTGACGGACGCTGAAATCCACGACATGGAGCGATTCAACCCACGAAGCAAAGCCGATCGTGAAGAAGAAAAAGAAGAGCAGGAGTTCCTGAATGGCGGGCAGGCTGAAGATTCGGCCCAGAAGCGGCGATGAGCAAGTTCGATAAACGGATTTTATGGAGAAAAGATGAAAAGGACTTCTTTAATTCTTATTCAACTCTTAATTTGCACGCTGCTTCTGGGCACGTTGACCTTCGCTCACCGCGGCATGGAACACATACTGGGGACGGTCACTGCGATGACCGATCACTCTATCTCGCTTAAAACCCGCGAGGGAGTGACCAAGACAGTAGAGTTCGACGGCGAAACCAAGTTCGTCAAGGGCGATGCCGCAGCCACGGTCAAAGACGTTCAGGCGGGAAACCGGGTCGTGATTCACGCGCACAACCGCGACAGATCGCTTCATGCAGCAGAAGTCAGAATCGGCACAGATGCAGCTCCGGGCCGGCACTAGATCTTCGGAATTGGGACAAATATGACTTACACAACCAGGAGATTGTTGGTGTTCGCCGGGCTTCTGCTGAGCAGCCTGACTGCGTTTGCCACCATCTTCGGCACGGTCACGGGCCTTATTCACGATCCGCAGCACCGTCCGGTGCAGGGGGCGCAGGTCACTCTGCGCGCGGCCAGCACCGCCTGGACAAAGACTGTCAGCAGCGATGATGCCGGAGAATTTCGCTTCAACTCCGTGCCACTCGGCGAGTACATGGTAAAAGTCGAATTAACAGGCTTTGCTTCGGAAGAACAGAAACTTGTCCTCAGCTCAGGCCGCGAAGCCCGAATCCACTTTTCGCTCACCGTGGCTCAAGCCAAAGAGACGGTTGAAGTCAAGGACAGATCCGCGGAGATCAACACCGAATCCTCAGCTACCACCACTTTGGTGAGCCGACGGCAGATTGCGGAGACTCCTGGCGCCGATCAGACCAACAGCTTGAGCATGATCACCAATTACGTTCCTGGTTCGTACATGGTCCACGACCAACTCCACGTTCGTGGCGGACATCAAGTTTCATGGCTGATCGATGGCGTTCCCGTACCCTACACAAATATCGCTTCGAACGTTGGGCCCCAGTTCGATCCGAAGGATATTGACTATCTCGAAGTACAGAGTGGCGGCTACTCGGCCGAATACGGTGATCGCACTTATGGCGTCTTTAACGTGGTTACCCGCTCGGGGTTCGAGCGCAATCGCCAGGCCGAGCTGGTGACCAGCTATGGCAGCTTTAACCGCACTGAAGATCAGTTCAGTATGGGCGACCATACCGACCGCTTCGCGTACTACGGCAGCGTTTCTGGCAATCGCACCGACCTGGGATTGGAAACCGGCAGCACCGATATACTACATAATCTGGGCGCGGGCCTGAGCGCATTCACTTCCCTGACATTTAACAAGACTCCGAATGACCAGTTGCGCCTGGTTGCATCTGTCCGCGGCGACCATTATCAGGTGCCTAACAATCCGGACCAGCAGACCCTCGGAATTCGCGATGTGGAAGACGAACGCGATGACCTGGTCAATTTCTCGTGGCTGCATACCTTCAACCCGGGAACGGTGCTGACTGTCTCGCCCTTCTATCACTTCAATCGTGCCCACTACATCGGTGGTTATATTGGCCAGCCCGACCCCGACGTGGTCATTCCCGAGGATGACCGGGGTTCCAACTACTTTGGCGGCGTGGTTTCTCTGGCAGTCAATCACGGCAAGCACAATGCTCGCGCCGGGTTCCAGGTCTTCGGTGCACGCGACAATCAGCTCTTTGGAATTGTCACCAGCGATGGCAGCAATCCGCCGCTCACTCAGCGCGAGCTGGTTTGGGGAAATGTGGAAGCGCTGTTTCTGGAAGATCAGTACAAGCTCACCAGTTGGCTGACCATCAACGGCGGAGTGCGGCTCACTCATTTCGGTTCGACCATCAGCGAAAATGCGGTCGATCCCCGGATCGGGACCGCTATCCGAATACCGCGCCTCAACTGGGTCCTGCGTGGGTTCTACGGACGTTACTATCAGGCCCCGCCTCTGCTCACGGTGAATGGTCCGCTGCTGAACCACGCCGCCCAGCAGGGATTCCGTTTCCTGCCGTTGCGGGGCGAGCGCGATGAACAACATGAATTCGGATTGACGATCCCTCTCGCGGGCTGGGTCTTCGACGTCTCCAACTTCCGCACCGGCGCGAAGAACTTTTTCGATCACGACATCCTGGGCAATTCCAACATTTTCTTCCCTCTCACCATTAATCAAGCCCGTATCCGAGGCTGGGAAGGTACGGCGATGTCGCCATGCATCGCCGGGCGGGCTCAGTTCCACGCTGTCTACTCCCATCAGTACGCGGAGGGATCCGGCGGCGTTACGGGAGGCCTTACTGATTTCACGCCGCCGGCCGAAGGCTATTTCTTCCTCGACCACGACCAGCGCAACACGCTCTCCGCCGGCGTGAACCTCGCCCTACCCTGGCGTACGTGGGCCGATTTCAACGCGAACTACGGCTCAGGTTTTGTCGACGGCGAAGGGCCTCAGCATCTTCCCTCGCATGAGACTTTCGATCTGTCGTTGGGAAAATCGTTTGGGGAAAACTGGGACCTGCGCCTGACTGGGCTCAACCTGTCGAACCACCGTTATCTGTTGGACAACAGCAACACGTTCGGAGGAACGCACTTCGTGAATCCGCGTGAGATTTCAGTCCAGGTGAAATACAGGTTTCACTTTTAGGGGCGGACGCCCGAAGTCTGGAGTCTGCGGTACGATTGGAGCACAGAGAGACTACTGATGAGATTCGTTCTGGCCTTACTGGCGGTACTCGGTATTGCAGCGTCCACGCTCGCGTTGCGCGAGCACTATCGAACGGATACGTCGCCCTGCAGTATCAACGAGAAATGGGATTGCGGGATCGTGAACCACAGTCCCTATGCGGTGCTTTGGGGAGTGCCGGTGGCGACGATTGGGATCGCGGGCTACCTACTGTTAGGGACACTGGCCCTCAAGCGCTGGTATGGCATCTTGTTGCCTGTGGCATTGGCCGGGCTTGCGTTCTCTCTTTACCTCGCGCACATTGAGGCGCATCTTCTGGGCGTCTGGTGCATTTACTGCGTTGCGTCCCTCGGCGTGATTTCTGTCTTTAGCCTGCTGGCGCTGGGAACGGTCCTGAACCGCCTACGTAGTTAGGCTCTCTCGTACGCCAGGGTGTCATCCCCGTAGGTGGAGGTGTCATCCTGAGCTTGCGAAGGATCCAGCGCGGAGCGGACATGCAGCCGGTGCGTTAATGGGACGGTACGCGCCAGATCCTTCGCGACCAGGTCGTCAGGAAGACGCTGGTTCAAGAGTTACTATCCCTGTGCACCGATCTTCTTCAACGCCGCCAGCAGTTCTTCGTTATTCGGCGCCTGATCCAGCGGATATATCTTGGCGAACGCGATTTTCCCTTGCTTGTCCACGATGAACACGGCACGCTCGGAAATGCCGGGAAACGGAGGTTCTTTACGCAGAATCCCGAATTGTTCTGACACCTGGCCGTGGGGATAAAAATCCGCGCACATGGGCGTGTGCATCATCCCGATTTCCTTCTTCTGCCAGGCCATCTTGCTGGGAATAGAATCGACGCTGATGTCCACCACCTGGGCGTCGAGGGCAGCAAATTTGTCCCGGTCGGCGTCGAACGCGGGCAACTGCGCCGCGCAAGTCGGGGTCCAGTCCAGAGGATGGAAGCTCACCACCAGGTTCTTCTTGCCGTGAAAATCACTCAGTTTTATCTTCAGATGCCGTTCGCCTTCGACCGCTGGCAACTCAAAATCCGGCGCTCTGTCTCCCACCTTCAGGGGCATAGCTTTCTCCTAAATGCCCATGGTACCTGATGCCCAGCCGGCTGGCCGGAACGCGGGCGCTTCGCCCGCGGCCACACAGGCCATTGATCAGAATTAACATTGCTTTAACATTTCCTGAACCTCTCGAGATTAATATTTCCCGATGCCCCAGGAGCCGTTACTCATAGAAGACATCCCTGGGCCCAAAGACGGACAGCGCATTCTGCGCCTCACTGGGCCCTTGACCATGAGCACGCTGTTTGATTTTCAGTCCAAAGTCCGAACCAATACCTCGCGCGTACTGCTGCTGGACTTCACCAACGTTCCCTACGTGGATTCGGCCGGGATCGGCGTGATGGTCGGCGCCTACGTTAGTCATCAGAAGGACGGCCGCAGCCTGTATCTGATCGGAGTGAATGAGCGGGTGCAGAACGCCCTCAAGGTCACTCATGTGGAGAAGTTCTTCCACTTTGTCGATTCGTTGACTGCGGCGGAGCAGGCCATCAACGCTTAGAAGAGTGCTGCTCTCCGGGTTTATGATTGAGGCATGGTTGCCCGACTGCTTGCGGTTCTTCTAGCCCTTTCTGCCGCTTCGTTTGCCGGAATTACGGACGATGTCCGCGAAGCCCTCTCCCGAAATAATGTTTCAGCCGCCGAGGCTGAACTGCAGAGCTACCGCGGCCGGCAGGGCGTAACCCTGGACTACGTTGAAGCCCTTTCCTGGATGGCCCGGGCCGATCTTCTCTCTCACCAACTGGATCGCGCCGACAACTACGCCAAGCAGACGGAAACACTGTCGCGGCGGTTGCTGGCGAAACGTCCCCTGGATGCTGAGCCGCACCTGCCGATCGCTCTCGGCGCGGCATTAGAAGTCCAGGCCCAGGTGTTGGCGGCTCGAGGAGAAACCGCCCAGGCCGTCGCCCTCCTCCGCCGCGCTGTAGAAACCTATCGCAATACCTCGATCCGGGCCCGGCTGCAGAAGAACCTGAATGTTCTCGAGCTTGCGGGGCAGCCGGCGCCGCCGCTGAAGGTTACGTCATACCTGGGCCCGAAGCCGGTAGCTCTGTCCCAGCTTAGCGGCTCTCCGGTGCTGCTTTTTTTCTGGGCACACTGGTGCGGAGATTGCAAAGCGGAGGGTCCGATTATCGCCCAGTTGGGCTCTGAGTTCGGCAGGCGCGGCCTGATGCTCGTCGCTCCCACCCAACTCTATGGCTACGCTGCGCAAGGGGAGGATGCAACGCCGAAGGATGAGCTTCCGTACGTCCAGCGGGTATGGCAGCACTTTTACCCCGGATTGCAGGGCGTTCCCGTCCCGATCAGCAAGGAAAATTTCAATCTCTATGGCGCCAGTACCACGCCGACTCTGGTCCTGCTCGATCGAGCGGGGCGCGTTGCCCTGTACCATCCCGGCGTGATGCCCTATGAAGATCTGAGGGCTGCCATCGAAAAGGTAATTCGCTGAGTCGACATCTGAGAACCGGGAACTGCTAACTAGGAACTGGTGTTTTTAGTTCATGAGGGTGCCGTAACTCTGTTTGGCGCTTTTTGTATTTGTCCCGAATACAATCACCACACACATGGATGACGCTCGGATCGCGGAGCTGTTGACACCCTTCCTCGGCGAGAGTCCGCGGCGACGCAATCATGAGGGATCGGCGAGCGCTTCAAAGGTCGCGGTTCTCACTCCGTCCCAGGTTCGTTATATATCGATATACATCGATCTACTAGTGCGGTGGAATGCTCACATCAATCTCACTGCAGTGCGCAAACCAGAAGAAATTGTCACTCGTCACTTTGGTGAATCCATTTTTGCCGCCCGGCACCTGTTCCCCGAGGAGAGATCTACTGGGATCGATCCCAGCTCGCGGCCCCCGGCGTCTGCGCCGCACGTCATCGATCTTGGCTCCGGCGCTGGGTTCCCTGGACTGCCGATCAAGATATGGGCTATACGCGTGCACCTGACGTTGATTGAGGCGAACCAGAAAAAGGGAACGTTCCTGCGGGAGGCGATCCGTAGCCTGAAGTTGACTGGAGCCGATGTATTTTCTGGCCGCGCGGAAGTCTTCCCGGGACCCAAGGCAGCTCTTGTTACTCTTCGTGCGGTTGAGCGCCTTGAGTTGATCCTACCGGTGGCGGCTCGCTTGGTGGGCTCGGATGGCCGAATGGCAATCTTGGTCGGGGAGGCCCAGGTGAGAGGGATTCGTGAGATGTTGCCGGGGCTGCAGTGGGCTGAGCCGACTAGGCTGCCGCTTTCCAACAACCGTGTATTGATCATTGGAAGTCAAGAACCATAGTCGTCAAGAGAACTGCTAATGTGGGATTATGTTGCCCGTCTTTAGGCGCTAGTCGTATGGAGCAACCCCTTCGAGAGGTCAATTCCTACCCCCAGTGGGAAAATCTATGCAGCGACCACTTAGCACGAGCTGGTTACAAGGTTGGTAAACAGCAGCGGATCAAGTTAGTAACAAGTGGCACAACTTAGATTTGTTGATGCGCGCTATCCGGGGGAAATATGGACACAGGTTCATTGAAGTGGGAAATTATCCCTGATAGTCGGGTAGGAACCCGATCGATCGCGCTATTCGAGCTATCGAACACCGTTGTTCCACGTGGAACATCCAACGGAACGGGAGAGGCTTCTTGAACGAAATTCAGGCGTGTCGTTTGTAGTTGGGCGCACTGAAGCTCAGCCAAGCATTCGCTCGGCTTGGACGGGTCAACGACCTGTTTATATATGATCCAGGGCGATTCGCTGTAGCGTATGTTTCGAATCCCGCCAATCCATGCTTCCACATCCTTGTAGCATGGTGCCACTGCGATTGATGTTCCACGTGGAACACTGCACCCAAGGGTTCAATCCAGGAAACACATATCTGTGTCGTTTGCTGGGACCAAATCCTGTGGAAACGTGTGGGTTGATTAGCGGTAACTATTATATTTTTCAACGCTGCACCGCTCTCCTCGTCTTGCACCAAAATACGTCATTGCAATCGCGCATCGGTTCGGCCTATTCTGCGAACATCTCTGGGTTCTCCTTACAATTAAATGGGACGCATTATCGCGGTAGCCAACCAGAAGGGCGGCGTTGGCAAGACTACGACCGCCATCAATCTGGCCGCATCTTTCGCGGCCGCCGAAGTTAACACCCTACTCGTGGACTGCGATCCGCAGTCGAATGCAACCAGCGGACTTGGGCTGGTCAGGGATCCGGAGCGGATCTCGACCTACCACTTGCTTATGGGGGCTGCTAATCCCGAGCACGCGGTGCAACCAACTGAACTGGAACAGCTGTGGTTGGTGCCTGCGCACAAGAATTTGATAGGCGCCAACCTCGAACTGGTGGAAGCAGAACGCCGCGAATATCGGCTGCGGGATGCGCTTTCTGCTTTGCGCGAGCGCTATCAGTTCATTGTGCTTGACTGTCCGCCTGCGCTCGATCTGCTCACCCTGAACGCTCTTGTTGCCGCGGATGCGGTTCTGATCCCTATGCAGGCGGAGTATTTTGCGCTGGAAGGCATCAGCGAATTGATGGATACGGTGGACCGGATCCGGGACAGCTTCAATCCGGAGCTGACCATCGAGGGCGTGGTCCTGACCATGCTTGATGACCGCACGAACCTGGCTCAACAGGTGATGTCGGAGTTGAAAAGATACTTTGGCGACAAGCTCTGCAATACAACCATTCCGCGAAACATACGGCTGGCGGAAGCGCCCAGTCACGGCCGGCCCGCCCTCCTTTACGATCCGCGATCCAAGGGAGCGGAAAGCTACATTCGCCTGGCCAAAGAGATCATCGCTCACTATTTGCCGGTAGAAGAGCAGGCGCCGCCGGCGACGGAGATGGATAAGACGGCTTAGTATATCGATGTACATCAATGTTTAACATTGACGTACATCTATGTTGACGGGACGATTCAGGCAGAAGAAATCGGCGAGGGGACATGACGACAACTGCGGAAAAAGTCGGGACGGAAGTGGACAAGGCAGCTCCGGAGAAAAGGAAGGCTTTGGGCTGGGGACTGGAATCGTTGTTGCCGGGCGGGCCGCGAGTGGTTGCGCCGGCGGCGGTGAGTTCGCCCGGGGCGGTGGCGACGCCCCCCGCAGGCGGGGCGCCCGCGCCGCACGTGCCGATGTCATCCGATGCGGTGGCGCAGATTTCGATCGAACTGATTGATGAGAACCCTTACCAGACGCGCTATCACTTCAGCGATCAGGCTTTGGAGGAACTGGCGAATTCGATTCGGGCCAATGGAGTGGTCCAGCCGGTAGTTGTGCGTCCCCGCGCTGACGGACGCTACACGCTGATTTTGGGCGAGCGGCGTTGCCGGGCCTCGAAGCTGGCGGGGAAGACAACGATTCCCGCGATGGTGAGGCGCGTCTCCGACCAGCAGGCGGCGGAGATGACCGTTGTCGAGAACCTGCAACGGCAAGACCTGAACTGCATCGAGCAGGCGTCGGCTTTTTCCAAGCTGAGCCGTGATTTTGGACTAACCCAGGAGCAAATCGGGCAGCGTGTGGGAGTTTCACGAGAGTCGGTATCGAACTACATGCGCCTGCTGAAGCTGCCGGCGACGGTATTGCAGCATTTGCAGGAAGGGCGATTGGGATTCAGCGAGGCCCGGGTGCTGCTCCAATTGCTCGATCCCAGCCTGATGGAGAAGGTTGCTGACGAGGCTGTGCGGAAGCATTTGTCAGTGGCGCAATTGGAAGAACTGGTGGACCGAACCAATATTCCGCTGGTGAAAGAAGAGACACCATCCCGGGCGCGCTGGGTTGATCCCAATGTGCGCGCGGCCCAGACCGAGATGGAGCGTGTCCTGGGAATGCGGGTGCGCATTCGTGACCGAAAGGGCAAAGGAAAGATTGTGATCGAGTATGCCACGCTCGAGGACTTCGATCGGGTGGTGGAGATGTTGAAGGGGAAATAAGTCCAGTTTCCAGTTTTCGGTTCTCAGTTCCCAGTTTTTCGAATTGATCACTCCTCCGTTTTCATCACTACATCGCGATTTGAAATAACGTCGATCGCTATCAGTCGAGCATCCAAAAAGCATGAGCTCACTGAAAAAGACATTCACCATCGGCGGCGACCTTGAAATAAATCGGCTTGGGTACGGCGCAATGCGGCTCACCGGCCAGGGAATCTGGGGCGAGCCGAAAGACCCCGGCGAGGCCAGGCGCGTTCTCCAGCGCGCGATCGAGTTGGGAGTGAACTTCATCGACACCGCTGACAGTTATGGCCCCGTGGTCAGCGAACGATTGATTGGAGAGGCGCTTTCGCCCTTCCCCAAAGGTCTGGTAGTAGCTACCAAGGCGGGCTTCACGCGCCAGGGGCCCGACCAATGGATCCAGGTGGGCCGGCCGGAATATCTGGTCCAGCAGGTGGAGATGAGTTTGCGCTGGCTGAAGACTGATGTGATCGATCTCTGGCAGTTGCACCGCATCGATGCCAAAGTGCCCGTGGAGGAATCGCTGGGAGCGATTGCCCGACTGCAAAGCCAGGGCAAGATTCGGCACGTTGGGTTGAGCGAGGTAAAGCCCAAGGAGATCGATCGGGCCCGCAAAGTGGTCGAGATCGTCAGCGTGCAAAACCAATACAACGTGGGGGACCGGCAGCATGAGGACGTGCTGCAATACTGCGAGAAGCATCACCTGGCCTTTATTCCCTGGTTTCCTGTAGCAGCCGGAAGACTGGCGCGGCCCGAGGGCAAACTGGACAAGGTGGCAAAGCGGCATGGATCAACGGTGTCGCAGCTATCACTGGCTTGGCTGCTGCATCGCAGCCCGGTGACCGTGCCGATTCCTGGAACCTCATCGGTCGCACACCTGGAAGAGAATCTCAAGGCTGCTGAGATTGCGCTCTCGGCTGAGGACATGAAGGCGATCGAAGAAGCAGTGAAGTAATAGTTTCGCGGATCTCGTCCAGTGTCGGTTTAAGTGTCTTCGTCATTGTTTGTATCTCCAGTTCGTCCAGATGTGCCGGCGCTGCGGCTTCAGCCCGGAGTTACCTCAGCCGCTGAAGCCGCGGCGGGACAGATTTCTAATGCAGCCCTTAAAAGCGCTGCTCACCCATCCACTACCCTCGCTTCTTGTCACCAGCGGAGAGATTCGATACTGGAACAAGTCCGCCGCCGTACCGGTCGTGATGGCGGACCCATGCCATCGAGTGGGACAAGCCGTCTTCGTCGCGCCCCTTCGGGGTGAGATCCAGAAAGTTGTAGGTGCCGATGAGAATGTCGAGTCCACGCGCGTAGCTGGAATAGGTATGGAAGATTTCACCTGCCTCGTTCTTGTAGAAAACGCTGGAGCCCGGGGCTTCCTCACTGGGAAAGTCCATCATCTCGTAGTTGTAATAAACCTTACCCTTGGCTTTCTCGTCCTTCGAAAACGAAACATGGTAGTCAAAGTTGAATTCGTTCCCGGACGACGACACCCACTTGAACTGCCATCCCATACGCTTCTTGAAGGCTTCGATCTCCGGCAGGGTCGCCCGCGAAATCGCCACCAGCGTCGTGTCGCGAGCGGGGAGGTGGACTGAAGCGCCGTTGAAGGTATCGGCCAGATATGAACAACTGGGGCAACCCTCTTTCCATCCCGGCCCAAACATGAAGTGATAGACGATCAGCTGGCTCTTTCCGCCGAAGAGGTCGGCCAGGGTCTCGTTGCCCTTGGGCCCATCGAATACGTACCGCTTTTCTACCTTCTCCCATGGCATTTCACGCCGTTGCCGGCTCAACTCATCGCGTAACCGCGTAAACTCCTTCTCCTTTTTTAGGAGATCCTTCCGTGCGGCAAGCCATTCAGCTTGTGGCACGACCTTCGTACCCTCCGTCTTGCTCGTTGCCGTACCCATAATCATTTCTCCTTATGAGTTGTATTGTTCAAACCGTTCTTCTTCGCGCTCTTCTTTGTATGAAATATCTTCCCGGCCAGAGCGGTAAGCCCACCGGTCGTAATCAGGCCCCCCGCCGTCAACGCTGCGCTCGCCATACATGCTGGACACATGGGTTTCTCCTCATCCGCTCACGGTCACTTCTAATGCGGTCGACCGGCCTCAAGCCGTGCTCGCACACGACTAAGGATATGGTTCCAGCCTTTCGCCATTCCCGGCTTGTCGTTATCCGGAATAAGCCCGAGCGCCATGTGATGAAACTTGATCAGGGTGACGCCGTTTTCCTCGGTCAGCCGGTATTGCACATTCGAGACCACGGGATAAGACATGAACAATGGTCCGGTGATTTCGAATAACGTCGGCCGCTTGATGGCTTGCACGAGTCCCCAGCAATGTCCGTTCCCGTCGCCCAGGTCGCGGAACCACCTGCCTCCCGGCCACGGCTCGATCTTCATCGGTATTGACCTGCCGTCTGGCGTGTCGTTTGCCGGCCCAAGCTGTTCGAGCAGTGCCGCGAACGTCGTTTCGAGGGTGGCGTGAACTTGTATTTCCTGGGTGAGGTTCAGGATCAAACTGTCTATTCCTGCGGTCGAAATCATCGTTCCTCCTTGCCTCAAGTTCTGATCAGATTTTGTCTGAAAACTTGCTTTTAGCCTCGGCCCGTTGCTTGATGCGGCTCAATTGGTGTTCCCAGAAACGTTCGAAGGTTTTCGTCCACTCGTGAAGCGGCCGGATGGCCTCCGCGTTGGTTCGATATAGCATGCGCCGCCCGTCCCGTCGCACGTGTACCAGGCCGACGTTACGCAATACGCCCAAGTGTTTGGACACCGAAGGCTGCCCCAGGCCGAGGCTCGCGACAATGTCCCCCACCGGCCGTTCCTGCATCGCTAGATAGTTCAAAATATCCCGCCGCCGAGGCTCAGCGACCGCATTAAAAGCATCCGAGGTCGTAGCCGCTCGCGCCATGCCAGTTACATTACATGCCTATATAGGAATATGTCAAGGCGGCTGT
>Ga0207100_1008_pt2 | contig 55375 bp, 41 predicted proteins | sample Alteio_BWMinHeat_82_FD_153520 | JGI IMG/M metagenome (GOLD analysis project Ga0207100, IMG submission 153520) | Enriched cells from forest soil in Barre Woods Harvard Forest LTER site, Petersham, Massachusetts, United States -... | ecosystem: Environmental > Terrestrial > Soil > Temperate forest >...
TCTGCACTAGGCCGCTGGTGGCGCCTTTGGCTAGAGAGAACGCGGTCTGTTCGAATTCCGGCACAGTACGGCCTTTGCCAATCCAGCCTAGGGAACCGCCGTTCTTGCCGCTGCCTGGGTCTTCAGAATATTTCTTGGCTAGCTCGGCAAAGTTCCCGCCGGCCTTCAACTGCTTCAGGACGTCTTCCGCCTTCTTGCGCGCTTCTTCCACTCCCTTGGGATCGACTTTACCGTCCGGACCGGGCAAAGGAGTCTTTATTAGGATGTGGCTTACGTTCACTTGCTCGGGCACGCGATAGTCATCGCGGTGCTGATCGTAGTAAGCCTGAAGGTCTTCGTGAGAGACGCTGACAGCCGCTTCGATCTTGCCGTTGTCCAGCACAACGTACCGAACTTTGCGCTTTTCCGGAATCGAGTTGTTGTACGACGCCTTGTTGCGCTCGTAGAAGGCCTTTAACTCCGCTTCGTTGGGATTGATCTGTTTCAGCAAATCGTCTTTCCGAAGGACGGCGTACTCAAACTTGACCTTGGTATTTTGCTTCGCAAATTCCTTACGCACATCGCTGTCCGTTACCAGCGCGCTGCCGGTGATCAGGTTACGAAGCTTGTCCAGGAGGATCTGGTCCCTCAAGCTCTGCTCAAAGGTGGAAACACTCAAGTCGGCGTTTTGCAGAATGTTCTCGTATTGCTGCTGGCCCACGAACTTTCCACCCGGAAAGAAGGTGGCCGCGTACATTCCCTGCTGCAATTCGTCCCGCGCTTCATCATCCGTGACACGCAAGCCCAGCCTCCCGGCTTCGGCGACCAGGGCTCTCCTGCTGATCAGGGTTTGCGCGGCACGCTCGGCGAAATAGGGGAGCAGCATCTCGGTTTGAGCGCCACCGCGGGGAAACTGCTGGCGCAGCATCTGCCGGGCCTCGCGCTGCACCTCGAGCGTAGTAACGGGCTCACCCGCCACTTTGGCCACGACGCCCTGCCCGGGTCCACCCAGGCCGATGCTGTCACCAATGCCCCCCGGAACGAGCGTGATCACCATGGCCGCACAAATAACCAGCAACATGCCGCCGAGGATGATCTTCTTTGTCGGGCCAGGGGTCTGCAGAAATCGAATCATTTTCTTATCACTCCGGAATTTGAGCGAAAGACTAGATTATAGACTACGCCGATGTAGGCGCGAGTGTCCCGCTCGTGCTACCTCTTCCCAGCATTTTTACCCCGGATCTTCAGTTCAGCTCTCCCGCACGAGCGAGACACTCGCGCCTATATTCACAAAATCAGCCATTGAAACGTATTAATACTACGTGTTATTAAGCTAAAGTCGTCTTCGAGCGCTCCGGCTATTCAGCGGCGCAACCGATCTATGCGACATAATGGAGCGCATCCTTGAAAACCAATCCCTCGGCAAAGGATCTCTTGATGAAGGTGAGCAAGAGAAGTCTGCTGTGCCTGCTGGTGCTGTCTTTCTCCGGCCTGATTTCTGCGCAAGAGGCGAACCGTCCCCGTCCGGAAACTTCCCTCGCGCTGCGGGACGCCTGGAACCTGCAGTCTTCCTGCAGAGTGGAGGCCAAAGGCGAGGTCGTTTCCACCCCCGCGTTTCAGCCCAAGGATTGGTATGCAGTGTCCGTGCCCACGACGGTGGTCGCGGCATTGGTCAAGCAGAGGGTCTATCCTGATCCGTTTTTCGGGACGAATCTGCGCTCTTTTCCGGGTGTCACTTATCCCATTGGCGCGAATTTTTCCAACATCCCCATGCAACCGGACAGCCCCTTCATCGTGCCCTGGTGGTATCGGAAGGAATTTGTTCTGCCCGCGAGTTTCAAAGGAAAGACCATCTGGCTCAACTTCGGCGGCATCAACTACCGGGCCAACATTTGGCTGAACGGCAAGCAACTCGCCAAGTCCGAAGACGCAGCTGGAGCCTGGCGAACCTACGAGTTCGACATCACCGACCACGCTGTCCTGGGAAAACCTAACGTTCTTGCCGTGCAAGTCTTCTCCCCCACCGACACCGATCTGGCTATCACGTTCGTGGATTGGAACCCCGCGCCTCCCGATAAGAACATGGGTCTGTTTCGCGACGTGGATATCACCAGCAGCGGTCCGGTTGCTGTGCGCTATCCCACCGTGGTTTCGAAAGTTGATTCGCCGGCCAATGATAAGGCCCACCTCACGGTCACGGCGCTTCTGAAGAATGCCGCCCCCCACCTGGTGAAAGGAACGCTCAAAGGCCAGATCGAGAAGACGGAATTTTCTCAGGAGGTCGAACTCGGGCCGGGCGAGTCGAAGGATGTGTCCTTTACTTCCGAACAGTTTCCCCAACTCAATATTGACCATCCGCGATTGTGGTGGCCGGCGCAAATGGGCAAGCCGGAGCGCTACAGCCTCAGCCTTGAATTCAGTCTGGATGGCAAGATTTCCGACCGCGCGGAAACGAAATTTGGCATTCGCGAGGTGAAGTCCGAGGTACTCTCGGCCAACCGGCGCCTGTTTTCCATCAATGGCAAGAACGTCCTGATCCGCGGAAGCGGCTGGTCTCCCGACATGATGCTGCGCGAAGATCCGCAGCGCCTGCGCGACGAGTTCCGTTACGTGCAGGACATGGGGCTTAACACCGTTCGCCTCGAAGGCAAGTTGGAAACCAGGGAGCTTTTCGACCTGGCCGACGAGCGCGGGATCTTGCTGATCGCGGGCTGGTGCTGTTGCGATCACTGGGAGCATTGGCCCAATTGGAAGCCGCAGGATTTCGCTATCGCAGAACAATCGCTACGCGACCAGATCTACCGCCTGCGCGGCCATCCCAGCCTGCTGGCGTGGATGAATGGCAGCGACAACCCTCCCCCACCCGACGTCGAACAAACCTACCTGAAAGTTGAAAAAGACCTGCTGTGGACGAATCCGGTGGTGTCGTCAGCAACTGCGAAACTCGCCGGCTTCTCCGGCGAAAGCGGCGTGAAGATGACCGGGCCCTACGAATACGTTGCGCCCTCCTACTGGCAGACGGACAAGACTGACTCAGCCCGGCAGTGCAACCAGGGCGGCTGCGGCGGGGCCTACGGCTTCAACACCGAGACCAGCATGGGACCGGCCGTGCCGCCGATCGAGAGCATTCGCGCCATGGTCGGAAAAGACCATCTCTGGCCCATCGACGATATCTGGAACTATCACGCGGGAGGCGGCGCATTCAAAGACATCCATGTCTTCAGCGACGCCTTGAATGCGCGCTTCGGCCTCGCCACCAGCGCCGAAGACTATGCCGTCAAAGCGCAGCTGCAAACTTACGAAGGCATTCGCGCCATGTACGAGGCGTACAGCCGGAACAAGTACACATCGACCGGCGTGATCCAGTGGATGCTGAACAATGCCTGGCCATCAATGATCTGGCACCTTTACGACTACTACCTGCGGCCCGGCGGCGGCTACTTTGGCGCCAAGAAGGCAATGGAGGCGCTGCATCCGGTCTACGGTTACGACGACCGCTCGGTCTGGCTGGTCAGCAGCAAGTATGAGGACGCCAAGGGGCTGAAGCTGACCGCTCAGGTCCTCAACCTCGACATGAGCGAACGGTTTTCCAAAGAGGTCGCGCTCGATGCCGTCGCCGACAGCACAAATAAAATCCTGGCTCTGCCCGAGATTGACGGCCTGAGCCCAACGTATTTTCTGGTGCTTCGGCTGCAGGATTCCTTGGGCAAGGTGGTAGGTTCAAATTTGTACTGGCTTTCCAGCAAGCCTGAGACGCTCGACTGGGAGAAGTCGAACTGGTACACCACGCCGACATCTTCTTATGCCGATTACACCGCCCTTTCCCAGCTGCCGAAGGTGAAACTGAAAGTCGCCAACCGGACTGAGCGCAAAGGCGAGGAGGCGATCACGCACGTTACGATGGAAAATCCCAGCAAGAGCCTGGCGTTCTTCGTTCGTTTGAAGGTGGATAAAGGCAAAGGTGGTGATGAGATTCTTCCCGTGTTCTGGCAGGACAACTACATTTCGCTCTTACCTGGCGAGAAACGGGAAGTCACGGCTACCTACCGGGCACAAGAGTTGGGCGCCTCCCAGCCGGCGGTCGAGGTCAGTGGCTGGAACGTGGAGTGAGAGATCACAACAAATTTGAAGATCGAACCGGAATCGGTCTCACTTCTTGCCAGCCGCCCGGCGAAGCTCGCGTATAGTTCGCTCGTGCTCGGAATCTTCCATAAGCTGAGTTAGCCGCTTCAGACGCGTCTCCTCCTTCTTCGCGCTGATCACCCACCAGCTCGCGGTTCGCCGATACCACGGCGGCTGCGCCTGGAAGAATTTCCATGCTTTCTTGTTGGCACGAAATTCCTTTTCGTAAGCGCGGCTGAGCTTGGCGCCTCTCCTTTGCTCGTAAGCGTAGATTTCGGAACGCTTTCCAGTGCGCTGCTCGAAGGCTTGCGCGCCCGCAGGCCGCATCAGGCCAAGAGTGTTGAGCTCCGCCACGCGCTTGATGTTTACCGCGCTCCAGATGCTCTTTGCCCGCCTCGGCGTAAACCGTATGACGTAGCTGGTTTCGCCGAGACTCTTGCGGACACCGTCAATCCAGCCGAAACATAGCGCCCCGTCCACGGCTTCAGGCCACGTAATGCTGGGCTTGCCGGAGCCGACCTTGTGGAAGCCGACCCATAGTTCCTCGTGCTTCTCGTGATGCTCTTCCAGCCAGGCGTGCCACTCGGACGGAGATGGAAAAAACTTGGGTTTCATCGTTTCTCTGTTCTGTCATCCGCTGCTGTCTCCCCCAGTCTGTCATCCCGAGCGAAGTCGAGGGACCTGCTTTCGCCGAAAATCTAATTAACGGCCGGCCGAGCCGCTGCCGGCAACAGCAGGTCTTTCGACTCCCGGAACGACTCGCAAGCGAGTCCGCTCCCTCCGCTCAAGATGACAAGGTGAGACCTATTCTTCTTCCGGAGGCACATCGAAATTCACCAGATTGCTCTGGAAGCCTTTAGTCTTCCAGGCCCCGTAGGCGATCCCCGCGATCATCCAGATGGATCCCGTGATCAGCGCCAGGTTCGACAAATGGATCCAGATGAACAGGCAAATGATGAATCCGAGCACCGGCGGAACCAGTTGTACCAGGGAACGGTCCGCACCCCGAATGTAGTAGTGAGTGAGCGCCGCCAAGTTGACACCCATGAATGCAATCAGCGCTCCGAAGTTGAGCAACTGCGCGCCATTGTCGTACGTGATGAGGAATGCTCCTAGCAATGCAATCGCGCCGACGAAAATCACGTTGTTCGCGGGAATCCGAGTCTTGGGGTGAATGGCCCCAAAGAATTTCCTCGGAATAGCATCGCTACGTCCCATCCCATAAAGCAGGCGGGCTGCTCCGAGTTGAGCTCCCATGCCCGAACCCACGGTGGCAATCAGCAGTGTGATGCTGATGGCCTTGGTCATGAGAGTGCCTCCCGCAATCGCCGCCACGTGGCTGAATGCGTTCTCCACCTCGTTCGCCGAGAACTGGTACTGGGGACTCAACAGCTGAGCGCCGTAAACTTCAGCCGCAGCCAGGAATCCCGTGATTACGCAGACCAGTACTGTCGCCAGAAAAATATTCCGCTTGGGATTGTCCACCTCTTCCGACAGCGTCGAGATGCCGTCGAATCCGATATAGGTCAGCACTGCAACCGAGGTGCCGTGGAAGACCCGGTTGATCGTAAAAGTTTCGGGGTTGTAAAACGGACGCAGGAAATAGGCCTCGGGATATTGCGGCAAATGGAAAACGTAGCGGATGGTGTACCAGAAAAAGGCCACGATCACGGCGCCCATGATGGCGCACAAGGTTGAATTAATCCGGGCCGAGGTTTTCACTCCGCGGAGGTTCAGCACCGTGAACAACAAGGCAAAAATGATCGGCCACAGCAGACCAGGATACGGAATCTGGTACCGGGTCCCGGTCAACAGATCGGCCATCGCCTTGGAGCACCAGATGGTGCAGATCAATGGATTGAGTATGTAATCCATCGTCATGCTCCAGCCGGTGACGTAGCCCAGAGAGGGGTGCAGGGACCGTCCCACATAGGTATAAGCCGAACCCGCGCTGGGATATACCCGCGCCATGCGGCCGTAGCTCATGGCGGTGAAAACCATGGCGACCATGGCGATCAGAATTGAGGTGACCACGTGGCCCTGGCCGGCGTTGCTGAAAACGCCGTAGGCAGGCATGGGAGCGGTCGGCTGGATCACGATTATCCCATAAAGAATCAGGTCCCAAAGGGTGAGCGATCGGCGAAGCCGCAAGCCTGGTGAGGAAGAGGAAGTAGGGCCGGTTGGGGTGGTTGCCATTCCCGCGTATTGGATTATGCCGTGTGCGGCGCTGTCAACTATTAAAACGATTTGGTGGCGGCTCGGTGGGGGCGGACACTCCTGTCCGCCGATTTTGAGCTGGACTCGACCTGCGAGGGTCATCACACGGCCACAGTGACCCCACGACGCACCAGGTAATTCAAGGCTAAGATCGACTTCAAAAGCGGCGGACAAGACTGTCCGCCCCACACGAACTTACTTCTTCGGCGCGACAGTCAGCCCGAACACGGACGTCTGTCCTTGGCCGGCAACGTTCAGCCCGCGTACTCCCTCCTGGTTGGGCAGGTACAGGGTCTTGCAGTGTTCGCAACGATAGACTTCGGCGTCTGGTCCCCAGGCTTCTGCCGCGTCGCCACAGGCCTGCTCGACCACGTCCGTGGTGTAGAACCAGCGCTTCAGATGTCCGCCACAGAATTTACCCTTGGCGTTGTTCTCGTTGCAGGAGCGCTGTCCCGGCTTCTTGATCTTCACTTTGTGATGGGGAAGCTGCGGAGGAGCAGTCACGGTTTCGGTCGGGGCCAAGGGCTATCCTCGTCGCTGCGGCCAAGGGCCGCCGGATTTACGGATTCATTTTACTCGAAGGCGTTTCGACCGAGCTATAAACCGCTTCAATCGAATTGTCGTTTCGGCGGAGTCTGCTGCGGGCCCACGCGGCCGATGACGATGTCAGCCACGAAATAATTCTCGCCTTTGACCGGGCCGCCCGCCATTCGCCGCAGCATCGCGATCTGCCCCACATGGGTCAAGGCATCAGCAAGCGGCGCCTGAAGAAGCTTTTCGGGCTGCACATGCAGCGGCTCCGCCGAAGCCAGATAGTCATCGAATCGCTTGAGCGCCGCGAAAAACCGGTCAGTTTCTTTCTCCCACGACAAGGGATCGGAACTGTTCCAACTCTGCTTGCCTTGCGCGATGGAAAGAGCCCAATCGAGCAAATCGCCAACGTGAGCGAGAATCTGCGCCGCCGTCCGCCCCGACTCACAACTTCGAGTCTCGGCGAACCCCGCCGGCACATTGCGGACAGCGTTGCCGCCGCGGTAAGCAAGCGTGGCCAGAGTGTGACGTAACAGGTCGCGTTTCGGATCGGAATTGGAAGTCATCGCATGCTCCTCTATAATTCGGAATTCAGAGTTCTGTCATCCCGAGCGCAGACAGTTCATTCGCTTGCGCATGAACTACCGGAGTCGAGGGATCCCTACCCGCTTACTGGCATGTGCGAACTACCTCGAACCGGCAGCGCATCTGGAGAATCCACCAAAACTCGCCACGCCTGCGGTAGCGGTAGGGGTCCTTCGACTGCGAAACAGCTTCGCATCGCGTAGAGCAACAACGCTACCTGCGTTTCTTCTTCTTCAACGCTCCCGCGGCTCTCACCGCACCCCGCAGGCGTTGACCTAAACCGCGGGCAAACTGAAAATCGAGCAACCCTTCCATCTGGCGCGTGAAAGCTTTTCCGTATCCGTACCACCAGACTTTTTCCATGCCTGGCAGCCGATCGGAATCGAGATATTTTATCCGCACCATTTCTTCCAGGCCAAAGCGCCCGTGAGAGCGGCCTATGCCACTGGCCTTCACCCCTCCGTGCGGGGCCTCGCTGATGCCAAAGCACGAAACCACATCGTTCACCATGACTGTTCCGGCCTGAATGCGCCGTGCAAGCGCCTCCCCCCGCGCCCGATCGCGTGTCCACACACTGGCCGCCAGGCCGTAATCAGAATCGTTGGCCAGACGGACCGCCTCGTCGTCGCTGTCGAACGGCATCACCGGCAGCACTGGACCGAACGTTTCCTCGCGCATGATGCGCATCTCGCGGGTGACATCCGCCAATAAGGTCGGCGCGTAATAGTTCGATCCGATTTCCCGCAGGCGTTTTCCACCCACCAATACGCGCGCTCCTTGCGTCCGGGCGTCTTCCACCTGAGATTCCACATTGCGCAACTGGCGCTGGTGGATCAGTGGGCCAACTTCGATTTCGGACTCCACGCCGTTGCCCACTCGCAGTCGCTCGGTATGGCGCACGCAGGCCTCGAGAAATGGGGTGTACAAGCTGCGATGCACATAGCAACGCTCGACCGAGAGGCAGGCCTGCCCGGCATTGACAAATGCGCCCCAGACCGCGCCCCGGGAGGCGATGTCGACATCGGCGTCGTCGAGCACCAGCATAGGGTCTTTTCCGCCCAGCTCCAATACCACCGGCAGCAGGCGCGCCGCCGCGGCCTGCGCGATCTGCTTCCCAGTGGGGACGCTTCCGGTGAAGACCAATTTGTCGATGGCCGCATTGATGAGCGCCGTGCCCGTCGCACCATCGCCGACGATTACCTGGAAAATTTCCTGAGGCACGCCCGCCTGATGCAATAGCGACGCCAGTTCGATTGCGGTGAGCGAGGTGAACTCCGAGGGCTTCACCACTACCGCGTTTCCAGCGACCAGCGCTGCCAGGCTTTCTGTGGCCGGAATTGAAAAGGGATAGTTCCAGGGCGAGATGATGCCGATCACGCCATACGGCTCACGAACCAGGTGGCCGGACTTAGTCTTCATAGCCAGATTGCCATGCGGGACGGGTTTGTCCCGCAGCAGGCGGTAGGCGTTGTCAATCAGGAAGCGCGCGGCGTCAAGTACCACCAACACTTCTGTCAGCAGTGCTTCGACATGGGGTTTGCCAGCTTCACGGGTGACCAACTGCGCTACTTCGGATTTTTTCTCGAGCAGCAGGCGTTGGAAACTGCGCAGGATCGCGATTCGCGTCCTCACACCCGAAGCAGCCCATGACGCTTGCGCCGAAGCCGCGCGCGAAACCGCTGCGTGGACCTGCACTTCTGATGTGCATTCGAATTCGCGCAGAGCCTCGCCCGTCGCGGGATTGGTTGAGGCGATCTTGCGAACGGCGATTTTGAGATCGGTCACCATCGAGAAAACCCAAAAGCCGCTGGCGAAGTCGCCCGCGACCACACTTTGCCCACACCGGCACTCAGTACTCTACGTTGACCAGGCACAGGCCGCTGGCCGGCGCAGTGGCTCCCGCGGCGGACCGCGAACGCGCTTCCAGAATCCGCGTCAAGTCGGAAGCCTTGAGAGCTCCCTTTCCTGCCAGCACAAACGTTCCTACCAGATTCCGCACCATGTGGTGCAGAAACCCGTTGCCGTGTACGGTGTAGACAAATTCATCGCTCTGCCGTTCCCAGCTTGAACTGAAAATTTGCCGGACATTCGACATTTCTTCCCGTCCTCGTTCCGAATCCACCGCAGCAAACGAGGTGAAATCGCGTTCGCCCACGATCATCCCGGCTACCTCTTGCATCTGATCTTCGTCCAATGGGTAGGGATAATGCCATACATAGCGGGTAATAAAGGGCGAACAGATGGCGCCGCGATACATCCGGTAGCGATAAGTCTTGCTGCGGGCTGACTTCCGGGCGTGGAATTCGCCCGGCACCTCGGTTGCCTCCAGCACCCGGATCGCGCCCGGCAGAATATCATTCAGCGCGATGACCAGGTTCTCCGGCGGGATAGGCGATTGCGTGCCGAAGCTTGCGACCTGGCCGAGGGCGTGCACCCCGGCGTCGGTGCGGCCGGAACCCTGGGGCAGGATGTTTTCCCCGGTAACCCGTCCGATGGCCAACGCCAATGCGCCCTGGACAGTGGCCGACCCGGGTTGGACTTGCCACCCGGAGAACTCGGTGCCGTCGTAGGACAGGACCAATTTGAGATTGCGCATGATGATTGTTTGGAGTCTAACCGGGGGCGACTGTCATCCAATTTGTTGCCAATCTTTACAAAGCTTTACCTGGCGCACCGAACTGAGGCGTCAGGATTGGCCAAGGGCGTCAGCTATACTATTTCATTCCAACAGCGCCCAGGGACGAAAAACAGAAATAGCGTCAGTGAGCACAAAAATGAAACCTGGCGTCCATATTTTGCGTACCACCGCTTGATTTCCAGAAGCCTTTTGCGTTCTTCACCATAGGTTTGTGCAGGGAGAGAATCGAATGTTTTTGTCTGCATTGCAATGCGCCCTCCGGCGGACTCTTGCTGTCGTCCTGGCCGGTACGTTGACTGCCGCGGCATGGGCTCAAGCACCGGCCCAGCCCAATCCATCCGCACCTGAAGGCCCAAAGCCGCAGCGCTTCACGGTGGAGAATTACACCAAGGCCCGCTCGCACTTCCCCAACCCGATCGCCCCTTATCGGCCACAGTACATGCCGGCCCCTGATCTCACCAATACGCCCCGGATCGAACAGTTGATGCGCGATGGAAAGCTCTATTTGTCGATGAACGATGCCGTGGCTTTGGCTATGGAGAACAATCTGGACATCGCAATTCAGCGCTATAACCTGAACATTGCCGACACCGACATTCTCCGGGCTTCGGCTGGAGGGAGCACACTGGGCGTGAACAGCGGCACCGTCGCGGGTACACCCGGCGGAGGCACGGGCGGCCTGAGTGGATCGGTCGGTTCCGGCACTGGAGGCACCAGCGCGGGCTCGGGCGGCGCGGGAACTGGTACCGGCGGATTGGTTAATTCCACGCTGGGCAGCGGTCCCGCCATCACCAGCTTCGATCCCGTCCTCACCGGCACGCTGCAAATGGATCGGCTGTATACCCAGTCGACCAGCATTTTCAGCCCCATTCCCGTGTCCAACCAGAATACCGGAACCGCGAACTTCAGCTACCTGCAAGGTTTCAAGACTGGCACGAACGTGTCAGTGGGATTCAACAACACTCACACCACGTCGGACAGCCCGACGGCGACTTATAGCCCAACCATCAGCTCTGGTTTGCAATTCAGGCTTACCCAGCACTTGCTGCAGGGTTTCGGTTTTGCGCCGAATACCCGATTTATTCGGATTGCCAAGAATAATCGCGAGATCTCCGACATAGCATTCCGGCTGCAGGTCATTACCACGGTCGATCAGATCGAAAACATTTATTGGGACCTGTTGTTCGCCTACGAAAACGTGAGGGTGCAGAATGAGTCGCTAACGTTCGCGCAGAAGACCCTCTCCGACACCCAGAAGCAAGTGCAGATCGGAACCCTGGCTCCTATCGAGGTGGTGCGCGCCCAGAGCACCGTGGCTACCGACCAGCAAGCCCTGACGGTGGCGCAGACCAATCTGCAGCTTCAGCAGTTACTGATGAAGAACGCGCTCAGCCGAACCCTGGTCGATCCCCGGCTGGCCGATGCGGAAGTGATTCCCACTTCCACCATGCAACTGCCGGCGACGGAGCCTGTGGTCCCGACTCAGGATTTGGTGAATGATGCGCTCAGCCATCGCGCTGAACTGGCGGAGGCGCGTATCAACCTGACCAACACCGAAATCAGTAATAAGGCCATCCGCAGCTCACTGCTGCCGACGCTCGACCTCTACGCCTATTACGGAGGATCGGGCATCGGCGGAAATGTGGCGCTGCCCGCTTGCCCACCCGGCGGGGGCGGCGCGTTCGAGGCCTGCTTCAATCCCGCCAACGCCGCGCCTCCTTTCCGCGGCGGTGGCCCGGTCAGCTACAGCAATGCTCTGGGCCAGTTGGTGGATTCCAGCGCGCCAGACAAGGGTGTGGGGTTGAGCTTGACCATTCCCCTGCGCAACCGGGTGGCTCAAGCCACCCAGATCCGTTCTGAACTGGAATATCGCCAGTCCCAGATGCGGCTGCAGCAGTTGGAAAACCAGGTCCGTATCGAAGTTCGCAACGCTCAGTTTGCAGTGACACAGAACCGAGCCAGCGTGGCATCCGCCCAAGCCGCAGTGGACCTGGGACACCAGTCACTGGATGCGGAGCAAAAGAAATACGCTTTGGGCGCATCGACCACCACTTTGGTATTGCAGAACCAGAGCGCCCTGGCGCAGGCTGAGTCGACGTTAGTATCGGCCATGGCGGCCTACGAGAAAGCCCAGGTTGAACTGGATCGCGCGACCGGCCTTTTGCTCGATCACGCCGGAATCCAGGTCAATGATGCCGAACGCGGCGAGGTAACCCGCATGCCGAGTATTCCTTTTGTCGCTCCTCGGGCGGATGTACCGGCCTCGGTCATGCCCCAGAGCACACCGCAACCGCAGTAAGGTGGGTGCTCGTGTGGGCGGACACTCCTGTTCGCCGCTGTTGAAGTTGGTTTTGGCTTAGGGCTCCCGGGATAGCCGAAGAGGTCATCACGGTTGCCACCGAAGCTCGAGTCAACGGCGGCGGACAGGAGTGTCCGCGCCACACAGCGTCCGGGCCGGGCATCGCCGCGGCCATTCCGCTGCCCACGTCTCCCGGTTTATTCTCTCCCCGTGCATCTTTCCGTCGTCCTGATCACTCACAACGAGGAATTCAACCTCGGACGTACACTCGAAAGCGTGAAGCCCTTGGTGCGTAACGGCCAGGGCGAGATCATCGTCGTGGATTCAGGTTCAACAGACCACACGGTAGACATAGCAAAGTCGTTTGGCGCGAAGGTTTTCGTCGAACCCTGGAAGGGCTATTCCGCACAAAAAAACTCCGCGATAGAGAAGGCAGCCGGCGACTGGATTCTGAGTCTGGACGCCGACGAGGAATTGGACACCGACGCGAGTAGAGTTATTTTCTCCCTCACGTCAGAGATCGATGGCGCCAGCGATAGTGAATTGGGAAGCCTCGTGACGGGTTCCAGCGGAGACTCATTGGACACAGTAGAAATGGTTATGGCGTTTGAGGAAGCAACCGAGAGTGGAAAGACGACACTGCGAGATGCCGCACAAGCGAGCGGTATTTGGATCGCGCGCAAGAATGAATTCCTGGGCCAATGGATCGAACACGGTGGCTTCTGGCCGGATCCAAAGCTGCGCCTCTTTCGCCGGGGTCGAGGCCGCTTCGAGGATCGTGCGGTGCACGAGACCGTAATAGTCAACGGCCCTACCGCCAATCTCAAGCACGGTGCGATCCTGCACCACTGCTACCCCACACTCTCCGACTACATCGACCACATGAACCGCTACTCTTCGCTGGGCGCCGAAATGGCGGTCGCGGAGGGACGCACCGGATTCAGCGTCATCAATATCGGGGTGCGGCCGCTGGTGACATTTCTCTATAACTATTTTGTTCGTCTGGGCTTCCTCGACGGACGAAAAGGCCTGCTGCTGCACCTCTACCACGCGGTGTACGTTTCGTGGAAATACGCCAAGGTGTGGGAGTTGACGCACTCGCGCAAATCCTAGACCGCCCGGGTCCCATCCGGCACTGGGTTTTCCGGCACCGCCAGCACCGGACACACGCCGTCAGCATAGCCAATGTCGAACAACATCCCTTCCGACAGGACGCCCCGCATCTTGCGCGGCTCCAGATTGACCACGAACAGTGCTTGCTTGCCGACAATTTCTTGCGGATTGGCCCGCTCTGCCTTCATTCCGGCGACGATCGTGCGTTGGTGATCGCCAAAGCCGACACGCAACTGGAGCAGTTTGTTGGAGTTTGGGACATCGGTTACCGAGATAATCGTCCCCACGCGAATGTCAATCTGATTCAGTACTTCAAGAGAAATCACAGGCTTGATGGGAGCGGGAGTCATAATTAGGGGATAACCAGAGAGAACACTGAGAACACAGAGGAAATCATTTTCAGTTCTTCTCCGTGTCCTCAGTGTCCTCTGCGGTTAATTTTAGCCTTACGAATTCGACGATCTGAGGCGTGACGTAGGGTGGCGGAGAAATAACAAACATGGGACGTCGAGCGACGGGCTTCAACGAAATCCCCCGCCACGCAGGGTCTGTCGCCCCGCTGTGGTACAGGATGACAGCGTCCGCCCGATCAAGAAACTCCTGGGCGGATTTCTTAAAATCAGCGGTCGCGGGATCAAGCACGGTAAGGTAGAGATCGGGACGCAGAAACCTGAGAATACTGTTCGACTCCAGGATCGCGTTCTCGGACTCGGCCAGTTTGCCACGGAGGGCGGGCATGGCCTCCGCCAGACGTCCCTGCTCGGTCCGCACCCACCAGGCACGGGCTGCCCCCGCGGCCAGGAACCGCGAAGTGTCGGACTCCCCGGAACGATCCAGCTCTTCCGAGATCGCCCAACTGTGATCGTTAGTCGCGCAGTGACACGGCTCTCCATCCATCGAACAAACGCCATGCCCATATTGCGTGATTTTCAGTGCCGTCCAGTTGAATTCCGGCAAGGCGGCAATCAGCCCGGCGACCACGCTGGTCTTGCCGACGTTACGGGAGTGTCCGCCGATAACGATAAGGGCCATAAGGCAGTCGTTGGTCGTTGGCTAGTGCTCACGGTCGTTCATGTTTCTTGCCAACGACCAGCAACGATCGGCCTCCGATTATTTCTTTGCCAGCCGTGCTATCACCGCCAACTGCTTCAAATACTCGCGCACCGGTCGCGCCGGAGTTCCCCAGAACGCCACACCTTTGCCGCGCAGCACTTTGTTGGGCAGCACGCCGCCTTGTCCACCCAGCATCACGCCTTCTTCAATGCGGGCGTGTTCTCCGATGCCCACCTGGCCGCCGAGTATCACATTTTTTTCGATCACGATGCTGCCGGAGAGACCGGTTTGAGCGGCAATCACCACGTCTTCCCCGATCTGGCAGTTGTGCCCGATGTGGACCAGATTGTCGATCTTGGCCCCGCGGCCGATGCGGGTGATTTCCAGCGCTCCTCGATCAATGGTCGAGTTGGCTCCAATCTCCACATCATCTCCAATTTCTAGCCGGCCGACTTGGGGGAACTTTTCGTAATGTCCAGTCGCAGAGTCGCGCACGTATCCGAAGCCATCGCTGCCCAGCACCGCTCCAGCGTGCACGATCACACGATTGCCGAGCTTCGCGCCCGGGTAAATAGTCACGTTGGGATAGATCTCGCAATCGCTGCCGACATGAACCCCTGCGCCGACTACAGCGCCCGCGCCAACCCAGGTCCGATCGCCGACCTCAGCCTTCTCCCCAATGACGGCTCGCTCCGCCACCATCACGTCTTTACCCAGCCGTGCCGAAGCATGCACCACTGCAGTGGAATGTGTCCCGGGCGGGCGACCCTGCGCCGGACAGAGAAGACTTGTGGCGCGTGCAAACGCCAGCCGGGGATGACTGGAAATCAAGAGCGGCTTGGAACTCTTCTTCCCTCGCGCAAACTCACCTGCGATCACAGCCGCGGCGCGCGATTCAAGAGCCGCGCGCAGGCCTTTTTCATCTTCCACAAACACCAGATCCGCCGGGGTCGCCTGCGCAATGCTGGCGATCCCACTGACCTTAGCGGTGCCATCTCCCAACACTTCCCCCTGCACCGCTTCGGCAACCGCCCTGAGCGAAAGGGTCATGGGCTTTAGTATACGGATAGGTGAAAAAGGAAAAGCATTACTGGGGCTAGAATTGTCCCATGGAGAAGAAAGTCTTCTGGATCAGCTTCACTGTCCTTGGGCTGGTCGCAGATTTCATCCTGCCTATCTGGTGGGCGCTGGCCGCCACCATCCCAGTTGCGTTTGCCAGTTGGTGGATCGCTTATCGCAGCGATTGGTTTTGAAATGCAGCTTCTGGCTTCTAGCTCTTAGCCTTTAGCTCTTAAGTTTTAGCCACCAGATCCCAGCAACAGTGATCTCACTAAGAGCTAAAGGCTAAGAGCTAAGAGCTTCTTGTCAATACAACCCCGGCTCCCCCGGCGGCCGGGTCTTCCATCGCCGATGTACCCACAACCACTGGTCGGGATAGCGGCGCACGTAGTCCTCGGTGATTTTCGTAAACAACTGGGTGTTGGTGACGATATCTTTTTCGTCGTCACCGGTGCGCACCAGGTTGACGGCTGGATCAAACCGCAGGCGGTATTTTCGCAGGACAGGATCCCAGATGGTGAAACCGGGAACGACCGCGGCGTCGGTGCGCAGCGCGATCCTGGCCAGTCCGCTGGCGGTGCACGCCGGAATACCGAAGAAATTGACGAACACCCCCTGCGGCGGAGTCATGTTGGTGTCCATGAGCAGACCCACCACTTCACCGGCCTTCATTGCCTCCAAGAGCCCGCGCACAAAATTGTCCTTGCTGACTGTGGTGTTTCCATGCATCGAGCGATAGCGCTGGATTAGCCGGTCGAGATAAACGTTGTCCAGGTTCCGCACCACCACGTGCATAGGGTGGCCGTGGAGAGAGTGGACAAAGGCGGAAAGCTCCCAACCGCCAAAGTGAGCAGTAAGAAACAGCACTCCCTTGCCCCGGGCGACCGCCCGTTCGTAATTCTCAAAGCCATCGTAGACTACCACCCGGCCCACGTTTTCTTTGGTGTATCGGGGAAACTGGCAAACCTCAGCTAGCTGACGGCCGAGCGAGGTAAATTCTCCGCGCAGGATGCGAGCGTGCTGTCTGCGGCTTTTTTCCGGCAGTGCGATCGCCAGATTGCGCATACCGACGCGGCGCAGGCGCGGATGCAACAGATAAATCGTCCAGGCCAGAGAAATCGCAGCTGCCCGCGACAGGGGACGAGGCAACAGACTCAGAGTTTGGATAAACGGCCACGCAAGGGCGTACTCGAGTCGCTGACGCATTTAGGGGAAACTGGGTGACGGTAGCAAGGGGCAGGTGGGATGTCAATGTAGGCGCGAGCGCCCGCGCTCGTGCGGATCGTCCATGGCGCTGCAGCACGAGCGGCGACGCTCGCGCCTACATGATCTTGCTTACTTGGCCGCGGCCGCTGTCTTGGCCCACTTGGCCAGCGTGTTCAGGAACGGATATGCGTTTGACGGAGGGTCGATCGTGCCCGTCAGTGAGGTCTTGAAGGGCACCATGCGGCCGTAGAACTGGCGGGTGGCGTCCTTGTCCTGGTCGATCGCGGCGCCGCTCAATTCCAGGCCGGCGAACAATCCTCGCGCCCGGGAATAGCTGAGCACTTGCGCCTTCAGTTTCCAGTCGGTGTCGGCGGCCGCATGACGGCCGACCGGACCGGCGGCTACGCTGGCGTCGGCGCCCAATTTGAACTGGCTGCTCAGCAGGTTCTTCATGCCGTCGTCGTTCATGATGAGCATGACCAAGTCCACCGCTTGGGCGCCAATCTGCAGACCGATGCTGCCGCCTTTCACGGTGAAGAATGCCGGAGCGCTCCAACCTTTCGGAGTACGGCAGCTGGCCACGCCACGCCCGAAGCGGGCGCCAACGATGAATCCGCCTTTGAGCATGGTGGGCACGACGGCCACGCATTGGGCCGATGCCAGCACCTCTTCCGGAATGCCCTGGTCAGGCGCGGATTCGATCTCTTCCAGCACGGTGCTGGCGGCTTTGACGCGGTCTTCAGCTTTGTTCTGGTCTTCGTCCTCATCCTTGGCGAAAGTGGAAACCGTGAGACACGCCACTACACACAGAAGCAACAGTTTTTTCATTTCTTCCTGGCTTTCCGGAGCTTGATAGAGATTATTTGAAACTCAATACATTGATTCTAACGGATTTCATGAAGAATGAGCGGAAAGGGTAGTGGCTCAGTTTGAATTTCCTCCCATCCTCAAAGACGGGGTCATCCTGAGCTTGCGAAGGATCTAGCACGGGGCGGATATGCACCTTCGCGGCAATTGTGGCAGTGCGCGCGAGATCCTTCAGGACTAAAGTCATTCAGGATGACGCCGGTGTAGTATATTTTTCCGAACTGACCCGCCAGCAGAGAAGCGCATCCGGATAGACCTGGCAAAACGTGTATGGAGCAAAAAAATCGGGGCTAGTAGCGGTGACCCTAAATCTCCGCTTCCAACCCCGTCTCCCAGGTTCTGTGGTAGGTGAAGCAAGTATGCGGGGAGCCTGGTAAACCAACAAGATTACCTAGGTCATTGTCCTAAAGTAATCGCTCGAAAATTCAGGACACGCTGCCTATTTCGCGGTAACCAGGGAGTGCGTGATGGCGTGAACCGAAAGAGCAATCCGGTTCTGAACACCTACCTTGCGCATCAACTTGGCCACGTGGGCCTTGACGGTGCGTTCCTCGATTCCGAGAGCGGAGCCGATTTCTTTATTGGAGCGGCCTGCCACCAGCATCTCCAGAACTTCCTTCTCGCGGTCGGTAAAGGTCACGCGGCCCGCCGGGAAAATGCGGCCCGGAGCTGAGCTCACGCGTTCGATGAACAGGGAGAGCACGCGGCGGGGGGCCCACACCGATCCCTGGTTCACGATCCGGATGGCCTGCACAAACTCGGTCGGCGATGCGGCTTCATCCACATAGCCCTTGGCTCCTGAAGCAATGGCCTTCAAAATGGTTTCCTCGTCCATGCCCGAACCTGTCACAATAATGCGCAGGTCAGGACGGCTGGCTTTTAGACTGGCCATCAGGTCGAACAGGTTTTGTCCGTTGCGGTTCCCCAGCAATACCAGGTCGATGTTGGGGAGACTTCCGATGTCGGGCAGCGAGGCGGCTATCAGTTCGAAGTCCGTCTCCGAGTCAAACAGGGCGCGAAATCCAACAAAACGCAGTGGATCGCTCTCCACCACCGCAAGGCGGATGACCGGTTTTTTTGCTGGTGAAGCCTTCATGGCGGTTGCAGCCTTCATAGGGTTTCCTGTTTGATAGGATTTCCTGCTTTATCTAAAAGCTGGGTTAAGCATAACTACATTTGCCGGCGATGAGAACATTCGACTATCTGACAACGATTACGCCGGTAACGTGGTAAGCATCTAGAACCAGACGGGTAACCACTCATGAAACGACGAAGTAGACTGGTGAAACGACGTATTCGATGGGCCGCAGCACTTGTGCTCTCGGTGAGCCTGGCAGCCGCCGCCCAGACCCTATACCAGCCCAAGTTCAAGGGCGATCCCGCAAAATCGGACTCGGAAGCCGCGGCCCTGGGCTACATGCGCACCGTGCTGCGGGCCCAGAAAGCCTATTACAAGAAGAACAACAAGTATGCAGCCTCACTGGCCGACCTGGTACATACGGGATCGTTCACCAAACGCATGGTGAATTCGGATCGAGGCGACTATTCGGTAGGCTTTCGTCCCAACAAAGATGGCTTCGACCTTACGCTGACTCCGAAGCAGCTCGATGCCGAGCACCGGTCGTTCTACGCCGACGAGGACGGTCAGATCCACGCCGATGATCAGGCACCCGCGACAGAGAAGTCGCCAATAGTGAAATGAAGGGATTTTAGAGTGAAGATTTTAGATTGCAGATTTGAAGAGTTGGCTGCCAGAGATCAGGAAGATCTTCAATCTGAAATCTGAAATTCTCCCTGGCTATCCGCCCGTGATCTCGGCCGCCTTGCCATTCCGAAACGTAATAGTCACAGGCTTGCCGCCGTTGGGATAGTGCACAATCTTCACGGCAGGATCGCTCGAGCGGTCCGGAACTCCCATCCCAATCGCGAAGTACGCCTGAAATTCATTCATCCCAGGCTTGATCTGGTGTTGCTCGATGGATTCCCAAACATCCGCCGGCCAGTGCTTGTACAACTCGCGCGGGTCCTGGATGAAAAACATTTCGTCGGAGTAGATCTGATAGCTGTCGCCGCTCTTCGATCCGATCGGGACGGCGTACGCTTTTCCTTCTTGTTCGAATACCGCCATCACCTGCTGTTGTTGCGAGTGAAGCGAGGTGTCGGCCACCACATCTTTGATCTCCAGCTTTTGAATGGGCAAAAGCAATCCAGCCTCGTGGGAAAAATCAGTGTGGCGGCTGGCGCGATCATAGGGGTAATAGGTGAAGCGGTAACCTTCCTTGACCCACACCGGTTGCTGAGTCAGTTGTTTCGCGGACTTCAGATCGTAGGGATAGAGCTTCTTGGGAACAACGTAGTAATCAGGATTCAACGGCCGCGCCTGCTTGGCCGTCTGCTCAGTTCGCTCTGTGTGCCGCTCGTAGACCACATACCCGGCCCGAATCGCGGCCACCGCGATCGCGATCACCAGCACCAGCTGAATTTTCTGCTTCGCGTCAGATGTCATGCGGTTCTACCCGAACACAGACAGCGGTTGCACGTGTAAACTATGAGTACGAACACTCCACTCGCCCAGGGAGTGCCGATCTGAGGAGGACCCCATGGCTACTCTCACCGAGGACGAAGTTTTAAGCGCCTTGAAGCAGTGTTACGACCCGGAGATTCCAGTCAACATCGTAGATCTGGGGCTGATTTACGGCGTCCGCTTTGATCCCGCGCCGGAGGAGAAACAGGACGTCACCGTGGAAATGACTCTGACGGCTCAAGGCTGTCCCTCTCACGTCCAGATCGGAGAACAGGTCAAGGCCCGGGTGGAACAAATGCCCGGCGTGCGCAATGCAACGGTGAATGTGGTCTGGACTCCGCCCTGGACCCCGGAGCGACTCAGCCCCGAAGCCCGCAAGACATTGGGCATTGAATAACGGCATCAAAGAGTAGCGCCGGCCTCCCGCCGGCTGTCCCGCCCTCGACTCCGCCAGCACCCCGAACTCAGCTTGTAAGCAGCGACTCGTACCAGGTCTTGGAGCGGTTTTCCGCGGCCTCCGCCAGGCGGTCTCCCACCCGGGTTGCGACCTCGAGAAAATTGTTGCCGCGCTGAATAAAATCAGGCAGCCGCTCGCGAACTTCAGCAAATTTTTCCGGATACTCCGACGCCAAAGTGGCCAGCCCGACGCCCGCCAGAATGATGCCAGCCGTCCATTTTTTCTTTAGAAACATGGCCGTGCCCGCGCCTGCCACACCACTTACCAGCGCCACTTTCCAGTTTTCCATTCCACCCTCCGCTTGACGGAATTCTACCCCGAGATCGAACTTGAGATACCGTATACTGCCAAACTTACCACGGAGGACTTTGATGCTGAAAGCAGGAAGAGCATTGCTCCCTGCCCTGGTTTTTTCAGTGCTTCTTGCGACTACCACGGCCCAGACTGAACCCCGCGCCCGAGACTTGGGCGTCCCCTTTGACGGCACTCCCGGCCCGTTCAACGCCATCACCGACGTAAAGGGCGTGGAAGTTGGCCACACGACGCTTATCTCAGGCAGCGGCGCTCTGAAAGTCGGCGTCGGCCCGGTGCGCACCGGCGTGACCGCCGTCCTTCCCCGCGGCAAGAATTCTCTGGACGCGGTATTCGCCGGCTGGTTCACGCTCAACGGCAACGGGGAGATGACCGGTACCACGTGGCTGGAAGATTCCGGCTTCCTGGAAGGCCCGGTCATGATCACCAACACCCACAGCGTGGGCGTGGTGCGCGACGCGGTCGTTGCATGGCGAGTCAAGCGCGCTCCGCCGGACGACCAGGGCTATTCGTGGTCGCTGCCGGTGGTAGCCGAGACCTCGGATGACGACTTGAATGACATGAACGGATTTCACGTGAAGGCTGAAGACGCTTTTCATGCCCTGGATACCGCCAAGGGCGGTCCGGTGGAAGAGGGCAGCGTGGGCGGCGGTACGGGGATGATCTGCAATGAGTTCAAGGGCGGAATCGGGACCTCCTCGCGTGTGCTCGATCCCAAGTACGGAGGGTACGCGGTAGGAGTCCTCGTGCAGTGCAACTACGGACTTCGCAGCCAGCTGCGCATTGCGGGAGTGCCGGTGGGCCGCGAGATCGGCGATCACACCGTCCGCGAGGACGAATTGGGATCCATCATCGTGGTGGTCGCCACGGACGCGCCGTTGATTCCAACCCAATTAAAGCGTGTGGCCCGCCGAGTGTCGCTGGGATTAGGAAGGAATGGCAGCTTCGCTTCTGACGGCTCGGGGGACATTTTCATTGCTTTCTCAACCGCAAACCCTGGAGCTGCCGGATCGAAAGGTGTGCGTCAGCTCGCCATGCTCCCCAACCAGCGCCTGAACCCTATCTTCCTGGCCACGGTTCAGGCCACCGAAGAAGCAATCGTCAACGCCATGGTCGCGGCCAAGACGATGAAGGGCATCAACGACTTTGAGGTTCTTGGCCTGCCCCATGACCGCCTGCGCGAGGTGCTGAAAAAATACAATCGCCTGGTGAAGTAGTTGTAGTTGTTGTGCTGGGGCGGGCGCCCTTCGCCCGCCGCCTTTGAAGTTGAAGTTGGGATGAGAATCTGCAGTGTGGGTGTAGTTGGATAAGCCCAGTGAATTTGCAACTCACAACCTCAAGTCAAACGCGGCGGGCGACGGCGCCCGCCCCACACATCACTAGGTCTTAGTAGATCGTGTAGCCCGGGGCCGGAGTCCGTAGGTCCGGCTTCGATGCCATTAGCAGCAGCGCCCCCATCTTCTTGAAGGCTCGCAAATCGTCGAGGCTGTTGAAAGACTTGGTCTGATAGTCATCCGGTGTGCGCGTGTCGTCCGGAATGCGACGCGCTTCGACCTTGTCGAACGCGTGCTTCTTCAGGAGCTCCACATACTCCGCCTCAGAGCGCACGTGCACCGGAACTCTCAGCTTATCCACCCATTGCAGCGAGTAGGGATTATCGCGGTACAAATTGATCAGGATGAATAAGCGCCCGTGCGGCGCCATGACCCGAAAAAGCTCGGACAGTGCCCGATCCTGGTCGGCATAGTAATAGAACGATTCCACCGACAGGACTTTGTCGAAAAAATTTTCCTCCCACGGAATCTGCTGCGCCGATCCCCACACGTACAGAATGTTCTCAAAATCTTTGGAAGCCGCGCGAGCCTGCCGGACCATCTCATCGGAAACGTCGAGACCCACGACCTGGCCAAAACCCTCGGGCCCGTCGCCCACCAGGCGTGAAAGCAGCCGGGTAGCCCATCCCGAGCCGCAACCGAGATCAAGTACGCGCTCGCCCGGGCGGAGGTCCATGAGCCGCAGAGTTTTGTCGGTGATGTCGAGATGATGGTTTTCCATTTTCCCGCCTTCACCGGCCAGTGCCCAGCAGTTGAATTCCAGCTGCAGCTTCTCATCCGGAGTGGGAGGTTTATCAGGCAGATGGCGCTCCTTGGTGTCCTCGGTGGTTAATGCCTTAGTCTTGAACCACCAAGGACACCAAGGTACACGAAGGATATGCTACATTTGCCATCCTCATGACGCCAAGTCCGCAACCGGAGCCTGACCCCGAGCCTCTCTACTGTCCCCGGTGCAGCCAGGAAGTCACCGATCCCCTGACTTGCGGCGACTGCTCCGCCGTCATCTGCCGGCGCTGTGGAACTCCGCTCGAATCTCCCGACGAGCTGGGGATGGGATAAATAATGGAACCCTCGACCGCCTCTCCTTCGGCCACTGTCAAATCCTCAGAAGCCCAACCCACCCTGGTTCGCGGCCTCTCGCTTCTCGACTCAGTTCTGCTACTGGCAGGTGGCATCATCGGGTCTTCGATATTCCTGACCGCAAAAGACATCGCTGGCCCGCTGCCGCATCCGCTGCTGTTTCTGCTGGTCTGGGTGCTCGGAGGCGTGATCTCGCTCTGCGCCTGCGTTGCCTTTGCCGAGCTGGGTTCGATGTTTCCCGACTCTGGCGGACAGTACGTCTACCTGCGCGAAGCTTACGGAGATCTGCCCGCATTTCTTTACGGCTGGATGCTGTTCAGTGTGGCCAACGGCGGCACCATTGCCGCCCTCTCGGTGGCTTCGGCAGCGTATTTGGGCGGGATCGTTCCTTTTGTCTCACAGGAGCACGTGGTCTTCTCGGCCGCAGCCATTGTTCTCACCCGCGCTCACGTAGTCGCCTTGATCTCGATCGTCGCCGTGACCTGGATCAACGTGGTCGGACTGCGATGGGGCACGATATTGCAGAACCTGGCCACCTGGGCGAAATTCGCCGCCATGGCGGCATTTGTAATTCTGGGATTCGCGATCGGCAAAGGCGACTGGCATCACTTCACAGCGGCTCCTGGACAAAGCCTGACTCTGGGATTGAGTTCAGGACAACTGATTTCTGCGTTCGGCGTCGCTTTGATTGCGGTGTTTTGGGCCTATGACGGATGGGTCTACATCACGTGGGTTGCGGGCGAAGTCAAAGAGCCGCGCCGCAACGTGCCACTGGCGATGGTTCTGGGCGTACTTGTGGTCGGCGCCATTTACATCGCCATGAACATGACCTATGTGTACGCCCTGCCGCTGAACGAGATCGCGAAACATGAAACCATCGCGCACGCTGCGGCCACCGCTCTTTTTTCTCCCGCTGCGGCGCTGTGGCTTTCAGCCTTGATTGCGGTTTCCTGTTTCGGCGCCATGGCCAGTTGCACCATGAGCGGCGCGCGCGTTTATTACGCCATGGCTCGAGACGGCGCCTTCTTCCAGAAAATGGCGGAGGTCCATCCCAAGTGGCGCACACCGGCTTTTAGCCTGATCGGACAAGGAATCTGGGGCGCGATCCTTACCGTGAGCGGCCGCTACGATCAGCTCTACACCTACGTGATGTTCGGCATGGTGCTTTCTTACACTATGACCGTAATCGGCCTGTTTGTCCTGCGCTGGAAGCGCCCCGACATTGGGCGTCCGTACCGCTGTGCGGGATATCCCTGGCTGCCTGGAATCTACGTGTTGGTCGGTACCGCGTGGACGTTGAATACGATTTATACCCGGCCAACCGAAGCCTTCTGGGGCACAGCGATCATGCTGATTGGCGTGCCTGGATACTTGTATTGGAAACGGAATAGCCGGAAGGCAACCGTGTAGCGCCGCACGATTCGCCACTGACGTATGTCCACGCCAGCCCCCGAAACCGAGAGTCCCAACCAGCCCAAGCGCGTGATGGGCTTCCGTGACCTCGTTCTGTTCTACGTGGTCACCGGCATTAGCCTGCGCTGGATTGCAACGGCCGCGGCTGCCGGCCCCAGTTCGATCGTCATCTGGATTGGGGCGTGGCTCGTGTTCTACATCCCGCTGGCGTTTTCCGTAGTAGAACTGTCGTCGCGTTATCCTGACGAGGGCGGGCTTTACGTCTGGAGCAAGAAAGCTTTCGGAGACTTTTCCGGATTCATGTCGGCGTGGGCTTATTGGACTAGCAATCTGCCTTATTTCCCTGCTGTGCTTTACTTCGCAGCCAGCAATGTCATCTACATACGCCAGAGCGCCTGGGGACATCTTTCGAATGACGCACCCTTCTACATTATTTTTTCGCTGCTGACCCTGACTCTGGCGACGGTGGTGAACGTCGTCGGCCTAGACATTGGCAAGTGGCTGCACAACCTGGGCGCGATTGCGATGTGGATTCCGGCGGTGATCGTGATCGTGATGGGTGGGATCGCATGGCACCGCTTTGGCTCGGCGAACGCGTTCACCTTGCACACCATGACGCCGAGCTTTCACTTCAAGGACATTATTTTCTGGTCCTTGCTGGTGTTCGCCTTCGGGGGATGTGAAACCGGCTCGTTCCTGGGCGGGGAGATCAAGAATCCGCGGCGCACCATCCCTTGGGCGGTGTTCGCCGCGGGAATCACCGTAGCCTTCTGCTACATCATTGGAACCATGGGTGTGCTGGTGGCGCTGCCATCGACGGAGGTCAGCAATCTGCAAGGCCTGGTACAGGCGATCGCGAAGACAGTCGAGCGCGTCGGATGCTTCTGGACACTCCCGGTGGCGGCGTTCCTGATTGTTCTGAGCAACGTGGGTGCGGCCGGCGCGTACCTGGCCGCAGTGGCGCGACTGCCATTCGTTGCTGGCATCGACCATTTTCTGCCGCCGGCGTTTGGAGCACTACATCAACGGTGGAAAACGCCTTGGGTCGCACTGCTCACACAATATTTTGTCGGGATACTGTTCATCTTTCTCGGACAAGCCGGAACCAATGTCAAAGGCGCATACGATGTGCTGGCCAGCATGACGGTCATTGTCTACTTCATCCCCTACCTGTACGTCTTTGCCGCCATGATCAAATTGCAGCGCGAGCCCGCGGGGCCGGAGGTAATTCGCGTTCCGGGGGGAAAACCTGTCGCCGTTTTGATCTCCGTGATCGGGCTGCTTACGACGACCGCCACAATCCTGCTGTCGGTCGTGCCGCCAGCGGATGATCCCAACAAGCCGTTGGCAGTTCTGAAAATTGTGGGAGGCACGGCGGCGTTGATGGCCGCAGGCGGCTGGATTTATTGGGCGGGAAAGAAGAAGGCCGTGGGCTCTTCGTAGCGCCGGCTCTGGCCGGCTGTCTGGCGGGCGCCCGCCCGCCTATCGGGCGGCCGAGACGGCGGCGCTTCTAGACCGGCGTCGCCGTCTTCCTCTCCGGACTAAAGAAGGGCATCTTCACAATCTTCGCCGTCACCTGCTGGCGCATGGCTTCGATCGTAATTTCCATTTGCAGTTTGGTGCCGATTTGCGAGTGGGCAGTGTCCACACTGGCCAGCGCGATCATTTTCTTCAGCACGGGCGACCAGGTGGTAGTAGTAGCTTTGCCCACTTGCTTGTCTCCCAAGTAAAGCGGTACCGCTACACGCGAAGCCTGGCTGGGCGCCGCCGGCGAGAGCCCGAACTCTTCGTAGCGCGCCTCCACCTCGGGCCAATCGATTTCGAGGCCCACAAACTGTCGCGGCACGCCCTGCTTCTGCTGCTGCGCCAGTGCAGCCTTGCCTATGAAGTTCTCCTTGTCGAGGTGGACCATCTTTCCAAAGCCCAGTTCGTAGGGAGAATATTTCTGCGACTCAATCAGCGCTTTCTTGGCGCTGGTGTAGTCCACTTCGATCAGCAGCAGGCCGGCCTCGACTCGGGCCACGTCCAGCGCCAGCATTCCTGCGGCGTGGATGTCGAACTGCTTACCCTTTTCCATCACTGCATCCCAGACTTTCACCGCATCGTTCCATGGAACCCAGATTTCGTAGCCGAGGTCGCCGGTGTATCCGGTGCGCGAGATGTCCACAAAAACGTTACCGATCTTGCCTCGCGTCATGCGGAAGTATTTGAGGTTGGCAATGTCCGCTTCCGCGACGGCCTTGAGCAGTTTGCCTGAAGTAGGCCCCTGTAACGCCAGGGCGGCAACTTGCTCGGAAATATCTTCGACCTGTACGTCCATGTTCAAGCCGTTTTGCCGGAACCAGCGCAGGCTGGGATCGGCAGCGGTCCAGCGATACTTGTTGTCTTCGAGGCGCGTGATGGTGCCGTCGTCGATGACTTTTCCCTGCTCGTCGCACCAGCAGCAATAAATGACCTGGCCCACTCTTACCTTGGTGATATCGCGCGTGATGATGCGGTTCAGCAGCTTAGTGGCGTCCTTGCCCGTGATCAGATATTTGTAGAGTGGCGAGATGTCAATCAGCGCGGCGGCGTTGCGGATGGCGTTGTACTCGTGCTCGTGATGCACTTCATACACGCTGACGGCGTAGTACCCCGACCACTCGCGGTAGTTGAGGCTTTGGCAAAGCGGAAAAGTTCTCTCGTGAAATGCGGTTCCGACTGGCAAGTTCGCTCCTCAAGAAAAGACGTTTCGACCCAGGTAACGAGCCATGTTAGGGACGAGGCGAGCGAGAAGTCAACTTGCAGACTTTCACCCGCTCAGAATCTTCTTCGCGCCGCTCCAATCCCCTGCCTGTCGCGGAGCCGTTTGATTGTTTCTGGAATGATTGCCCACGCGATTGAGCCGTCGAGTGGTGAAATCGGAAGTAGATTGAATGCCGCGACACCTAAACTGAAGAATCCCAAGACCGCCAGCACAGCATTAATCGCATTAAAACGCGTGTAGCCGAGAAAGACTACCCACAGGACAATGGGGACTGCGACCACAGCCTGCGCAAAAACTCCACCCCATGCAATTACGCAGTGGTCAAATTTTGACCACGGCGTCTCAAACTTGGTGATGCCAAAAATCGGATACAGTCGAATTGACGTTACTTCGCAACGCATCCGCTGTGCGGCAATCAAATGGCCAGATTCGTGGATAAAAAGAACTCCCATGTAAGCTATCAATCCAAGCAATGAGGTCGCAGGACTGTGGATGACATTCACCAGTATGAACATGGCAATTAGTAAAACTGACCAGTGGACATAGACTGGAACACCGTTGATGCGCAGGACCTCGGTCAACTTGTCGATCTTGATGGGAAGCAGCACTTCTACGGTTTTGCGCATCGCTAAACAGCTCTTTTGGTGAAGAAGTGTAGCATGTGGTTGGAGACAGGGATTGCTCGTCAGGTAGAATGTTGGTACATTTCCCAGTATGTGCCGTCTTCAACAGTGGGCCGTCCTTCCTAGTGGACTCTGATCCGCGCAGCCGCTAAACTGCCCCCCTCAACGTTCTTCGTTTTTTCCCTGAGCAGAGAGTTAAACACTAGGAGCTAAGGTTGTGGCTGGTTCCAACAAATACGACGCAATCATCATCGGAGGGGGCCACAACGGCCTCACCACCGCCGCCTATCTGGCGCGCGCCGGGAAAAAAGTTCTCGTGCTGGAGCGCCGTCAGGTGCTCGGCGGCGCCGCCGTTACCGAAGAAGTCTTTCCCGGATTCAAGTTCTCGGTGTGCTCCTACGTGGTCTCGCTGCTGCGTCCTGAGATCATTCGTGATCTCGAGCTTCCGCGTCACGGTCTCGAGATCCTTCCTCTCGATGGCACTTTCACTCCCATGCCAAGCGGTGACTATCTCTGGCGAGTCAACGATCATGGCAAGACTCATCGCGAGATCGCACGGCATTCGAAAGTAGACGCCGAAGCCTACGACGAATTCGGTAAGGCGATGCAGGCCATGTGCCGATTCGTGAAACCGATCCTGAGTATGGTTCCACCCGATCCGGCCACGCTGAATCCGAAAGAACTGATGAAGCTGCTGTTCATCGGCCGCCGCTTTCAGGGGATGACCAGCGAGGACAAATACAACCAGGTGCAGTTGATGACCATGAGCGCCATCGACTTCCTGGACCAGTGGTTTGAAACCGATGTGCTGAAAGCCACCATGTCGGCGTCGGGCATTATCGGCACATTCCTCGGTGTCCGCTCGCCGGGAACAGCCTACGTTCTCTTGCATCACTACATGGGAGAAATTGACGGCGCCTTCCGCTCCTGGGGATTTGCCCGCGGCGGCACGGGAGCAATTTCGAACGCCATCGCCGATGCGGCCCGCGAGGCTGGTGCTGAAATCCGCACCAAGGCCCCCATTGCGCAGATTATCGTGAAGAACGGCAAAGCCAAGGGCGTGGTCCTCGCCGACGGCGATGAAATTTATGCTGACATCATCTCGTCGAGTGTCGATCCCCGGCTGACCTTCACGAAATTTCTCGAGGCCGGCACGCTGCCGGCGGACTTCCTCGAAGATGTAAATCGCTACAAGTATCGCGGGTCTTCAGGCAAGGTAAACCTGGCGCTCGATGCGCTGCCGAATTTCAAGGCAATACCCGGTCCGGGGGCACATCTGCGCGGCGCTATTTCCATTTCTCCCAGCGTGGAATACATGGAGCGCGCCTACGACGATGCCAAGTATGGCAACTTCTCACGCCGTCCTTACATTGACATGGTGATTCCCACGCTGACCGATCCGTCGGTCGCGCCGCCGGGGAAGCACATCATGTCCTGCTTCGTGCAGTACGCGCCCTACAAGCTGCGCCCCGGGCTTAACTGGGACGATCAGAAAGAAGCCTTCGGCGACAACGTGATCAACACCATCGCCGAGTACGCGCCCAATATCAAAGACATCATTCTGCATCGCCAGATAGTCACGCCACTCGACCTGGAACGGGAGTTCGGCCTCAGCGAAGGCAACATCTTCCAGGGCGAGCTTTCTCTGGAGCAGCTTTTCTTTCTGCGGCCGGTGCCGGGCTGGGCGCAATTCCGCACTCCGATCAAGAACTTGTATATGTGCGGATCGGCCACGCATCCGGGCGGCGGCATCATGGGCGGCCCGGGCAGGCTGGCAGCCCTCGAAATCCTGAAAGACTTCAAGGGGGCAGCCTAGGTGCCCGAAAGCAAGAACCGCGACGTCGTGATCATCGGTGGCGGCCATAACGGACTGGTCACCGCCTTCTACCTGGCCAAAGCTGGATACAAACCGCTGGTGCTCGAGCGCCGCGCTCAACCCGGCGGCGCTGCCATCACGGAAGAATTTCATCCCGGCTTCCGCTGCTCAACGCTTGCTCATTCGGCCGGCCCGCTGCGGCCGGATATCGTCCGCGACATGCAGTTGGAAAAACACGGCCTCAACATGATTTCGACCGAGGTCGCGGTGACTTCGCTCTCACCCGATGGCCGCGCTCTCATCCTCTACAAGGATGGAGAAAGGGCCACACAGGAGATCGCGAACTTCTCCCACAAGGATGCGACCAAATATCCCCAGTTCCAAGCATCGCTGGCCAAGATGGGCCGGGTGATCGGCAAGGCGCTCACGCTGGCTCCGCCGGACATCGACAATCCCACTTCAGGCGATCTTTGGGGCATGCTCAACACTGGACGCGCCGTCCGCAACCTGGGCAAACGCGACATGTACCGCCTGCTGCGTTGGGGACCCATGGCGGTGGCCGATCTGGTAGCAGAATATTTCGAAACCGAACTGCTTCGCGCCACCATTGCCGCCCGAGGAATTTTCGGAACTTTTCTCGGGCCCTGGTCCGCGGGAAGCAGTCTCGTTCTCTTGATCCGCGCTGCGGGCGACGAGCAGGCTGCCGGTACTTCATGGTTTGCCACCGGCGGCATGGGCGCTGTGACCAAAGCCATGGCGGCTGCGGCGCAGCAGGCCGGCGCAGAAATACGCAGCGGAGCCGAAGTCATCGAAGTTCGCGTGAAGGACGGCATCGCCAGCGGCGTCGTGCTCTCGAATGGCGAGGAGATTACGGCCAAAGCAGTCATCTCCAATGCGGATCCCAAGCGCACCCTGCTCAAACTGGTGGACCCGGCGCAGCTTTCGCCGGATTTCGTGATGAAGCTGCAGCACTATCGTATGCCCGGCACCGTCGCCAAAGTAAACCTTGCACTCTCCGGACTCCCCAGGTTCTCCGCGCTCGAGGGCGAAAACCACGATCGCGCGCTCAGCAGCCGAATTCACGTCGGCCCGGAGATTGATTATCTGGAACGCGCCTTCGACGAATCAAAGTACGGCAGTTTTTCCAAACAGCCTTATCTCGAAGTGGCGATTCCGTCACTCACCGATCCCAGCCTGGCGCCGGAGGGCAAGCACGTGATGTCGATCTACATGCAGTACGCTCCCTACAAGTTAAAGGGCTCCGACTGGGAGAAGCAGCGTGTACCGTTGGGCGACACGGTGGTCAAGACTCTGGTGCAATATGCTCCCAACCTGCCGGAGTTGATCTTGACCCATCAGATCATCACTCCTCAGGACCTGGAAGAAACCTACGGCCTGACGGGTGGGCACATCTTCCACGGCGAGCTTTCCCTGGACCAGTTCTTCACCATGCGTCCGCTACTGGATTGGTCACGCTACCGTACGCCCATCCAGAGTCTTTACCTGTGCGGCTCAGGCACGCATCCCGGCGCAGGTTTGACCGGAGGCTCAGGCGCCAACGCGGCGCGCGAAATCCTGAAAGACCTGAAGAAGTAACAGGCGGTGTCATCCTGAGCGCGGAGTCGAAGGACCCCTAGACTGCGCCGCTGCGGATGACACGGTACTCTAGGGTCCGCTCTTGCCGCCGTTGTGACTTTAGTGCCGCCCCTTTGGGAAAACGATTGTGCGGTACGCCCGCTTTAGGTTTTACTAATTCAAACCTGTGTTCACAGCATTCCGCAGGCTCAAATCGGCGGGAGTGAAAGTGTGGTAGAGGATCCGAAATGGGAGTTGGCCATCCTGGCCACGGTGCAGGGCTTCTATGAGAAGCTCCTGCAGGATTCCATTGGAGGTGAAATTCCAGTTCCGGCTGGCCTGGAGGCCATCTCTCTCCAGGAGGGCGAGGGCGAGGTCCACGCCACGCTCGATCGTATGCGCCGCTGGTTGCGTCTGCTCGACCAGGCCATCACTCCAGCCATGCTCCGGCGTGCGTTCACCACTGAGACGGACCCAGAAATCGCCGAAGCCGTCCTGCGCTATTTCACTCGCAAGAAAGATACCAGCGACGTAAACCGCGACAAGACGGACCTGGTCGCGACATTTCTCTATCGCCACCCCCGGGTCCCGGGACAATGGGAGCGACGGGGCTTTGGGCTCGACGGCTCGCTTCCGCTTTCGCCCTTCGAGATTGCACTGATCGAAATTCTAGCCGACAACGATGTGCCCTTCCTCTCCGAGGAGCACGTGCAACTGTTGCGGCGTTTCGATCCTCTGCAGGAAGAAGCGCAGAACTGCCGCGACCTGAACGCGCTGCTCGAATCGGAGATCATTACCCGGGTCCGGGAACTCAAACAGGCCCTGGATTCCTCTTTCTATCATCCCGGAGTACTGGCCACCATTGCGCCCTACAACGCGGCTTTCGGCGCAAAGTTTGACGAATTTTTCCACGCCGCAGCCACCGAGATTAGAGAATTCGCTTTAGCTCTGCAGGAGCAGGGTGGCAGTATTCTGGGCAACGTGGAAGGCGTGGACGTCACCGTCGAACACGTGGCCGCACTGGAAGAAAGCGAACTGTTGAAAATCGACTACAGCAGCGCCCTGGAAAAATTTCGCCGGGTCTCGAAACTGAAGCAGGCCCTGGAGCGGCGTCCCCCGATTCGCCGGACGTCATACTCTTCCTCGCTCCCAACTCCGGCGCCCGCCAAAAGGTCGCCGTCGGTCAAGGCATCCCCGGTGCGTCCCCAGCGGCGTGTAGTTGATGTGAAGGCAATGCGGGCAGCCGTTTCGCCGCAACAGATTTCCACCGAAGAGACTAAAATCCGCCAGGTCGAAGAATCCATCCGGATATTCGTGCGCGTTGCCGACCCGAAATTCCGCCAGGTTGTCCCCATGCGTTTCTTCAACCTGACTCTGACTCCGGCTGAAGCCGATGCGTGCAGCGCGGAATACCTCGAGGAAAAAAGCCCTCGCGGCAGCGTTGCCCGCGCGCTCCTGCGTATCGTGGCCGTAGTGGCTCGCATGACCACGGAACTGGAAGAGCTCAAACGGGCGGAGAACTCGCCGTCATTGTGGAAACTGCACGCCGACTCGCTCGTGACCCTGCTGGAAGTGGCAACCGCACTGTCGGAGAGCGCCTCCCGGGCGGTGGTCGAGGCAGGGAATTCGGGCAACACCGCAGCCGGGGAACCCATCCAAGTTTCGTTGCAAAGGCTGCGCCACCGCTGCACTTTGATTGCTGACACACTGGCCCAAACCGGGAGCCAAACCCAGACCGTGTGACCTTGCGCACACCTGCATATCCGCGAATACCTGTCACAATACACTTGTCTTTTGGGCTGGTTCAGGCATCCTAATTGCACCGATGCGATGGTTTAAAACACATTTCGCTGGAGGCGCCGAGTTGCTTCTGTTCGTGGGCTTATGTTCGTGTCTGGTGTCGGGCTATTCGGTGCTGACCCACGAGCAGGTCGTCGACCTGATGTGGAAAGATCAGCTTCAGCCGCTGCTGCTGAAGCGGTTTCCCGCCTCTACGGAGCAGGATTTGCAAAAAGCCCATGCCTACGCGTACGGCGGATGTGTCTTGCAGGACATGGGCTATTACCCCTTTGGAAGCAAGTTTTTCAGCGATCTGGTTCACTACGTGCGCAGCGGCGACTTTGTCGAGGCCCTGCTTGAGGACTCATCCGATCTCAACGAGTACGCCTTCGCTCTGGGCGCGTTGTCTCATTATTCTTCCGACAACAGCGGCCATCCCACGATTAACCGCGTCGTGGCCCTGCAATTTCCCAAGCTGCGAAAGAAATATGGCGATACCGTTACTTACGGCGACGATCCCAAGGCCCACATTCGGACCGAATTCGGTTTCGACATGGTTCAGGTCGCCAAGAATCGCTATACCTCGGACCAGTATCACGACATGATCGGCTTTGAGGTTTCCAAGCCGCTGCTGGAGCGCGCATTCCTCGAGACCTACGGGATGAAACTCGAAGATGTTTTCGGCAGCGTTGACCTGGCCATCGGTAGTTACCGGCGCAGCGTAAGCACGTTGATCCCGGAAATGACCCGGGTCGCTCTGCTCTCCCGCCGCGACGTGATCGTGAAGGATACGCCAAACTTTAACCGAAAGAAATTTCTCTACTATCTTTCGCGCAGCAACTACGAGCACGAGTGGGGCACGGTGTATCGCACGCCGGGACTCGGAAGCCGAATCCTCGCATTCTTCCTCAGGTTGATACCGAAAGTAGGGCCGTTCAAGGCAGTCAACTTTAAGATTCCCACTCAGCAAACTGAGGACATGTACATCAAGAGTGTGAATGACACAGTGGAGAATTACAGTCATCTCCTCAGCCATGCAGGAAGCGAAAAGATTGAGTTACCCAATCGCGATTGCGATACTGGCCGCGAAACTCGCGCCGGAGAATACGCCCTGACTGACAATTCCTATGCTCACCTAATCGACCAGCTTGCGAACAAGAGTTCGGATCTGATCGATCCGGCCCTGCGCGAGAATTTGCTTCAGTTCTATGCTGATCCGGACGCGCCTGTCGCCACCCGGAAAAATGCAAAGGCGTGGCGACAATTGCAGGACCAGTTGCAGCAACTGAAGCAGCGAACCGCAGCGCCGCCAGTGCAACAACCCCCGTTCTGAATCAGTAACCGCTCTGGAACAGTTCCGACTTGCCATCCGCAAGCCCATTCAGGCACCTTATAGCCTTGCGGATTTAAGGGGCGGCCGTAATGAGCACTGCCGACGACAAGTTCTTCCAAGCCAAAGTCACGCAGCGCCGGGATTTCGCGGCTGACCTATGGATGATCCGCGTCCAGCCCAACGGCGAATTCAAATTCGCTCCCGGCCAGTACGCCACTCTGGGCGTGCAGCGCGCGGAGAGGCGTTCCGAGCGTCCTTATTCCATCGTCTCTTCCCCCTACGAAAGCGAAATCGAATTCTTTTTCGAACTGGTCCCTCATGGCGAGCTCACGCCGGATCTCTACAAGCTGCAAGTCGGCGACGAAATGCTGATGCGCAAAGTTCCCAAGGGACGCTTCACCCTCGACTCCAAGAGCGGGCGCACCAATCACCTGCTAGTCTCGACCGTCACTGGAATCGCGCCCTTTGTCAGCTATATTCGCACTCTTCACCAAGACTGGAAGGAAGGCAAGTTTGCAGGCGAGCAAAGATTATTTCTGCTCAACGGAGCCAGCCGCTCGTGGGAATTCGGCTACCTCGACGAACTACGGAAGTTTGCCGACGAAGTACCGTGGCTAAAATATGTCCCCACGGTCAGCCGTCCCTGGGATGATCAGAAGTGGACGGGCGAGATCGGCCGCGTGGACGATTTGATCCGCAAATATGCCGACATATGGGGGCTTAACGGCACCAACTCGGTCGGCTACCTGTGCGGTCATCCCCAGATGATCGAGCACGGTAAAGGGATACTGCAGCGCATCGGCTTCACCAAGGAAATCTTGAAGGAAGAAATCTACTGGATTCCCGGCAAGGAGACTCCGGCGGCTTAGGCTGCAGATTTCACCAGCCAGGCAACTTTCGCTACGTTTCCGCCGGAGCAAAGAAAACCAACACCACAAGCTCTTCCGTGATGTCGTAGAAGCGATGTTCGACTTCTGCCGCAACGAAAATCACACTTCCCTGACCGATGGCACGGTCCTGCAAACCGACCTGCATGCGTGCGCGACCACGCACCACGTAGTACATCTCGTCTTCTTTGTGGGGCTTCTGCGGATCGGTGCCGCCAGCGGGTAACGTGTAGACTCCGGCGCTCATCGCCGGGACCCGCAGAAACTCCAGGTAGGACTTTCGTGCCTGTGCCCGGTGTTGCTCTATCTGCTCAATCTGGAAAAATTCTTCACGTTCTTTCATGCAATATCCCCGCGTCATCCTGAGCACAGCATGGCTGCTTCGCTCGCGAACGGACATGCTGGGTCGAAGGACCCTATAAGCTCAACGAATTTGCTCTTGATTCTCGAAAGCTGCGTCTTTCTCCTGCGCCCTGAATACCACGGACGACGTGGCGACAGCCGCCCTCGGCTGTCCGGTCGAGCAAAGCTCGACAGCTTTTTTGCGGCACGACAAACAGCGGAGCTTCGTTCCGGATGACAGTCGAGAGGATATACAGGCTAAAACCAGAATGCCAATCGCTCCACCGTGCGGGTTCCTAAGATGAACCCTTCTCTGTCATAATCTTTCTCCCATGGACCTCAAACACCGCAGTCGTGGCATCACTGACGGACGCGACCGGGCGCCAGCCCGTTCCTATTTCAAATCGATCGGCTTCACCGACGCCGATCTGGCCAGGCCCATCATCGGCGTGGCTAACACCTGGATCGAAACTATGCCCTGCAACTTTCACCTGCGGCGGCTCTCCGCAAAAATGAAAGAGGGCATTCGCGCCGCCGGCGGCACACCGATGGAATTCAATACCATCGCCATCAGCGACGGCGAGACCATGGGCACCGAAGGCATGCGCGCTTCGCTTGTCAGTCGCGAAGTGATTGCCGATTCGATTGAACTGGTCTGCCGGGGACAGTTGTTTGACGCAGTGGTCTGCGTCGTCGGCTGCGACAAGACGATCCCGGCGGGGGCGATGGCACTGGCCCGGCTGAATATTCCCGGCCTGGTGCTTTACGGCGGCACCATCGCACCGGGAAATTACAAAGGCAAGGACGTCACAATTCAGGATGTCTTCGAAGCAGTCGGCGCGAACGCCGCGGGGAAGATGAGCGACGCAGAATTATTGGCACTGGAAAATGTCGCCTGCCCCGGCGCGGGCGCGTGCGGCGGCCAATACACCGCCAACACCATGTCCACCGTGATGGAGATGATCGGACTTTCTCCCATGGGCTTCAACAGCGTTCCGGCCATGGATCCTAAGAAAGATCAGGTCGCCTATGACTGCGGAGCCGTGCTGATGGATCTGCTGAACCGTGGTGTCAAGCCCCGAGACATTCTGACGCGTCCCGCGTTCGAGAACGCAATCGCAGGCGTGGCTGCCAGCGGCGGCTCGACCAATGCGGTTCTGCACTTGCTCGCGATCGCGCGCGAGGCTGGCGTCCCCTTGCACATCGACGATTTCCAAAAAGTCAGTGAGCGTACCCCCCTCCTGGCCGACCTGAAACCTTCCGGCCGTTTTGTAGCTTCCGATATGCACCGCGCTGGAGGGATACGCTTGCTGGCGCACCGTCTATTGCAGGGGAAGCATCTCCACGAAAGCGCGATGACGGTTAGCGGCAAGACTCTGGGTGCTGAGGCCGGAAGCGCCATCGAGACGCCGGGTCAGGAAGTGATTGCGCCGCTCGACAAGCCGTTGAAGAAGACGGGAGGCCTGGTGATTTTGCGCGGCAACCTCGCGCCCGAGGGCTGCGTCGCCAAAATCAGCGGCCATGAACGCCTCAGCCACCGCGGACCCGCACGGGTTTTCGAGTCTGAAGAAGACGCCATGACGGCCGTCACCGAGAAGCGCATCAAGGCCGGTGATGTAGTGGTCATCCGCTACGAAGGACCGAAGGGCGGCCCCGGGATGCGCGAAATGTTAAGCGTAACCGCAGCCATTGTCGGCGAAGGGTTGGGCGGATCGGTAGCCTTGTTGACCGACGGACGTTTCAGCGGCGCCACTCGCGGCTTGATGGCGGGACACGTGTCGCCCGAAGCGGCGTTGGGTGGCCCCATTGCCGCCGTGCATGAGGGTGACACCATCCACTTCGACATCAATCAGCGCGTTCTGGAAGTGGAAGTGAGCGACACCGCTTTGCGCCAGCGTTTGGCTCAGTGGAAACCTCCGCAGCCACGCTACCCGACCGGAGTGTTCGGGAAGTACGCGGCTTTGGTTTCGTCGGCTTCGGAAGGCGCCATAACCAGGCCAAAGTAGGTCGAGCCGTCGGACAGCCGGCGGGACGCTGGCGCCACCCGCCCCTGGTCATCCCGAGCGGGGGGAACCATTCGCTCGCGAATGGTTGGCGGAGTCGAGGGACCTGCTTTCTGCCGGAGGTCGATTCTGCAGCGCCCCAGGTACGCACAGCCGGCTGCATTGCGGACACCAGCGACAGCAGATCTTTCGACTTCGCGCAAGGTAACAAGGTTGAGACTGCAGGAAGAGCGAGTTGGTATAGAATGTGCGCCGCGGCAACACTCAAGCGGAAAATCTTCTACTCGACCGGACTCATGAAGGACCCTCTCGTGAAATTCATCTTTGCCCATTTCGTTCTTGCCTTCGCTCTCATAACACGGGTCGCCATGGCCCAGGTGCCGTCCGTACCCGCGCCACCGGCGACCCCCAAGCACCCGGTCGCCGACGAATATCAGGGCGTCAAAATCACCGACGACTACCGCTGGCTGGAGAATTGGGACGCGCCTGAAGTCAAGCAGTGGAGCGCCGCGCAGAATGCGCGCAGCCGAGACTATCTCGACCATTTGCCCTCGCGCCCTGCCCTCCAGCAGATGCTCAAAAAGGCACTCAGTGCCAGCTCCGCCGCCTACTTCTACCTTCAATTCCGCGCCGGCACTCTGTTTGCCATGAAATACCAGCCGCCGCAACAGCAGCCCATGCTTGTAGCTCTGCCTTCGACGGATGATCCGACTGGCGCCAAAGTCGTCTTCGATCCCAACGTGTCAAGCGCCAAAGGCTCCACCGCAGTGGATTTTTATGTACCGTCGCTGGACGGGAGATTCGTCGCAGCCGCGCTTTCCCAGAACGGATCTGAGGACAGCTCGGCTCACGTCTTCGAAGTGGCCACCGGCAAGGAACTGTCCGACGTGGTGCCTCGGGTCAATTTCGCCACCGCCGGCGGGAGTCTGGAATGGAAGGGCGACAGCTCAGGTTTCTATTACACCCGCTTCCCGCAGGGCAACGAGCGCCCGCCTGAGGACGCCAACTTCTACCAGCAAGTCTACTTTCACCGGCTCGGCACTGATCCCAAGCAGGACACCTATGTCATCGGCAAGGAGTTTCCGCGCATTGCCGAAATCCAACTGCACGGCAGCGATGACGGTCAGTGGCTGATCGCCGCTGTCGCCAACGGCGATGGCGGTGAGTTCGCGCACTATGTCATGGACGCGGCCGGCCACTGGACCCAGGTGACGCATTTTGTGGACAGGATCGTGGCCGTCAAGCCGGGACCGGACGCCGCCCTTTACCTGCTCTCCCGCAAAGACGCACCACGCGGCCAGATCCTGCGCCTTCCGCTTGCCCATCTCGACCTCGCTGATGCCAAGGTGATCGTGCCACAAACCTCAGGCCCGGCAGCGGACGAAAGCGCCCGGGCTTCGATCGAGGATTTCGCACCAGCGCCTGGACATCTTTACGTCGCTGATGTCATCGGTGGACCGTCCCGCATCCGCGCATTCGATTTACAGGGCCATTCTCTTCCCGGACCGCCTCTCCCCCCGGTCTCGGCCGTCTACCAGATGGTGCCGACTCGCGGGGGTAACGTGATTTTCAGCATCTCTACCTATCTCGAGCCCTCGGCCTGGTACCGCTTTGAGGCGGCCCCGGGCAAATCCGTCCGCACGGCTCTGTTTCGCACTTCGCCCATTCACTTCGACGATGCCGAGGTTGTCCGTGAGTTTGCGACTTCGAAAGATGGAACGCGCATCCCGCTCAACATCATCCGCCGCCGTGGAACCCGGCTCGATGGCAGCAACCCCACGCTGCTCGAGGGCTACGGCGGATATAGCGTCAACATGCAGCCGTACTTTCTCGGTGCCTTCACCCGGGCCTGGCTCGACCAGGGCGGAGTTTACGTGAGGACCAACCTCCGCGGGGGAGGCGAGTACGGTGAAGAATGGCACCAGGCCGGCCGGCTGACCCGCAAGCAAAACGTCTTTGACGACTTCATCGCCTGCGCGCAGCACCTGATTGAACGCAAGTACACTTCCCCCGCTCACCTGGCGGCCATCGGCGGGAGCAACGGCGGACTGCTCATGGGTGCGGCCTTCACCCAGCGTCCCGACCTTTTCCGCGCCGTCGTCTCCTATGTCGGCATCTATGACATGCTGCGGGTCGAACTCGACCCCAACGGGGCTTTCAACGTCACCGAATTCGGTACAGTGAAGGATCCTGACCAGTTCAAGGCCCTGTACACCTACTCTCCCTATCACCACGTGAAGGACGGAACCGGGTATCCCGCCATCCTTTTCCCCACGGGAGAGAACGATCACCGCGTGAATCCCATGCAGTCGCGCAAGATGACCGCACGATTGCAGGCTGCGACTAGCTCTGGATATCCCATCCTGCTCCGCACCAGTTCCAACGCGGGGCACGGCATCGGAACGGCAGTCGACGAACAAATCGAGGAAGACGCGGATGTGCTCAGCTTCCTCTTCGATCAGTTGGGAATCAAGTACGCTCCGTAAAATGTAGCCAAGGTCCGCTCGTGCCGCAGAGGAACAAACCGCGGGCCAGGCGCCGGGCAAGTAGAAGCACCGATCCTTCCCCGAAGCACGGCTGTGCAACTTTTTGCGCATTTTCAACGAAAACGGTGCTTTGCTCGCAGGAAAGTCTCGTCTCTTCAATCACTTGGAAAAATAGGCTTTTGGCAGCCAAACTGCCATCATAACGTCAGGTACGCGAGTCTCAGTGGTCCTACGACCCGCCAGATTCGCCGGCTCGAGGCAAGATGTGAGCCGCCAAAATTGTCTGGAGAACAGCTTTTCGGGGGAGAGGTTGTTCAACGTGCGCCCAGGACTTAACCGAGTCCGGGGCGTTTCGTTTTGTGGGGTCTTTTTCCTAGGACCTACGAGCTGGCGCCGGGCCTGGCGGCAGAATCTCAGGCTCTCCGGAGTGAACTTGCTGGCGGGTCACGAAGAAGACCGCGGCCGTCCAGGTAGGAAACAGATCGAAGCCAGGAACGAGTTCCGCCGCGAGGGTAGGCAGAAAAGCCCAGTGCCATCCTAATAGCTCGATTAGAACCACGGCTGCGGCGGCGTCGAGCACAACATCTACAGGCGACAGGCCTCCGGGGACGAAGAGCGGCAAGGCGACGATCTGTATGGCGTCCGCCGCAATTGCCACCAGCCAAGCCAGCCGGAGCTTTGGGGACTTGATCCCCTTTATGAATTCCAACACCTTCATAGAAACCTACCATTAGGATACACCGGCCAGGCCAGCGGCAGGAACACCTCGGCGCTCTCCAGACTACGCGGGGACAACCGCCCTCGGCTGTCCCCACATGGTTGTTGCTGGTTTCAGCGATCCTACTTCGCAACCGCCGCTGGCCTAGCCGGCGTGCCGTCTGCCTTGACGTAATGGGCATACCAGGCCAGGTAACGCTCGAGCCGGTCTTTGAGATGCGATGGCGCCTTGAATTCGTGATATTCGGCGGGATAGACAACCAGCTCCGTTTCGCGGCCCAGAGTCTTTAGCGCCTGGTACATCTGCTCGCCGCCGAGGACCGGTACATTCGAGTCGATGTCGCCGCCCATGAACAGAGTGGGAGTTGTGATATTCGTAACTTTGTAAAAAGGCGAGACCTTGTCCCAAACCGCTCTGTCCCTCCAGGGATATCCCAGCTCGTAATCGTAGTCGCGTGTGTACTCGTCATGTCCGTACATCGAGGCGAAGAACGCCGAACCGGCACCCGAGATGGCGGCCTTGAAACGGGTGGTTTGGGCAATAATGAAATCGGTCGAGATGCCGCCGTAGGACCATCCCCCCACGCCGAGCTTGTCGGGATCAACCATGCCTTGCGCGATGGCATAGTCGACCATGGCCGTATCGTCCTGAAAGTCCTTGTTGCCCCAATCGGCGTCAATCGCTTTGGCGTAAGCCTGTCCGTAGCCGGTAGAGCCGCGCGGGTTGGGATACAACACCACGTAACCATTGGCGGCGAAGAGCTGCGCCAGATGCGTGAATTCGGCATAGTAGGACCAGACCGGTCCGCCGTGCGGACGCAGAATGGCTGGATATTTTTTCCCCGGCACGTAGTCGATCGGCTTGTACAGATAGCCGGAGACGGTAGTGCCATCCTTGCTCTTGAACTTGATGTACTCGGGCGCCGTGAGCCTCACTTGTGAGATGAATTCATCGTTGGTGTGTGTGATGCGAGTGAGTTTGCCCCCGGGAATGGTGAAAATCTCACTGGGGCGATCCATGGTTGTGATCTGTGCGGCCACGTCGCCAGACTTTGCGACGGAATATGAGTAAACCATCAGGCGGCCGCCGATCGGACGTGTGATCTCACCGCCGCCAACTGAAACACGGCAAAGATTCTGTGTACCGTCATCATCGGCGATGAAATAAACGAATTTGCCATCAGGCGAGAAGCGCGGCTCGCTAGACACCCGGTCGAAGGTCGACGTAAGGACTTTTGCTTCGCCGCCAGTAGCGGGAGAGACGGCAATGTGACTGGTGGCGTAGACGAGCAGCTTGGGTTCGAGCTGTGTCACGTAGGCGATCGACTTCCCGTCAGGCGACCAGGCCGGCGAATCGTCGGATCCAGGATTCGTCGTAACCTGCGTCAGGTGCGCACCCTTGTCGGTGTTGTCGGCGGCTACGAGCCAGATGTTGGAGTCGTAATTGCGGTCCGGGTCGGGAGTTGAGCGGTTGCTGCTGAAGGCGAGGAATTTGCCATCGGGCGACCAGGCCGGGTGCTTATCATCGAAGTCGCCAGAGGTGACCTGGGTCAACGTCTTGCCAGCTAAATCGAAAACGTAAAGATGAGTGCGTAGCCGCTCCAGGTAGCCAATCTCATCTTCCTTGAATAGATAGCGATCAACCACCCATGGACGCTGGGCTTTGGGCTTCTTGTCCTTGATCTCCTTGCCCTCGCTCTCTTCTTTTGTCCTTTCTTCAGCTGCTTCCAGGTCCTCCGGCGACGGGTCTGGCAGAACCAGGACAACGCGCTTTCCGTCGGGCGACCAGGCGAAATCTTTGACGTCCTGAGCGGTCTTTGTGAGCGGCTGGGCCTCTCCACCTAGGCGGTTCAACAACCAGACATAGGTCCTGCCCTCGCTGCGCTTGGAAAGGAAGGCGAGATACTTTCCGTCCGGGCTCCAGCGCGGATGGTCCGATGAAATCTCTTCAGAAGTCATGGCGACGGCATCACCGCCAGTCGTCGCCACCATCCAAATGCGCGTTTTCTCCTCGTCGTCCTTCAGCGATGAAGTCGAGACCGTGTACGCGATCCACTGGCCATCAGCGCTGATCTGCGGGTCATCGACTTCGCGCACCTGAAAGTAATCGTCCACGGTAATGGGACGGGGCGTAGTAGGCGCCGCTTGCGCGCCAGAGATTGTTGGGGAGAAAGATAATGCGAAGAGAACCGAGAGAGGTAAAACCAGTGGCCGAAGTTTCATCCCTGTGACCCTTGGACACAAAAAATGTGATTTGAAAAAAACTGTCGGAGTGTAGCACAGAAAGATTGATGTGGGCGCGATCGTCCTGCTCGTGCGGCGCAACCACGAACCGGTAGGGACCGCCGCCTCCGGCTGTCCAGTCGAGCGCAGCTCGACAGCTTTTTGCCGAAAGCCAAACCTAGCGGAGCGTTGCTCCGCCGGACAACCGGGGGGCGCTGTCCCCACGTGGTCTGTGCCGCTCATAGGGGTCCTTCGACGGCGCGCAGGATGACGGGGAAAATGCGCTCACGCGATTACAGGAGCGTCGCTGACTCCAGCAGTGCCGAAGACCCGCCGGTAACGCTCGATTTCGGAAGGTGGGCCCAGCGCCTTCGAGTAGTTGTCGGATAGTTTGACCGCCGGCCGGCCGTCAACCTCATGCACCTTGCAGATCAGGCTGACCGGATCAAATCCGCCGCCGCCGGCCGGATCGCACCCCCGAAAGTCATTCGTGAGCAATGTGCCCCAGCCTGCACTGAACCGCGCCCGCCGCCCCGGCTTCCACTTCTTGCGCTCCAGAAAATCAGCTGCGCTGCGGAAATCCTTAGCCGTCACGCCACTCGCCATGGTGCCACCAAAATAAGCATGCAGACCGAGGATTACATCAACCTCCAGCGCGTCCGAGGCGATGATCAGTTTGTCATGGGGATTTCGGCCGCGGGCCTTCAGCCACTCAATGTATTCGTCGCCTGCCACATACGGATTCTTGCTGTCGATGCGCTGCCCGGTCCAGTCTGCCGCCCACTCTGGTGCGTCTTTCAAAAATTGAGTCGTCCCAAACGTGTCGGGCAGCATGATGAGAAGCTCTCCCTCGTAGGTGCTCTGCCACATTTCGAGCACGCGATACTGGGAAGCTTTTAGTACCCGATCATCCGGCGCCTGGGCCGCAAGGACCATCGGTATCTCATGCGCGTTGGTTCCAATGGCTTCAAGATCGTGCTTGTGAGCCAGAAAGGCGTTCGAGGTTCCGGTAAAAGCGCTTCCCAGATTCGACGCCATGGCCTCAACCACATATTCCTGCCATAAGAAACTGTGGCGGCGCCGGGTCCCGAAGTCCGCCACATGCAGATCGGGGACGCCAACCAACTGTTCGATCTTTCCCCACAGTTTGGTTTTCGCCCTCGCGTACAGGATGTCCAGGCCGAACTCACTCAACTTCTTCAGACCGGCCCTGGTTTTAAGTTCATCGATGATTGCAAGGGCATAGAGCTCCCACATAGTGGTATCGGTCCACAAGCCTTCAAAGGACAAGTCAAATTGGCCGTCCTTGACCGACAACTTGTAGTCCGACAGTTTGAAATCCCGCTCCAGCCACGCCAGGAATGCCGGCTCAAAAATTCCGCGTTGACCATAGAAAGTGTTGCCCGCGAGCCATACCAGTTCCGACTTTCGAAAGCGCAGACGGCGAACGTGCTCCAGCTGCGCCGTCAACTCTTCGGGTGGAAACATGTCCGCCAGGCGGACCGACGAGGTACGGCTCAACAGCGAAAACGATACAGGCGTTTTCGGATAGTGCTTCCAGATGAACTGCAGCATCAACAACTTGTAGAAATCTGTATCTAACAAGGATCGCGTGACCGGGTCCAGCGTCCAGTTGTGGTTATGCGCGCGCTCGGCGAAATTCACGATCATCAGTAAATGTCCTCGGTGGAGGCCGAGCGTCCCACCCAGCCATACGGGCGGGACGCCCATCCTCCATCAAACCTTAGCGCGTTTGCGCGTTTTCCAAATCCTCGGCGGCTTTGTTAATGCCCGCGGCAGCGTTTTCAATCGCCTGAGCAACCTGAGGAATCTGCGCGTCGGCCTCTTTCCACTTCTTCTCGTCCATATATTCGCGGACGGCCGCGATCGGCTTCGCTCCATAGCCCGTGTAGGCGCCGGGCGCGTAAATCTGGTTTTTGAACCAGGGCCGCTCCGGAAGTCCCTTTTCATTCAGGAACAGTCGAGAAATCTTGAGCAAGTCGGAATTCAGCTGCTGTAGCGACTGCTCAGAAAGGGTCGGCGAACCCTTGGCATGCCAATCTGAAAGCGCCTTTGCGTAACGCTCCGAACTTTTCTTGAGCACCTCAATCGCATTTTTCATCGCAGAAAAATTCATGTACGGCGGCACCGTCTCGACCGGGGGAGGCACGGAAGGCTTGCGCGGATCTGCCGTGGCCGCGAAGACGCCTTCCTGCAACTCCAGATTGCGTTCGGTAAATTCATCCTGCTTGTCTTTGAGCAACTTTTCCAGCTCGGCCTCGTATTTCGCAATGGCCTCGGCCTGGGGAGAGTAATCCACGGGAATCAGGTCCGCACCCGCGAGGCGCATCGTCGCGGTGCCTGCGATTTGCGCCAGGGCACGGCCGTAAGAGAAATCACTGTCAACGAAGTGCGTGTACCAGTAAAAGTCGTCGTAGATAGAATGATACTGGTTGCCATCGTCCTCGCCACCGAACTCAACGCTTAAGGTCGATATGCCGGCAAAGTCCTGGAAAGCGGTGTAGTCGGACCCGTCCCCCACGGCTTTGACTAGGAGATCGCTGCGCTTGCGAAGGTCGGCGCGCTCCTCCGCGTCCTTCGCTTTCGCAATGCTCGCCAGATGGGAACGTAGAAAGACTGATGTGTGGGTTTCGGGGTCCTGAATATCGCGAGTGATCCCGGTGATGAAGGTCTGCAGATCCTGGGTCCCGCCGGGAAAGAAAAACCCTCTCTCGTTGCCATCGGAATTGATGTATGCGACGGCGTGCGTTCTCAGCTCGTCCAAATGATTTTCTACCCACTCGACTGATCCAAGTAGTCCAGGCTCCTCTCCGTCCCACGCGCAGTAGATGATGGTGCGCTTGGGAGTCCATCCCTGGCGATGGAGTGCACCCAGCATTCGCGCCTCTTCCAGCATCGCCGCCTGGCCGGAAATCGGATCGTCGGCGCCGTTTACCCATGCGTCGTGATGATTGCCGCGCAGCACCCACTGCTGGCCACCGTCCGAACCGCGCAACGTGCCGATGATGTCGTAGATCGGTGTGATGTCCCAGTTGGATGCGACTTTGAGATGCACTTGGGCTGGCCCGGGACCGATGTGATAGGTGATGGCCAGCGCGCCACTCCAACCATCGGGAGCGAGCGGGCCTTTCAGAGCCGAAAGTAGCGGAAGCGCATCGGCATAAGAAATCGGAAGCACTGGTATTTTTGTGATCGTCTTCGCTTCTTTGATGGAAAGACGCTTGGCGTCCGGCGTAGCTGCCACGCCAGGCGTCAGTGGATCGCCAGGATAGTCGGTGTCCATTACGCTCCCGCGTTGTACTCCCTCACGCGGCCGCCAGCCCCCGACAGGATAACCGTCACCTTTGTAGAATCCGTCGCCTTTCGGGTCTGAATAAATGATGCACCCGATCGCTCCATGTTCCGCGGCCACCTTGGGTTTGATTCCGCGCCAGCTGTCTCCGTAGCGGGAGATGACGATTGCGCCCTTGACCGAAATGCCCAGCCGGTCCAGTTGCTCATAATCTTCACGATTGCCGTAGTTCACATAGACCAGTGGGGCCGTAACGTCTCCGTCAATCGAATAGGCGTTGTAGGTCGGAAGCTGTTCATCGGTCTGTCCGCTTGTGGGATCGACAGGCAACACAGGCTCTTGCATCTTGGTCTGAAACCGGGTCGGTTGCAGCATCTCCACCAGGCGAACTTTTGGAGTGGGGAACAACACATTGAAAGTTTCGATCTTCGCCTCGAATCCCCACTCCTTGAACTTGGACAGAATCCACTCAGCGTTGTCTTTGTCGTAAGGCGATCCAACATGATGAGGACGCGCGCTCAAGCGGCGCATGTTCTCGCGAATGTTCTCCGGCGAGATGCCGTTCTGCAATTTTCTCTCCCAATCGCTCTCGGGTGCCGAGCTTTGCGAACTGTATCCCGTGATCGGGAGCGGCGTGGGTGCAGTGGCCTGGCCAAGCCCGGGCTGAGACGAAGTCAATTGAGACATCAAAAGCAGTAAAGCGCATATCCACCGAAGCGTCATGAATTCCCTCTGGCTGAAATGACAACAGAAACAACGGCAGAAAATATTTTCCGAGGCATGGCAGTGCTGTACAAAGTAAAGACTTGCGATTGGATCGCCTCGGTCCTATCCCTCATTCGCGTTATGGATTCTAACGGATTCAACCGCCTGTCGGCGTCGGGAATTCGACGAATTTGTCAGGGTCCGGGAGTCGCGGCCATAATTGAGAGTCGCGCGGAACGGTGTCGTTTGGACTAAGGTGTCGATTGCATCTCGCGGCTGACCTGTTCGGCCGCCGCCAGCACTCGAAGTGTATTCTCGCCCAGGATTTTGCGGACGTCAGCTTCCGAGTATCCCTTCTTGAGAAGAGCGTCAGTTATTTGCGGCAGGTGGCTCGCGTCGTCCATTCCCTCGGGCATAGAGGCGCCATCGAAGTCGGAGCCGAGACCAACGTGATCAGCGCCAACAAGTTTGACGGCGTAGTCGATGTGGTCGACGATCCGCTCCCAGGAAACATGAGGCAACTTGCCTTCAGCTGTGGCTTGTTTCTCCCGTTCGACCATCTTCTTTCCCAGACAGGCCTCGTCGTCACCACATTCTTTTTTGAGTTGATCCATCAGTTCTACGACGCCACCTGACTGTTTGTCTAAAGCATCTTTGTATGCTTGATCGATGAAGCTCTTTTCGTAATTGATCTGGATCACCCCCCCTTTCACCGCCAGTGCCTTAATCATATCGTCGGTCATGTTGCGGGCATGATTGCACAGGGTGCGACACGAGGAATGTGAGGCAATCAAGGGGGCCTGGCTGACGGCGAGAGCGTCGTAGAACGTTTTGTCGGAAACGTGAGAGATATCGACCAGCATTCCCTGCCGGTTCATCTCGCGAACAATCTCTTTGCCATAGTCCGTGAGGCCGTTGTGAGCGAGCTTATCGGTGGAAGAATCTGCCCATTCATCATTGTAGAAGTGGGAGAGGGTCATGTAGCGAACTCCGAGCGCGCTGTAGATACGGACCATGCGGATATCGTTTCCCAGCATGTGGCCGCCTTCGATGCCCATCAGGACAGCAATTTTCCCTTGTTCATGGGCGCGTCGAACGTCATTGGCAGTCCGGGCGAAGGCGAGATCATCCGAGTATTTCCGGACGTTTTGCCGGACGGCGTCGATTTGGTCGAGAGCTTTTTGAATCGCGAGCGGGCCCATGGTGCGGCCATCAATCCAGATGGAAAAGAAAATGGCACTCAAGCCGCCTTCACGCATGCGGGGGATGTCGACATGCCCCGTGGAATTGCGCTTGCCAAGATCGAAATCGCTGGAGAAGAAGCGTTGGGTGGTGTCATCGTGGGTGTCAACGACGATGGAGGAGAAGTGGAGCCGGCGAGCCTGATCAGAAATGAGGCCGGAGTCGGCGGGAGCGGAAACCAGCAGGGCCACGGCGCCGAAAAGACAGGCAAACAAAGTGACGAGCGAGCGGATCATCAGTCCTCCGAGAGAGCGTGCGTTAATCACCGAGGGAGCCTACTTCTAGAATCCTGTTTTGTGAATCCAGCGAAGGTTGGAGCCAACCAAAACTACTACAGTTTTACTAGAATTGGAGGGTCTCGACAGGACGTCAGGTGCCGGCAAACACATTCTGGACACCTGCAGCTCTTTAACAACAAAAAACGCACTTGTGGTGCCGGGAGGGGGAGTTGAACCCCCAAGGTACTAAGTACCGGCGGATTTTGAGGGAATCGAAGTGAACTACGCCCTTGTGATCGCAATTGCTTCTGAGTGCGTCCGTCGCGATTTCGACAAATAGTTGAATTGCTGCCTATTCCCTTCCCGATAGCCCGATTGCGCCCTGTTCCGGTCACAACGGCGTCACAAGTTCGGGTGGGCGCTTAAATCTCTGAAGATTGACGTCTACCTTGACACGGTAGAGTCCGGTCTCAGTGAGTGTATTGTTTACAACATCGATTACGACATCGAACCGTACAACGTGCGGCGGGCACGCTCCGGCAGCATAATGGGGAGACGGGAGTGCCCATGACCCATGGACAGTCATCGAAAACGAAGATGTCACGGCCACAATCTGAAACCCCCACACTTGCGGGGACCGTCGTACTGGTAGAGGACGATGCGGATATAGGACGTCTAGTTGAACATCATTTACAAAAGGCCGGTTTCGCTACTCGCTGGTTTCGGACAGCGACGAATGTGATACGTGAAGCCGAGAAGACTCACGCTCCAGTCCTGTTCATTTTGGACTTAATGCTTCCAGGAATTGATGGTTTTGAACTTTGCCAGAGCATACGGAAACACGAGCTTTTGCGAGGACTACCAATAATAATTCTTACTGCGAGAACCGCTGCGGCAGATCGCCGACACGCCATAGAGATTGGCGCAAATGACTACATTACGAAACCCTTTAGTCCTGCGGATTTAATAATGCGAGTGCGCGCGCTGTGCCAAGGTGAGTGTGTGTGAGATGCGAGTTTCTAAAGCCCGCTCCAACGGGCACGTTGACAGAGTTCGTGTCGGGAAATGCCCCGAACTCCCTTCAAGAACAAAATGGCAATTGAGGTTTGACGCGATACCACCCCCGTGAGATAGTTATGCGCTTCTGTTGCCATCGGGCGATCCGCCAGGCACGACAAGCCATCGAGGAGTCCCAGTTTCATGATCCGTCTGATTCCGCGAGAGACCAAATTCTTCCGCATGTTCGCGGAAGTGTCGCAGAACCTTACCGAGGGTGCCCTTCTCCTGCACGATATTCTGAAAAGCCCAGCCAACATGGTAACGAGGCTCGATAGATTGCAGGAGATCGAGCATCGTGGGGATGACATGACCCACTCCATTATCACGACGCTGAATCAGACATTTATCACTCCGTTCGATCGCGAAGACATCCATCGGCTGACTTCTTCGCTGGACGACGTGCTGGACTTTGTCAATTCCGCAGGCGTGCGGCTCAGGCTGTACCGGATCGATGCCCCGCCACGGGTAGCTGCAGAGTTGGCAGGATTAATCGTGCAGCAGGCAGAGGAGCTGGCCAAGGGAGTCTCGCTGCTCGAACAGAATCAGCGCGTACTGGAGCATTGCGTTGAGGTCCACCGCTTGGAAAACGAAGCCGATCGCGTAAGCCGCAATGCGATTGCTGAGCTGTTCGATGAGGAGAAAGACCCGATCCAGCTCATCAAGATGAAGGAGTTATACGAAGTGCTTGAAACGGCGACAGACAAGGCGGAAGACGCCGCCAATGTGCTGGAAGCAGTGGCCTTGAAGAGCGCCTGATGGTCTTCTTTTTCGACACCACTATCCCAGCAAGGGGACGCCGCCGGTGAATACCGGATTGCTGTTGCTGATCATCACCGTGGCCGTTGCCCTGGCCTTTGATTTCTTAAACGGCTTCCATGACGCCGCCAACAGCATTGCTACCGTGGTCTCCACCCGCGTTTTGTCACCCAAGCTGGCTGTGATCTGGGCGGCCTTCTTTAACTTCGTGGCTGCATTCCTTCTAGGGACGGCGGTAGCCAAGACCATTGGCAAAGGCATGATCCGGCTGGATGACGTGACCCAGTACGTGGTCATCGCCGGCCTTGCCGGGGCCATTGTGTGGGACTTGCTCACCTGGTGGTGGGGTCTGCCGACCTCTTCGTCGCACGCCCTGATTGGAGGCTACGCGGGCGCAGCCATGACCCGAGCGGCGTTGAACCATGGAGTTGCGCACGCGTATTCCGTGATACTGCCTCATGGCTGGACGCTGACTCTGATTTTTATCGTGATCGCTCCCATCATGGGGCTGGTCCTCGCGTTGTTCTTTTCTTCGGCAAGTTATTGGATTTTGCGCAACCGAACTCCCGGGCAAGTAGATAAATGGTTTCGGAAGCTGCAACTGCTGTCCGCAGCAGCCTATAGCCTGGGCCACGGAGGAAACGACGCCCAGAAGACGATGGGCATTATCGCGGGAGCGTTGTTCACCGCCGGATATATGACCCCGGATGAGATCACTCACGAATGGGGCCGCTACAAATGGTTCATCATCCTATCCGCCCACACTGCCATCGCGCTAGGCACATATTTCGGGGGCTGGCGCATTGTTCATACCATGGGATCGAAAATCACCAAGCTCAGGCCATTGGGTGGATTTTGCGCGGAGAGCGCCGGGGCTTTGACCCTGTTCGGAACGGCTCTGGCTGGCATTCCGGTTAGCACGACACATACGATCACCGGAGCGATTATTGGAGTGGGCGCGATCCATCGTTTGTCGGCCGTGCGCTGGGGAGTGGCGCGGCGCATTGTGTGGGCCTGGATCATTACAATTCCTGCTTCCGCAGCGGCTGCGGGGCTGACTTTTTGCATCATCCGGCTGGCCTATACCGCTGCTTAAGAAGTTGGCTGCTGCACCGCTTTTTGCTAAACAAAACCTGAGAAAAGCTTGATTTCGTCGACAATCCGACGTCGGGATGCGACTTGTGCGGGAGGCTAACTATTGCAAAATCGCCATACACCAACAACCTAGCCCCCGCGGGGTCGAAGCAGTCGAGAACTCGCCATCAATTCGCCATCAAAACTAGATATTTCTGAGGGTGTTCTTTGGGTCTTGGAACGCGGAAAAGCTAGATAGGGAAAGGGTTTTGGGTTGCTGACCTCAAAATTGACACGGCAGAGATCAGCTCGGCCAAAACCCTAGTGATATCGCAGCGGGAATCTACTCGGCCTGGGGCTTCACGATCGTTAGTTGTACCGCTTTGTGGTCGTGTTCGGACAGCGTGCGGGAATCTACTCGGCCTGGGGCTTCACGATCGTTAGTTGTACCGCTTTGTGGTCGTGTTCGGACAGCGTGACGATCTGTGGGTCCGACCGGAGCGTACTGCTCCCAGGTGATGCTGGATACTTCGCAAGTAATCGATACGTGCCCGGGGCCAGACCAGTAAGCGAGAAATGGCCGCTTTGGTCTGTCCTCACGCTGTGCGAACGAGATCGATTGTAGGGTGTCTCGGGCTCGGGTGCGATCCGGACGTGCGCCCCGATCACCGAACCATCGTCGTCGCTGACAGAACCTTCCAGTTGTGCACTCGCTGAACTGACAACCACCTCAAGTCTGCCACCCGAGCCGCCTTTCTCGAGTTGCAATCCCTTTTCGAGGATCTCGTTCCCGCCGAGTCGTATCGACTTGACGTACCAGTTGTTCTCAAGCCCCCAGACGGAGATTGCGTAGTTACCATCGTTGACCGACCTGATCTCGAAAGTTCCATCCCTCTTCACACGACCCTGCACACCTAGCTGCTGGTCTTCATCGATTCCGGAAAAGTTGATGCCAATCCGATCCAATGTAGGTGAGCCCCCGCCAGCAACCGTAACTCGACCTTGAAAGTTGGTGCCACCGCCAAGGGAGATGGTAAGAGAATCAATGTTCTCGCCACTAACTTCGACCTTCTCCTGTCCCCGTGGCTCGTAAACGTCTTCCCCTTCATCTCTTTGGTACGCGGCGATCACGTAGCTACCGGGCGGCACGCCCTTCAGTCTGAAGGTGCCCTTCTCATCGGTTGTATCTTGGCGATCGATACCAGAGTCGTCCACTCCGGGCTGTGTGAGAAGCACCAAGGTATTTTTGGCAGGGCCGTCCCGGCCAATTACGTGCCCAGCAATCTCCACGGTCTTGACGCGCTGCATAAAAACGTCGGCCTGCACCTCGGTGCCAGCTTTTACAGAAACCACCTGAGCCTGACTCGCTTGTACTACGTCGGGAAAGTACACCGGTGCGTATTCGCTGCCCAGGAACTCCTGAACCCAATAACTCTCATCTGCTACCGATATATTCCGGTCGGGTTCAAGTGAATCCGTCACCTTTATGTAGTATTCGCCGGGTTTGAGTCCGAAAATGCGATATTGGCCGCGATCGTCGGTCTGCGCAGAAGAGACGGCCCGCAGGTCCCGCTTCCGGGAAGTGAACGATGCTTCGTCTTCTATCTCGTCCTCGCTTGGCCCGCGCAGGGCTACGACCTGTACGCGAATCATCGCTTCACCATCTTCGTTGGTCACGCGTCCGGTAACGACCCCAGAGACGGTCATGCGGAACAAGACATCGCTGACCGTCTCTCCGGGCTTAAGCGACAACACGGCTCCATCATCGTTTCCCTTCGCCTGGTACTGCTGGTTCACAAAACCCGCGCGGGTAGCAAAAAACTGGTAACGGCCCGGCACAACGTCCTTGAGAAGGAAATGGCCATCGGTGTCGGAAGTTGTGGCATAGATCTGTCTCTTGAATTCCGAGTGCTCCGGGACTAGCGAGACGCGAGCCGATTTCAGTGGACTACCTTCCACCGCTGTGACCACGCGACCACCGACAATGCAAGAAGACGCGGGATGTCCCTCTGGTTTGCCAGGCGACGGAGACGTTTGTGCCAGCAGACTCAAGGTCAAGACGATCACAGCAGGTGCGGATAGAAAGCGCCGCATTCGTACCTCTTGATCCTCGAAGGAGGCTTCTGCGAGGCGAGGAGAAAATCATACGCCATGGGAAACTCGCCATCAATTCTCCATCAAGAGAAGGCATTTCAAAGCCATTTTCCAACGCTGACCTAGCGCTCTTCGGCAGGCTCAGATTGTTCGCCCGGCGGCGTCTCCTGAGACGCGGTGGCGTCTTCCTTGAATGCAGGCAGGCAGAACGGCGCTCCGTACCTACCGGGCACAACGAGTCAACGAGTAAAGGCCGGAAACATCTCCTGCCATAACGGCGAAGTTTGCGCTAGATCTGTGCTGCCCGTGTGGGCTGCGATCTACCTGATCTACCCGCTCTACCCGCCGCGAGCCACCCGCAGTCTCACACGACTCACGCGATCTCCTGTCCTCAAACGCGGGAGACTGCGTAGATTTCACCTCCCAATGGACCAACGGTTAGATGTTTGGAGCCAGGTCTGCCCGTTTAGGAAATTCGGCCAAACTCAACTTCGCGAAACTCTTGACATTAGAATTTCTCGAATGCTGTGGGAGTTCCGACGAAGGCACGACAATGTCGTTTCGCAGGCCGGAGCTCTAATTGTTCAAAACACGATCGCTGTGTTAGACATCGTAAGAACCATTCAAGCGATTTCGCTTCGCTTTAGTCAGGGGCCATGACCGCAAGACCCACCTTGCCGCGGGTTGATGTCCTTACCCTGACCTCTCCACTCCCGGACTTAAAACTGTAACGAGTTCCCGCAGATGTGGTTTCTTTGGACATTGACCAGCCTGGCCCTAAGCAATCTCTGGTCGTGTGGGCAACGTCATCTATTTCAGCGCTACCCGAGGTGCGGCAACTAATTTCATCGCCATTCAAGACGATGTCGCAATCTCGAAATCCGCTCAATGTACGCGTAGAACTGAAAGTGTCATCAAGTTCACCTGGTCTCCCCCTCAATGACTTGAAATGACTCTTGGCAGCATTGACGAACAGCTGTAAGTCAGAACAGAATCCTCCACCGCCTCGCGAGTCACTAACTCCCTCATTGCGTGCATTTCCAATCGAAAAGCCTTCCGCATCAGCACGTTCACTCTGGTTCGAATCTCGGCTCTCAATGCCCACAGCGGGCCCTGCTTGGTCGACACTCATGTATCTTTCCCCAGCATGAAACGCCTGAACCAGAGGTAGCTCGGTGTTGTATCCAGCTAGCATTGCCGATACTCGTTCCTCAGGCGTTCCGTGATGAACGGGGCTGCGAAAATTGTAGTCCCCTGTTTCAAATAGACTTTGAGCAAATGGCTTAATATCAGCTCGTGCGACATAGCTTTTTGCATGCAAATAGTACCCTGCCATGAAATCGGCATGAAGTTCTCGGTATTTTCCAGTAAGGGTAGAGCCCATTTTCATTTGCAAGATGTGGGAGAATTCGTGTGCCATGATGCCCGCCACGGCCGCCTCTCCTTTGTCCATGCTCCATAACTGATTTCGAACTAATCCTATGCCGAAATAGACAGTACCGGTGAACCCGTACAAGGTAATTTGTGGGGAGGCGAATGCATTCGGACTCTGCCCGTCGTCGAACATCACGAGATTTGGATTTACGCCAAACACT